>Ga0308176_10002784_pt1 | contig 11084 bp, 11 predicted proteins | sample PhyCR2_3_FD_203890 | JGI IMG/M metagenome (GOLD analysis project Ga0308176, IMG submission 203890) | Soil microbial communities from UC Gill Tract Community Farm, Albany, California, United States - DLSLS.C.R2 | ecosystem: Environmental > Terrestrial > Soil > Agricultural land | place: USA... | reverse complement strand
CCGCGCGGCTGGAACCGTCGCAGCAGGCGCTCAGCGCGTTGCACAGTCAATTCGCCGATGCCGCACTGGCTTCGGTCGCGGGCAACGTCGAAACCGCCAGGCAGCGGCTGGCTTTCGCCGACCAGAACATCACCAACGCGCGCAACTTGGTGTCCCGGCCGGTGGACCGCCAGACGGGGCTCGTCGACGCGGTCCGCGCGGCCGAGTCGGCGCTGGGCCAGGCACGCACGTTGCTCGACGCGGTGGACAGCGCTGCGACGGACATCAACCGTGCGATCGCCGCCCTGCCATCGGCCATCACCGATATTCAGAACGGCATCAAGGCCGGCGGGGATCAGCTGGCGCAGGGCGACACCGGGCACGCCGACGAACTCAGCGCTGCCCGAGCCACCGCGGTGAAGGCCGTCGCCGACGCGCAGAACACCGGCACCGCCGACCCGTTGGGCGCGTTCACCAAGCTGACCCAGGCCGACGCCGAGCTGGATCGCCTGCTGGCCAGCGTCGCAGAAGAACGAGAGGCGGCGGAGAGGCTGAGCCGCGCGTTCGACCAAGCACTGTTCGCCGCGCAGTCCCAGGTACGGGCGGTGTCGGACTACATCGACGTGCGTCGCGGCAGCATCGGCCCCGAGGCGCGCACCCGGCTCGCCGAAGCGGTGCGGCAACTGCAGGCCGCGGAGCTGAAGCGAGAGACCAACCTGAACGAGGCGATCGCCCATGCGAACGGCGCGGCGATGCTCGCGTCGCAGGCGCAGTCGATGGCCAGTGCCGACCTTCAGGCCGCGCAGCGGTCTTACGCCGGTCGATACGGCAACACCAGCGGATCCAACATGGGTGCCATGCTCGGAGGAATCATCCTCGGCAACATCCTCAGCGGCTCGATGCGCGGCGGCTTGGGCGGCAGCATGGGTGGCGGCTGGAGCTCGACGTCATTCGGTGGGTCCGGGTCGTGGACCGGCGGAGGCGGACGCTTTTAGGTCGAACGCTCCGTAGGCGTCGCCCATTTTTCGCGAGCGTGCGTGTCTGCGGCCGACAGGCCGGGCGGGTTCATACGGTCGGTGCAACATCCATGGAGGAGGTTGCTGTGTCGTGGTATCCGTTTTCGCAAGCTGAACGCCGGAAATGGGAAAGGGGTGGCGGTTAGCTGCCTTTGAGTCGCACGGCCAGATAGTCGGACACGGCATCGATCGCGATTCGCTCCTGTGACATCGCGTCGCGTTCCCGGATCGTGACGGCCTGGTCGTCGAGCGTGTCGAAGTCGACCGTCACGCAATACGGCGTGCCGATCTCGTCTTGGCGGCGATACCGCCGACCGATCGCGCCGGCGTCGTCGAATTCGACGTTCCAGGACTTGCGCAATTCCTCGGCGAGGTCGCGCGCCTTCGGCGACAAATCCGCGTGGCGCGACAGCGGCAGCACCGCCGCCTTGATCGGGGCCAACCGAGAATCCAGCCGCAACACCGTGCGCTTGTCGACGCCACCCTTGGCGTTGGGCGCCTCGTCCTCTGCGTAGGCGTCGACCAGAAACGCCATGAACGACCGCGTCAGACCGGCTGCCGGCTCGATCACGTACGGCACGTACCTGGTGTCGGTGCCCTGATCGTAGAAGGACAGGTCGACGCCGGAATGCTTTGAATGCGTTGACAAATCGAAGTTCGTGCGGTTGGCCACGCCCTCCAGCTCTCCCCACGGGTTGCCCTGGAAGCCGAACTTGTACTCGATGTCGACCGTGCGGTCCGAGTAGTGCGACAGCTTGTCCTTGGGGTGTTCGTACAGCCGCAGGTTGTCGCGCTCGATACCCAGGTCGACATACCAGGCCAGCCGGTTGTCGATCCAATACTGATGCCACTCTGTGGCGGTGTCGGGCTCGACGAAGAACTCCATCTCCATCTGCTCGAACTCGCGGGTGCGAAAGATGAAGTTGCCCGGCGTGATCTCGTTGCGAAAGCTCTTGCCGATCTGGCCGATGCCGAACGGCGGCTTGCGTCGCGCCGTCGTGACCACATTGGCGAAATTCACGAAGATGCCCTGCGCGGTCTCCGGCCGCAGAAAGTGCAGACCCTCCTCGGTCTCGATGGGGCCGAGGTAGGTCTTGAGCATCATGTTGAATTCGCGGGGCTCGGTCCACTGGCCCTTGGTGCCGCAATCCGGACACGCGATCTCGGACATAGGAACCGACCCCGGATCCTCGATCCCCTTCTTCTCCGCGTACGCCTCCTGCAGATGGTCCTGCCGATGCCGCTTGTGGCAGTTCAGGCATTCGACAAGCGGGTCGTGGAACACTTCGAGGTGCCCGGAGGCCACCCACACCTCGCGCGGCAGGATGATCGCGCTGTCCAGGCCGACGACGTCGTCGCGGCTGGTGACCACGGACCGCCACCACTGGCGCTTGATGTTCTCTTTGAGCTCGACGCCCAAAGGCCCGAAGTCCCAAGCAGACTTCATGCCGCCATAGATCTCGCCGGATTGGAAGACGAGGCCCCGGCGCTTGGCCAGATTCGCAACGGTGTCGATGATGGACGCCACGGCTCAACAGCGTAACGATGGCGCGTCCGCGCCTCACGACGCCGTTGACATGCGCGATCGTGCATGTATCGTGGCTGGCATAATGAAAACGGTTTCCACTTTGGCTTCGCAGGCCGACGACCACCACCAGCACAGCGACGCCCCGTCGCCGGAACTGCCGCCTCGGGAGGTCCTCGACACTGCGGGTGACTTGCTGCGAGCGCTGGCCGCGCCGGTGCGGATCGCGCTCGTGCTGCAGCTGCGTGAGTCGTCGCGATGCGTGCACGAACTCGTCGACGCTCTCGGGGTGCCGCAACCTCTGGTCAGTCAGCACCTTCGCATCCTCAAGGCAGCGGGTGTGGTGGCCGGCGAGCGCTCCGGCCGCGAGGTGCTCTACCGCCTCGTCGATCACCACTTGGCCCATATCGTCGTCGCCGCCGTGACCCACGCCGCGGAGGGCAGCGAGTGAGCAGCGCGCCCGGCGTGCGCGCCACCAGGCAGCGCGCGGCGATCTCGGCACTGCTGGAGAAGCTCGATGATTTCCGGTCCGCCCAAGATCTGCACGACGAACTGCGCCGCCGCGGCGAAGGGATCGGACTGACGACCGTGTACCGCACCCTGCAGTCGATGGCGGCCGCCGGGCTCGTCGACACCTTGCGCACCGACACCGGCGAATCCGTATACCGGCGGTGCTCCGAACATCACCACCATCACCTGGTGTGCCGGGTGTGCGGCTGCACGGTCGAGGTGCAAGGCGGCCAGGCCGAAAAGTGGGCGGCCGACGTCGCCCGCGAGCACGGCTTCTCCGATGTCAGCCACACGATCGAGATCTTCGGCATCTGCGGCGACTGCGCGCCCGCGCACGCGCCGGGCGGCTAGACGTTCAGTTCGCCGACCAACTCCCGGCGTACGTCGGCACCTGCGCTGAGCACCATCATGACCAGGGTCCGCAGCGCCTCGTCGGTCAGGCCCGCGGCCGGAAAGTTGTACCGCAGCGTCACGTCGGCGACGCCACCACCGGCCACCTGCTCGGCGAGCGACACCGTGCCCAGCACCGTTTCGTGCGTGAGTCCGGCGACCTTGTCCCGAATGTCGTTGTCCAGCGGCAGGTCCCACGCCAGGATCTGTGTCAGCGACACCATGTCGAGGCCCTCGGCGATCGTCACCACTCGCAACGAGGCGAATGTGTGGTCGTGGTGCGCGGTGAGTGCGCCGTCGTCCTCTACCTCGTAGCGCACCACCCCGTCGAGAACGGCTCGCAGCCGCTCGGCAAGCTCCATCAGGCCCCACCGCTCATGCACATCATTCGGCTCTGCCGAAGCGGCGGTTGCGGTTCACGTACTCCTCGCACGCGTCCCAGAGATCGCGGCGGTCGTAGTCGGGCCATAGCTTGTCCTGGAAAACGAATTCGGCGTAAGCCGCCTGCCACAGCAGGAAGTTGCTCGCCCGCTGCTCCCCCGACGTCCTGATGAACAAATCGACATCGGGAATGTCGGCACGGTGCAGGTGTTTTGCGAACGTTGTCTCGCTGATCCGGTTGGCATTGAGCCTGCCGTCCGCGGCCTCCTGCGCGAGTTCGCGTGCGGCCTCGACGATTTCGGTGCGGCCGCCGTAGTTGACGCAGTAGTTGATCGTGATGACGTCGTTGCCGACCGTCATCTGCTCGGCGATGTCGAACTCCTTGATGACGCTGCGCCACATGCGGGGACGCGAGCCCACCCAGCGCATCCGCACGCCCATGTCGTTGAGGTTTTCCCGCCTGCGCCGGACCACTTCGCGGTTGAAACCCATCAGGAAGCGGACCTCTTCGGTGCTGCGTTTCCAGTTCTCGGTCGAGAAGGCATAGACCGTCAGGTGCTTGATGCCGATTTCAATAGCGCCGCAAGTGATGTCGATGAGCACCGCCTCACCCATCTTGTGGCCCTCGGTGCGGTTCAGCCCGCGTTGAGTGGCCCAGCGGCCGTTGCCGTCCATGACGACGGCGACATGTTTGGGCACCTGGTCGGCGGGAATCTGGGGGGCGGCGGCCTTTGAGATGTGCTGAGGCGGGCGGGCGAACCTGCCGTTGCTGTGGGCCGGCAACTCCGGAAAAACGACGGGCCAGGTCGATTTGTCGGGAAAGGTCGGATAGTCGTCAGGCGCCGGAGGCAGCTGTGGGTACGTGGTCTTGGCCGCCCGTTTCATCGCCACGGGTGCCATCCTGCCCGAATAGCGAGATCCGATGGTCGGCGACCGCGCGATCGACCCGATACACCCGTTCGACCAGCGGCAATGTCCGGAGCTGACGTTCGAGATGCCACTGCAGATGCGCGGCCACCAACCCGCTGGCCTGGTTGCGGTGCGACTGTTGCGACGCCTGCGCGGCGTCCCAGTCGCCGTCGTGAAGCGCGGACATCAGGTCCAGCACCGCCTGCGGCGGCGTGGTCGATCCGGACGGCCGGCAGTGCACGCATACACTGCCGCCTGCGGCGATGTGGAATGCCCGGTGCGGACCAGGAGCAGCGCAGCGGGCGCACTCCGTCAGCGCAGGCGCCCACCCGGCGATTCCCATGGCGCGCAGCAGGTAAGCGTCCAGCACGAGTTCCCACGGCCGACTGCCATCGGCCACCGCCCGCAACGCGCCGACGGTCAGCTGGTGCAGCGCGGGCACCGGGGCGCGCTCCTCCCCTGCCAGCCGTTCAGCGGTTTCCAGCACGGCGCACGCACAGGTGTAGCGGCCGTAGTCGCTGACGATGTCGGCGGCGAACGCATCGATGGCCTGCACCTGGGTGACGATGTCGAGGTTGCGGCCGGGGTGTAGCTGAACGTCGATGTGCGCGAACGGCTCCAGCCGGGAACCGAACTTGCTGCGGGTGCGCCGAACCCCCTTGGCCACAGCGCGGACCAACCCATGCTCACGGGTGAGCAGAGTGACGATCCGGTCGGCCTCGCCGAGCTTGTGCTGGCGAAGCACCACCGCCCGGTCCCGGTACAGGCGCATCCGATCAGTTTCCCATCGTGTTCCGACAAGAGCGGTAGGCAGCGCCGGGATAGTCTCGACATTGATGGCCCGGCCTCCCCTGCGTCTCTCATCGTCCGCATCCAGATCGACCCTGCCAACCGTGACGAGCCTGCTCTATCGGCTGGCCAGTGGCAGCGTGACGTCGGCCGAGCTGGTGCGGCAATCTCTGGATGCCATCGAGGCCAGCCAACCGACGCTCAACGCGTTCCGGGTGGTGCTGAGGCGGCAGGCGCTCGCCGAGGCCGCCAGGGCCGACCGCACGCGCACCGCCGGACGGCAGGCCCCATTGCTGGGAATACCGATAGCGGTCAAGGATGACGTCGATGTCGCAGGCGTGCCGACGATGTTCGGCGCGGCAGGCAGGGTGCGGCCGGCGACGGCCGACGCCGAAGTCGTGCGCAGGCTACGGGCCGCGGGCGCGATCATCGTCGGCAAGACGAACACCTGTGAGTTGGGCCAATGGCCGTTCACCAGTGGGCCTGCATTCGGCCACACGCGAAACCCGTGGTCGCGCAACCACACTCCGGGCGGCTCGTCGGGTGGTAGTGCGGCGGCGGTGGCTGCCGGTCTGGTCACCGCGGCCATCGGGTCCGACGGCGCGGGCAGCGTGCGGATCCCCGCGGCGTGGACGCACCTTGTCGGCATCAAGCCGCAACGGGGCCGCATCTCGACGTGGCCGCTGCCGGAGGCGTTCAACGGCATCACCGTCAACGGGGTCCTCGCCCGCACCGTCACCGACGCGGCGCTGGTGCTTGACGCGGCGTCGGGCAACGTCGACGGTGACCGGCACAAACCGCCGCCCATCCAGGCCGTCGAGGCCGTCGGCCGGGCGCCGGGTCCGCTGAGAATCGCACTGTCGACGAAGTTTCCGTACAACTTCTTCCGGCCCAGGCTGCACCCCGAGATCCGGGCCGCGCTGCACGCGGTCAGCGGGCAGCTGACCGACCTCGGGCACACCGTCGTCGCAACCGACCCCCAGTACAAGTTGGGGATGTCGTGGAACTTCCTGTCCCGATCCACATCCGGCCTGCTGGACTGGGCCGACCGCCTCGGCTACGACGTCGAACTGGACCGGCGCACCGTCGGCAACCTCCGGATGGGCAGGCTGCTGTCAGAGGACGTGCTGCGCAAGGCCCGCGCCAAGGAAGCCGCTACGCAGCGCCGCGTCGGCTACATCTTCAATCTCGTCGACCTGATCTTGGCGCCGACAACCGCGCTGCCGCCCCCGACGGTGCACCATTTCGACAAGCGCGGCGGCCTGTCCACCGATCGGGCGATGATCCGCGCCTGCCCGGCGACGTGGCCATGGAACCTGCTGGGGTGGCCGTCGATCAACGTCCCTGCCGGCTTCACCTCCGAACTGTTACCGATCGGCGTGCAATTAATGGGTCCGGCCAATAGCGAGCCGCTGCTGATCTCGCTTGCCGCCGAGCTAGAGGCCGTCAGCGGCTGGGTCACCAAGCAGCCCGAGCCGTGGTGGACGTAGCGTCACGCCGAAATCGCTTAGAAGCCCAGGCGGCCGAGCTGTTTGGGGTCTCGCTGCCAGTTCTTGGCGATCTTGACGTGCAGGTCCAAATACACCTTGGTCCCGAGCAGTTTCTCGATCTGAGTGCGCGCGGCGGTGCCCACTTCGCGCAGCCGGGCGCCGCCCCTGCCGATGACGATGCCCTTCTGGCTCGACCGCTCGACGAACAGGTTGGCGTGCACGTCGATCAGGTCGTCGCGACCCTCGCGTGGGCTGACTTCCTCGATCACCACGGCCAGCGAGTGCGGCAGTTCGTCGCGTACGCCCTCCAGTGCGGCTTCGCGGATCAGCTCGGCCATCAATACTTCCTCGGGCTCGTCGGTGAGCTCCCCTTCGGGATAGAACGCGGGCCCCGGCGGTAGCTGCTCGACGAGCACGCCGATCAGCACGTCGACCTGCTCGCCCGTGGTCGCCGACACCGGCACGATCTCGGTGTCCGGCCCGACGAGCTCGCTGACCGCCATGAGCTGCGCGGCCACCCGCTCCTTGGGCACCTTGTCGATCTTGGTGACGATGGCCACCAGCGCCGTCCTGGGGGCGACGGCCCGTATCTGGTCCTGGATCCATCGGTCGCCCGGGCCGATCGCCTCGTCGGCTGGGATGCACAGCCCGATGACGTCGACCTCCGAATACGTGTCCCTAACCAGATCATTGAGCCGCTGGCCCAGTAGCGTCCGTGGTCGATGCAGGCCGGGGGTGTCGACGAGGACGATCTGGAAGTCGTTGCGGTGCACGATGCCACGAATGGTGTGCCGCGTCGTCTGCGGCCGCGTCGAAGTGATCGCCACCTTGGTACCGACCAACGCGTTCATCAACGTCGACTTGCCTGTGTTCGGTCTGCCGACGAAACAGACGAAGCCGGAACGGAATTCGCTCATTTTTCCCCGAGACTGCGGGGAGATCGCGATTGTCGCCGATTCGGCGATCTATGGGCAGTCTCGGCGATCACAGCGGCTTGCCTGATCGGTCGGTGATGATGATCTTGGCGTTCCCGGACAACTCGCGGACGGCGGCCACCCCGGCGTCGTCGTCCGATCCGCCGACAAGCACCGCCGCCTCGAGACCGGTCGCACCGCTGGAGACCGCCGCGGCCACCGCCGCCTGCAGCGCGGTAAGACTCAGGGCGTCGAGAGTCACCGGCGCACCCGCATATGTGCGGCCGTCCTGATCGCGCACGGCCGCACCATTACTCGCCTCGGCCCGGCCCATCGCGCCGCGAGCCAGCACCACCAGCTTGGTGTCCTCAGCGTCGAGTTCAGCCATCGTCATCCTTCTGCTGCTCGGACTCGGTGGGGCTGACGAGGACGGTGCCTATCCGCACCCGGCCGCGGTGGTCGCGGCCGCCTTCGGCGCGAAGCTGCAGCCCGTCCCACATCACCTCGGCACCGGGCAGGGGAACGCGGCCGAGCTCGAGGGCCAACAGCCCGCCGACGGTGTCGACGTCGAGGTCCTCGTCGAACTCGATGTCGTACAGCTCGCCGAGGTCCTCAATGGGCAACCGGGCCGACACCCGATAGCGCTTGTCCCCCAGTTCTTCCACAGGGGCGACCTCGTCGGTGTCGTACTCGTCGGCGATCTCGCCGACGATCTCCTCGAGCACGTCCTCGATCGTGACCAGGCCGGCGATCGCGCCGTATTCATCGACCAGTAACGCCATGTGGTTGCGGTCGCGCTGCATCTCGCGCAGCAGCGCATCCAAAGGCTTGGAGTCCGGCACGAAGACGGCGGGGCGCATCACCTCAACCACCTCGGTGTCACGCCCGCCGTTGTTCGAGTAATAAGTTCGCTCGACAAGATCCTTCAGGTACACCACGCCGACGACATCATCGACGTTCTCCCCGATCACCGGGATGCGGGAATGCCCGCTGCGCACCGCGAGCGACGTCGCCTGGCCTGCCGTCTTGTCGTTTTCGATCCAGACCATCTCGGTGCGCGGCACCATCACCTCGCGCGCCGGAGTGTCGCCGAGCTCGAAGACCGACTGGATCATTCGCCGCTCGTCATCGGCCACCACGCCGCGCTGCTGGGCCAGGTCGACGACCTCACGCAGTTCGATTTCCGACGCGAACGGCCCGTGACGGAATCCGCGCCCCGGCGTCAAAGCGTTACCTATCAGCACGAGTAACCGGCTGATCGGGGTCAGCAGAATCGAAATCGCTTGCAGCGGAACGGCCGCCCCCAGTGCGATTGTGTAGGCGTTCTGCCTGCCGATTGTCCGCGGTCCGACACCGATCACCACGAAGGTGACCACGACCATGATCGCGGCCGCGGCGATCAGGCCCCAATCCAGTCCGAGGTGCTCGTAGAGATAGTCGACCAGCAAGGCTGTTGCGGTGATCTCGCACGCGATCCGCAGCAGCACAACAAGATTGATATAGCGCGGCCGCTCGTTGATCACGCGGGCCAGTCGGACGGCACCGGGTCGTTCGTCGCGCACCAGCTCCTCGACCCGGGCGATCGACACCGTGCTTATGGCCGCGTCGATGGCTGCGAACAAGCCACCGAAACAAATCAGCGCGATCGCCCCGAGCAGCGAACCTATGCCGGTCACGGCTCGTCGAAGAAACGAGACTTGTCCAGCAGCCGCCGATCCTTTTCGGTCTGACGGTCCTGGCGATAAGCCTCGACCTGATCGGCCACCCACTCCTCGAGCAGTTGGCTCTGCAGCGCGAACATCTCTTTCTCTTCGTCGGGTTCGGCATGGTCGTAGCCCAGCAGATGGAGAACCCCGTGCACGGTCAGCAGCGCGAGCTCCTGGCCAAGGGTGTGTCCAGCCGCGGCGGCCTGCTCTGCGGCGAACTGCGGACACAACACGATGTCGCCGAGCATCGACGGACCCGGCTCCGGTGCGTCGGGCCGACCGGCGGGCTCGAGCTCGTCCATCGGGAAGCTCATCACGTCGGTTGGCCCGGGCAGGTCCATCCACCGCATGTGCAGGTCGGCCATCGCGCCGGTGTCGAGCAAGACCATCGAAAGTTCCGCGGCGGGGTGAACTTTCATTTTCCTGATGACGAAGCGGGCGATGCTGACAAGTTCCTCTTCGGAAACGTCGAGGCCCGATTCGTTGGAAACCTCAATGCTCATGACCGCCCGCTTATCGCCGGGGCCGACTGCCGCCGGCACGGCGTTGCGCCCGGTTCATCAGACCGGGCTCCTCGGATCTCGCGTAGGCGTCGACGATCTCGGAGACCAGCCGATGCCGCACCACGTCGGCGCTGGTGAGTTCGGCGATGTGGATATCGTCGATCCCGTCGAGGATCTGCACGGCGGCACGCAGTCCGGAGTTGGCGCTCCCAAGGTCGATCTGTGTGACGTCGCCGGTGACAACCATTTTCGACCCGAAGCCGAGCCGGGTGAGGAACATCTTCATCTGCTCGGCGGTGGTGTTCTGCGCCTCATCGAGGATGATGAACGAGTCGGATAACGTTCTTCCACGCATGTACGCCAGCGGGGCCACCTCGATCACACCGGCGCTCATCAATTTCGGGATCAGCTCCGGATCCATCATGTCGTGCAGCGCGTCGTACAGCGGCCGCAGGTACGGGTCGATCTTTTCGCTCAGCGTACCGGGCAAAAAGCCAAGGCGCTCACCGGCTTCCACCGCGGGCCGGGTGAGGATGATTCGGGACACCTGCTTGGTCTGGAGCGCGCGCACGGCCTTGGCCATCGCGAGGTATGTCTTGCCGGTGCCCGCCGGTCCGATGCTGAACACGATGGTGTGCGCGTCGATGGCGTCCACATATCGCTTCTGGTTCAGCGTCTTCGGCCGGATCGTCTTGCCGCGCCGCGACAGGATGTCGAGCGTCAACACTTCGGCGGGCGACTCTCCCTCGGTGCCGATGAGCATCGCCACGCTGTGCCGAACCACTTCTGGCGTCAGCGGCTGGCCGCTGGCCACGATCGCGATCAGTTCGGAGATCACTCGCTCGGCAAGCGCCACATCGGCGGGCTCGCCGGACAGCGTGAGCGCGTTGCCACGCGCATGGATATCAGCCGCCAGAATGCGCTCGAGTGCGCGCAGATTCTCGTCGGCGGAACCAAGCAGGCCCACGACTA
>Ga0308176_10002782_pt1 | contig 11085 bp, 7 predicted proteins | sample PhyCR2_3_FD_203890 | JGI IMG/M metagenome (GOLD analysis project Ga0308176, IMG submission 203890) | Soil microbial communities from UC Gill Tract Community Farm, Albany, California, United States - DLSLS.C.R2 | ecosystem: Environmental > Terrestrial > Soil > Agricultural land | place: USA... | reverse complement strand
TTCCCATCTCGTGGATTCCCATCCCCGGGAAGCAGGGCTCGTCGAACGTCTTCACGTCCTTCAGGCCCGCGGCGGTCAGCGTCTCGGCCATGTCGTTCGCCATGTCGACGCGCATCAGCCGCTCGTTCTCGCCGGTCGCGCAGTCGATCTTCAGCACGGGCAACCCCCACTTGTCCTTCTTCGTCTCGTCGAGGGTGACCATGTTCGCATGGTTAGGCAGCATCTCGCCGAAGGCGGTGCCGCCCATCGTCCACTGCCCCGGCTCGGTCGCCCGGTCCTTGAACTCGCCGCCGATCCCCAGCTCGGCGACCGCCCGCGACCAGCCATCGCGACCCGCGCCGCCTTCGTAGCCGAAGCCGCGCAGGTAGGGACGCTTCTCGCCGTTCAGGTTGCGATAGCGTGGGATGTACGAGGGATTCGGGCGGAACCCATAGTAGTACTTGTCGTCGAGTCCCTCGACCTTGCCTGACGCGCCGACACGGAAATGATGGTCCATCAGGTTGTGGCCGAGCTCACCCGAGCTGCTCCCGAGTCCACCGGGCCAGACGTCGGTCGCCGAGCGCAGCAGGATCCACGTGCTGTTCAGCGTCGACGCGCAGAGGAAGACGACCTTCGCCTTGTAGTCCGTCGTCTGGTTGTTGATCGCGTCGAGGACGCGCACTCCGGTCGCGCGCTTGCGATTCTTGTCGTAGAGCACCTCGTTCACGATCGCGAAGGGGCGCAGCGTCAGGCGACCGGTCTTCACCGCGGCCGGGAGCGTCGAGGACTGCGTGCTGAAGTACGCGCCGTAGGGGCAGCCCAGCCAGCAGGCATCGCGGTACTGGCAGGAGCCGCGACCCGGGAGGGGCTGCGTCAGGTTCGCGGTGCGCGCCGAGATCAGGCGACGCTTGCCGTCGAACTTCTTCGTCAGCCGAGCGGCGACCATCTCTTCGGCGCAGTTGAGCGGCATCGCCGGCTGGAACTCGCCGTCAGGCAGCTGCGGCAAGCCTTCCTTCGAGCCTGCGATCCCGGCGAACTTCTCGACGTGGCTGTACCAGGGCGCCATCTCGGCGTAGCGGATCGGCCAGTCGATCGCGATCCCGTCCTTGAGGTTCGCCTCGTAGTCGATGTCGCTGAACCGGAAGCTGCACCGTCCCCACATCAGCGACCGGCCGCCGACGTGATAGCCGCGATACCAGTCGAAGCGCTTTACCTCGGTGTACGGGGAGTCCTGATCCGATGCCCAGTAGTCGAGATTCTTCTCGTTGAGCGGATAGTCGCGGCTGAGGACCGGGTAAGCCTTGATCATGTCCTGCGTGCGGCCGCCGCGATGCGGGTACTGCCAGGGGGCTTTCGTCGCGTTCACGTAATCCTTCACGTGCTCGATGTTGCGTCCTCGCTCGAGCAGGAGGACGCGCAGCCCTCGCTCCGTCAGCTCCTTCGCCGCCCATCCGCCTGAGATGCCGGACCCGACGACGATTGCATCGTACTCAGTGGATTCCATCGCTCCTCGCACGTGTTGGAATGACGGTGCCGCCCACGAATCGGGCGCCGCCGCGTCGCACGGGGCGAATATGTCGCGCGTCCAGCCGGTTGTCGAATGCGGCGCCGGTCAGCCGGCGATGGGCGCGCCGTGCCGGATCGCGGCGATGAAGTTCAGCTTTCCGTATTCGCCGCGCGACACGTAGGTGGAGAAGGGCTCGCGTCCGAGGAGCTCGCGACGGATTGCGCGATCGCTCCACCCGCGGGCGATGCGATCGTCGACGGCCGTGATGATCCCTTCGATCCAGTCGGCTTTCAGGCGGAGCGCCACGGCCGGAGTCGCGATCGAGCCGCGGTGTGCGTCGAAGAGCCGCGCCGGCTCGAGTGCGGCGATGCGCCGGAGCGTCCGCACCAGCAGCCGCGGATCCTCTTCCGGATGCGCGACGCGCACCTTCACCCCGAGAAAGAGGTCGCCACCGAAGAGCGTGCGCCGCTCCGCGTCCCAGACGACGTGATGGTCGCTCGAATGTCCGGGAGCGGGAATCATCTCGAGCCCGGGGACCGGAGGCGCCGGCGACACGCTGCCTAACGGCAGCGGGTCGCCCCAGACGACGCGGCGGTAGAGCGGGATCGGGTCGCCGGGTGCGACGAGCCGCTGCACCGCCGGCGCCATCCCGAGCGGAATTCCCGCCGCGGCGAGCGAGTGCGCCCCCCCGCTATGGTCTTCATGGTGATGGGTGATCAGCGCCGCGGCGACCCCGCGCTCGCGCGCGAGCCGCGTTACCGCCTCGGCGGCTGCCGGAAAACCGCTGTCGACGAGGACGCCGCGGTAGAGATATGCACTGACCTCGTAGCCGGCGAGCCGGCTCCGCCAGTGCGAGAGCCTGACGCGCGTGACGTCGTCGTGCCGCTCGAGGGCGATCCGGATCATGACGGCGGCCGCTGCCTGACGGTGAGGCTGACGGGAATCGCCCGCCTCGCCGTCAGGCTACCGCGACTTCCCGTGCGGGGTGTTGCCGCGGCGCGTCCAGATCTGGATCACTCCGCAGGAGCTGCCCGACGCGTACTCGACCGGAACCTCGGAGGGCCCGCGATAGACGGCGAGGCCGGCGATGTCCTCCGGCCGCACGATCGCGTCGATGTCGCCGGCACTTCCCGGCATCTGCATCCCGTCGACGACGAGCGTCGGCACGCACGACCCGGTAAAGCTCGTAGCGCCACGGATCTGGATGTTCGCTCCGCTTCCCGGCATCCCGCTGGTCGTGAGCATGACGCCGGGCGCCATGCGCAGCAGGTCGGTGGTCTGGATCGGCTGCCGGTTCTCGATCGTCTCGCGATCGACGAAGTAGCCGAAGCCGCGCTTCTTCGCGTTCATGAACTCCTGCGTTGCACTGTCGTACACGCGCTCACCCTTCACCTCGACGGTCTGCAGGATGCGCGCTGCCGAATCGAAGCGTACGTCGAAGCGCAACGCGCGCTTCGCCGAGAGCGTGACGCTGCGCGAGATCGGGACGAAGCCGATCGCCCGCGCCTCGAGCGTCTGCGTCCCACCGGGCAGGTTGTTCAGCGCGTACGAGCCGTTCGCATCGGCGACGGTCTCGACGTCCGTTCCGCGCAGTGCGACGCGCGCGCCGGGGAGGACGGCGCCCGACGGCGAGCGGACGACACCATTGATGCGCGCCGTCCCGCGGCGCACCGGCCCGGTCGCGGTCGCGGTGAGGACGGTGTCGGCGATATCGAGCGTGAGCTGGATCGTCGCGACGCGGTGCGGCTTCACTTCGACGTTCACCGATCCGGTGACCGCCTTGCCCAGTCCCGCCCAGACGTTGAGCGTCGCGTCGCCGGGGAGCCCGCACATGGTGAACCGCCCATTGCCGTCAGTCGTCGCGCGCACCGTCGGTGTCGAGCGCACCATCCCGCGCGCACTGAAGCTGAGCTCGAACCACTGCGCGGTCACCGACGCCCCTTCCACCGGATTCGGATCGTCCGACTGGACGACGGTTCCGATCAGCAGCCCGCTCGAATCCAGCGCGGCCCGCGCCCCGCAGTGGAGCGCGATCACGTGCTGCGTCGTCGGGACCCCGAGCTCGATGTCGTTCCGCCCGGGCGACACGGTCATCGATTTCAATGGCGGGGTCAGTCCGAGCTCGTCGAGCCGCGGATGGAAGTAGGTGATCACGTAGTCGCCCACCGGCACGTCGGCGATTCGAAAGAAGCCACTCGAATCCGAGTTGACCGAAAACGACTTGCCGTGCGTGAGGTCGGTTCTCGTGACGACCTGGATGTTCGCCTCGGCCAATGGCCTGGTAACGGTCGAGTCGAAGATGTAGCCGACGATGAGACCAGTCGGGGCAGGCGCTGGCGCGGGCACTGGCTGCTGCGCGAGCGCGGAGCCGCCGGCGAGCGCGGCCGCCAGGCAGAGCATGGCTGACGAGCGTAAAGTCATGCGCATCGGTGAGTCTGGAGGAAAAGCGGGATGGAAATCCGTACACCCCTAATTCCGCGCTGTTCACCGGTCCGCGCAAGGGAGAATGGGCGCAAACTGTCGGCAACGCGAAAATGCACGGCGAACCGCAACTACTTGTCGCAGAGGAATACCGAGATCGCAGAGAGCGCGGAGCACTGCCGCCCGACATCGAGACTTTCCGCGAGGACCGAACTGATTGGGGCACGCGTGGCGAGATCGGGCCGCAGGCACGGTTCTTCAAACGCTAATGAAGCATGCGACCGTTAGGCACGCTCATGGTCGCTCGAGCTGTCCTCTGCGCACTCTGCGCCCTCTGTGGTAAAAGCAGTTTGCTGTTGTCGTTGCAGCTCGCTCTTGCCGTCCCGGTCGCGCCCGCTCTTGGCACCGCCGTTCCGCTCTCCAGCACGTGATTTGCGATCACCACTGCCGAGGCTTAGATTCAAGCCAGCGAAAGCAAGCGCCCGGCCCACCCGCCGGGCGCTCCACTTTTATGTCGCCAGCTCTCCGGCGGCACGCAGGGCACAACGATGATCGAAGAACTCAAGACCCGACTTCATGCTGAAGTCGAGACGCTCCAGCACGAGCTCAACGTCGTGCTGCCGAACGAGATCCGCAAAGCCGTCGAGCTGGGCGACCTCCGCGAGAACAGCGAGTACAAGGCTGCCCTCGAACGGCAGCAGTTCGTGCGTGCGCGCCTCGGGCAGCTGCGCGAGCGCCTCTCACGGCTCGCGGCGATCGACTTGAACCAGATCCCGACCGACAAGGTCGGACTCGGCTCCTCCGTCGTCGTCGAGGACCAGAAGACCAAGACCCGCGAGACCTACACGCTCATCTTCGGCGACAACTTCGAGCTCGACGATCGCCAGGTGAGCATGGCCTCGCCGATCGGCCGCGCCCTCCTCGGCAAGTCGATCGGCGAGATCGCCTACCTCAAGCTCCCGACGATGACGCGGCAGCTGAAGGTCCTCGAGCTGAAGACCATCCACGACACGCTCCCGGACGCCGCGGTCAAGTAAGAGCACGCAGTAAGCGGTAAGCAGGCAGCGGACGGCGTTGAAAGTGCGCACCTTCAACGTCGTCCGCCGTGCGCTTGCCCCTTACTGCTTACCGCTTACAGCTCAGTCGATCGCGAACAACCGGGCTGCGTCCTTCTCGTACGCGGCGATCGCGGCGTCGCGCGTGGCGTCATCCCAGCCAAGGCGCGCGCCGGCGATGCGAGCGGCCATCGGCGCGATGCCGCGGCCGTGGTCGCGCGTCTCGAAGGCGACTTTCGTCCGCCGCACGAGGAGGTCGGTGACCGTCAGCGCGAGCTCGGCGTCGACGGCGTAGGCGAGCTCCGCCCCTGTGTACGGGAGGCCGCTGACTAACGGCGTGGCGAGGGAGGGATCTTCCTTGGACAGTGACCAGACCGAGTTCCAGCGACTTCCGTACGCGTGCACGAGGTGCTCGGCGCGACTCGAGCTGGCGGTCGCGCGCAGGGCCCGCTCGATCTCCTGCTCGAGCGAGTCGAGCTCGCCGCCGGGGAGCGCGACCTTCGCAGTCTCGCTCGCGCGCTTGGAATTACCGAGCTCGCGTTCGACGACATCGACTACCTCGGCCGACATCGCGCGATAGGTCGTCAGCTTCCCGCCGCTCACCGAGACGACGCCGTGATCGCTGACCGTGATCTCGTGCTCGCGCGATGCGCCGGCGGGATCCTCGCCGAAGCGGCCGGCGATGAGCGGGCGAATCCCCGCCCACGCGCAGACGACGTCGTCCGCCGTCAGGCGCGCCGCGGGGAAGAAGTGATTGGCGGCGTCGAGCAGGTACGCGACGTCGGCGCGTGAGGCGCGCACGTCATCCGGCGTCGCGGTGGTCTCGGTGTCGGTCGTGCCGACGATGGTGTGCGTGTCACCCGGAAGGACGAACATCACCCGGCCATCCACCGGCGAGAGGAGCGTCAGCGCTGCATGGTTGCCGACGCGGCCGCGGGGGACGGTGATGTGCACGCCCTTCGTCCCGCGCAGCGTCGGCGGTGCGCCCGGCTCGTCGAGTCGGCGGATCTCGTCGCTCCAGGGGCCGGCCGCGTTCACCACGACGCGCGCGCGGAGCGCCGTCTCGGCGCCGCTGATCGCGTCGGCGACGATGGCGCCGTCGGTGCGCCCGCGCAGCGCCGTCAGGCGGCGGACGCCGGCGTGGTTGACGACGGCGGCGCCGGCCTCGCGGGCGCCGAGCGCAGTCGCCAACGTTAGGCGGGCATCGTCGGTGGCGGCGTCGTAGTAGCTGGCGCCGCCGGTGAGGCCGTCGGCGAGCAGCTTCGGCTCGCGCGCGATCACCTCGTCCGGATCGAGCCGCCGGTGCGGCGCGACGTTGCGGAAGAGCGCGAGCAGGTCGTAGAGGAACAGCCCGGCGCCGAGCTTCCACCGTGGCACCCGCGATCCCTCGTACACCGGCCAGGTGAACTCGAGCGGGCGGACGAGGTGAGGCGCGAGGTCGAGCAGCCGGCGCCGCTCGAGGCTCGACTCGAAGACGAGATGGAGATGCCCGTGCTCGAGGTAGCGGAGGCCGCCGTGCACGAGCCGCGACGAGCGGCTCGACGTCCCACTGGCGAAGTCGTCGCGCTCGACGAGCGCGACGCTCAACCCGCGAACCGCCGCGTCGCGCGCGACGCCGACGCCGGTGATCCCGCCGCCGATGACGAGCACGTCGAACCGCTCGTTGCCGAGCCGCTCGATAGCGCGCGCGCGCTCGGCGAGCGGCGGCGGCACCTCGTCGCACCGTCGCTGCGCGGCGGGAAGCAAGTCCACTCGTGTCGGCGCACCTGTCATGCCGGGTATCATGGCGCGTGATTCGTGAACCGGTAAGTCCAACTGTCAGGGATCAACCGACGCGCTCGCCTATTCCTGCGAGGCACGTCACGGCCTAGCTTTCTGCCATGCTCACAACCATTCCCGGCCGCCGTGTCGCGATCGTCGCCGGCGTTCGTACGCCATTCGTGAAAGCGGGCACGTCGTTCAAGAACATGTCGGCGATCGACCTCGGCAAGCTGACTGTCGCCGAACTGCTGCAGCGCGCCGATCTCGACGGGAAGGAAGTCACCGCGCTCGTCTTCGGGACGGTGATCCCCTCGGTGCTCGCGCCGAACATCGCGCGCGAGGTCTCGCTCATCCCGCAGCTGCCGAAGGGATGCGAAGCGTACACCGTCAGCCGCGCCTGCGCGTCAGCGAACCAGGCGATCACCGACGCCGCCGACCAGATCGCGCTCGGACATCACGACTGCATCATCGCCGGCGGCGCCGAGTCGCTGTCGACGGTGCCGATCCTCCACTCGCGCGGCTTTGCCGACGCGCTCGTCGCGGCGAGCAAGGCGAAGTCGCTCGGCGGGCGCGTCGCCTCGATCGCCCGCATCCGGCCGAAGGATCTTGTCCCGATCACGCCGGCGATCGCCGAGCCGAGCACCGGCGAGACGATGGGGCAGAGCGCCGAGAAGATGGCGAAGCTGAACGCGATCCCCCGGCTGGCGCAGGACGAGTTCGCGTTAGGCTCGCACCAGAAGGCGGCGGCGGGGACGAAGGACGGCCGCCTGACGGCGGAGATCCTCCCGGTGTACGTGCCGTCGTCGTACGAGACGGTGGTCAGCAGCGACAACGGCATCCGTGCCGACAGCAGCATCGAGGCGCTCTCCAAGCTGCCGCCGGTGTTCGACCGCCGCTACGGGACGGTGACCGCCGGCAACTCGTCGCCGCTGACCGACGGCTCGGCCGCGGTGGTGCTGATGAGCGACGAGAAGGCGAAGGCGTTAGGCTACAAGCCGCTCGGCTACATCCGCAGCTATGCGTATGCCGCGCTCGACCCGGGGGAGCAGCTGCTGATGGGACCCGTCCTCGCCGCGCCGCGCGCGCTGCAGCGGGCCGGGCTCTCGCTCCGCGACATGGACCTCGTCGAGATGCACGAGGCGTTCGCTGCGCAGGTGCTGAGCAACCTGAAGGGATTCGAGAGCAAGGCGTGGGCGGAGCGCGCCGGCTTCTCGCACCCGGTCGGCACCGTCGACCCGGCGAAGCTCAACGTGATGGGCGGCTCGATCGCGATCGGCCACCCGTTCGGCGGCACCGGCGCCCGCATCACGACGACGCTGCTCAACGAGCTCGGTCGCCGCGGCGGCCAGTTCGGGCTGATGACCGTCTGCGCCGCCGGCGGGATGGGATTTGCGATGGTCGTCGAGCGCGCCTGACGGCGCCCGCGGCCGCTGATTAAGTAACACTTTGCATATAAATACGGAGCGACAGCGAACATGACCGCAGCGGGCAGCGTGAGGGCCGCCTTCACCAACCTCCGCCTCGATCTCGAGGACGGCGTCGCGGTGGTGACGATCGACGTCCCCGACAAGCCGGTGAACACCCTCAACGCCGGGGTGATCGCCGAGTTCGGGCGCGTCTTCGAGTTCCTCGAGAGCGAGCAGTCGGTGCGCGGCGCGGTGCTGATCAGCGGCAAGCCGGACAACTTCATCGCCGGCGCCGACATCGAGCAGTTCCTCGAGCTGAAGAACGCCAAGGAGGCAGAGGCGCTCAGCCGCGCCGGCCAGGAGCTGCTCGCCCGACTGGAGAAGCTGCGCGTCCCCGTCGTCGCCGCGATCAACGGTGCCTGCCTCGGCGGCGGGCTCGAGGCATCGCTCGCCTGCAGCTATCGCATCGCCAGCGACAATCCGAAGACGGTGCTCGCCCTCCCCGAGGTGCAGCTCGGCCTCATCCCCGGCGCCGGCGGGACCCAGCGGCTGCCGCGCCAGGTCGGCCTGACGGCGGCGCTCGACATGATCCTCACCGGCAAGAACATCCGCGCGAAGAAGGCGCTCACGTTAGGCCTCGTCGACGAGATGGTGCACCCGTCGATCCTGCGCGACATCGCGGTGCGGCGGGCGCGGGAGATCGGCGACGGCACCCGCCCCCGGTCCCACGGCCACAGCGGGAGCGGGATCGCCGCCCGCGCGCTCGAGGGCACCGGCGCCGGACGGGCAATCGTATTCCGTCAGGCGCGCCAGCAGACGCAGTCGAAGACGAAGGGCAATTATCCGGCACCGCTCGCCGCGATCGACGCCATCGAGACCGGTTACTCGAAGGGGATCGACGCCGGCTACGCGGAGGAGGCGCGCCTCTTCGGCGAGCTCTCGCAGACAGAAGTCTCGCGCCAGCTGATCTTCCTCTTCTTCGCGACCACTGCGCTGAAAAAGGATACCGGGGTGGCCGACCCGGGTGCGAAGGGCGCCCCCGTCGACAAGATCGCGGTCCTCGGCGCGGGGTTCATGGGCGCGGGGATCGCGACGATCGCCGTGCAGGCGGGGACGATCGTCAGGCTCAAGGATGCGGACACGACCCGCGTCGCCGCCGGATTGCGCGGCATCCGTGAGAACCTGAAGGAGCGGCTGACGAAGAAGCAGATCACGCGGACGCAGTTCGACGACCAGCTCATCCTCGTCAACGGCACCACCGACTACTCAGGCTTCAGCAACGCCGACATCGTGATCGAGGCGGTGTTCGAGGACATCGCGGTGAAGCACCAGGTGATCCGCGAGACCGAGAAGAACACCGCGGAGAACGCGATCTTCGCCTCGAACACGAGCACGATCCCGATCGCCCGGCTGGCGCAGGCCTCGGCGCGCCCGGACCGCGTCATCGGCATGCACTTCTTCTCGCCGGTGCCGAAGATGCCGCTGCTCGAGGTCATCGTGCACCCGCAGACTTCAGCCGAGGTGACGGCGACCGTCGTCGCCTACGGCAAGAAGCTCGGGAAGACGGTGATCGTCGTCAACGACGGTCCAGGCTTCTTCGCCAACCGCATCCTGACGCCGTACATCAACGAAGCCGGGAAGCTCCTCGACGAAGGAGCGAAGATCGAAGCGATCGATCGGGCGCTCGTCGAGTTCGGGTTCCCGGTCGGTCCGATCACGCTCGTCGACGAAGTCGGCATCGACGTCGCGGGGAAAGCGGGAAACATCATCGCCGACGCCTTCGGCGAGCGGATGCGTCCATCGGCCTCGCTGCAGCACGTGCTCTCCGCCGGCCGTTATGGCCGGAAGAACAAGAAGGGCTTCTACAAGTACGACGACAAGGGGAAGAAGGAGGGCGTCGACGAGACGGTGTACGACCTCGTTCCCAACGCCGTCGCCCGCCGCGATTACCCCGCCGACGAGATCCGCGAGCGCACCGTGATGGCGATGCTCAACGAGGCCGCGCGCGCCCTCGAGGACGGGATCGTCCGCACGCCGCGCGACGGCGACATCGGCGCGGTGTTCGGCATCGGCTTTCCTCCCTTCCGCGGCGGGCCGTTCCGCTACATGGACACGTTAGGCATCGGCGAGGTGGTGAGGCGGCTCGAGGAGCTCAACGTGCGCTTCCCCGGCCGCTACGAGCCGGCGCCGATCCTCGTCCGCATGGCGCGGGCAGGCGAGCGGTTCTATCCGGCGGAGGGGAAGCCGGTCGGTTGAGCGTCGCAAGGCCGACGCAGCTCTCCGGCGATGCGCTCCTCTTCGACCTCGACGGGGTGCTCGTCGACTCGACCGCGAACGTGGAGCGCCACTGGCGCGACTGGGCGACGAGCAACGGTCTCGATCCGGCGCGGATTCTCGCGGTCGTGCACGGCCGCCGGGCGATCGACACCATCCGCGAGCAGGCGCCGCATCTCGACGCCGAACGCGAGCTGGCGACGCTGGTCGAAGCGGAGATGCGCGACACCGCAGGGATCCTCGTCTTCGACGGCGCTGCCAGGCTCCTCGCGAGCATCCCGCGCGGCCGCTGGGCGATCGTCACCTCGGGCACGCACGGCGTCGCTTCGGCACGGCTGCACGCCGTCGGCCTGCCGATCCCAGAGGTGTTGATCACCGCCGACCGGGTGACGCAGGGCAAGCCTGACCCCGAGGGCTACCTCGCCGCTGCGAAAGCGTTAGGCTTCGCCCCGGCGGCGTGCATCGTCGTCGAGGACGCGCCGGCGGGCGTCGAGGCGGCACGGCGAGCGGGAATGCGGTGCATCGCGATCACCAGCACGCACGCCGCAGCCGACCTGACGGGAGCGACTGCGGTGGTTCGAGCTCTGAGCGACATCACGGTCGCGGACGCAGCGCCGGCAGCGTTGAAGCTGATTCTCCGGGGGCTGGCCGTAACGGGGTGAACTGCGATCACGCGGATTTC
>Ga0308176_10002781_pt1 | contig 11085 bp, 9 predicted proteins | sample PhyCR2_3_FD_203890 | JGI IMG/M metagenome (GOLD analysis project Ga0308176, IMG submission 203890) | Soil microbial communities from UC Gill Tract Community Farm, Albany, California, United States - DLSLS.C.R2 | ecosystem: Environmental > Terrestrial > Soil > Agricultural land | place: USA... | reverse complement strand
GCCTGGGAGAGGAGGCCTCCTCCTGGCTCGCCGGCACGCGCACCGGAGCCCTCGTCGACGTCACGCAGACCGTGCGCCGTCCGGGAGAGCCCCGGGACCAGAGCCTCGGCGTGGGCTTCTCTCTGGACGGCAGGCCTTTCGCCGCCGACTGGAGCGAGCCCGGCGCGCCACTTTTCGGCCGCGTCGACGAAAAGAGGTTCGAGAGGTTGGCCGATCTCCTGGAAAGCCAGCTCACGGCCCCCGGGGAGTCGCTCGGGCCCACGCGAGAAGGAGGGATCGCCCTGGGCTCGCAGTCCTGGCGTGTCCGCGACCTCGCCGGGAGCTCTCCACCGCAACAGGTCGCCACCTTCCTTTCACCTCCCCTCGGGGTGTCCTCCGTACGCACCCCCGCCGTGACCGGAGGAGCGCGTTTCCTGTCAGGCTCGCCTCAGGTCCTCACCTTCCTTTTCCTTTTCCTCCCCTTGGCGCTCGCGGCGGTGGTGGTCTTTCTGGCCCTGCTGATGCGGTCCCGGATCGACCTCGTCAACGGCGCCCTGCTGGCCCTGCTCGCTCTCGTCTCGGTGAGCCCGCTCTGGCTCGCCGGGCTCCAGCAGCCGCTCTGGATCCTGATCCCCAACCTGCTCTTCGGCGCCGCCGCCAAAGCCCTGGGGATCTTCTTCGTCTGGTCGGCGGGCGAATCGCTGCTCCGGGCGACCGACCCCCAGTTCACCACCAGCCTGGATACCCTGCGCCGGGGGCGTCTCGGTCCCCGCGGCGGCCGGGGGCTGCTCGCCGGCTTCGCCCTGGGGAGCGGGCTTGCCGGCACCCGCCTCGCTATCTACTCCCTGGCAGTCCTCCTGCCGGGGGTCTCGCCGGCGGGGTCCAGCGTGCCGCTGCCGGTCTTCCGGGAAGAAGGGAGCCCCGTCCTGGACGGCGTCTGGATCGCCGCCGGCGTGACTCTGCTCACCGCGCTGGCCGTCCGCTTCCTGCCGGGCCGCTGGTCCCTGATCGCGGCGGCCCTCCTCGGCGGCTTCGTCCTCTCCCCTCTCCGCCTCTTCCCGTTTCCGGTCGAATGGGCGGTGAGCGCCGTCTGGATCGGTGCCCTGGTCTGGATCTGCCAGCGCCTGGGGCTGACGGTGCTGCTGGTGGCCGCCGTGACCTCGTACCTGCTCCCCGCCGCCGCCCTCTCCGGGCTGCATCTCGACTGGCTGCCGGGCTCCTTCGCCTTGACGGCGGCGCTATCGGCCGGCCTCCTGGTCCTGGGCGCCGTGGGGATCTCGCGCTCCGAGCAGGCCGAGAGCGCCGCCGAGCCGCCGCCCCCCTTCATGCGCCGCCTCGCCGAGGAGCGGCGGATCCGTCACGAGGTGGATCTGCTGGCGCGCATGCAGGAAGGCTTGCTTCCAACGGAGATGCCACGGCTGGAGGGCTACCAGATCGCCGCCCGCTCGGTGCTCGCCAGCGAGGCCGGCGGCGATCTCTACGACTTTCTGCGGGACGAGGCCGGACGGCTCTGGATCGCCGCCGGGGACGTGGCCGGCCACGGCTACTCGTGCGCGGTGGCCCAGGCGATGATCAAGGCCGGGCTGCTGAGCCTCGTCGAGACGGGTGAGACCCCGGCCAGCGTGCTGCGGCGGCTCGACCCGGTGCTGCGCGGCATCAGCTCGGACCACAGCTTCACCAGCCTCGCCCTGATCCGGCTCGATCCAGAGACCGGCGACGCCCTGCTCGCCAACGCCGGCCACCCCTATCCGCTGGTCATGGAGCCCGGCCGGGTGACCGAGATCGCCCTCCCCGGCCTGCCGCTCGGCCGCGGCCCCGTGCAGGCCTATGCCGACCGCGATTTCCGGCTGCCCCGAGGGGGCACCCTCGTCCTCTGCTCCGACGGCCTCTCCGAGGCGCTGGACCGCAACGGCAGCTCCTACGGCTTCGAGCGCGCCCGCGAGGTGGTGCGGGCGATGGGGCACCGCCCCGCCGTCGAGATCGTCGACGCCCTGCTCAACGACTGCCGCCGCCACCTGGGAGCCGAGCAGGCGCCGGACGACGTGACGGTGGTGGTGGTGAAGCGGGGGTAGCTACCCCTTCTTCCGCTCCTGCCGCTGCCCGAAGAGCATCTTCGCCTCCAGCCGCGCCCGCTGCGCGCGATAGAAGGCGTCGAGGAAGCGGCGCGGCTGGACGTCCCAGCGCTCGCGGGGCCAGCCGATCTTGGTCTTGATCTTGTCGCAGACCTCCTCCAGGATGCGCCCGTCGAGCACCCCCTGGTCGTCGCGGCGCAGGAGGTCCTCCAGCACCTGCAGCTCGTGGATGCCGTAGATGTCGAGCTGCTGGCGGGTGAACGGGAGCTCCTCCACCACGGGCTCCGGCGCGAACGCGGGAGGCGGCGACCAGCGGGCGGCCGGACGCTCGGGGCGCTCGGCCGGGCGGACCACGCCGCGCTCGGTGAGGTCCCCGAGCAGGACCGCCACCGGCGCCTTGACCACGATCGTGCCCGCCACCAGATCGCCGCAGCGCAGGCGGTCCTTGTTGAACAGAGGCATCAGGGCGAAGACCATAAACCAGACCGCGGCGATCAGCCGGCCCCAGGCGGGGGCTTCGGGGAGCATCTCGTCCGGCGCCAGGAGCACCAGGAGAGGCAGTTGAAACTCCAGGTTCCGCATCAGGTTGCGGGCGACGACCGCCTCCGCGGTGAGCGGTCCGCCGTCGCGCGAGATCACCCGCAGCTCCGCCTTGCGCTTGCCGAAGGTCACTCCGCCGCGGTGCGCCTCGAAGTAGATGAAATAGAAATTCCACAGCAGGAAACCCATCAGGAGCGCGAAGGAGATTCCCAGCTCCTTCAGCCCGAGGAGCGCGCCGAGAGCGGCGAGCGCCCAGACGCCCAGCGTCGCGAGGACGATCAGCGCGGTATCGAACAGGAAGGCGCTGATGCGGTCGCCGGCCGAGCCCACCACGAAGGGGAGCGACAGCCCCTCCGGGGTCAGCACCGGATGAATGCGCGCCTTGTCGAGAGAGATGGCGCTCATGCCGGCCTCTCCGGCGCCCGCCGCCCCACGGCGAGGAAGTACCAGGTCCAGAAGACCAGCGTCAAAGTGGCGAGGCTCCAGCGGAGGGCCACGTCGTGCACCACCTGGCGGAAGATCCCCTCGATCAGCCCGGCCATCAGGAACATGGCGACGGCGCCCAGGGCGAGCAGCGCCACCTCCCGCCCCTGGAGGGCGAGGTTGCGCAGGCGGGTATGCCGGCCGGGGAAGACCAGCGCGGCGCCGATCGCCATGCCGGCCGCGCCGCATAGACAGACCGCGCTCAGCTCGGTGATGCCGTGCGGCAGCACCCAGGCCCAGAACTCCGCCCCCATCCCCCGCGTCTGGTAGAGGGCCGCCATCGCCCCCAGCTCCAGGCCGTTGAAGAACAGCAGATAGATCACCGGCACCCCCGCCACGAAGCCGACGGCGAAGCAGACCATGCCGATCTTGGCGTTGTGCGTGAAGAGGAAGGTGGCGAAAAGCCCCAGCGGCCCCTTCCCGCCGCTGTAGAGGACGTCCCGCAGCTCAGGTGTGGAGGCGGCGGGATTGCGCCCCTGCGCCATGGCGTCGTCGACCAGGCTGTAGTAGCGCTCCGGGTCCGCCAGCACCATCCGGTAGCCGGTGAGGATGCCGAGCCCCAGCAGGGCGTAGGCGGCGAGCACGAACAGGAAATGGCGCCGCACCGCCCACGGGAAGCGCACGAAGAAGAAGTCCGCCACCGCCTCCCCCACCCGCCGCTTGGCGCCGTAGACGGCGATGTAGGCGCGCCCCACCAGGGCGGTCAGATAGTCGAGCAAGTTCTTGTCCAGGCTGATCGCCGCCGCCACCGAGAGCGAGCTGACGGCGCTCCGGTAGAGGACCGGCAGGCGGTGGAGCTCCTCCGCCGTCAGGGTCTCCAGCCCCCCCTTCTCCAGCCGCGCGAGCAATCCCTCGAGCTCCTTCCAGGCGGCCTCCCGCTCGCGGCGGAACTGGGCGGATTTGAGATCGAATTCGGGCATCAGATCCTCTCCCGCCGTTTGATGTCCAAATAGGCGTTGATCAGCCGCGGCGTCACCTGGGCCGGGGAGGCGTCGATGGGAACGATCCCCAGCCGGCGCAGGCGGCGCAGCACCACCTCGCGGTCGCGCAGGAGCCCGCCGGCCACCACGGCGCGGTTGAGCTCCAGCAGCCCCGCGGGGGCGCCGTCCGCGGTGGCCGCGAGCCCGGGGTCCTGGAGCGCCACGAAGACCACCACGTGCCGCCGCGACAGCCGGTCGAGATTCTCCACCATCAGCTCGGCCGAGATGGTGTCGACGAAATCGGTGAGCACCACGATCAGCGAGCGCCGCGAGAGCCGCTGGGCGATGGCGGTCAGCCCCAGGGTGAAATTGGTCTCGCGGTCCGCGTAGTCCACCTGGGCGGCCATCTGGCTCAGCACGTCGAACCCGCGCAGCCCCCCCCTCGGCTCGACGAACAGCCCCGGACGGGCGTCGAAGGAGGCGAGCCCCACGCGGTCCCCCGCGCGCAGCGAGACGTAGGCGAGGAGCAGCGCCGCGTTGACCGCGTGGTCCACCTTGGGGATGCCCGCCAGCGGCTCGCACATCAGCCGGCCGGTGTCGATCGCGATGACGACCTGATGATTGCGCTCGGCCCGAAACTGCCGGGAGACCAGCTTGCGGTGCCGGGCCGACGCCTTCCAGTCGATCGTGCGGTGGTCGTCCCCCGGCGCGTGCTCCTTGAGCGAATCGAGCTCGGAGCCGTCCCCCCGGTAGCGCTCGATCTTCAGGCCGCTGCGCAGCTCCGGATCGGTGAGCAGGCGCATCGCGATCGTCTTCACCGGACGGATGTTGGGCACCACCGGCGCCTGCCGCTTCAGATCCACCGCCGCCACGGTGGCGATCAGCCCGAGCGGCCCGGGGGAGCGCACCCAGGCGCGCTCGACCACGATCCTCCCCCGCCGGAGGGGGACGAGCCGGAAGCGCAGCACGGCCGTCCCGCCGGAGACCCGCCCCCGCAATTGCGGCTGCGGCACCAGCCGCTCCGAGAGGTCGACCGCCACCGCCACCGGCGCCCGCCGGGAGGTGGGCACCCTCACGGTGAGCACGGCCTCCTCTTCTTCTCCGATATAGAGCGTGCCCGGCATCTCCACCGAGGCCGCGACCGCCTGGCGGCGCGGCGCCCACAGCATGTCGATCCCCACCGCCAGCGCCAGCAATCCCAGATACGCCGGCCAGAACGGCCACAGCCGCTCATGCACCGCCACCGGCAGCAGGGCGACCGGCAGCCCGAGGGCGGCGAGGAGGATGGCGCGGCGGGTGGGGCGCATGGTTGATCCCCTCAAAGCCTCATCGCGGCGCCGCCACCTGGCCCAGGACCTGATCGAGCACCGCGTCCACCCCCAGGCCGTCCACCTCGGCGGTGGGCGAGAGGACCACGCGGTGCCGCAGGAGCGGCTTGAAGAGCCCCTTGATGTCGTCCGGGATCACGAAGTCCCGCCCCTCCAGCACGGCGGCGGCGCGGGCGGAGGCGGCCAGCATGTTGGCCGCGCGCGGGCTGGCGCCGTACTGGAGCGCCGGATGGTTGCGCGTGGCCCGGATGAGATCCACGATGTAGGCCACCGTCTCGTCGGCGAGGCGGATGCCCGACACCACCTGCCGCACCCAGGTGATGAAACGGAGGTCGCAGAGCGGGGTGAGCCCCAGCCGGTCCAGGTGCGGCATCGCCGTCTGGTGGCCGTGGGTCTTCACCATCGCCATCTCCTCCTCGCGGGCGGGATAGCCGATCAGGATCTTGAACAGGAAGCGGTCGAGCTGCGCCTCGGGGAGCGGATAGGTCCCCTCCTGCTCGATCGGATTCTGGGTCGCCACCACCATGAAGCCGGACGACAGCGGATGCGACGTGCCGTCGATGGTGATCGTGCGCTCCTGCATCGCCTCCAGCAGCGCCGCCTGGGTCTTCGGCGGCGTGCGGTTGATCTCGTCGGCGAGCAGCAGCTCGGTGAACAGCGGCCCCTTGGTGAGGGTGAAGCTGTTGGTCTGGAAGTTGAACAGGTTCGTGCCCAGCAGGTCGCCCGGCATCAGGTCGGGGGTGAACTGCACCCGTTTGAAATCCAGCTTGACGCACGCCGCGAAGGCGCGCGCCAGCAGGGTCTTGCCGGTGCCGGGCGGCCCCTCGAAGAGGAGATGCCCCTCCGAGATCAGGGCCACCAACAGCAGATGGATCGCCTCCTCCTGGCCGACGATCGCCCGGCCGATCCGCTCCCGCAGCGCGCTCCCCAGCTCACGGACCTTGTCGATTGCCATTCGTCATCTCCCATCGCCAGTCGTAAAGCCGGCGGGCGATCCTCGCCGCCGCGTCCCCGCCGCGCCTGCCGTCCGGAAGGCGGTGGATGCTCCGCTCCAGCGCCGCGAGATCCCACGTCAGCCCGTGCAGGTGGGTGATCCGCTGGAGCCGGGCCAGCCGCTCGGCGTCCGGCAGGTCGGGGGGCAGAAAATAGTGCGCGGCCACGGCCCGCGTCATCTGCCGGAAGTAGAGGAACAGGCTGTCCCCGGCGTGCCCGCCGTTCACCAGCAGCTTCGCCGTATTGTCGATCAGGACCTCTTTGCCGGCCCCCAGGGACGGGGCCGCCGGCAGCGGCTTGCCGAACCTTCCCATGCCCGCCCAGAGCACCACCCCGAGCAGCAGGAGCGACTGCAGCACCCCCAGCACCATGGGGAAGCGCAGCGATTCCGCCAGCAGCCCCGGCACCCGGTTGAAGCCGTGGATCGTCTCGTCGAAGACCACGCCGGTGGCCGCCAGGTCCCGGGTGAAAAACTGATAGATCGCCTCGGCGTTGTCCCCCCGGTCGAGCCCCTGGTTGTTGAGCAGGTCCGGATCGGCGATCACGAACGTCCGCGGCTCCGGCGCCCCCGCGCGGCGGGCGATCAGATATCCCCCTGGGCACTGGACGACCGGCGCGAGGCCGGCCGCCGGCTCCAGGAGCTGGGCCGGCTCCTCGACGTGCAGCTCGGCCGTGGAGCCCTCCCACCGGGCCGTGCAGCGCAAGCGGCCGGTACGCTGGACCGTGACGTCCCGGAGCTCCTTGTCCCCGAACGCCTTCAGGGCCAGCTCGACCCGCGGAATGCTCATCAGGCTCACCTTGGAGAGCCAGTCCGGCCTCTTCGGGTCCGCCGGACCCGGGGTCCACTTGGGGAGCACGATCACCAGCGCCGCGTGGCGGTCCCGCGCCTCCTCGCGCAACGCCTTGAGGCGGGCCGCGTCCCCGGGGTCCGGCTCGGCCACCACCAGCGGCCGGCCGGGGCCCACGCCCCCCGCCGGCGCCTGGCGCGAGATCACGCCGAGCCCCAGGGAGCGCAGGAATTCGACCACCGCGTGATGCCCGACCGCGCTGTAGCTGAAGGTGTTCGCCTCGGGCGTGGGGCGGCTCGCCAGGTCCCGCCCATAGACGCTGAGCAGGACGGCGGCCACGAACGAGACCGACGCGCAGCCGATGATCCAGGCGAGCGTCCGGCGGGAGAACCCCCCCTCGATCTCCACCGCCTCCACGGGCGCGGGGGTGGGCTCGCTCACGCCGTCCTCCGGGTGAGCGCCTGGAAGCGGGCGAGGTTCCGCTCGTAGTCCTCGGCCTCCACGGCGGCGCCGCCGAACAGCGACAGCTCGACCGTCCGCACCAGCTCGGAGAAGGCCTCCCGCGCCTCGGGGCCGAGCGGCAGGGTCCGCACCAGCTCCCGGCTCGTGCGGGACGGCTGGATGGCCGTCCGGGACCGCTCCGCGAAATGGCGGATCGCGGCCAGCAGCAGGGCGTGAACCGCCTCGGCATAGCGCCCCTCGGCGGCCAGCCGGGAGGCGTCGTCGAACGACAGGTTGAGCGCGGGCCCGGCCGCCGCGGCGGTCTCCGCCTCCGGACGCGCCGCCGCGCCGCTCTTCCGGCGGCGGTCCAAGACCTCACGCACGATCCAGCCCACGATCAGCAGAGCGATCACCAAGAAGAGGACGACGAAGACCACCTTGCCCAGGAAGGCCCCGGCCCCCATCGCCGGGATGGACACGTCCGGACCGGCGTCCGCCTCCTCTCCCGGAGAGCGCTGCGGAGGCCGCTGCCGGTGCCGGAGCTTCCCGAGCTCCTCCTCGTCCTGGGGCAGCGTGTGCTGGTACCTGGGATCGTCGAGCGCCGCCCGGGCCTTCTTCTCCACCTCGTCCGGCGCCACGGCTCCCGCGGGCACGGCCCCCGGAAGGGCCAGGCCGGCGAGGAGCAGCGCCGCCAGCAGGAGCCGGCGCTCAGGCGAAGACCGAGGCGATCTGGTCAACGTCGATCGATTCTCGGAGGCTGCGCAGCCGGTAATACATCACCGCCGAGCCCGTGGCCGAAAGGCCGACCACGAACAGGTCCTTGACGGCGGACAGGATCAGCGTCAGGGTCGGGTTCTTGGCCGCCACGACGGCCACCGCCAGGGTGGACCCGAGCTGGAGCGCGCCGAGCACGAAGAGCACTCCGAAGACCTCCCCCCGCGAGCCTTCGGTCAGGAAGGTGCTGCGGCTCAGCGAATCGCCGATCCCGGTCCGCTCGGTGACCATCGCCGGCACCGCCACCGCCCAGCGGAGAGCGAGCAGGAGGCCCGGAATGACGCAGAGGACAAGCCCGATGGACACCAGGAAGCCCTGGACGATGGCGAGCCCCAGCACCGGCAGCACCGCCGAAAGCCCGCGGCCCAGGCAGTCGCCGATCGTGGAGTCCTTCCCCCGGAGCTGCTGGAAGACCCCGTAGGTGATCGCCCCCGTCGCGATGTAGGGGCAGAGGACCGCGCCGAGCAGGAGCACGATGACGGAGATCACGGCCACCGGAGTGCCCGCCGACGCCGGCATCGCGGTCACGTATCCCTGCGCGATGTAGAGCGGCGAGAGGATGACCGCCGTCAGCAGCGTGAACGGCAGCAGGTTGGCGAAGAAGATCGAGAACGTCCTCCCCAGCACGTCCCCGATGCCCAGCGTGCCCTGCGGCTCCGCGAAGGTCCGGGGACGGGCCATCGCGGCCGCCGCGGCGCTCCCCGGCGAGGGGCCGTTGTAGACCGTGCCGCCACCCGCCGGCAGGGCCGGCATGGGATCGGACGCCGCGCCGGCGGCCATCGCGGGCAGGGGCTGAGGCGCGCCGAAAGCCCCCGGGGGCGGTCCGGCGGGCACCGGATCGAAGCTCGGGGCCGGTGGCCGCGGGGCGCTCGCGCCCAGGACCGGTCCTTTGTAGCGGCTCACGATGACGCCGCACCGCATGCACTCGGGGCTGTCAGGCTGCTCGAACCCACACTTGGGGCAGATCATGCCGGCGATCCTCCTTCGTAGGAGTTGTCGCGGGCCCCGGTTTCATTTCGGGGCCGCGCGAGGCTCCATCCTGGGCGAGACTTATGTCCAGGATCGTAGACCGGCCGGAGGGGGCCGTCAATAATTCTCGTCCACCGGATGCTCGCGCGTGGGCAGGAGGAACGTCCGCCGGCAGGTGAGGAAGAGGGTGCCGTCCGCCTTGATCCCCCGGGTGGCGCAGGTGACCAGGCCGAGCGTGGGCCGGGAGCGGGAGAGCCGCTTGGCCAGAAACTCGCTCTCCGCGTAGATCGTGTCTCCCACGAACACCGGCGCGAGCAGCCGGACCTCCTCCCAGCCGAGATTGGCGAAGGTGAGGGCGCTGGTCGAGCTCACGCTCATGCCGGTGACGATCGACAGCGTCACCAGGCTGGAGACCAGCGGCCGCCCCCACTCCGTCTTCGCGGAGTACGCCGCGTCGATGTGGAGCGGATTGAGGTTGAGCGCCAGCAGCGACTGCCAGAGGTTGTCCGCCTCGGTGATCGTGCGCCCCGGCCGGTGCTCGACGGTCTCCCCCACCACCACGTCCTCGTAGTAGAGGCCGCGGACCTCGCGGAACCGGTTCTCCCCGATCCGCCTGTAGGCGTGGATGTCCCCCAGGCTCATGGGGTCATTCTAACAGGCACCTCCGCCCGGGGTGCGATAGCCGGCCTCCTCGTCCCACTCTGGGAGCGACGCCAATGATGGCGAATCACTTCCAAAGGGAGGAGCTTTTATGAACGGGAAAGACATCCGCTGGACTCTCGCCATCGTCGCCCTGATGCTGGGAGGCCCGCTGGCTTCGGCGCGCGCGGTGACCTTGACCCCGGTGGGGAGCGCGATCGACATCAGCAGAAGCTTCAGCCCGGCCTTCCGGGAGGCCTCCGGGCTGGGGCTCGCCAAGAATGAATCCAAGCTCTGGTCGGTCAGCGACGAAAACTTCACGATGTATAAAATGAATCTGGACGGCTCGGCGGTGACCTCGTTCACCCCTTCTCCGGCGAGCGGCGTGAGCACCATCAGCAACACCGACTTCGAGGGGGTCACCTACGCCCCCCAACCTCCGGGCTCCAGCAGCGATTACTACATCTACCTGGCCAATGAAAAAGACAATTCCATCCTGCCGGTCAACTACGACAGCCAGAAGTACCATACCCCGGCGCCGCTCTCCTCGATGCACGGCTACACCAGCGTCACCTGCGAGGGCAGCACCAACACGGTCGCCACCGAATTCGCGAACGCCGGCAGCAGCGGCCTGGAAGGGATCACCTGGGACCCCGATCTCAATTCGTTCTTCGTGATCAAAGAGAAAAGCCCCGGCCTGATCCTGCAGATCTCCCGGGATCTCAAAACGATCTCGGCCTGCAAGGTCCTCACCTTCAGCGGCCTCGACTACTCGGACATCTCGTACGATCCGACCCGCAAGCAGTTCTGGATCGTGAGCGACGAAGCCAAGGCGGTCTACCTCTATGACTTTGGCACCAACGCGTCCGTGTTCTCCTACAACCTCCCATACAGCAACGGGGAGGGCGTCTCGTACGATCCGGACAACCACCGGCTCTACATCGCCACCGACAACGGCAAGGACTCCGACTCCTACCTCTACACCTACAACGTGCAGTAGGAATCTACGGCGTGAACAGCTCCAGCCGGGCGGAGTAGGCCACCGACTCCCCCGGCGCGAGCAGGGCCATGCCGGTGTCCGCGCCCGGCCCCCACTCCTCCCCGAACGGATCGGCCCGGTTGAATTGCGGCTCGACCACGATGAGCCCCTTGTCCGGAG
>Ga0308176_10002780_pt1 | contig 11087 bp, 11 predicted proteins | sample PhyCR2_3_FD_203890 | JGI IMG/M metagenome (GOLD analysis project Ga0308176, IMG submission 203890) | Soil microbial communities from UC Gill Tract Community Farm, Albany, California, United States - DLSLS.C.R2 | ecosystem: Environmental > Terrestrial > Soil > Agricultural land | place: USA... | reverse complement strand
GATATGGAACTCGAACCGTCGGTGCTTGATGAAATACTTCGATTCCTCCAGAAACTCAGTTTCCAGTTTGACGGTCGGCTGATAGATCGTCTCAAACACCCGTTTGATTGGCTGCACAAATCCGGTCGCGGTGTACTCCATGCGTGGAGTGAGGTTCAACCCACAGGCCCAGGTCCTGTAGTATCGCTTCGTGAGCCGTCCTCCAATAACGGCGGCGAGCAGCAGCCCCAGCGCGCCTAGACCAATCAACATCGCTCCGAGGACCGGAGTCGAAATGCTGGAGAACTCCACTTTCACCGGGGCTAACGCCCAGCCATCGAGCGCCAACACTTGAGCACTGATGGCGGCGCCGGTGAATGGGCCGGTAATCCGATCAAAGAGTGGCACAACGAGCATGGGCCCAAGCCCCAGGACGACGCAGATCAGTGCCAGCGCGCCCATGCCAACCCGCATCGAAACCGGCACTTCAACGGCGCGCCGAGCATGCACACTACGTGGTTGCGCGAGGAATGATATCCCGAACGCCTTGGCAAAGCAGACGAGGGCGAGCGCCCCGGTGAGGGCCAACATGGCCGCGGCAATGGGAAGCATCAGTTTCAAGAACAGACTCGGCAATTGAAAACTTACAAAGAGGCTTTGGAAAACCAGCCATTCGCTGACGAATCCATTGGTGGGCGGCAAGGCGGCAATCGACAGCGCGCCGACTAAGAAAAAGAATCCGGTCCACGGCATGCGACGCAGCAGTCCGCCATACTCTTCGATATTTCGTGTATGGGTCGCAAACAGGAGCGAGCCGGCTCCCATGAACAGCAAGGCTTTGAAGGCGGCATGATTGATCGTGTGATAGAGACCGGCCATGAGCCCAAGCGCGGCGAACTCATTCAAGCCATACGTGTGAAAGACCATCCCGGCGCCGATGCCCAGGAGAATGATCCCGATGTTCTCCACGCTGTGGAAGCCAAGCAGACTTTTGAGGTCGTGCTGCATGAGGGCATACATCACGCCGAGAAGCGCCGATACCGCTCCAACCACCAGGATGATGAACCCCCACCACCAGGGGAATTGGCCTCCGAGCAGATCGAAATAGACGCGAACCAGCCCATAGATCCCCATCTTGATCATGACACCGGACATCAACGCCGAGACATGCGACGGGGCCGCCGGATGCGCATACGGCAACCACACGTGCAGCGGGACAATGCCTGCCTTCGTGCCGAATCCAATCAGGGCGGTGAAAAAGGCCAATGTCCGCAGGCCTTCGGATAATGCGGTGTGGGGATGGCGGAAAGCCTCAAATGAGAATGAGTGGGTATCCTGAAAGAAGATAAAGAAGGTCAGCATGAGACACGCCATGCCGATATGAGTCATAATCAGATAGAAAAACCCCGCATAGCGAACGTCGGGTTTCTCGTGCTCCGTCACGACCAAGAAATACGACAGGAGCGACATGAGTTCCCAGACAATCAGGAAGAAAAACCCATTGTCGGCGAGGACCACCAGTGTCATGGAGAGGAGGAAGCCGTTGAAGAGCGTGCCCAGCGCACCAATCGATGTCCGGCCATAAAAATGTGTGACATAGCCGAAGGCATACACCGAAACCGCGAGTCCGACCAACGAGATGGTCAAGATGAAGAAGGCCGCCAGGGCATCGAGACGAAAGGCAAAATCGAGATAGGGAATGCTAGAGGGAAGAGAGAGCGTGAGCGGCGTGGATGCGACAAGACCACACAATCCGAGACCAATTCCAAGCACACTTGCTGCGCCCGCAAGCCCGTGAGCGAGGAGATTTTGGGCGCGGGAACTGTGGGGAACGCACAGGGGAAGGACACACCCGGCGATGTAACAGGACAGCAGCAGCACAAGCAGCGTGAACATCAAGACATGACCTGAGCGTCCATACCATCGTCATGACGATGCCGGCCCATAACATGACAGCACGGCGAGCGGATCATCCTACACTCCGACCGTGTCCGAGGCGTACAAGTCTTGGAACAAATAATTTCATGAATCGCGATCCGCTTGGAGGTCATCCCATTTACACATCTATACATATATGCATAGCGGCTGAGAACTGAAGCAGTCTATCTCATAGGACTGAAATCTCATAAACGATTTCCGCGTCGGCAGCTTATGTCGAGCCGCATTAGCTCTTGTCCTTTTTCTTGATACTCCCGTAACTGGAACTGGCTTTCGTCGGCAAAGACTTTAGTGACCTCTCCTGGAAGTCGAGATGCTTTTCTTGTTTAATTTTTAACAGCTCAAACTGAAAAATATGCACTTGGGTCTCCAGGAGATGGATATCAAGATATGTCACACGCGGATTCCTGTGAAGTTCTTCCAACAGTTCATTTGACTGTCGAAGAAATTCCTGGATAAAGCGTGTCATTTTCCACCCTCCTTCAGACGCCCCACTTCTCTTCATCAAGAGAGGCTCGGCATCAAAGTTACGATATCTAATTCAGCAGTCTACTCTCTAATGCCATACTCTTTAATTTTGTACTGTAGTGTTCGCATACTGATTCCTAAGATCTTGGCAGCTTTTTCTCGATGGTTTGTAACCTCGGCCAACGTCCGACGTATCACTTCTCGTTCAATCTCTTCCAAGGTGCTACCTAGAGTTACCAGCACGGTACGTATATGCTCTTTGCTCGCCTGAATCTCGTCAGGCAAGTGACAAGGTTCAACCACTCGATCTCTCACCGTAATCACGAGTCGTTCCATGACATTGCGAAGCTGCCGGATGTTACCAGGCCATCCATAGAGTCTGAGGAGCCGCATCGCCTCGCGCGAGACTTCCTGAGGTTGCCGCCCATGCTTAAGTGCGAACTCCCGGAGAAAGCTTTGGACCAGGAGCGGAATATCCTCTGCCCGATCACGCAGTGGTGGCATTCGCAGGGGGATCACATTCAGCCGGTAATACAGGTCTTCCCGAAACATCCCTTGCTTCACGGCTTCTTCGAGATTCCGATTGGTGGCCGCAATGATGCGGGCATCGACTTTGACGACCTTGGTGCCGCCCAAGCGTCGGAATTCCTTCGTCTCTAGCACACGGAGAAAGTCCACTTGGGATTTGAGCGACAATTCGCCGATTTCATCGAGGAAGAGCGTCCCTCCGTCGGCCAATTCAAACCGGCCGGCCTTTGTCCCCATCGCGCCGGTGAAGGCACCTTTCTCATAACCGAACAGTTCGCTTTCCAACAGTGTCTCGGGAAGTGCGCCGCAATTGACGGAAATGAATGGTCCGTTAGCGCGAGGACTTTTTTGATGAATCGCGCGAGCCAGCAACTCCTTGCCCGTCCCGCTCTCTCCTATGACGAGGACCGTCACGTCACTGGCCGTCACCATCTCAACGAGGTTGTAGATCTGATGCATGAGCGCACTATCGCCGATCATGTCCTCGAATCGAGCTCTGGTTTCCAGACGATCCCGTAGTTCTCGGTTCTCAGAGGTCAGAAAGTGCCGTTCAAGCGCTTTCTCAACCAGAACAGGAAAGCGGTCTCGATCAATCGGTTTCGTGATGTAGTCGTAGGCGCCCAATCGCATGGCTTCCACGGCGTTCTCAATCGAGCCGTAGGCGGTCATGACCACCACTTCGGTGGCGTGCCATGCTTTTTTCACCCGACGCAGTAATTCCATGCCACCAATGCCCGGCATTTTGAGATCCGTGATGACCAAGTCCATGGTTGTTTCATCAAGGAGACGGAGCGCCTCCTCGGCAGTTCCGGCTGACATTGCCACATACCCACGCTTCTCCAGCATCGTGACCAATGCCGTCCGGATGTTCAGCTCATCTTCCACGATGAGAATAGTCGCGGTCTGAGTCATTGGGTGAGAGTCACCATCGAGGGCTGAAGGCTAGCCGGGAGTGTGATGACAACAGCCGTTCCGCTTCCAGGCGTGCTGCTCGCCGCGATTTCGCCTCCGTGATCCTGAAGAATGCGATAGGCGATCGCCAGACCTAAGCCGCTGCCGGTCACTTTGGTGGTGAAAAAAGGTTCGAAGAGGCGGGAGACGTCTTCTCTCTTAATGCCCATCCCAGTGTCACGTACGGTAATTCTTGCCCATGCCTTGTCGCCCATCATTAGGGGTGCCGCTGAAATCTCGGCCACGCCGCCGTTGGGCATCGCTTGAAACGCGTTCACGACCACATTGAGCAGCGCTTGGCTGATCTGCGTTTCATCACCGACAATCATTGGCATCTCTTCTGCGAGGGTCATGCGCAGATGAATGCGGCGCTCCTCCGCCTCATGTTGTAAGAGAGAGGCAATATGGGCGATCACTCCTTTGACATCGAACTGATGAAATTGCAAACTGCCGGGGCGGGCGAACTTCATGAAATTGTCTAGAATCGCCGTCAATCGGCGGCTCTCCGCATTCAACACCTTGAGATATTGGGTGGTTGTCGGAGTGAGACGGTTCTCTTCTTGGAGTTGCTCTTCAAGCAATTGCAAATTGAGATCGACTGCGCTCAGAGGATTGCGCAGTTCATGCGCTACGCCGGCAGAGAGGGTATGGAGCGCCGCCAGCTTCTCAGCGCCGCGGACTCGCTGCTCCAAGGCGAGCCAGTCGCTCACGTCCTTTGCCAAGAGGATGACACCACCAAGGCCGGCCCCATCATCGCTTAGCTCCGCTGTACTGACACGGATAGTTCGCTTCGTTCGGTTGCCGTCATCATAGGGTAAGTCCTGATGATCAATGTACTGCTGTCGTTGCCGTGCCCCATCAAGCACCATCCGAATGGTATCGCCTTCTTGAAAGACCGTCTCATAGTTATTCCCCAGCATCGCGATCGTCGGGCGCTTCAAGACCCCCTCGGCTGCCGGGTTCACCGCAGTGATGAGACCGCTTCCATTGATGGTGAGGACGCCGGTGGGAATACTTTCTAGAATGTGACGGGCCAATCCTTTGACCGCTTCTAACGTACGACGCGTGTTGTCATAGTGCAGTGCCGTAATGACGGCGCCAATCGCGATGGCACTCACCAGAAAGAGCAAGACGGTGATGGCGATGAGGTCCATGCGGGATTGCCAAAGCATCGGAAATAGTTGTGTCGGCACCGCCTTTCCCTCGGTCAATCCGTGTACGATGAACTTTTCGTGCTCGAGACTGAACAAGAGGAGCATGGAGACGGCAAAGGCTAGAATGAACAGCACGGAGGCAATTAAGCGGAAGGGCACTGCCCGAAACCAGGTCGCTTCAGGGACAGGACGAAACATAGTGGCGCCTTCTTTTTCTCGTAACGTAACACGATCGACGGACCGTGTCATCTCTTGTATAGAAAAGACAGTAGATGACTGGTTCCTTGAAGCTATGACACTGGGCGAGCCGGAAAAGCAAGGCATTCTCGTCGTTTTTCAAGTTCCCGCCGGCATTGACGGCAAAGAGACCTGAAGCTCACATCATCATAAATGAGAACCGAGGACCGAAGCCCGCAACGGTCACAACACCGTACGTACTCCACATTTGTTTTCGTTGTCTTCACAAGACGTTGCCTCTTTTTGAAATTAATAAAGAACGATCGTAACTTCCTTGCTCGGACTTCGTGCATGGATCGCAAGCTGGACCGACTAAGCCAGGATCCGAATTGCCCAGCATACTCGATTCTTATCCCAAGAGGTAAGCAACTCTGATACCCATGGTCCTTCATCTGTTTTTCAGATATTTCTTTGAAATGCTCTTCTGGCTGTCGCCTCGATCCAAGGCCGTAATTTGATAAGACGGATGGCCAGCAATTTTCCGCCCAGAGGAGTTGGCAGATCGTATTTCTCTGGATTCTCATGTGGGACGCTAGAAGAACGTGCAAAGTTTGCAGGTTGTTTGCACTTCACTGGCATGGCGCGCATGTCATACTTCAATATTTGCAATGAAAGGAGTGATGGCAATAGCGGCAAACTTTGCATACGCCCGTACCTCTGAACGCACTTGAGTACGATTTTCATCACTTGCTCAGTTCAGCAATGTGTGCATGCAAAAGTATTCTCATTGTCGAGCAGCAGCCAGACGCGCGCTTTCATTGCTGATGTGCTTCGGGCAGGGTTCAGGACCTTCTTCTAAGCTAAATTTGGTCGCCCTCACACTCCAATCTCTCAGCTCATAAGACTCCTGTACGAAATCAGAATTCGTTTACGGCCAGCTCGTGAGGTCTCTGGGCCCATTTGAAGTGGCCATGCCAAATCCGTCCTTGAACATCTTCTGCACCGCTATTATGCCGAAAAACAAAAATCTTACGCCGTCCATTCTCCTTGGCGAGGTCAGGAAAATCGCGATGCCTACATCCAACCTTAACCGCCATTGTCTCGTTCACATGAATGAGCAGTGCATCTTTTGCACCCCCTCGCTCGATACCCAGACCTTTCTATAAAGCTGTCTTTATTTATCTCAATCGGAACTGAGCATTTGATAAGGACTTCAGCATGGCATTAGCTATGCACCTTACTTCTAGACTGTAGAGTCAAGATTCACAGATGCATGAGACGATGTCCAATATTCGGCTCGCACGAACTCAACTATCCGGTGCCGACGAGTGGATCGAACAAGTCAGGGCGCTGCACAGAGCCTTGGAGGGCTGTCCCGCGGATCTGATCGTCAGAGCGAAAGTAGCGACTCTCCTGGAAGAATTACACGAGTGGGACGGCGCACTCTTTCATTGGCGACGAATCCTTGCCTACGATCCGAATCATCTGGACGCCTGGGAAGGGCTGGCACGCTGCCGCAAGGCCTCATACGACCTAGGGTTCCCCCCTGCACCATCGGGGCGCTGATCGGGAGAGCATTGAATTGAAGGTGAATAAAGAGACAAATCAGCCACAGGAAGCATTGATGGAGAGCTGATGCCAGTCATTTGGGGAAATGTTCAAGCTGTCACGATGGGCGTGGGGAAAAGCCCAAGGATTGTCGTCACCACCACTTGTGCTCCAGGACCACAGGAAACGATTGAGGCACAGGTTGGTCGAAACACGCTTATCGCGCGAGGGATCCACACTGTTTCTGTGAACGCGATCAAGGTGGGAGAGTTGGTTGAGCTGTCCTATATCAAAGTCGGCGATCGGGCTGAAGCATACATGGTGTACCTTCGCGCGCAGGAGTGCGCATGAGAGCGTGGGTAGAAGTCTCGTCACATGGTCAAGGAAGGGAAGGAACAGCCGCATGATGGAGAGCAGCTGGCGGATAGAGTTGCTGGTGGTCCAGCTACCAAGAGGACGGACGGCCATCGTCGGTTTTGATCCCGCTGAGAAACGAATATTTACCAACCATGACGGTTTATTCGGCAGCCTCTTTAGGCACGGTGCAAGTGACCTGGATGGACGACTTCTTTTTCCTTCGGATGGCCGGAACTTTCTCTCCGCCGCCTATGACTTTTTGTTCTTGAATGGCTATGGCGTCCGCTGGTTGCACTGTCTAGAGCACTCGAATATCCATAGGCTCACCACGACATAGGAACGAGATGGCGCCGTTTACAGCTTGGCTTCGGCCCCAAATTGATGAACCCTGCGACTTGGTTCTCACGATTGCCGGTGAGGGCATTGCCGGCTGTTCAAGGGTCTTGCAGGCTCTGGAGCGGACGCTGACTGAGCAGGGGTTTGAAATTATGGCGCAACACGGCCGCTTAAATGGACGCAATACTTCCGACGCCGTGCGGCTTCGGGTGTCCACGAAGAAGCTCACCTCGATGGGACATGGCTGCGACATCTTAGTCTGGCTCGAGAAAGACGTTCCAGACCTCAGTCAGTTTGCCGTTCAGCCGGGCAGTGTGTTGCTGTGTGAGCCACGAGTGGCGGCCCTGCTCAATGTTCTCCCGGTTCACATAGGCCTGGTTACGTACCCTGTCCCGTTTCATGAACTGAGCTGCGCAAATGGAGAGTGTTTTTCAGGAAAAGCGCTCGTCGCACTCGGGGTATTAACCCGGCTGCTCGGCTTGCGGCGTGAAGTACTCTGCCACCATCTAGAGCCCGAATACAATCGCCGGTATTTTGACACGGGGCTTGTCTTTGCCGCGGAGCATCTGGGAAAGCGCGATGTGTACGCGTTGTCTACCGCCGTCTCAAATCCCGGCCGAGTACTGCTCAATATCCAGGACGCGATGGCCTTGGGTGTGATTAGTGGGTTCTGCAACTGTCCCACGTCGTGTCTGTCTACCCTAGAAGAATCACCGGATGCATGGATCACTCGGCATGTGCGGGAGGGCGCCGGCCTTATTGCTTCTGCGTCGGATGTCGGCTCGATCGAAGCGTATGTGGGACCTTGCAGTGGGATAACCGTGATGATGGGTCGAGAGAACCCTTCTGAATTTGCCCCCATCGAGAGCGCCCCATGGCCGATCGTGCTCGTGGCGTCAGACATTGCGGACTTTGTTTCGTTGCTTGTCATGGCCCCACGGATGGTTCGTGATACTGCTCGACTGGTGTGGGTGATCGTCGATGGGTCTCTCACGCGACGCGTGCAGACCGTGTCGATCGGCGCGCTGCGTCGGATTTTTGAGACCCATCAGATGTTTCGACCGGATGAGTCGAACGAACGCGGCCAGAACATGGTTGAGGTGCCGGCTGAACGACAGGGAGCGATACCTGCGGACGTTGGCTATGTTGCCTGGGGGTCAGCTCAGGGCGTCGTGCGTGAAGCCGTTGCAATATGCCGCGGCTTTGGCCTTGACGTGGCGGCGCTCTATCCGAAAACCCTGCCACCGCTTTGCCGTGCCGACTTAGAGACGTTTGCAAAAACGGTCGCACACGTCGTGGTTGTGGAAAGCACCGGGTTCAGTGATTACACCGGGCTCGTGACCTCGACGACTTCGCTGCGTCCCTCGCAGCTCAGGCCAGAGTCGGGAAGCGCGTTGACCGCCATGGATGTTTTCTTACGAGAAGGATTGGGGATGTCCGCAAACTGAGTGAACGAAAGGAGTCTCGATGAAACCGTATCGCATGACCGTAGGGTACGAAGGGTATCTCGCGCCACCCGTCACGAGCATGGGGGTGATTGGACCTTCCAGAGGCGAAGGTCTTGTACTAGGTCAGAGGGTACCCGAGCAGGCGGCCATCGATGAAGCGGCCCGACGCTTGTTGGGGGCCAAAAATCCGACCATCTTCCCTGGCCCCCTCTTGCTTTGGGCGTGGAATCCACGGGCTGCGAAAGAAGCCTACGTCGTGAAAGCGTTGGCGGACGTGATTCCCGCGAGGGTAATCCCCATGGCCGATTACCGGCCGAAATATCCAAAAATCATTCCGGAGCGAGAAATTAATCCGAATCATCCCAATCTCACCATTTGGCAGAACAAGATCGATGTGTGCCTGTTCGTTGGGGTGCATTGCCATCAGTCGAATATTGCCTTGAAGATCATCCGTGGTGGTACCGACTGTTTCACGATCGCCCTTTGTACGTTCAACGGTGATGATGAAGCGCACGTCACGATCCGTGATCTGACTGTCGGTACGATCCAGCGCCTTTTCGACGCCGTCACGCGACTACAACTCGGCGGCAATCCTCCGGCGCTAAGCGGGAATGGATGACATGACCGACGGTTTGCCTAGTGAGTGTTGAACTCAGCAGCTATGAAAAAAGGAGAGGCGACAATGTTCGTCACAGTTCTACTTGCGTTGTCCACATTCCTAGGGTCTTTAACCGTGTGGGCGTATGAGGAAGCACCAGTTCTTGAGGGGGGAACCATTGCGGGAAAGGTCACCATTGTTGGCAAGCCGTCTCCTAAAGCCTTTAATCTCGTCACCTTCCCAGACCCTGTGTACTGCGGGCGGATTTCGAGCGGGACTGGATGGCGGATCCTCGATGATTTTGGCATTGGCCGCGATGGTGCCTTCAAAGACGTGGTCGTCATGCTCTCAGAGGTGCCGAGGGGAAAACCCTTTCGCTTTACGCCGCCCACGATTGAGGCACGGGATTGTCAATTTCTTCCGTTCGTGAGCATCGTGCGTGGTGAACAGAACGTCCGCGTCGTGAATATGGATCCTGTCATGCACGATGTGCAGGCCTATGAAACGTCGCACCTGGGGCCTCGTGTCCTCTTCAATAGCCCGCTACCGATGAATCCTAATCATCGGTCAGACTTTGGGCGCCACAGCCACCAACACCTTCCCGGCAAAGCGATCGACGAAGCCATCCATCTCACGAAAGATCGCCGGATTTTCGTCATGCAATGTGGCTTTCATGCCTATATGGAAAGCTGGGCGCTCGCAGTGACGCATCCGTACTATGCTGTTACGGGTTTCGATGGGACGTTCACCATTGCCGACGTACCGCCCGGCGAGTATACGCTCATCGCCTGGCATCCGACCGGCGGTATGTTGGCGCAGCAGATTACCGTTGCGGCCAATGGAACGACTCAGGCGGGTTTTCAGTTTAAGGCCCCCACCGGCCGACGCAGTGCGCATGAGATCGTGGAACACCCGCATTATGGCATTGAAGCCTTAGGCAAGCCGCTCGAAATTCTGCCCACCCTGATTCAACAGACTCCCTGATGGAGTCCATCTGCCCCGCCAGTAACATATTTGTGTAAGTGCCACGTGGTGCCAACCCATCTCAGGGGGTGTCTAGCATGACGAAAGAAGAAAGTAAGAGTCGACAAATTGACGTCCTGGCTATTGGGCTTTTTGGGTTGGCCGTCGGTGCCCTCACGTTGGGTCTCGCTCAACTGCGAGTGATTGGCGAGGCGGACAAAGTGGGTGTCTTCGTCATTGCGATGGTGTTTGGTGGACTGGTTCAGATGCTGGCAGGATTGACCGATATTCGCTACAACGAGCAACTGGGTGGGACCGCGTTAACCATGTATGGGTTTTATTGGCTCACCGTCTTTGGCGCTGAACTAGTTAGCGAGAGTACCTCCTTCCATTTTGACGGCTACTTATATGTACCGATTAAGCTGGTCTATCTGATTTTCTCGGCGGTTATGGTGTACTTGACGGCCTTCCGTTCAGTCGCCCTCAGTCTTCTCCATTTCATTATTTCACTCACCTTTCTTGCAGCAGTGCTTGTCGGCATGGGTCAAATTTCCAAGACTCTTCCCGGGATAGGCCATCTCTGTATTGGAGTCTTGGCCTTCTATTATGCCGTGGGTAGTCTCACCCAAGCATTTATGGGTC
>Ga0308176_10002779_pt1 | contig 11089 bp, 12 predicted proteins | sample PhyCR2_3_FD_203890 | JGI IMG/M metagenome (GOLD analysis project Ga0308176, IMG submission 203890) | Soil microbial communities from UC Gill Tract Community Farm, Albany, California, United States - DLSLS.C.R2 | ecosystem: Environmental > Terrestrial > Soil > Agricultural land | place: USA... | reverse complement strand
AGGAGCTCCGACCGCAGGTCACTCCGGACATCGCGCCGAGGCTCACGCCCGACGTCGCACCGGGCCCCCGCTCCCCCGGCTTCCTGCCGCCGAGCGATCCCGGCTCGCGCACGCGCATCGTGAGCCTCGACGTCAGCGGCTCCTCGCCGCGGCTGCTGTCGGACAGGACGGTCGACGGCGAGCCGGTGGCGGTGCGGGAGTACCCCGGCGGCACGGTCCGCGTCGTGGTCGGCAGCCACGTCCCGCGCATCCGGTTCGTGCAGCCGGACCGGCAGCTCACACCGGCAGAGGCCACCGCGCAGAACCGGAAGCTGGTGCGACAGGCCTCGCTCGCGGCCTGGCTGCCGCGGATCACCTCCGCGTCGGGGCAGTCCTCGCAGCTGCTGGACTGCTCGGAAGTGCGGCACCCGGTCCGCGCGTCCGGGTTCGGGACGCTGTCGGTGCTGACCTTCGCACCGGGCGCGGCCGGTCGGCCCTCCGCCACGGCGGTGACCGCCGCGGGCGACCTGGTGTACTCCTCGCCGGACCGGCTCTACGTCGCCACCACCTCGGTCGACGGGCGCGAGCGGACGACCGTGCACGCCTTCGCCCTCGACGGCCCGCGCACGTCGTACCTCGCCTCCGGCACCCTGCCCGGCACTGTCAGGGACCGCTGGTCCCTCGACGAGCACGACGGGCACCTGCGTGCCGCGGTGGCCCTCGGGAGCCCATGGCAGCCGCGGGACAACGCCCTGGTGGTGCTCGACGAGCGGGGTGACCGGCTCGTGCCGGTCGGCCGGCTCGACGGCCTCGGTCGCGGCGAGCAGATCCAGGCGGTGCGCTGGCTGGGCGACGTGGCGGTCGTGGTGACCTACCGGCAGACCGACCCGCTCTACACCGTCGACCTCGGCGACGCGGCGCACCCGAGGCTCGTCGGGGCGCTGCACCTGCGCGGGTTCTCCGGCTACCTGCACCCGCTCGGCGACGACCTGCTGCTCGGGCTCGGCCGCGACGCGACCAGCACAGGCACGGACCTGGGGGCGCGCGCCGCGACGTTCGACCTTCACGACCTCGCACACGTCCGTCGTACCGGCGTGCTGGACCTGCGGCGGGCGACCGACCTTGCGACGCTGGACGACCCGCACGCCTTCGCGTACCTGCCCGCCCGGCGCACGGCGGTGCTGCCGGTCACGGGCGAGTACGCCGCCCGGTTCGTCGCGCTGCACGTCGGCACCGAGGGGACGCTGCGCCGAGCCGGCAGCTGGTCGGCCGCGGGCAGCGACGCCGTCGACGACCGCGTCCTGCCGCTCGGCGGCGACCGGGTCGCACTCGTCGGGCAGGCCGTTCGGATCGTGCACGTCGGATGAGCGGTCTACCGTGATCACATGTGCCGCAACATCCGGACCCTGCACAACTTCGAGCCCCCCGCCAGCGAGGACGAGGTGCACGCCGCGGCGCTGCAGTACGTCCGGAAGGTGTCCGGCTCGACCCGGCCGTCGCAGGCCAACGAGGCGGCGTTCGAGCGGGCCGTCCGGGAGGTCGCCGAGACGACCCGGCGGCTGCTGGAGGAGCTGACCACCTCCGCGCCGCCGAAGGACCGTGAGGTCGAGGCCGCCAAGGCTCGAGCCCGGGCGGCCGTGCGCTACGCATGACCCCCCGGCGCCGGCTCGACGAGGCGTTCGAGGCGACGCCCCGGGCCGGCTTCCTGCCGCGCTCCGAACGCCGGTTCGCGAAGGTCGACCGGGCCCTGCCGATCGGGTGGGCCCAGACCAACAGCCAGCCCACGACCGTGCGCAACATGCTGGCCCTGCTCGACGTCCGGCCGGGTGACCGGGTCCTCGACGTCGGATCCGGCTCGGGCTGGTCGACGGCGCTGCTCGCGCACCTGGTGGGTCCGGACGGGACGGTCCTCGGCGTGGAGATCGTTCCCCAGCTGGTCGACCTCGGCCGGGCGAACCTCGCCCGCTCCGGCCGGGCGAACGCGTCGATCCGGCCGGCGGTCGAGCACGTCCTCGGGCTGCCCGAGGAGGCTCCGTTCGACCGGATCCTGGTTTCCGCCGGCGCCGGGACGATGCCCGAGCAGCTGACCGGCCAGCTCGCCGAGGACGGTGTGCTGGTGGTCCCGGTCGGCGGCGTGATGCACGAGGTACGACGGACCGCCGACGGCCTGCGGGACCGGACGCACGGGCACTACTCGTTCGTGCCGCTGGTCACCTGACGCTACGGGTGGTGGTCCCCGCAGGAACGCCCACGCGCTGTCCTCGTGCGCGGAGTTGCCCGGGTCGATCGAGGAGGCGATGCCGATCGTCGGCACCCCGGACTCGGCGACGGTGCCGCCGATGACGGCCGTCCACCCGGTTCACCGCGACGTCCGTCGCCCGGCCGGTCAGCCTGCCTGCGAGGACGTCGCCGCTGTGCAGTCAGACTCAACCTCCCGGCCGGACCAGTCCGCACTCGTAGGCGGTGACCACCGCGTGCACCCGGTCGCGCAGCCCGAGCTTGCCGGTGACGTGCATCAGGTGGGTCTTGACCGTCGCCTCGGACAGGAAGAGCTCCGCGGCGATCTCGGCGTTCGTGCGCCCCCGGGCCACGCACGTGAGCACCTCGCGCTCGCGGGCGCTCAGACCGCTCAACCGGTCGGACACCGCATCCGGCGCAGGCCCGCTGCCGAACCTCTCCAGCAACCGCCGGGTCAGCTCGGGGTGCAGCACGGCGTCGCCGGCCGCGACCGTCCGGATCGCGCCGACCAGCTGCTCGCGACGCGAGTCCTTGAGCAGGAACCCGCTCGCGCCGGCCCGGATCGCCTCGTAGAGGTAGCCGTCCTCGTCGTACGTCGTCAGCATCAGCACCCGCGAGGAGGACCCGGACCGCACGATCTCGCGGGTCGCGGCGAGCCCGTCCAGGACGGGCATCCGCACGTCCATGAGGACGACGTCGGGGGCGAGCCGGCCGACCAGCGCGACCGCCTCATGACCGTTGGTCGCCTCGCCGACGACCTCGATGCCCTCCTCCACCTCGAGGATCAGTCGCAGACCGTCGCGGACGAGGGCCTGGTCGTCGGCGACCAGGACCGTGGTCACGCCGGCTCCAGCGGCAGCCGCGCGAACACCCGGAACCCGCCGTCCTCCGTCGGCCGGCACGCGAGGGTGCCCCCGAAGAGGGCCGCCCGCTCCGACATGCCGACCAGCCCGTGCCCGGCCCCGCTCCGCTCGGTCTCCGGGACGCCCGGCCCGTTGACCACCTCGACCTCCACCGCGTCCGGCGTACGACGGACCTCCACCCGGGCGGCGGCGCCACGGGCGTGCTTGACGGTGTTGGTCAGCGCCTCCTGGACGATGCGGAACACCACCAGCCCCATGCCGTCGGGCAGCGGCCCGAGGTCGTCGGCGACCCGGCACTCCACCCGGTGCCCGGCGGAGTTGAGGGAGTCCGCCAGCCGCCCGACCTCGGCGGCGTCGGGCTGCGGCGCCAGGAGCAGGTCATCCTCCTGGCGGAGCACCCCCAGCATCCGGCGCATCTCCGCGAGCGCCTCCCGGCCGCTCGTCTCGATGGCCTCGAGCGGGGCCCGCACCCGCGCCGGGTCGCTGTCCAGGACCCCGTTCGCGGCCATCGCCTGCATCACCACCACGTTGACGTTGTGGGTCACCACGTCGTGCAGCTCCCGGGCGATCTTCGCGCGCTCGGACGCCACCGCCTCGACCCGCTGCGCCTCCGCCTCGGCGGCCCGGCGCCGCGACTCCTCCGCCCGCCGGCGGGTGCCGACGAGGACACCGACGACGAGCACACCGACGAGCACCGCCGTCCAGAACAGGTACGACCACACCTCCACCTCATTCGACAGGCGGATGCCCGGGTCGTGGGTGTCGTGGACCGCTTCGAGCGCGCCCACGACGACGACGCCCACGGCCAGCTGCCGGCCGACGGCATACGCGCCGAGCGAGTAGAGCGCCACCAGCCCGGGCAGCAGCGCGAAGGCTCCCTCCACACCGGCCCCCGTCACCACGGCGTGCAGCGCGTACGGCACGAAGGCGACCACGGCCACGGCCACCGGGAACCTGCGACGCCACAGCAGCGCGAGGTCGCCGGCGAGGAACAGCGGGAAGGTCCACGCCGGGTCCCCCGCGATGTCGGTCACCGTCCCGAGCCCGAGGAACTGGCGGTCGACGAGCAGCGCGACGAACACCAGCACCAGCGCCGCGTCCAGCAGCACCGACCCCAGGCGCTGCACCACTCCGGCGGTCACGCCCCGATGCTAGGGCCGCAGGGGGGCGCGCGCCTCCCACACCGGGATGATCGCGGTCATCTCCGGGGCGGAGTCCATCGGTCCGCCGGCTCGATGCGGAGGACGGGCCGCCGGACCCACCCTGTGCGGCATGACGATCGAGACCGAACCCGGCAACAGCACCACCTCCCCCACCAGCACTGACCGCCCCCGGCGCCCACTCGTCGGCAACCGGCTCGTCCTCACCGGCGCGATCATGTACCTGCTCGAGTGGGTGGCGATCGTCGCCGGCCACGTGGGCGTGCCGCTCGGCGCCACCGTCGGTGCCGCGGGCATCGCGAGGGCGTACGGCGGGCACGCGGACTCGCTCGGCTGGGCGGCCGGGTGGTTCGGCGTGGTGCTCCTCGGCAGGGTGCTGATCATGACCGGGCTGCGCTCCGCCCTCGCCGACTCCCATCGGCCCCAGCGGCTCATGGACCTCGCCGTTGCCGCCATGGCGCTCAGCGTCGCTCTGGAGACCTGCGTGTACGCGGTCGCTGCGGGCGCCTCGTGGTCCCTGGGTGCGCAGGGCTCCCTCGCCGCCGCCCGATCCCTGGATGCCGTCGCCTCCCAGCTGAACCACGTGCTCTACGGCCCGCTCGGGGTCTCGCTCGTGGCCGCGGGAATCGCCATGTGGCGCTCCGGGCTGTTCCCGCGGACCCTCGCGGCCCTCGGCACGGTGGCCGGTGTGCTCAGCACCCTGATCGGGCTGGCGCTCGCCGCGCCCAGGTTCAGCGGGGCCGCGGATGCCCTGAGCTCGGTCGCGCTGCTGTTCTGGGTCTGGATGATCTGGACGGGCGTGGTGCTCTGGCGAGCGCGGAGGTCAGGGTGACGAGGTCTGGTTCACCGCTGGGCTCTCCGCCGTACGCTGGCCGGTGATGACCGCCGTCACCGTGCCGGGTCCCGAGACCGTCGTACCGGCCCTGTCCCTGCTGGCCGGGCGGCGGTTCGTCGTGCTCACCGGGGCGGGGGTCAGCACCGACTCCGGCATCCCCGACTACCGCGGGCCGGGTGCTCCGGCACGGATGCCGATGACGTACGGCGACTTCGTCTCCGGCCCGGTCGCCCAGCAGAGGTACTGGGCCCGCTCGCACCTCGGCTGGTCGCGGATGCGCCGCGCTGCCCCGAACCCCGGTCACCACGCGCTGGCGGCGCTCGAGGCGGCCGGCGTGGTGCCGCTGCTGATCACCCAGAACGTCGACGGGCTGCACGAGGCGGCCGGCTCGCGGGCCGTCTGCGCCCTGCACGGCCGGATCTCGGACGTGGTCTGCCTGTCCTGCCGCGCGGTCACCTCCCGGGCGGCGCTGCACGCCCGGCTGGCCGACCTCAACCCCGGCTGGAGCGACCGGCACGCCGACGTGGCGGTGCGGCCGGACGGCGACGTCGAGCTGACCGACACCGCCGGGTTCGTGGTGCCGGGCTGCGAGGACTGCGGCGGGGTGCTCAAGCCGCACGTGGTGTTCTTCGGCGAGAACGTGCCCCGACCGCGGGTGGAGCGGTGCTACGCGGCGGTCGAGGCGCTGGACCCTGCGTGCGAGGCGCTGCTGGTGCTCGGCTCCTCGCTGAGCGTCATGTCGGGGCTGCGGTTCGTCAAGCGCGCGGCCCGGCTCGGGGTGCCGGTGGTGATCGTGAACCGTGGCTGGTCCCGCGGCGACGACCTGGCCAGCGTCAAGCTGCACCACGGGACGAGCGAGTTCCTCACCGTGCTCGCCGCGAGGCTCCCCGGGAGCGCAGCCACCAGCTGACGACCAGCACGTTCGGGAGGAACGCCAGCCACGTCGTCGTGACGTAGCCGGTGTGGAACAGCGACCCGAAGTCGCCGCCGTAGACCGTCCCGAGCAGCGGGAGCTGGCCGACGACCAGCAGGGCCAGCCAGACCCGGAACGTCACGGCGGCGAAGGTGAGCGCGAGGTTGCGGAGCATCCACCGCTCGTGGTCGCGGTACCGCCGCGCCCGCGCTGCCCGGTAGCCGAGCAGGGCGGTGGTGAACCACAGCACGTCACCGACCACGAACCCCGCGGCCGCGACCGGCCCCGCCGTCGTCAGCACGGCCACCCCGATGCCGGCGACGCTCGCGGGGAACACCCCGGCGAACAGGTAGCCGCGTCCGACGTACCGGTGGGCCCGCGGGCGGCGCCGGACCGCCCGGACCAGCTGCAGCGGTCCGAGCGCCAGGGCCACCGAGCCGGTGAGGATGTGCGCCACCAGCAGCGGGAACTGCCAGGGCACGCCGGGGCGCAGCCCGACCTGCGACGCACCCGGATCGAGGGTGCCGTACCTCTGCAGGGCGTAGCCGACGACGAGCAGCGACAGCACCGTCACGACGACCACCCGGGCGCGACGCCGGCGGCGCTCCGGGACCTTGGACATCGCGGCGACGATCCGGTCGCGCGGGTCGGCTTCCCGGACCGTGGTCTGCGGGGGTTCCGGGAGAAGGGTCTGCGTCATGCACCCGATGCTCCGTGCCGCGAGCTCCCGGGACATCCACCCACGGGCCAGACTCCGGCATCGACCACGGTCGGAGCGGCGGCCTCAGCCCCCCGCGCCGTCCCCCGGTGAGACCACGCCATGGTCGAAAGCGAACACGATCGCCGCTGCCCGGTCGCGGACCGACAGCTTGGTGAAGATGCTGCCCACGTGCGACTTGACGGTGGCCTCGCTGAGGAACAGGTCTGCGGCGATCTCGCGGTTCGTCCGGCCGCGCGCCATCTGACGCAGGACCTCGGTCTCCCGGTCGCTGAGCTCGAGCAGCCGGCTCCGCTCGGTCCGGCTGGGCACGACGGTGCGGCGGTAGGCCTCGAGCAGCCGTGGCGTCACCGCGGGGTCGAACCAGGCACCGCCTCCGGCCACGGCACGGGTGGCGGAGATGAGGTCGTCCGCCGTGGCGTCCTTGAGGACGAAGCCGCCGGCGCCCGCCGCGATCGCGCTCCACAGCACGTCGTCCTCGGCGAAGGTCGTGAGGACCAGGACGGGCGGTGCGCCCGGATCCTCGCGCAGCAGTCGGGTCGCCTCGATGCCGTCCATCCTGGGCATCCGGACGTCCATGAGCACGACGTCCACGCCGGTCGCCGCCAGCGCGCCCGCCACCTCGCTGCCGTCCTCGCACTCCGCGACCACCGTGAAGCCGTCCTCGGGCGAGAGGATCCGCGCCACCCCCGCGCGCACGATGGGCTGGTCGTCGGCGAGCAGCACCCGGATGGCCGCTCCGCTCGTCGGCGGGGTCACTGCCGGGCCTCCGGCAGCCCAGCCGTCCCGGGGACCGCGCACCGCACCAGCCAGCCGGTCTCCGTCGGGCCGGCGGTGAGCCGTCCGCCGACCAGGCCGGCCCGTTCCCGCATGCCCTGCAGACCGTAGTGGCCGGCCGTGCCGTCGGACCGGGGCGCCGGCGGCCGTGCTCCCCGACTGTCCACCTCGACCGACACCTCGCCGGGCGCCGCGACGAGGGTGACGGCCGTCCGGCTGCGCGGGGCGTGCTTGCCCACGTTGGACAGGGCCTCCTGGGTGACGCGGTACAACGTCAGCCCCACGACCGGGTCCACGTCGCCCACGTCGCCCCGCTCGTCGTACGACACGTCGAGGCCGGCGTCACGCCAGGTCCCGACCAGCTCGGCGATGCGCGCCGCCGAGGGCAGCGAGCCGGTCCCGGCGCCGTCGCGGGTACCGACGACGTCGTCGGAGTCGCGCAGGAGCCCGATCGTCCGTCGTAGGTCGTGCAGGCTGCGTCGGCCGACCTCCTCGGCCGAGGCGAGCGCCTCGTCGGCGGAGTCCGGGGACCGGCGCAGGACGTGCCGGGCGCTCGTGACCTGGAGCATCACGGCCGCGAGCCCGTGCCCGACCAGGTCGTGCACCTCGCGCGCGATCCTCCGCCGCTCGTCCAGCACGGCGTGCTCGGCCAGCTCGCGGCGGGCGTCGACCAGCTCGGCCATCAGCCGCTCCTGGCGTCGCATCGTCCAGCCCATCGCCGCGGGGAAGATCACGCCCCCGGTCCAGGGCGGCCACATGATGTCCGCGGTGGGGCGCAGCAGGGAGAGCACCGCCGGGAAGACCACGCAGACCACGACGGCGCCGACGGCCGCCGCCGGCCGCGGCTCCCAGGCGGCCGCGACGAGCGCCAGCAGCGACACCAGGAACAGGCTCAGCTCGAGGCGGCCGTTCCACTGGGCCACCGCGACGGTCCCGACCACCACCACGGCCAGCACGGGGGTCGGCACCGGCCGGCGGTACCCCGCCGCGAAGAGGGCCACGGGCACGACGAGCAGGACCGTGCGCCACCAGCTCGCCGGGTCGGTGAAGGCGGCGGTCACCACGAACACCGCCGCGAGCAGCGGCACGAACGCACGCGCCGGGCCCAGCTCGTCCAGCGGCGCGGTCCTCCGGACGTCCACGAGAGGCGACGCTACCCGCGCGGCGCCACCCCGTGGCCGGGTCCGTCGTCGCGGCCGTGGTCGTGGTGCCAGCCGGTCACCGACGGCACGACGAGCACTACGGCGATCGCCCCCGCGAGGAAGGTCGCCGTCACGACCGCCGCGCGGGCCGGTCGGCCCGGGACCGCAGACCGCGGACGACCGCGGTGCGGGCGGCCGCCGGCGAGCAGGACCGCCGGCGCGAACCGCGCCAGCAGGTGCAGTCCGGCCGCCACCGCGAACACGATGAACGACAGCTGGTGCAGGCTCAGCGGGCTGACCCGCTGACCGAGCAGGTCGAACATGGGGTGGTGGGAGGCCTGCTCGCCGATGGCGATCAGGGCGAAACCGGTGCCGAGCACGCTCATCGTCGTCAGGATCACCAGCGGACCCAGCAGCCGGAGCAGGAGCGGCGGCGCGCCCGCGCTGCCGTAGGTGTCCGAGCCGGTGTAGTACCGAAGGATCCGCCACCCGGTGCTCGCCGTCTTCAGCAGAGCCAGCGCTGTCAGCACGATGCCGACGCCGACGTGCCAGCGGATGAGCCCGGTGACGTCGAGCAGCGTCACCAGCTCGGCGCAGATGACGAGCAGGAGGAGCAGACCGGCCCACGCCGTCAGCCGGGCGTTGCCCGCCGGTCCGCCCGACCCGGGCACCACTGGGTCCCGCCGCCGGCCGTGCCCGACCGCCTCGGCGATGACCGCGTCGACCGCCGGGTAGCCCGTGTCGCCGACGACGGCTGATCGGCGGACCTGCCCGGTCAGCGCGCGTACACCTTCTTCCCACTCAGCGCCACCTTGATCCGGGCAAGGGGCGACGGGGGCGGGCCGCCGAGCACGCGGCCATCGCTGGCGCTGTAGGTGCCGCCGTGGCAGGGGCAGACGAACTGCTTCGACGAGGAGTCGAAGTCCACAGTGCAGCCGGCGTGGGTGCACACGGCGCTGAACGCGTCGTACCGCTGGGAGCCGGACCGGATCAGCCAGGCCGGTCTGCCGCTGGCCGGGTCGTTGAACCGGACCCCCTGACCGACGCCCACCGCCCCGGCCTCGGCGACCGGGTGCATGCCGGCGGGCGCCGGGTTCGCCGGGTGGTGCTGCGGGGAGGCCTGGCTCGAGGCGTGATGGCTCCGGGACGGTCGGCGACCGCGGCTCGGGCCGGCCGCCAGCTCACCGGCTCCGGAGTCCTCGGGACTGCCGGCGAGGACTCGTCCCAGGACCGCCGTCAGCGCCGCCAGGCACGCCGTGCCTACCGCCGCGCTCACCAGGGCCCGGCGCTCCACGAGGGCACCACGGTCGGCGTCCGACTCGAGCGATCGCCGGCGCTCGGCCAGGTGGCCGTCGAGCGACAGCACGCCGGCTGCTCCGACCGCCACGAACGGCGTCCAGGCGAAGAAGAAGACGATGTCCGCGCCGTAGTAGTACGGCGAGGTCGTCCAGCTCACGGTCAGGAAGAAGCTCAGCGCGAGGAGCATCCCGCCGACCGCGGCGAGACGGGATCTCAGGCCGAACAGCGTGCCCAGGCCGACGGCGAGCTCGCCGATCGCGATCACCAGCCCGACCAGCCACCCCGCGTGCAGGCTCAGCTGCACCAGCGGGCCGATCGGGCTGGCCGGCGCGACGGCGTGCATCTGCGCCTGCACCGAGCCCGGCGAGGACGCGTCGAAGAACGACGGGTCGGCGAGCTTCTGCAGCGCCGCGAACACGAACGTGACACCGAGGAACAGCCGCAGCGGCAGCAGCAGCCATCCGGTCTGGCGGAGCCCGAGCGAGCCCCACTCGGGTCCGCGCACCCAGGACGCGCTGCTGAGTGTGGCCTGCTCGCCAAACCGGGGGACGCCAGTCTGCTGTCTCACATCACCAGTCTGCGACAGCGACCATGAACCCTTCCTGAACCGGCAAGGGTCCCGCGTCAGCCCGGGTGGCGCGTCATCCCGGGCCGCCTCCGGTCTCCTCGAACTGCCCGGGAACCTGGAACCGCCGCACCTCCTGCGGCCAGCCGCAGGCCACCGCGATCCTTCCGGCCCACAGGCGCGCCGCCTCCTCGTCGGCCACGTCCACGACGGCGAAGCCGCCGAGGTGCTCCTTGGACTCGGCGAACGGGCCGTCGGTGAACAGCGGCGTGCCGCTCGACGCGTCGACGGCGAACACCGGGGCCGCAGGGTCGAGGCCGCCGGTGAAGACGAGGACGCCGGCAGCCTTCATCTCCGCCACCAGCCCCTTGACGGCCACGGACTTCTCCCGCAGCTCCTCGAGCGTGTGGTCAGGCACCCATTCGTCGTTGAAGGCGATGAGGTACTCCGTCATGTCTCCTCCTTCGCGGGGGCGGTCCGCTGCGGCCACCCTCCACCTTCTCCACGAACGGCGACGGCCCGATTCGACACCGGTCAGAACCTACCCGCAGGCGGCACCTGGCCCGGGTGAGGAAGACTGAGCCCGTGCAGGCGATGAGG
>Ga0308176_10002778_pt1 | contig 11089 bp, 6 predicted proteins | sample PhyCR2_3_FD_203890 | JGI IMG/M metagenome (GOLD analysis project Ga0308176, IMG submission 203890) | Soil microbial communities from UC Gill Tract Community Farm, Albany, California, United States - DLSLS.C.R2 | ecosystem: Environmental > Terrestrial > Soil > Agricultural land | place: USA... | reverse complement strand
CCTATCTGGTCCGCTCGATCGAAATCGGAAAATCCCTGCCCAATTGCATTCGAGATCGAGCCTGCGCCCGAAATCAGCTAGGCAGGCTGCCGTCGTCATTCGCTCGGGCGCGCCTGAGGCCGGCCGCGGTCGAGCTACCGATCTCCCGCTGGACCTGGTGCGCTGCGAGATCGATCTGCGCGCCGACGTGGCCAAGCACTCCCGCTTCGTCGAGAAGGTCAAGCGCAGACTGAAGGTGGTAGAGGGCTCCGGCGAGTAGCTGCCGCTGCGGTCCTGTGGTCGTGGTCATGAGAGGTTCGCGAATTTCATCATTGGCTGGTCGTTACAATTTGGCGCACTGGCTAGGGTCTAGCCGCGGCGTGTTGGAGACGGGATAAGGGCTGCATCTAGCCAACGCCTCTCCCGTCGTCGCCGGGGCTGGACCGCTTCGTACCGGAACAGGACAGTGGATCCAAAAGCGCGGCATCCGCGAGGGCGGTCCAGTCTCCAACTCCTGGAGACGAAGGCCCGCGTCCGTTCGAAGCCGTCCGGGTCGACACGCCGGTTAGGCGACGCCATAGGCGCGTCATGCTGGTCCGACTGCTACATCGATCCCGCGCTGCGGTCCATTTGAGCCCGGCCACCGGCGCTCGGCACGGCGAAGCCAGTCGCCTTCGCCCGCGCGGGACGGCCGCGGATCAGGCCTTGTGGAGAGTGAGGTTACGCTCCGCCCAGCCGCTTGCATTCGCGCTGCTCGGCCAGTGGGACGAGCGCATCCGGATCGTCAGATGGAAGTGGCTGGCGAAGATCGTGGCTTATCGCCATGACCACGCTGCCGGGCGCCGGCTGCTGACAGGTAGCATTGTTGAACCCTATGTATCGGGGAGCAACGTCGTCGCTCTGAAGCGGCCGGGATCCCGCGGGGCGGGCTCGGAGGACCGCGGATCCGACCGAAAGGATCCGAGCTGACGAAGGATAGTACGGCGTCAGTTGGGCTTTGACCACGACACTCGGGCGCCGAAGGACCGTGAAGCGTCTAACAAGGAATTAACCGTAACTTAGGCGGCCTGGCGTAAGTCGCCGCAATGGATCGGCTCCGGATCGCCTTGAAGTGAACCGTCTCACCATGCGGACGGCTCGCAGACGCGGGCATCCTGCACCGCGCGTCTCCTCGTGCGCGGCGCGGCGGCTAACCTCCGCCGCCGTGGTTCTGCTGCTCGCTCCCGTGCCCGCGCACGCGGCGTTGAGCTTCTCCCTGCGCACGGGCGATTCGGTCGCCAACGCACAATCAATGCCGATCGACAGCAACAAGTGCAGCACGTCGGGCCCACGCGCCATGTATGTCGGCGGCGTCATCACTAACAGTGGGAGCACGGCGACCAACATCGTCGCGACCATGTCGGGTCTTGGATCTGGCTTCTTCCTCGCCGGGGGTCAGGCCGCGACCCAGACAATCGGGACCCTCGGCGCGGGGCAGAGCACCGGCGTGTATTGGTTCGTCGGCTATGGCTGTACGGTCAACGCCACCGCGAGTGCAGCAATCAGCCTCTCATCGAGTGCCGGCTCCGTCGCAAGCAACGTGCAGTTGACGGCGCGCAGCGCAATCAGCGCCAATGCCGGCGGCAACGTGCTGTCGTCCACGCTCGGTCCGGGCGCGGTGGTGGGCCAGACGATCTATTTCGACGCCGACTATGACTTCGGCGGCTCCGCGGCGAACGACGAATTCTTCCTGCAGCCGTCGGGCGGCCAGAATTTCGACGCCTCCTGCTTCCGGCTGGTTGGAGCCCAGATCCTCTCGAGCAACATCGGCGCGATCGCGGCAGGCACCCAGAACCAGCTATATTTCCGGCAGACCGTCGCGCAGAGCGGCAACGGCTACCATGCGAGCGTCCGCTATTCGTTCGAATATGAATGCGCCGGAACATCGACGACGGCCCGCCCCTATGCCGTTCAGACCTCGGGCAACACCAACATCAAATATACCGGCAATTTCGACGGGACCGGAAGCATCAGTCTGAACTTCCCGGGAGCGACCAACCCGTTCCAGATCGCCAAGACGCTCGACATCGCCTCGGCGCAAGCCGGTACCCGCTCGATCGTCAAATATACCGTCACCATCAATAACCCGTCCGCCTACAGCAGCCGTATTTCGCGCATCATCGACACGCTTCCTGCCGGTGCGACCTTCGTCGCTGTCGATGCGGCAAGCGACGTCACCGCGGCCAATTCGAGTTCGGTCCCGGCAGGCGGGACGACCGGGACGATCAGCTTCGAGGGACGGCAGGACCAGTCCTATATCATTCCGGCCAACGGCAGCGTCCGACTGATCTACACGGTGTCGATACCGGACATTCAAGGGAGCTACAGCAACAGCGCCCAAGCCTATTTCGGGCAGGCCAGCACACCTGTAGGAAGCGTCACCTTCACCGTGACCGCACCGCCGCCCCTGACGGTCACTAAGGCGAGCGCGGCGGACAAGGACCCGGTCAACGGGACGGCCAACCCCAAGCTGATCCCAGGCGGCTATGCCGCCTATATGGTAACGGTCGCTAATCCCAATAGCTACAGCGTCACCGCCGACAGCGTCGTCATCATTGATGCGACCCCTTCGAACCTCAAGCTCTTCGTCGGCAGCCTTCCGGGAGGCAGCGGGCCGGTGCTATTCCAAAACGGATCGGCCGCCAGCGGGCTCACCTTTACTTATTCGAGCCTTGGCAGCACGACCGACGATCTCGACTTCTCAAACGACGGTGGCGCCACTTGGACCTATGTTCCAACGCCCGACGCAAGCGGCGTCGACGCGCAGATCACCCACGTCCGGATCAGTCCCAAGGGAACGATGGCTCCCGCCTCAAGCTTCATCCTCAAGCTTGAATATCTGATCCGCTAGCGCGACACGCGCTCTCTATCTGCGAGCGCGCGGATCCGCGGTCCACTCAGCAGACGGGCTGACCTCTCGGCCGCCGTGCACTCGTGCCGTCGAAGGCTCCGGCTACCCGTTCCAGCCGCCATCCGGCGCCCACCGACGCCGGCTACACCGCGCTTGCCGCTCCCGCGATCGAGCTGCGCCTAGTGCTGTCCGAGTGCGAGGTTGGCGAGGCTCAGCTCGTCGAACTTGAAGCGCAGCGTCACATAGGCGCCTGCCCGCGTGAACCGTTCGGCGGCGAAGTCCCGATCGCGGTACCCGACGACGTTGTAGCCAAGCACCATCCAACTGTTCGCTGCCGGCCGAATGCTGAGCTGCGGCCCGAACGAATATGCGAGGGCACGCCCATCGACGCCGGCCCGCAGGCTCGCGGCCGCGCCAAGCTCAAGGTAGCGGCCGAAGGATTGCCGGACGTCCGCGGCGAGCACTGAGCTGAAGCCCCCGACATCGTCGTCGCCGAGGAGGTCGGAGACGTAGCGGGCGCTCCAGAACAAGGCGAGCTCGCAGCGCCCGCGGCAGCCGTCGTAGTTCAGCGACAGCGAATTGATCATGCGCACCGACCGGGCGTTACCGGTCACCGTTAGCGCATTGCCGAGCGGGTCGGTCGAGCCTGGAAGCGCGCCGCTGACGAGGTCGCGCCGGAGCTCGAGCTTGTCGAGCCAGGTGAGCGGCACGCTAGACGGACGGTTGGCCCAGGTCAGTGACGCGTCGCCGACCGAGCTCACCGACCCGTCCTTCTCGTGCGCGCGGTACCAGTTCAGCGCGCCCGCAAGCGCCCTGCCCTCGCCGATCTGGCGGATTGCCGCCACGATGAGGCCGAGCCGATCCTCGAGCTCTCCCGCGCGATATTCGCCGCGGCCGGTCACGCTCAACGGGCCGTTGCGGTAGGTCGCGCCGGCGGTCATCGCTGTGAAATCCTCGGTGATGAGGTTACCATTGCCGACATAGCCCCCGCTCGCCGCCGGCTGCAGCGGTTCTACAATCCGCGCCGCGTCGATCCCGCCGAGTGTACGGCTCTGGTCGAGCGAAGCGTCGATCGACCAATGCTTCGAGAGAATGATGCTCTGCTGCAGGCCGATTGCGGCAAAGCTGCGCGGGCCATATTCGCCAATGTCCTGGACGTTGCCGCTCAGCGCGATATGGGCGCCCGCCCAGGGCGTGAGATCGAACCCGAGGCGCGCCGTCCGTGCCTTCACGGCGTCGCCGCTGGCGATCTCGTAGCTCGCAATCAGCGCAGCCCAGCGGCTCGCCGAGAACCTTGCGGTCAGCCGGTGGCGCGATGGGAAGTCGACGGTGCCGTAGGCGCCGCCAAGCGGAATCTGACTATCGGCGCCAAGCTCCAGCCGCCCGTTCCCCATCCGCCGCGAAACGCCGAGGTCGAGTAATGTGCTGGTCGCCTTGCCGCCATCGGCAAGATCGTCATGCGCGAAAGTCAGCCCGGCATGCGCTGCTTCGCTTCCGGAGCGATATTCGGCAAGCAGCCGGGCAGCCTTGCTGTCCGCACCCGTTGCCAGGATCTTGTGACGCCAGGCGCTCCCGCTCAGCGAGAGATGGTCGTCGACGCGCAAGCGCGCCTCTAGGCCGACCTTGCGCGTGCCGTTCTCGACCACGTTCGTCTGTCCAAGACCGAACGCCGCCCCTCGCTCGCCGGCATAGGCAAGCACATCGAGGCGGCTCTCGTGGTGCTCGACCTCGAACAACCACGCCGTCGACGCGGCGGACCGCAAGGTTCCGGTCCCTGCTCGGCTGGCCGCCGCCTCCGCGCGCACTTCCGTCGTCGTTGTGACGCGGATCTTGACGTCGCTCGCGACGAGGTCGGTTTTGGTTGTCCCGTCGTCGTCATGAATGGCGGTGGCGCCGACCTGCATGTGCTTGTCGCTGCTCCGCCAGCTGACTCTCGCGCCGGCGTTGAGCGTGCTCGAACCGGCGGCATCGAGGTCATATTCGACGATGATGAACTGCGGATCTAGCGCTGACGAACGGCTGAGAACCGGCGAGCGGAACACCAGCCGCCCATGCTGATAGTCGATGTCATAATCGATGTTGCGCGTCAGCAGCTGCTCGTCCACGATCTTCTCCGAGCGGAAGCGATCGCGGGTTTGGATGGTGACCCGCTCCGAGTTGGCGAGCAGCCCGCGGCTGCGCAGCGCATACGGACCGCTCAGGCCATTGCCCTGTATTTCTTCGCGGCGATGGGTGAGCGGCGTGTCGGCGGCGAAGGCAAGCGCAGCGACCTGGCGCGAACGATATTCGGCCTTTGCCCCGTTCTCGGAGCGCACGTACCGCGCCAGCACCGGCTCGTCGATGCCGGTGTCGAAGTCGCCGAACAATGCGTAGAATTGCGCCGTTTCGAGGCGAAGATAGAGCTTGCGGATCGACGCAGCGTCATAACGCCGTTCCGAACGGTCAGCGTAGACGGTATAATAAAGCTGCGGGTCGATGACGCCGCCGAAGCGCTCGTCGGCCTCGTGCTTCTTGCTGTCATAGGCAAGCGTCAAGAGCCAACGCCCAAGGATCCGGCCTTTGGCATAGAGTGCAAGGCGGCCGTCGGTCAGCGTGCTCGTGGAGCTATCGCCAATCTTCTCGAGATGCTTGTCAAGCCGGTTGAACCCGACGGTGCCTTCTGCAAGTCCGACGATCGTCCACTTGCGCTCGCCCGGCGACAGCCAAGCCTCGAGCCGTTCCTCGCGCACGTTGTCGTGATCATGAAACGGAAAGCGCAGTGAAACCGTGCCCGAGGCGGTCGTCGGCTCGAGCTCGACGTAGGCGATGCCGTCATCGCCCGCGACATGCCAGGTCGGGCGGGCGCGCTCGAGCCCGGCGAGCTGGCGCGCCTGCTGCGCGTCCGCCTCCATCGCGGGATAATAAGGCGCCGGAAGCTCGAAATCGCCGGCGAGCCCCTGATGCACCGGATGGCCGCCGCGGTCCGTGATCCGAAAAGCGAGAACCGGCCGATGAATACCGTCGGCGAGCAGCAGTGAGCGGTCGCGCAGGAGCTCGACATGAGCCGGTTCATTTGCGAACACGACCGTTCGCTCAAGGGTCGTGACCAGCACGCCGCCGGCGCCGCGGACCTCGGCGCGAAACGCGGTCGACCCGCCGGTGAGCGAAATGCCGCGCCAAACGCTGACAGCAACGTCGCCGGAGGCGGATTTCACCGTTCCGTCGAAGGCGATGCGCTCCGCCGGGCGGCCATTCACCAGCAGTGTGACATGCTGGCCAGGCAGGTGCTTGATGACGACCCGGGTGACCGGCGAGCGCGGGTTGGTCGCGGCAGTCGGGAACAGAAACTCGGCGCCCGGAACCTGGCCGGCCAGCCAGTCGCGCTCCGCACCCGCAGCAACAGCGTCGCTGTCGACGGGCGACTGCTGGAATCGTATCGCTTGCGTTGCCGGAGGCAGGCCGTGAATTCCGCCAGGAGCAGGTGCCAGATGGAAGTCGACCTGCTTCAGTGCACCGCCAAAGCCGTCGACGAAGCGCGAGCCGCCACGTCCGCCGCTCCGCACGTCTGCCGCGCAATCGACCGCTTCCACTCCCTCCGGAACGGTTCCACGATCGAGCTCTACGACATGGGTTCCGGGCTTCAGCGCCTCGAAATGGAAGCGGCCGTCGCGATCGCTGATCGCATAGCTGCCATCCTCGAGCATGACTCGGATCCCGGGCACGCCGCGAGCGCCCAAAGTCGGGCTGCAGCCGCCGCCGAGCACCTGGCCGAATATGGTGAAACGGTTTGCAATCACATCATTCTCGATCCGCACGAGGGCTTCCGCCTTGTTGCTCGACGCTCCGTCGGCAGCGGCCTGCGCCTCGTTGAGGGCATCGCCGGAGGCAGCGTCCGGCCTCACTTCGAGCACATAGGCCAAGGTTTCCGAGGCGCCGGCGGCAAGCGCCGGCAGAGCGAAGGTGAGACTGCGATCGTCCGCCATCTTGGGGTCGACGAGCGACTTTCCGCCCAGCCGGGCGCTGCCTTCCCGGTAACGCATCTGCGCGGGGATATGGTCGGACAGTTTGATCGACCCGCTCGCCAGAGCGCCCGGATTGAGGACCTTAATCTGGTAGCCGAGGAGATCGCCGACGGCGGCATTGGCGCGGTTCACCGATTTGCTGATGACCAGCGGCGTCACCGGCCGGTCGAGCGGCAGGTCGGTGTCGACAGAGCTCGCCGAAGCGAGCGTGAATGGCTGGCCGAACGAGCCGGCGCCGATCGTGAACGCCGACCCGTCGGGGCCGTGGAGCGCAGCAAGCTGCGCAGCCGAGCGAGTCGATGCGAAGCTGTAGGGAGCAATGGGCTCGACGAGCAGCCGGTAGGTTCCTGGGGCAAGCAGCGGAAAACGGTAATCGCCGACCGCGAAGGAATAGTTTGTGCCGCCGCTGTCTGTGACGGGTTGCCCGCTGACCAAGGTCGAAGGGTAACGGGAGTGGCCGTCGTCGCCGAAAACTACCGCTGGCTGCCCTGTCGAGGCGTCGACAATTGTAATCCTGACGCCGCTGACGGCAGCGCCGTTCGTGCTGTCGAACGCGATGCCCGACGAGGCGGCTACAATGCTCAGCGACGTCGCGGCGAATGGCATCCCGGAGGCGTCGCTAAGCTCGATTCCGAGGCTCGTTCCGGACTCAACACTCAGCTTGCAATCGCCTTGCACGGCTGCAGGTGGCATTGGAGCGCTCGCGAGAAGAGCGAGGAAAGTGCCGGTGTTGGGACCGGTCTCGACGAAGGTTACGGTTTCGCGGTCCCCGGTGGTGGTGCGGACCTCCGTCTTCAGCATATCGACGGCGGAGGGATCGACGTTGGCGCTGCTGCTGGAGAGCGACAGGACGACTGAGCGGCCGGCAAAGAGAGATGGCGCGGAAGCTAAAGCGATGCTGCTGATCGGGCTTGCCTGACGACTGGCGCTCGAAGACACGCCGCTGCCGCCGCAGCTAGACTGGACAAGAGCGGCGGGGACCAGCCCGTCAACGGGGGTGAATGTCCGAAGCTCTGCTGGCGCGGAGAAGTCGAGATCGACCTGGTTGGAGGCGGCGTGACGGGTTCCGCTTCCGCTACTCCATTGCACAAAGGCGGTGTTGGAGATGGTGCGAGCGGCAACAGCCGGCTGTGGAAACACAGCCGGCAGCAGCATCGTGATCAGCCAGAGGCAAAGCGCCCGCCAAGATCCGCTCCTATTGCCCATGTCGCCGCCGCGTGGCCTTCACGCGCCTAGTTCCGCGGCTCAGTTGACGGTCACGCGGAAGACGACGGTGCGGGTATCTCCGGCCGCCACCGACGAAATCGTGCCGCTGACCGCATTGGACGAGAAGGTTCCGCCGGCGACGCCGTCGGCGTTGCACGTCGCCCCCGTCACGGTTCCGTTGAGCTTGATGCCGAAGCTGCTGTCATAGGTGGTCTGGGTCGGCAGCAAGTCGGTGACGACTACGTTCGACGCGGCGGCGCTGCCTGAGCCGTTGGCAACGGCGATGCAATATTCTATCGACGCACCCGGGACGGCCTTGGGGTTGGCCGTGCCGCTGATCGGGTCGCTGATCACTCGGCTGGTTTTGGTCGCCGTCACATTGGCGCCAAGAACCGTGTAATCGTCTTCGGCAAAGCCGATCCCGTCGCCTGCGACATTGCCGCCGGCCGCAGTGTCGGCGAAGACCGTGTCCATCGCGGCGCTGTTGGCGCCGACCGTTTGGGTCAGGGTTGCCCCCTGGCTGCCCGCAGTGCTTCCGTCCGCAGCCGTTGCCGTCAGGCGAACCCCGGCGACGTCGCCGGTCGAGCGGCCGAGCGGCACGTCGGCTACCACGAACACGGTGACAATCGCATCTGCGGCAACCTGGTCGAGATAATCGACCTGCTGGTCGGTACCCGCGTCGTAGCTGCCGTTACCGTTAGTATCGACGTACACTTTTACGTTCGAGACGTCGAAATTGTCGGTGCCACCGTGCGCCGCGGCACCGCCGCTGCGGTTGCTTGCGACAAGACCGAAGTCGAGCGTCGCATTCGACGAGTTGGTGACGGTCAAGGTAGTCACCGCAGCGGTCTGGCCCGGCGACACCGTGGTGGTCGAATTGCCGACCTCAGCAACCGTCATGTTGACCTTGCGGTCGACGACCAAGCTGTTGCTCGCGCTCAGCTGGTTCTGGGCAATGCCGCCGACCTTATAATCAACCGTTACGTTGTTGACGATGGTCGAGCCTGCCGTCGTTCCCGCGGCATCTGCCGGAGAAGCGACCCCGAGCGCGAGCGCGGCAAGGCTTACGCCTGCCCCGAGCTTCTTCCTGTCCATGTCTTTGTTCCCCACTCTCGAACGCCTTGAAAAAGGTGCCCGCCGGCGTCTGTAGCGAGCTTAGCCAATCATTTGACGACCGCTTCGAACCTCAGCTCGCCATGCTCGCCGGGGGCGATGGGCCGCTCGAATGTCCAGCGGATATGAGTCACGTCGGCAGCGACCGCCCGACGCAAGCTGTCGCCGGCGTTCCTGACCTTGAGCTCGGCGAGCTCGCCGAAGCTTTTGCCGCCGTCCACCGAGACGAGCGCGCCCGGGCTCGCATCGCCGACGAAGGCGACGCCCTGAGGGACCGGGTTGGTGACCACAAAATTCTGCGCGGCACGGGCCGACCGGTTGGCATAGTCGAGGGTGAAGCCGAGCCGGTCGCCCGGCGTGACCTGGCGCGGCTCCTGGTAAGTGATGACCGGCTTGCCGGCGGTTCCGGGAACGCTTCGTTCCACCGCGATATGGCTGGTCAGCACAACTTGCGGAGCGGCTGGTGCCAGCGCGGCAGCAGCAACAAGCGTGATCAATTGCATCGGATCAGTCCACTTTCACTTTAAAGGTGACCGTTCGGTTCGCACCGGCGGCGACGGAGCCGAGACGCACCGCGAGATTGCCCGTGACGACCTCGCCGGCGTCCGTGTCAGCGCCGTCGGTCAGCAGGCTCCCGTCGAGCGTCATGCTGCCCGCCTGGTAAGCTGTGCCAGATGGGACAGCATCGCTGATGGTGAGGTTCGGAACCGAGCCCGCGCCGCTGACCGTGGCTACCAAGGTATAGGTGATCACCGACCCCGGAACGTGGGTGCTGCCGCCGAACGGATCAGTAACGCTCGCGCTCTTGGCGAGCGCAACCGTCGCCGCAGAGACGGCATAGTAGCCATGCGCTGTCGCCGAAGCCGTGGTCGAGCCGACCACCGCGTCACCGCCTCCGTCGCCCTTGCCAGCGAAGACGGTTCCAGCGGTGCCGCTTCCCGTTGCCGCAGTGGCGACCAGATCGGCTTCGCCGCGCTGGCCATTGGTCGTTGTCGAAGGAATGCTCGAGAGCACGAACAGCGTGACGGTGCCGTCCGGAGCAAGGGCTGGGTCGTTGGCACCGGCCGAATAGACGGCATCGACGCCAGGGTCGTAGGTGCCGTTGTTATTGCTGTCGATGACGATCGAGGTCGTCTTCGGGTTGAAGTCGTCGCCGGTCGCATCGTCACGCGCGACGAGCTTGAAGGCTTCCTGACCGTTGCCGGCGTTGCTCACCTTGAACGTGAGCACGCGGTTCACGGCGCCAGGAGTGGCCGCAACATCCGCCGAATCGAGCGACGTGACGGCGACGTCGAGCACCTCGTCCACCTTGACGCTGGCGGTGTTAGAATCGATGCTTCCCCTGCCGCCGTTCGGCAGATCGTAGGTTGCCTTGGCGGTGTTGGTGATCAGCGTTCCTGCAGCAGTCTTCGCTACGGCCGGCGCCGCCATGACGGCAAAACCGGCGATCCCGCTTCCGATGATCCGCCGCCCCAGATGCACTGCAAGTCCAATCCCGTTTGTTGCAGTGCGCAATCTCTCCGAAATGGGTTAAACAATAATTATCGATAAACTTCTTGCCATCCCGGAAAGGCGCGGTGCCAAGGGTCGTGACACATCATGAGGCGTTCTTCACCGCGCGAATGCTCGATTAATCGTCCGATATGGTGCGAGTGAGCGGCGCCGAGTCGTCCGGGTCTGAAGCGGACGTTTCTTGGTTTATGCGGATCGCATCGTCGTTGAGGATGCCTGTGGTTGCCGGTTCGATGTCAATGCTTATCGCCGGAGCCTCGTGCTTTCCCTCGCGCTCAAGTTCAAGCTGGAGACGGGAGAAGCCGTACGCCAGTTAGATTGCGATAGATTCGTCATCGAACGTACCGGCGAGGCACTCGTCAGAGTGAATCTATTAGGCACCTGAACA
>Ga0308176_10002776_pt1 | contig 11092 bp, 8 predicted proteins | sample PhyCR2_3_FD_203890 | JGI IMG/M metagenome (GOLD analysis project Ga0308176, IMG submission 203890) | Soil microbial communities from UC Gill Tract Community Farm, Albany, California, United States - DLSLS.C.R2 | ecosystem: Environmental > Terrestrial > Soil > Agricultural land | place: USA... | reverse complement strand
TCGAACGTGCCGGCCGGCAGGTCCTGCCGGCGCAGGCCCTCCAGGCACGGGGGGAGCAGGTGGGCGCCGTTGTAGTTGACCACGACGACCGTGGCCCGCGCTCCGGTCACGTCTCGTCCTCACCGCCCGGCGCGACCGCCACCACGTACACCTCGCTCGGCGGGTAGAGCTGTGCCAGCAGCGAACGGTACGCCCGGTGCAGCTCGGCCAGCTGGTGCTGCACGGCCTGCATCCGCTCGTCGAGCACCGAGATGAGATGCACCGCGTGCGACCAGAGGTCCGCCCGCGGGTCCGCGACCGCGGTCACTGCCTCGCCGTTGGACTCGGCGTCGCGGCGGATCCGCCGGTGCTGCGGCGGCAGCTGCGCCGGGTAGACCTTCTCCGCGGCGCCGAGCAGCTCGGCCACCGAGGAGCTCAGCGACGCGACCGGCTCGAACTCCTGCGGCCAGAGCTGCGGCGGCGGACCAGGGTCGTTGCGCGGGTTGCCGGCCGACTCGGTCACCGCCAGCCCGGCCTGGGCGGCGAAGAACGAGAGCAGCGCGGGGTCGTAGAAGCGGACGTGGGTCGGGTCGCGCCAGAAGTCGTAGCCGAGCACGGACAGGCTGCCGGCGCTCGGCACCACCGCGACGAACGCGCAGCCGGGCCGCAGCGCCGTGGCCGCCGCCGCGTACACCCTGGCGACGTCGTCGGGCTGCAGGTGCTCGAGGAAGTGGGCGCAGAACACGCCGCCGAGCGAGCCCGGCTCGACCCCCTCCAGGTAGGAGACCGCCTCGCCGAGCACGACGTCGTGGCCGCGCTCGACCGCCCGCTCGACCATGCCCTCGTCCAGGTCGACACCGCTGGCCGGGACGCCCGCGGCCCGCAGCAGATCGAGGAACTCGCCCCGGCCGCAGGCCAGCTCGAGCACCGGACCGGCGGAGAAGAACGACAGGTAGTGGCTCAGCGCCTCGCGGGCCCGGTCGCTGTCGTAGCCCATGTAGGCGTAGTAGTCACTCTCCAGCCGAGTCACCCGGCTCCCCTTCCCGCCTTCGTCCCCGTGCCGACCTGCACCGGGGCGGGGCCGGGCCTGGCGGCCGCGGTCACCGCGGTGGCCACCTCGTACGGCACGGCGAGCAGGCCCGACTCCTGCCCGCTGCGGACCCAGAAGGTCTGGGCGCTGCGCTCCACCCCGATCGCGGTGCCGTTGCGGTCGTCGACCCGGACGGCCACCTGGAAGGCGCCGTGCAGCGGCGGGCAGGCGGCCACCGCGAAGTCGAGCGTCCAGTCGCCCGGCTCGTTCGGCAGCTGGTCGCGCTCGGCGTCCATCACCCAGACCGGGTAGTCACCGGCGCCCATGACCACCACCACCACGCCGCCGACGGTGGGCGCCATCGCCGGCGAGACCGACATCCCGACCCTGATCCCGACCGGGTCGCCGCCGGCGAACTCGCCCCGCTCCCGCCCGGGCACGTCCCCGACCGTGATCGGCCCGAACTCGAGGCCCGGCTCCGGCTCCTCCACCGGCCCGACGGTGTCCTCGGCCGTGCCGAGCAGCGCCCGCAGCGTCCCGGTGGCGAACTGCGGGTCGCCGTCGAAGACCACCCGGCCGTGGTCGAGCACGACACCGCGGTCGCAGATCTCGTCGACGAGGTTGAGCGAGTGGGTGACGAACAGGATCGTCCGGCCCTCGCGCTGGAACTCGGCGATCTTGTCCAGACACTTGCGGGCGAAGGCCTCGTCGCCGACGGCGAGCACCTCGTCCACGAGCAGGATGTCCGGATCGACGTGCACCGCGACGGCGAAGCCGAGCCGGACGTACATGCCCGAGGAGTAGTGCTTGACCGGGTTGTCGATGAACTCCTCGAGCTCGGAGAACTCGACGATCGAGTCGAACAGCCCGTCGGTCTCCTTGCGGGAGAGCCCGAGCAGCGACGCGTTGAGGTAGATGTTGTCCCGGCCGGACAGCTCGCCGTTGAAGCCGGCGCCCAGCTCGAGCAGCGACGACACCCGCCCGTTGACCTCGACCGTGCCGGTGGTCGGTCGCAGGATCCCGGTGAGGATCTTCAGCAGCGTCGACTTGCCCGACCCGTTGTGCCCGATCAGCCCGACCGTCTGACCGGCGGGGATCTCGAGGTTCACGTCCCGCAAGGCCTCGAACGGCTCAGCCGTGCCGTGGCCCATCCGCAGGATGCGCTCCTTGAGGCTGGTGGCCCGGCCGGTGCCGCGGAAGCTCTTGCCGACTCCGCGGGCCCGGATGGCGATCTCGCCGCCCACTCAGAGCTCCTCGGCGAAGTCGGCCGACAGCCGGTGGTAGAGCCACAGGCCGAGCGCGAGCACCGCGGCCGAGACGAGCGCGCCGATGCCGAGCTTCTCCAGGTAGAAGGCATACCCGTCGGCGGCGAGGACGGTGCTGCCGCCCGGCAGCGTCGGGTTCTGCGCGTAGATCGCGCGCTGCATGGCGACCACGACGCCGGCCATCGGGTTCAGGAAGTAGGCCCAGTAGAGATCGCCCAGCTCGGTCTTCACCAGCGACACCGAGTAGACGATCGGGTTGATCCAGAAGCCGGCCATGAGCACGACCTCGACCACGTGCTGGGTGTCCCGGTAGCGCACGTTGAGCCCGGCGACCAGGAACGAGACCGCGACCGTGAACAGCAGGGCGACCGCGATCGCCGGCACGGCCAGCAGCAGGTTCGGTCCGGCGAACTCGGTGTTGCCGGTCACCGCCATCACCACGAGCAGCACGAACAGCTGCAGCACGAAGTGCACGAGCGCGAAACCGACCTGGGACAGCGGCAGCACCGACAGCGGGAACCGGACCTTCTTCACCAGCCCCGAGTTGCCGACCACGGCGGCGGTCGAGGTGCCCACCGCGCCGGCGAACATGTTCCACACCAGCAGGCCGGAGAGCAGGTAGAAGCCGAACTGAGGGATGCCGGACTTCAGCACCACCTGGAAGACGAACGTGTAGACGACCAGCAGCAGCAGCGGGTTGGCCAGCGACCAGAGGAAGCCGAGCACGCTGCCCTGGTATTTGACCTTGAGGTCCTTGCGGACCAGGCCGACCAGCAGCTCCCAGCGGACCCGACCCTGGGCACGCGACCGCTCCCGGCTGGTCGTCACCATCGCGTACGGTTCCTCGCGCTCTCTCACTCGTCGGGGAGGTCCGCGCCGACACGGGGGCGGGACCTGTCAACCCTAGCCTGGTGCTGCTGTCCGAGGCCGGCGGCTACCCTCCCCGGCATGGAACAGCCCGCCGCGTCGCCCACGGCTGCCCACCGGCTGCAGCCGGACACCGGCGCCCGGACCGCCGCGCACCGGTCGGACGGTGGCACGGTGGTGCCTGGCGGGACGATGCCGGCGACCGCGGATGGGCTGCCCGCGGAGGCCGACGGCGCGCAGCCGACCGGCACCGCCAGCCGCCGGCGCGGCTGGTGGTCGAAGCCGCCGCAGGGCGCGGTCACGGTCGCGGAGCTGGCCCTGCTCGGCGCGGCGACGGTGGTCGGCGTGCTGGCCACGGTCGCGCTCGCCGCCGGGCACCTGGGGATCTTCGGGCCGGGCGTGGTCTTCGGTGTCACCGCCGTGCTCGTCGTCGGCCTGGCGTTGCTCGCCCGGCTGCGGTCGGCCGCGTTCCCCCGGGTCGCGCTCGACCCGGCCGGGCTGCTCCCGGCCGCGGCCGGCGGCGTACTGGCGCTGGTCATGTTCCTGCCCGGCTTCCACTACGCGGCCGGTGACAAGGACCCGGGCGTCTACGTCATGCACGCGATGGCGATCGCGCGGGGCCACTCGATCTGGATCCACGACCCGCTGCTCGCCGCCGGTGACCTGCCGGTCCAGCTGGCCGCGCCGGGCGCCCGCTTCCCGGGCATCTGGATCTCCGACGCCGCTACCGGGACGATCTTCCCGCAGTTCTACCACCTGTGGCCGGCGCTGCTGGCCACCTCGTACGACGTGGGCGGCTACGGCGCGCTGGTCGCGACGGCGCCGCTGCTGGGCGTGCTCGGCGTGATGCTCACGGTCGCGGTGGCCCGGCGGATCGCCGGACCGGTCGCGGCCTGGGCCGCCGCGCTGCTCATGAGCACGAACATGATGCAGGTCTGGCAAGCCAAGTACCCGACGACCGAGATCCTCAGCCAGGTCCTGTTCGTCGGTGCGCTGCTCGGCGTGCTGCTGGCGGTGCAGACCCGGTGGCGGTGGCCGGCGCTGGTGGCCGGCCTGCTGGTCACCATCGGCTACCTCGGCCGGCCCGACGCGATCCTGCTCGTCCTGTTCGCGGTGGGCGTGCTGGCGCTGCTGTGGGTGCTGCGCCGGTGGGACGCCCGGGCCTCCTGGTTCGCGGTCGGCCTGGCCGTCCTGCTGCCGTACGCGTTCTGGCAGGCGTACGGGCCGGCCGGCCCGTACACCTCGGCCAACGACGTGCCGGGCCTGCCCACCATGGTCGGGCTGATCGTCGCCTGCGCGGTCGGGGCGCTGGTGCTCCGGCCACTGCTGCGCGGACCGGTCGGACGGCTCGACGGGCTGCTGGACCGGCCCAGGGTCACGCTCTGGTTCGGCGCCGTCGTGACGGTCGTCGCGACCGGGCTGTTCGCGCTCGGCCGACTGCGCGGGCGGCTGTTCGGCGCCGACTACTTCTACTACGGGCCCCGCTACACCCGCTCGTACGACGAGATGAACCTGGAGCGGCTGTCCTGGTTCTACACCTGGCCGGGGCTGCTGCTCGTGCTGGCCGGCATCGGCGTGGTGGCGCTGCGCCGGCGCTGGTCGCCGTCGGCCTGGCTGGTGATGGTGCCCACCGTCGGACTGCTCGCGCTCTACGTCTGGCACCTGCGCAACTCGCCGTACTACATGTGGGTGGGCCGCCGGTTCGTGCCGTCCGTGCTGCCGGGCATGTTCGTGCTCATCGGGCTGGCGGTGGCGGCGCTGTGGATGTGGAAGATCCGCGGCCGGTGGCGGATCGGCGTCCCGGTCGCAGTGGCGCTGGTCGCGTTCATCGGCGCCGTGCAACTGGGCCAGTCGCTGCCGCTGCGCTCGCACGACGAGTGGGGCGGCTCGTACGGGGTGAACCAGTCGCTCGCCGCGCTGTCCGGCGACCAGAAGGGCGTGTACCTGTGGGCGCCGGCCACCGCGTGCTGCGCGCAGTCCGCCCAGCTGTTCGGGCCGACGATCTGGTTGATGGAGGACGAGGACAGCGCGCTGCTGCCGACGGCCCCGGCGGCGGTCGGTCCGTACGTCACCCGGTACGCGCAGACCTTCCCGGACCGGCCGCTGTTCCTGGTCTACGAGAGCCGCGCGGTGGTGCCGCAGCTGCCCGGGCTGAAGCGGACGCCGGTGGCCCGGTTCGCCGGGACGATGCCGCACTGGGTGGAGAGCAGCACCAGCCGACCGGACAAGGCGGTGCAGGTCCCGTACGACTTCACCGTCTACCGGGTGACACCGACGCTGTAGCAGCGGGCCCGGACCGCGCCGGCCGCCCGAGCCGCTGCCCGGCCCGCACTGGGCCGGGCCCGCTGCCAGCGGCGGTCAGACCCGGCGGAACCAGAACGAGCCGGGGAATCGGGTGTTCCGGTCGTAGGACTCCAGCGCCTTCTCCAGCTCGTCCGGGTGCCGGCGGTGCATCCAGTTGCTCGCCCAGACGACCTCGACGTGCGCGTTGTCGGTGAGGAACGCCTGCAGCAGGTACTGCTCGTTCCAGAACCGGTGCTCCTCGCCGTACACCCAGTCCTTCGGGTATTCACCCGGCAGGAAGATGTCGTGTACGTGCACCAGCACGCCGGGTCGCAGCCGGGGCAGCATCTCGAGGAACTCGTACTGGACGTCGCTGCCGATCTTCAGCACGTGCGACGAGTCGATGAACAGGATGTCGTTCTCGCCGAGCGACGAGAACGTGTCCATCGGCACGCCCTGCACCTGTTCGTCGACGAGCGTCGCGTCGGTGTGCGCGGTGATCGCGTCCTTGACGAACGCATGCGGGTACGGCTCGATCGCGGTCAGCGTGCCCGGCGACCCCTCGGCCTTGTTGAGGTCGAGCGCGGCCATCGAGACCAGCGTGGACCAGCCGGAGCCGATCTCCACGATGCGGCCCGGCTTGTGCATCCGGACCATCGAGTGCAGGGCCTCGGCGTCGACCGACTCGAACGCGCCGTTGTCCACGAAGTACCGCCCCGGGCCGGCGTCCTCCTGGCGGCGGGGCAGCGCGTTGAGCTCGGTGCCGAACCGGCCGACCGCGTCGGTCAGGAACGCCAGCTGGGCCTTGTCCCGCATGTCGATGCCGGGCAGCTCGGACTCGGTGGTCCACAGCGAGTCGGGCAGCACCCTGGTGTCCGGGATCACCGAGTAGAAGTGGTTCGGGGTCAGGTGCCAGCCGTGCTGCTCCCACACCTCGAACGGGATCTCGGCACCGCGGCGGATCACCTCCGGCGCGTCCACCGGCACGGTCGCGGACCGTTCGTCCGGCGGCAGCACCAGGTTGGCGACCCGCTCGCGGAAGCCCTTCGGCATGCTCCGCACGGTCGTCGCGACGCCGTGCTTGACCCGTCGGGCGAGGGTCCGGTCGTCCTGGGAGCCCGAAGGCATGTGCACCATCCTTCTGCGCGGAGGAACGCGGGGCCCGCCGGTCCCGCGTGGATCGCAGCAGTATGCCCTACCCGTGGATGCGGCCCCGCCGGGTACGCACCGTACCGGCATGTTCGCAGGGCGTAGCTCGAAGGTCGCGATCGCTAGCCGACCGGGGCCACCCGCCGGCGCAGCAGGCAGAACTCGTTGCCCTCGGGGTCGGCGAGCACGTGCCAGGACTCCGCGCCGGTCTGGCCGACGTCGGCCGGCCGGGCGCCGAGCGCGAGCAGCCGCTCCAGCTCCGCGGCCTGGTCCCGGTCGGTCGCGTTCAGGTCGAGGTGAAGGCGCAGCTTGTCCCGCTTCGGGTCGGTGCTGGCGCTCAGCACCAGCACCGGCTGCGCGCCGTCGGCGCCGCCCTCCGGTCCGATCTCGATGGCCTCGTTGCCCTCCCGGTCAAGCACCTTCCAGCCGAGCACCTCACACCAGAAGCCCGCGAGCCGCTCGGGATCCCTGCAGTCCAGCACCAGTTCAGTGATCCGACACGCCATCGCGCGACCGTACCGGCCGGGTCCGACACCAGGCGGCGGCCAACTCGGTGCGGGATGGATGCCGGCGCCAGTCAGTGGTGGAGCACCCCTCAGGCAGTGCCGGCGAGGGCGGCGGCCAGCTCGGTCCGGGAGGCGATGCCGAGCTTCGTGTATACGTGCCGAAGGTGGTATTCGACCGTCTTGGGGCTCAGGAACAGCGCCGCCGCGGTCTCCCGGGTGGTCCGGCCCTCGGCCAGCAGCAGCGCGATCTGCAGCTCGCGCGGGGTCAGCGCCGCCCGCTCGTCGCCGCCGCGGCGGGCCACCGTCTCGCCGGTCGCCTCCAGCTCGACCGCGGCGAGGTCGGCCCACGGCCGGGCGCCGAGCCGCTCGAAACAGTCCAGCGCCGCGCGCAACGGCCCGCGGGCATCCGACCGGCGCCGGGCCCGCCGCAGCCGCGCGCCGTAGACCAGCTTGGTCCGGGCCGACTCGAACACGTCCGGCGTCCGCGCGTGCAGCGCGAACGCCTCGGCGAACCGGTCGTCCAGCTCGTCCCAGCCGCACAGCAGCCCGCGCACCCGGGCGGCCCTGGCCTGCGCCCACGGCAGCGCCTTGGCCGCGGCGTCCGCCCCGTACCGGGCGGCCAGCTCGGCCGCCTCCTCGGTCCGGCCGCTGCGCAGGTAGGCCTCGACCAGGTCCGGCGCCGGCGAGACGTCCGGGTCGCCGATGTCAAGCTCGGCCAGCAGGTCGACCAGCCCGGACAGCCGCTCGACCGCGGCCGGCACGTCGCCGGAGACCAGCGCCAGCTCGCCCTGCGAGTACTCGGCCCAGACCCGGGCGATCGAGACCGGGTTGCTGGCGCACAGCGCCAGCGCCTCCTCCGCGTGCGCGCGGCAGGCGTCCGCGTGCCCCTGGCGCGCCTCCAGCCAGGACAGCCCGGCCAGCAGCAGCGCCAGCATCGTGGTCTGGCCGAGCTCCCGGGCCAGCCCGATCCCCTCGCCGTAGTCGGCGGCGGCGAGGCTCCAGTGGTCGGTCGTCGCGCCGTCCCGGGCGATCGTGAACAGCAGCCCGGGCAGCGTCCCGACGGCCGAGCGGGCCCGGCCCTGCTCCAGCGCCGCCCGCACCAGCGTCCGGCCGGTGTCGGACTCGCGCAGGAACAGCGGTCCGAGCATCAGCCACTCCGGCCGCATCGGGGCGCCGGCCGGGTCGTCGATGGCGGTGAGCAGCTCCACCCCGGAGCGGATCAGCTCCCCGCCGGGCCGGCCGGCGAACACGTTGGCCATACCGGTGGCGAGCATGCCGACCGCGCGGGCGCTGTCGGTCAGCGGTCGGTCAAGCAACTGCTGCGCCCGCCCGCACGCGTCGAGCGCGGACTTCGCGTCGGAGGACAGCACGCTCGCCCACACCGCCTCGGTGAGCAGCACCATCGCCCGGGACGGGTCGTCGTCGGCCAGCAGTGTGGCTGCCTCGACCTGCAGCCGGTACGCCCGCTCCGGCGAGCCGCAGGAGGCCTCGATGTCCCCGCGCAGGCCGAGCGTCTCGCCCCGCACCCGCGCCGGCGGGTCGAGCTCGGGCACGCTGGCCAGCAGCGCCAGGGCCCAGGCCGCCTCCCCGCCGCGCCAGGCCGAGCCGCCGGCCGCGAGCAGGCGGCGGGCCCGGTCGCCGGTATCGCCGGTCAACTGCGCGGCGCGCTCGTACGCGGTGGCCGCGACCGCGTGCGCGCCCCGGCTGGCGGCCCGGTCGCCGGCGGTCTCCAGCGCCGCCGCCGCGGTGTCGTCCGGTCCGAACGCCGCGTGCGCCAGGTGCCAGGCCCGGCGGTCGACGTCGCCCTCCGGCACCGAGGCGGCCAGCGCGCGGTGCACGGTGCGGCGGTCGGCCGGGTCGGCGGCCGCGTAGACCGACGCCCGGGCCAGCGGGTGGGCGAACTCGACCCGGCCGGACCGGATCGTCACCAGCGCGGCCCGCTCGGCCGCAGCCAGCCCGCCGACGTCGAGGCCGAGGGCAGCGCAGGCCCGGGCCAGCACGGCAAGGTCGCCATCGCCGGCCGCGGCGACCAGCAGTACCCGGTGCGTGTCCGGGTCGAGCCCGGCGGCGCGGCGGGCGAACCAGGCCGTGATCCGGGCCGGCACCGGCACCGGCACGCCCGGGGTGACCTCGCGCAGCCGGTCCGGCTCGGCGATCAGCGCGATCACCGCCAGCGGGTTGCCGCCGGTGGCCCGGTGCACCTGGGTGAGCGCGGCGGCCGGGACGTGGGTGCCGTGCTCGCGGGCCAGCTGGCCGGTGCCGACGAGGTCGAGCCCGGTCAGCGTCAGGGTCGGCAGGCCCGCCTCGAGCAGCGCGCCCGGCTCGCCGAGCCGGGCGGCGGCCAGCACGAACACCGGGTCGGCGAGCAGGCGGCGGCAGGCGAACGCCAGCGCCTCCGCCGACGGCCGGTCGAGCAGGTGGGCGTCGTCGACGAGCAGCCCGAGCGGGCCGTCGTCGCTCCACCCGACGAGCAGGCTGAGCACCGCGGCGCCGACCGCCAGCCGGTCCGCGACCGGGCCGGACCGCAGCGCCAGCGCGACGCCGAGGGCCTGGGCCTGCGGCGCCGGCAGCCGGTCCAGGTCGGCGGCGGTCGGTCGGAACAGCTGGGCCAGCCCGCCGAACGGCACGTCCCGCTCGGCCTCGGAGCCGGTCGCCCGCAGCAGCCGTGCGCCGGTCGCGACCGAGCCGGCGTACGCCAGCAGCGACGTCTTGCCGATCCCGGCCTCGCCGGTGAGCACGAGCACCCCGCTGTGGCCGAGCCGGGCGCCGGCCACGAGGGCGTCGACGGCCTGCCGCTCGGCATCCCGGCCGACGAGCACGGGTCCAGTCTGGACTAGGGGGGCACCCGGATGCGGTCGAATCCGCTCCCCGGCGAGCGTGAGGGCACACCCGATGCCCGAGGAGGCACAGCGATGACCACCACAGCCCCGCCGGCCCTCGACCCGGACAAGCTGATGGCGTTCGTCTTCCGCGCCGTCGACGAGGTCGGCGCGACGCTCAACACCGCGCTGGTCGTGATGGGGGACAAGCTCGGCTACTACCGGCTGCTCGCGGACGGCCCGCTGACCGCGGCCCAGCTGGCCGAACGGTCCGGCACCGGCAGCCACTACGCCCGGGAGTGGCTCAACGCGCAGGCCGCGGGCGGCTACGTCAGCTACGACCCGGCCACCGGGCAGTACACGCTGCCGCCCGAGCTCGTCGTCGCGTTGACCGACGAGTCGAGCCCGGCATACCTGCCCGGCTTCTTCCAGATCGCGTACGGCACGGTCCGCGACGCCGACAGCATCCTGGCCGTGGCGCGGGCCGGCGACGGGGTTGGCTGGCACGACCACAACGGTGATGTGCACGACGGCTGCGAGCGGTTCTTCCGGACCATGTACAACGGCCACCTCATCGGCGAGTGGCTGCCGGCGCTCGACGGCGTCGTGGCCAAGCTGCAGGCCGGCGGCACGGTCGCCGACATCGGCTGCGGGCACGGCGCGTCGACGGTGCTGATGGCGCAGGCGTTCCCCGCCTCGCGGTTCCACGGCTCGGACTACCACCGCGGGTCGATCGACACCGCACGCGAGCGGGCGAGCACGGCCGGCATCGGCGGCCGGATCGAGTTCGAGGTGGCGAGCGCGCAGCGGTTCACCGGCACCGGCTACGACCTGGTCACCACCTTCGACGCGCTGCACGACATGGGCGACCCGATCGGCGCCGCCCGGCACGTGTACGAGAGCCTCGCCGACGACGGCACCTGGATGATCGTCGAGCCGGCCGCTGGCGACGCGATCGAGGCGAACCTCAATCCGGTCGGCCGGGCGTACTACGGCTTCTCCACCCTGCTGTGCACGCCGTCCTCGCTGGCCCAGGAGGTCGGGCTCGCGCTCGGCACCCAGGCCGGGCCGGCCCGCATCAAGGACGTCATCACCAGCGCGGGCTTCACCCGGTTCCGGATCGCGGCGCAGACTCCGTTCAACAACGTCCTGGAGGTGCGCAAATGACGACGCGGGGAGTTGCGACGCGATGAG
>Ga0308176_10002774_pt1 | contig 11094 bp, 5 predicted proteins | sample PhyCR2_3_FD_203890 | JGI IMG/M metagenome (GOLD analysis project Ga0308176, IMG submission 203890) | Soil microbial communities from UC Gill Tract Community Farm, Albany, California, United States - DLSLS.C.R2 | ecosystem: Environmental > Terrestrial > Soil > Agricultural land | place: USA... | reverse complement strand
TTGTTGGACGGTGTCGAACCCGGGCAGGCCGCGCCGCTCGCGATACTCTTCCTTGGTTTGCGCCACTCCGCCGAACTCGCGCAATGCCGCCGCGCGCGCATCGGCCGCGCTCAACCCGGCAGCCCGAAACTCGCCTTCCTGCATGGCCAGATGAGCAGCGATCTCATCCTCCAGATCCCGTTCCAACAGACGGCGCCGGAAGATCGACAACACTCGCGACAGCAGGGTGCGCACCATTACTGCTCCTCCGCAGGCTTAAGGAATCGCTCCATGAGCGCCACGGTGCGCGCCCACTCCTCGCTCTCGCGCGCGATCTGGCGGCGGCCGGCGGGAGTCAGGTCGTAGAATTTGGCTCGCCGGTTGGCCTCGCTAACGCCCCATTCCGACGAGATCCAGCCACGCTGTTCCAGACGCAGCAAGGCCGGGTACAGCGTCCCCTGGTTGAGGTCCAGCGCGCCGGCTGAGATCTGCTGGAGGCGTTTGGCCAGTCCGAAACCATGCTGCGGGCCCATGGTTTCCAGCGTTCGCAGTACCATCAGGTCCAACGTTCCCTGGAGGATTCCGGGATCTCTTGTAGACATCCAATAGGAGTATGCGCGTGCTCCTTTAGAATGTCAAGAGAAGAGGATGCCGAACACCGCCCGGCAGAGTGCCGATCCCAAAGCCTGGTGCTGATCGGCATCGAGGTGAACGCCATCTACACGGCTGGACGAAGTGACGCTGCCTGCATCGAAGAAGTGGCACGCCAGCGCAGCGCTCAATTCACGATAGGCGCCGGACAAGCCGGTCGAACGTTCGGGGGCGCCTTGAAATTTCGGTGCGATCGGCCCCTGCGGCACGCCTATCGGAGGCGGGCAGACGAGCAGAATCTCGGGTACGGGCATACCCGGCTCGATCGGCGCTTGCCGGATCTCCCGGATCAGTACGCCGGCTCCCTGGGCCGCTGCCCAGGCATTATTGTACGGATGCGAGTATTGAAAGTCGTTGGTCCCTAGCATCAGGATGACTAATGCGAGCGGCGAGTGGATCTCGATCCGCTGCGCCAGTCCCTGCCACCCGTTGCGTCCGGGCTTAAAGGGATCCTCCCAAACGGTGCGGCGGCCGTTGAGGCAGTCTTCGATCACCCGTGCGCGGCGGCGGTCGTGATTGAGGCCGTTCTCGAGAATGCCGGGCCAGCGTTCATCGAAAGGCAGCCGGTTACGGGTTCCCGGGATAATGCCCCAACTCAGTGAATCGGAATAGACCAGGATCTGTTTCATTGCCGCCTCGATCTTTCCGATTGTAGCCGCCAAAGAAAAAGGCCCGCCGGCATCAGTCGCCGGCGGGCCATGGATTCGGAAGGCAGTCCGAACTAGAAGGTGAAACGGAAGACCAGTTGCATCTGACGCGCGTTGCTCGCGAACACCTGGTTCCACATCTGGAACGATGCATTCTGCGGGGTCAGGAAGGTGCGCGTCGTGTTGTAGCTGGTCAGCTTCACCGAGTTGATCAGCCCAGGCGTGTATTGCGGGTGGTTGAACACGTTGGTAGCGTCGCCACGGAACTCGATCGCCTTGTGCTCCGAGAGGTTGAATTTCTTGGAGAGCGAGAGATCGAAGTTGTTGATACCGGGCACCTCCACGGTATTTCGGCCCGCTGTCGGAAAGACACCGAGACCGGCCTGGATGTAACGAGCGTTCGGATTCTGCGCCAGATAGCCAACGGTTTGTCCCGCGGAGTTCTTCAGCGCGGTAACGCCGCTTCCCAAATTTGGATTGCCGGCCGGATTCAGCACGGTGCGGTCGCCCGCGCTATCGCCGTTGAGGTTCGAATCCTGCCCGCTCTGGGCGGTAACGAATTCGCCGGTTTCGCGGGTGTAGGTGCCGGTGAACTGCCAGTTGCCGATGATGTTCTTGGCCAGCCACATGTTGGACTTGCTCAATAACGGCATCTGGTATACCCAGCTCAAGGTGAAGCGATGACGCCTGTCGAGCGCGGAATTGGCACGCTCGTTCCGCATATCCGCGAAATCCTGCGGACGGCGCGGCGTCAGATAGGTGGAGAAGTGCGAGACGGTGTTGTCGTCGATGTTGTGACTGAACGTGTACGAACCGACGAATTGCAGCCCGTGGCTGAAGCGCTTGGTCAATTGCGTCGCGAGGCCGTTGTAGCTGGAGTTGCCGATGGGCAGGAACGCGGTGATATTGCTCCGGAATCCGGCATTGTAGAATGCGGGATCGAACGAGTTGATGGCCTGCAGTTGCGCCAGTGTCAGGTTCAGGGAATTGAGTTCTGCCTGGGAGGGCGCCGTCAGGTACGTCGGCAAGGTGCGCGAAGCGGTGACCGGGGTATTGGTCTTATTCATCTGGATCTGCTGCAACAGGTGAACGCCGCGCGTGCCGAGATAGCGCACTTCCATTGTGTAGTCGTTTTTGAAAACGTGCTGCACTCCCAAGTTGTATTGAATGGAGTACGGCACCACCTGGTCCGGAATGTACGAGCCGGTGTTCGCACGAGCTTCGGCAGCCGAAAGCGTCCCGCCGGTGACCAGGTCGGTCGGCCGGATGCCGCCGTTCGCTAGAAACGGCGCGGTGTAGAAATCAGGCCGGGTGTTCGCATCCACCGTCGGACTCAACTGCGGCGGATAGTTGGTGAGACCGACGTTGTCGTAGATCACATCGTAGGCCATCCCGAAGCCGGCGCGAATCGACGTGTTGCCGCTGGTGCCGGGCGACCAGGCCAAGCCGAGGCGCGGCGCGAAATCCTTGTTCTGGGTCCGCGGCGCACGGAAATCGATCAACCCGGGAACGTTGGCGACCGTATTCAAATTTTGCAGCTTCATGGTCACCGGGACGGTCGTGCGCTCCCAGCGGACACCCACGTTCAAGCTGATGTTATTGCGGATGCGCCACTGGTCGGTCGCGTACACATAGGTCGCGATCGAGTTGCCGTAGTAAGGCGTGGTGCCCAGGTTGCGCTCGGCGAGGCTGTCCGGGACCTGGTCGGTCAGGTAGCCGGCCAGCGTGGTGTAGTTGTAGTCTCCGCGAACGCGCTGAATAAAGAACTGCGGCGCGATGTAATCCCGTCCGTCAAAGCCGAAGCGGAAGGTGTGTCTGCCTTTGGTCCAGTTCACGTTGTCCACAACTTCATAAGTGTTCTGAATGGTGAACTGAGGAGCGTTGGGATCGGGCCCGATCTGCAGGCCGAGATCCTCGAATTGAATATTCGGGAAGACGTCCACTCCGGGGTACTGGAAGCCGGGCGTGGTGTAGAACTGGCTGAAGCGGTTGAAGCCCAGGCGGAATTCATTGGTAACAGAGGGCGTGAAATTGTGGACGTTGGAAACCGTGGCCAGATAAAATCGCTGCGGCAAGGTGGTCCAGAAGACGGGCAGATTCGCCGCATTGTCCAGCGCGTTGCTCTTGTTGTAAATGAAGCGAACGCGGATCTGGTCCTTGTCCGATTGATGCACGTCAACGCTGCCCACGGCGCTCCAGAAATTGGTGAAGTTCGCCCCGGCGATCGGCACGATGCCAACCGGAATCGACCGGCCGGCTACCGTAGTGGTATCGCTGGCGACCGGTGCGGCCGGGACGTATTTCTGGAAAATGCCCAGGCTCGTGGCCGAGACGCCGGGCAGAGTGGACAACGTCGAATAGCCGGCGGCGGTTGGCGCCAGCACCGGCGAACCGGTTGTGGAGGCGAAGCCGAACGGCGCATACTCAACGGAACCGAAGTAGAAGATCTTGTCCTTCACGATTGGCCCGCCGATCGAGAAGCCCATGCGGTTCTGGTCGTATCGCGGGTTGGTCAGAAAGCCCTGCCGGGCGAACGCCTGATCAACCGCGTTCAGATTGCGGTTCTGGAAGTATTCATACAGGCTGCCGTGGATGGCATTGGTTCCGCTCTTGATGACGGTATTAAACTGGCCGCCGGTGGAGTGTCCGAACTCCGCGTTCGTCTGATTCTGCAGCAAGGTAAACTCCGCAGTCGCTTCCGTGGGAACGTAGACCAGCGGTCCGGTAACGCCTTTATTATTGTTGTCAACACCTTCCACCTGGAAGTTGTTTTCCACCGGACGCTGGCCGCCCACCGACGGACCCGTGCCGTAACCGACCCCACCGTTCGAGGCAACGCCGGCCGACAGCAAAGATAGATTCAACGCACCGAAAAGGCCGTTCGCGTTTTCGATGATCGGCAGGTTAACGATCTGCCGGGACTCGAAGGTTGATTGCAGTTGGGCAGTTGTCGTATCGATGGTTGCCGCCGCTTCGGAAACGTCCACCGTGGCGGTCACGGTTCCCACCTGCAGGGTGAGATTGGCGGTAGCCGTCTGGTTGAGCACGAGTTGCACATTTTTGCGTGTCGCGCTGGTAAAGCCCGACGACGACGCTGTCACGTCGTAGATGCCCACCGATAAATTATTGAAGCGGTATTGACCGTTGCCTTCCGTTTTAGTCGTGCTCTTGACCTGAGTCGCCTGGTTTGTGGCTTCGACGGTTGCGTTTGGAATGCCGCCGCCGGACGGGTCGATGATCGAGCCAACAAGGTTGGCGTCCATGGTCTGTGCGAAAGCCGACCCCGCCGCAAGGAACGCAGCGGTGCAGGCTATCAAAACTGGAATCCTCATGAGTCCTCCCGAGAGTTTCTGTTAGCTGTAGCAGAACAGTGTTTTCACCGCTGAAGCATGCTCTTAACCAGTGGGAGAACGTAAACCAATTTACCTCTGAAGGTGAAATCAATCGCACACGGGAGGGGCGATTTACCCGTTACCCCTATGACAAACGGGAAATTGGCGATCCGCAAAAGTAAAAAGGCCCGGGTGGCTCGTTAGAGCCACCCGGGCCTGTCCTACCAGGAACTCTGCGACTTAGAAGACGATCTTGGCCACAAGCTGGATCGAGCGTGAATTGCTCGCGAAGTTCGTGGACCATTGCTGGAAGTTGTTGTTGCTGGGCGTGAGGAAGACGCGGCTGGTAGTCTGGCTGGTGGCCTTCACCGAATTGATCAGTCCAGCCGTATATTGCGCGTGGTTAAAGGCGTTGGTGAAATCGCTGCGGAACTCGAAGTACCGCACATTCTCACCCTTAAAGGCGAACTTCTTACCGAGGGAGATGTCGAAGTTGTTGATCCCCGGCATGAGGATGGTATTACGGCCCGCGTTGGTCAGCGCGCCCGAACCGGCGTTGATGTATTTCGCATTGGGATTCGTAGCCACGTAAGCGACCGTGTCTCCCTTGGTATTCTTCAGTGCTTTTACGGCGCTTCCCAGCTTGGGATCGCCGGCCGGGTTAATGATGGCGCGGTCGCCGGCGTTATCTCCATTCAGGTTGGAATCGGTAGCGCTCTGTGCGGTAGCCCACTCGCCGCTTTCGGCGGTGTACGTGCCTACCACGCTCCAGTTGCCGAGCATGTTGCGAGCTGCCCAGTTCTTGGAACTCTTCAGGTACGGCATTTCCCAGAGCCAGCTCACGGTGAGGCGGTGACGGCGATCGAGCGGCGAATTGGAGCGGTCGGCACTCAGGTTGCGGAAGTCCTCGGGACGCCGCGGTGATAGCAGCGTCGAGAAGTGAGTGGCGGTGGAGTCGTCAATGTTGTGGCTATAGGTATAGGCGACGACGCTCTGGAACCCGTGGGTAAAGCGCCGCGTCAACTGCGTCGCGAGTCCGTGGTAACTGGAATCGCCCCAGGGCATGAATCCCACGACCGAAGCACCGTTGAACCCTGCATTCGCCCACGCCGGGACCAGCGAAGAGCGAGCGGTGATTTGGGCCAGCGTGGTGCCCAACCCGTCCAGGGCAGCCTGCGACGGCGCCGAGAGATAGGTCGGAAGGTAGTGCGAAGGATCGACTTTGTTTTGGATGTTCAAGCGGTTTTGCACGATCAGGTGTACACCTCGGGTTCCCAGGTAGCGGGCTTCCAGCGTGTAATCGTTATGGAAGACATGCTGCACGCCGAGATTCCATTGAATGGAGTAGGGCACCTTCTGATCCGGCAGATAACTTGAAGTGGACTGACGGGCATCGGCGACGCTCAGGCTGGAACCGCCCGGGAAACTGCCCGGGAAGATGCCGCCATTGGCCAGGAACGGCGCCTTGAAGACCACCGCATCGCCCACCGAGCCATCGGGATTTACATCGTAGGTAGCGCTCAACTGGGGCGGATATGCCGTGCTGCCGACGTTATCGAAGATCACGTCGTAGGAGAGGCCGAAGCCGGCGCGGATGGAGGTGCGCCCGCTCTTGCCCGGCGAGTAGGCAATACCGATCTTCGGGGCGAAGTTCTTGCTGCTGGCCCGCGGACCGTGAAAACTAATCAGACCAGGAACATCAGCGAGCGTATTCAACGACTGCAAGCCCATGCCGACCGGTACCGTCGTGCGCTCCCAGCGCAGACCGAGATTGACGGTCAGGTTATTGCGAAGGCGCCAGCTGTCGGTGCCGTACAGGTAGGTCGCCCACTGGTTGCCGTAGTAGCCGGTTTTCCCCAGGTTGCGCTCGGCGAAATCGTCCGGGATCTGGTCGAGCAGGAAGCCCTCGATGGTGCTGTAGTTGTAATCCCCGCGCTCGCGCTGGATGAAATGCTGCGGCGAGATCACGTTGCGGCCGTCGAAGCCGAACTTGAGAGTGTGCTTGCCCTTGGTCCAGTTGAGGTTCTCAACTAACTGGTACGTGTTCTGAACGCTGTATTGCGGGGCGTTGCCGTCGGGTCCGAGTTGCAATCCCAGGTCGTTATCGAATTGCAGGTTGGGGAACGCGTCCAGGCCCGGGAAGGTGGCGTTGGGCAGGGTGTAGAACTGGCTGAAGCGGTTGAACGCCAGGCGGAATTCGTTGGTCAGGGTGGGGCTGAACGTGTGATAGTCGGCCAGCGAAACCAGGTAGAAACGCTGCGGCAGCGTGGTCCAGAATGCCGGCAGGTTGGCGGCATTGTCGAGCGAGTCGCTGCGGTTGTTGATGAAGCGGCCGCGGATCTGGTCCTTCTCCGACATGTTGAAATCCACGCTGCCGAGGAACGTCCAGAAATTGGTGTAATTGGCGCCCGAAATCGGCAGAACGCCCGTCGGGATCTTGACGCCGTTGACGGTGGTGGAGTCGCTGGCTACGGGAGCGGCCGGAATCCACTGCTTGAAAATCCCATAATTCGTCTTCGACAGGTTAGACATTTTGTCGAGGAGCGCGAAACCAGCGGAGGTGGGGGCATAAACCGGCGTGGAAACCGTGCTGCCCACGCCCAGCGGCGCGTACTCCATGTTGCCGAAATAGAAAAGCTTATCCTTGATCAGCTTGCCGCCGATCGATCCGCCGAGACGGTTCTGATCGTAGCGCGGATTGCTGCGAATCCCCTGATTGGCGTAGATCGCGTCCACCGCGTTCAGATTGCGGTTCTGGAAGTACTCGTACAGCGACCCGTGGGTCTCGTTCGAACCGCTCTTGATCACAGTGTTGAACTGACCGCCGCTCGAGTGTCCGAACTCCGCGCCTACCTGATTCTGCAGCAGCGTGAATTCGGCGGTCGCTTCGGTGGGGACGTAAACCAGCGGACCGGTGACAGTCTTATTGTTATTGTCCACGCCTTCGATCATGAAGTTGTTGTTCATCGGGCGCTGGCCGCCGACGGAAGGGCCGGTGCCTTGCCCGACGCCGCCGTTGGAAGCCACGCCGGAGCTAAGCAGTGCCAGGTTCAATGCGCCAAACAAGCCGTTCGAATTTTCGATCACCGGCAGATTTACGATCTGGCGCGAATCGAAGTTGGACTGCAACTGCGCGGTCGTAGTATCGATCACGACCCCGATCTCAGCTACATCCACCGTGGTTGAAACCGAACCCACCTGCAAAGTGATGTTCGCCGTGCTCGTCTTCGAAAGCTGAATGTCCACATTCTTCAGATTCGAGGTCGCGAAGCCGGTAGACGTCGCAGTGAGGTTATAGAGTCCGATTGGTATGTTGTTGAGACGATACTGCCCATCGGCATTGGTTTTGGTGGTCGTCTTGATCCCGGTTGAGAGATGGGTAATTTCGATGGAGGCATTCGGCACCGCGGCGCCGCTCGAATCCACGACCGTTCCGACCAGGTTCGCATCGATGGTTTGAGAAAAGCCGAGAGCGGCCAGACCAAACAACGCAAATAACACTGCGAAGGCGATGTTCTTCATAATTTTCCTCAACGTATGGATGTAAAACAGGAAAAAGGTCAACGCACTTCGAATGCCAACCTGCTTAAAGCGCAGACATATTGATAATAAAAGAGTTTGATACCTCTTTCACGCTAAAAGCGGGAGGCGTTGCGCCCTCTCCCCCGCTACTAACCATAGTGAAGGGTGGTTTAACCCACTGATATCTGGCGAGTTAACACGCCTATGAGGGAACGGATCGAAAGATTACCAAACCCGGAACCTCAGAGCTCCAGGAGGTCATGTTGAGCATTGATCATCACTTTCCTGGGTTTAGCCGGAAGGATGACCTGGATCCGATCGAGCGTATTGTTGCCCATGATCCGTACCACTCCGAGCCTCACCGGATTCCCGTCGAAGTCGGCATAGATCGGCACCAGGCTGATGAAATTCGGCTCGACTTCGCTTTGCGTCAGGGTAGCCTTGAGCAGCCATTTTCCGTCGGCGGTAGAGGTCACCTCCGGCGTAAACTTGAACCGCGGCACCGTGGATCCGTACACCCACTGCCGAAAAAACCAGTCCAGTTTGTGGTTCCCCGTCACGTCCATCGACGCAGTCATGTGCTTTTCGGCGATCGCCTGGAATGCTTCGGTGGAAGCGTTGCGATTCAGGTACTGCTTCACGAAGTCCTGCAGCATCTCGCGAAATGCCGCATCTCCCTCCTTCTGGTTCCACATCATGGAGCGCAGCATGTTCAGGATGTAGCCGCCCTTGTTGTAGACCACCGGCTGGTAGGCGTCGTTCTTTTTGCTGCTCAGGCGAAGTCCCAGCCAGGGACCCCCGGCATCGACCGGGCGCTTGCCATACTCGTTCCTGTCGATCAGTTGTTTGCGGGCATGCTCCCAATAGTCCGCGTACTTCTGCGGGCTCTTGGCGATGTATTGCAGGTAAAGGCCTGCCGAGAAAAAGGCGAAGCCTTCGCTCAACCACTGATCGTGATAGCTGGACCAGCCGACCATATGTCCCCACCATTGGTGCGACACCTCGTGCGAGGCCACCTCATCCACGAACTGCGAAAGGCTGCGATTCATGCCGAAAAGACGATAGCGCTGCGTCGCATCCAGGTATGCCGCCAGCGGCATGTACACCAGGGTGGGCCAGGATTGCCCGAAACTGAACTCCGGTTGCTGGGTGATTGCCAGCCGGCTGAACTCGCTTTTTCCGAACCAGGCCGTGAACAGCCGCAACGCATTCTGCGAATCGATCAGGTTGCTTTCATTCAGCCGGGACGGGCTCATCCCGCCGATCTCCACCTGTTTCAAAATGTCCGGCATCTCGCTGACGGCGTAGCCCTCGATGAACATTTTCAGCGTCTCGTCGGCAGCGGACCTTTTCTTAAACTCACCGTAGTTGAAGCCGGCCACCGCGACCGGCACCTCACTATCCCATTCGCTGCAGGCGAACTCCTTCTCGTTCCACTCCTTCACTAGTTTGCCGACGCTCACCAGCGTGTAGCGCTTCGGCACCTTGAACGTGAGGCGATAGCGGGCGTGATCGCGGAAAGCATTCAGGCTGGGATACCAACTGGTGCGCGCGCCAACGCTGAAGTTACCTCCGCCCTCCTTGTGCAGCACCTTGTCGCCGGCGTACTCGATGGCCAGCTCCAAACGGGCGCCGCGCGCCAGCGGGTCGGGCAGGAGCACATAAAACGCGCCGTCCTGCTTGCGATCCTCCTGGATGAACGGGACATCCTGACCGCCGGCAGTAACCTTCGCGACCCGCAGAGTGGGCAGCAGATCGAAAGGAATCACGCGCTCGCCGTCGCTCACCGCCCGGAGAGCGATCCTGGCGCTTGCAGTGAAATGATCGTTTGATCCAATTACGGTGTCCACCTGGTAGGTCTCGGCCTGTACCGTCCGATTCTCTTCTTCACTGCTTGCGCGGTTCGCCTTGAGCTCCGATGTGAGATGGGACAGATACCAGATTCCGTCCTGCTCGCCCGATGGATCGCGGTTGACCACGCCCACTTCCTCCGGCGAGGGCAGATCCGCCGCCACGCCGCGCGGTTTGAAGTGAAACTGCAGATCGCTGTGCTTCCGGCCATGCAAGTATGCGGAGAAAAATCCGGTTTGCCGGGAGTTCAAGAGATCGCGGAGGACCTCCGCATCCAGGTTAGTGGAATCGTAAGAGGAATCGCGCACGTGCTTGCGGAAATCCTTCAATAACGAGGACAGGCGCGGATCCGGAGGGTGCGACTTAAACTGACCACGGATCTCACCGGCGGTGTTGTCGGTAAACAGCAAAATCGCACGATCGAAAGTTTCACGGATGGTGTCCTGGTCGATGGTCTGCTTCAGATAGGCCTTTTCAATCGGGTGCGGCGGATCCAGCACGAACTCGCCTTCGCCGGCGAACACCGCTAGCGTGTTGCGGCCCACTGTGGGAGCCGTAAACCCGACCATCCCGTTCTTGAGCGTGAGTACTCCGGCATCACGTTGAATCACCAGATTCTCGATCGTGAACGCCTCGACGACCTCGCCTGTGCGGAGCGCTCGATAGGCCGGATCCGTATTCTGCGCGTGTGCAATGTAACTGAGCAGGCACGCCAAGAGTAAGTTGCGCATGAAAGCGCAATAGTAGCTCATGGCCGGATTACGCGGGGCGAGCGGCGATGGTTCGGAACTACCTCCGGCGAGGCCCGACCGCCATTGCGGACCAGGTAGTATCCACCGCACAGACTTTGTAGTCAATCAGGTGGTAGCCGGTAGCCAGTTCGCGGACGCGCGGCATGGTTAGTGTCGTCTCTATGCCGGAGGTTCGTTTCGGCCAGAGCAGCCACACGCGGCGGCCCTTGCTCATCAGCCGCGCCAGTGCGGGCAGGTTGCGATCCAGGGCCGCCTCGGTACGCACCCAGACCAGGATGACGTCAGCTTCCTTGCCGGCTTCGACGAGCCGCACGTTCGGCGGCAGCGGCAGGGCGAACCCTTCCGGAGCGTGCCAGAAGG
>Ga0308176_10002773_pt1 | contig 11095 bp, 14 predicted proteins | sample PhyCR2_3_FD_203890 | JGI IMG/M metagenome (GOLD analysis project Ga0308176, IMG submission 203890) | Soil microbial communities from UC Gill Tract Community Farm, Albany, California, United States - DLSLS.C.R2 | ecosystem: Environmental > Terrestrial > Soil > Agricultural land | place: USA... | reverse complement strand
TTCTGGAAAAGCGTCAACGGCGGGGAGCGGAAGCGGACGACCACTTCGCTGAGCTTTTCCGGAAGAAATTTGCCGGTGCGGAGGTAGAACGGGGTGCCGCTCCAGCGCCAGTTGTCGATGAAGAGCTTGAGCGCGGCGAAGGTTTCGGTGCGGGATTCGGGGGGGACGCCTTTTTCCTTCCGGTAGCCGGCGGTGGACTGGCCGTTGGCCTCGCCGCCGGCGTATTGGCCGCGGACCGTGAAGTCGTCCACGCCGCCCGGGCGGATGGGGCGGACCGCCTTGAACACCTTCACCTTCTCGTCGCGGATGCTGATCGCGTCCAGCGCCACCGGCGGCTCCATGGCGACCAGCGCCATGAGCTGGAACATGTGGTTCTGGACCATGTCGCGCAAGGCGCCGCTCTGGTCGTAGTACCCGCCGCGGCCGCCGACGCCGAGCGTCTCGGCCACCGTGATCTGCACGTGGTCGATGTACTTGTAATTCCAGATGGGCTCAAAGATCGCGTTGCCAAAGCGCATCACCATCAGGTTCTGCACGGTCTCCTTGCCGAGGTAGTGGTCGATCCGGAAGACCTGCTCTTCGGAGAAGTAGCGGTGGAGCAGCTCATTGAGCGCGCGGGCACTGGCCAGGTCGTGGCCGAAGGGCTTTTCGATAATGATCCGCTCCCACCCGCGGCGGCCGCGGTCGGCAAGGCTGCGCTCGCCGAGGCGCTCGATGACCGGCCCGAACGTCTCCGGCGGGGTGGAGAGGTAGAAGAGACGGTTGCCCTCGGTGCCCAGGTCGCGGTCGTATTTGGCGAGCACCTCCGCGAGCTTGGCGTGATCTTCGGCCGAGCCGTAATCGCCGCGCACGTAGTGCATGCGGTCTTCGATCTTCTTCCAGAGGGCGCCGTCCAAGGGCTTGGTGCGGGCGAACTTCTCCACCGCCTCGCGCGCTTCGGTCCGGTACTGCTCGTCGGTCATTGGCGAGCGGGCGTAGCCGACGAGCGCGAATTTTTCGGGCAGCAGCTTCTCCCGCGCCAGCTCGTATATGGCCGGCAGCAGCTTTCGCTTCGCCAGGTCGCCGCTGGCGCCGAAGATCACGATCGCACACGGTGGGGCCGACGGCATCGCTTCACCTCGCTGTTGGACGGTTGCCCGCGAAACAGATAAGCCAGCGGCCGTGGAAATGCAACCGGGCAGGAGTGCTCGGGTTAGCGCAAGAAAGAGATGCGGCCGCCCGAAGGAATCCGCCGATTCCCTCCGCTGCGGCCGCATCGCCAAGACTGAAATCCGCTGCGTCGATTGGGACGTTAGTGCGGGACGACGCCGCGACCGACGCGGTGGGTCGTCGCCCCGCCGCTGGTGTCGTGCGCCTCAATCGGCTCGCCGACGCCCGGCCCGGTCATCTGCGGGCCCTGCGGCGTTCTGCCGGTGTCCATCGCGCCCTGGCGGCCCATGGAGCCCGAACGCTGCGACCGCCCCCGCTGCGACGCGGCCGTCGGCGGCATGTCCGAGAACATCTGGTAGAGCATGTAACCGAGTCCCCCGAGAATCACGAGCTTCAGCAACCGCATGATGCTTCCTCCGTGTCACAAACGAATCTTCGTCCGCCTACCGTACCGTCGTCGATCGTATCGCGATGCAACCCGCGCGCCAGCGCGCGAAAAGCCGTCATTTCATTGTGGTCCGCAACCGACTACTTGAACTTACGTTCTCAAAATGAGATCATTTGACCGTGCGGGTGATCAGTCCCAAGACACTGCGCCAATTTTGGGAACGGCACCGCGCCGCGGAGATGCCCCTGCGCGCTTGGCTGAAGATCGCCGAGCAAACGAACTGGGCGAGCATCCAGCACGTGCGACAGACTTACCCGCACGCCGACGCCGTGCCGGTGAGTAGCGGGCGCACCACGACGGTGTTCAACATCGGCGATGGAAAGTTTCGGCTGATTACGGCGATCCATTACAACACCCGGCGCATTTTCGTCCTGCGGGTCCTCACCCACCGCGAATACGACCGAGCGGCATGGAAAGAGCAGTTATGAACCACCCTAAACGGCAAAGTACCGACAACAGCGAGCTGGACGCTTATATGGAGTTGGTCCGGGAGTTTCCCCTACGCCCGATCCGGACTGAGGCAGAGTACGACGCGGCAATTCGGCTGGTAAACGGGCTGGCAGTACACGATGAGGGGACGCTCGGGCAAGGTCGGCAGGATTATCTCGAAGCGCTTACACGGTTCGTTGAAGATTACGAAGACCGGAAGCACCGCATCGACACGTCGACCCTCGGCCCCTTGGATTTACTCCGCCACCTGACGGACGAGCGCCGCATGAGCGTCAGCGACCTGGGCCGCCTGATCGGCAGCAAGGGGGTGGCTTCCGAGGTGCTTGGCGGCAAACGAGGCCTGAGCAAGTCTCAGATCGGCAAGCTGGCGAGGTACTTCGGCGTCAATCCCGGCCTGTTCCTGGAGGCGGCCGAATCGAGCGCCGCTCGCCCGACGAAGAGGAAGTCGGCGTAGTTCGCGCCCCGCACTCCGAACAAACGCCGCTATCATTTCCAGTCAGTAGTAGCCGCAGCGGGCGCAGAACCGCAGGGGAATCCGCTTGTTCGTTGATTCGCGATGTCCCCGGCTTACAATCCCGCCCCATGCCCGACCCCCGCCTCGCAAAACTCGCCGACGTTCTGGTCAACTATAGCGTCGCCGTCCGCCCGGGGCAGCTCGTACGAATTACCGGGGCGCCCGTCGCCCACCCATTAGTCACAGAGCTTTGCCGGCAGGTGATCAAGGCCGGCGGGCACCCGATGGTCCGCATGGCCCCCGAAGAGCTCCAGGAGATCTTCCTGAAGAATGCGACCGACGAACAGCTCCGGTACGTCAACCCCGTCGCCCTTTACGAGACCGAGAAGATCGACTGCTCCATCGGCATCTGGGCCGACGTGAATACCAAGGCCCTGACCAATTGCGACCCGAAAAAGCTCGGCGTCTCCCAGTCCGCCCGCAAGCCGATCTTCGAACTCTTCCTCAGGCGCGCGGCCGAGAAGTCGCTCCGCTGGACCGGCACCCAGTTCCCCACGCAGGCCAGCGCCCAGGACGCGGAGATGAGCCTGAGCGAATACGAGAATTTCGTGTTCAACGCCGGCATGCTCGACCGCATCGACCCGGCGGCCGCATGGGTGCGCGTCAGCGAGCAGCAGCAGCAATTGGCCGACTTCCTCAACGGCAAGCGCGACTACCGCGTCGTCGCCGCCAACGGCACCGACGTGCGCCTCTCCGTCGCCGACCGCCGCTGGATCAACTGCGACGGCCACGAGAACTTCCCCGACGGCGAGGTCTTCACCGGACCGGTGCTCGACTCGGTGAACGGGCAGATCAACTTCTCCTTCCCCGCCGTCCACCACGGGCGGGAGGTGAACGACGTCAAGCTCACGTTCAAGAGCGGGAAGGTCGTGGACGCCTCCGCGTCAAAGGGCCAGGACTTCCTCTTCTCGATGCTCGACACCGACGCCGGCTCCCGCTTCCTCGGCGAGTGCGCCATCGGCACCAATTACAACATCACCCGCTACACCAAAAACACCCTCTTCGACGAAAAGATCGGCGGCACCGTCCATTTTGCCCTCGGCGCCGGCTACCCCGAAACCGGCAACACCAATGAGTCCGGCCTGCACTGGGACATGGTCGTGGACCTGCGCAAGGGCGGCTACCTCGAAATCGACGGCGTCCGCTTCGCCGAAAACGGACGATTCCTCCGCGAAGGCTTCCCCAACCCCGTGTAAGAAACTAGCCACAGATAGACACAGATGCACACAGATAAAAGAGAAACCAGCTAATTTCTTGTGTTATCTGTGTGAATCTGTGCCCCATCTGTGGCTAAACTATTCTTCTTCACCCATGGATCTGTTCATCCGCCCCGCCACCCTCGCCGACCTGCCCGCCATCAACGACATCTACAACCATTACGTCCTGCACTCCACCTGCACGTACCAGGATGAGCCCGAGACGCCGGAGGCCCGTGCCGCGTGGTTCGCCGCGCACGGCCCGCGGCACCCAATCACGGTCGCGCTCGTGGACGGCCAAGTCCTCGGGTGGGGGTCGCTTTCGCCGTTCCAGAAGCGCGCCGCCTATCGCAACACCGTCGAGAACTCGGTTTACGTCCACCCCGCCCACCACCGCCGCGGCATCGGCCGCGCGCTCCTGGCCGACCTCATCTCCCGCGCCCGCGCCATCGGTCACCACACCATCATCGCCGGCATCGACGCGGAACAAGCCGCCAGCGTCGCCATCCACTCGGCCATGGGCTTCCAACAGGTCGCTTTCCTGAAGGAAGTCGGCTACAAATTCAACCGCTGGCTGCACGTTTATTACCTGCAGCTCATGCTGTGAGCTTCGGACTCGGCACCTAGAAATCAGCAGTCACCACTCTTTATGCCCGATCCCGCACCCCTCGTCGGCATCATCATGGGCAGCAAGTCCGACTGGGACACCCTGCGCCACGCCGCCGAGACCCTCGCCCGCTTCGACGTCCCCCACGAAGCAAAAATCGTCTCCGCCCACCGCACCCCCCAGTGGCTCGCCGAGTACGCCTCCACCGCCGAGTCCCGCGGCCTCCAAATCATCATCGCCGGCGCCGGGGGCGCGGCGCACCTCCCCGGCATGGCCGCCGCACAATCCCTCCTGCCCGTGCTCGGCGTCCCCGTCCAATCCGCTTCGCTCAACGGCCTCGATTCGCTCCTGTCAATCGTCCAGATGCCCGCCGGCATCCCCGTCGCCACGCTCGCCATCGGCAAAGCCGGCGCCACCAACGCCGCGCTGCTGGCGGTCTCCATCCTCGCCGCCACCCGCCCCGACCTGCGCGAAAAGCTGCGGCAATTCCGCAAAGAGCAGACCGACAAGGTCCTCTCCGATCATTTGGACTAGTCCCCCCGGTCCCACAGCAAAACCACATACGCCATCACGGTCAGCACCTGCGCCCGTAGAAACCCGGCGACGAAGCTCACCATAGATTCCATGCGCATCGAAGTGCCGCCACCGGCCCCCGCCATCCGCTGCACGTACGGCAGGTTCACCATCGCCAGCATCGTCAGGTCGCTCAGTGCCCACAGCGACACTCCCACCACGACGACGATCCTCCCGGCTGGCCAACCGCATAGCCCCAGCACGCCGCCGAGCGTTAATACCACCGCCGATGCGATCGTACCCAACTGCACCGCATACAGCGGGGCCGGCGCCGGCCCGCTGTATGCCACCGCCACCGCCGTATTGCCGCTGACATACGCCCGCCTGCCGGCCGCGAGCTGCCGGCGGGTCATTTCCGACTGCATGAACGTACTCATGGCGCACACCGGCCCCAGTATTGCCGCGATCAGGAACACCGCCTTGACCGCCGGCCTCGTGCCCCTCGCCCGGGCATCGTACGGCAGCGCCGTCAGCGGCGCCCCCGCATCCCCGTAATTGCTCATAACTGGTCTCCTTTCCCGGCACGTGTTATACCCGCCGCGATCGATCCGCCGTCATGCCTTCCTCACGCGCAGATTTCTCATCCCGCATTCTTCTTCTGCATTCCACTGCCCATTCCCATCTCCCCCCACTCCGTGTAAACCTTCCCCACACATTGCCCTCCTACACTCCCATCCTCCCGGGCTCCGCCGTCGGCGTGCTCGGCTCCGGACAGCTCGGGCGCATGTTCGCAATCGCCGCGCGGCGCATGGGCTACCGCGTCCACACCTTCTCACCCGACGCCGACACACCCACGGGCCAGGTCGCCGACGTCGAGGTGACCGCCGGTTATGAAGACCTCGACGCCGTACGCCGCTTCGCCTCACAGGTCTCCGTGGTCACCTTCGAATTCGAAAACGTCCCCGCCCCTACCGCCGCCGCCTGCGCGGACGCCGGCGTCCCCGTCCGCCCCGACGGACAGGTCCTCCACATCACCCAAAACCGCCTCCGCGAAAAAACCTTCCTCTCCCAACACGGCTTTCCGGTCACCCGATTCAAGCCGATTCGGGACGCCAGCGACCTCCGTTCCGCCTTGGGCGACTTCGGCTACCCCTCCATCCTCAAAACCGCCGGCTTCGGCTACGACGGCAAAGGCCAGACAAGGATCACGACAGCCGACCAGGCCGCCTCCGCGTTCCCTGAACCCCTACTCCCAAGCCCTGAACCCTCCCACGTGCTCGAAGCCTACGTTGATTTCGAGCGTGAGGTTTCCGTGGTCGCCGCGCGCTCCCTCGACGGTTCCTTCGCCCATTGGGGCGTGATCGACAACACCCACCGCAACCACATCCTCGACCTCTCCATCGCCCCCGCCGACGTTCCGCCCGCCGTTGCAACCGAATCCGTGGAAATCGCCCGCGGAATCCTCGAATCCTTCGGCGTCGTCGGCGTCCTCTGCGTCGAATTCTTCCTCACAAAATCCGGCAAGCTCCTGGTCAACGAACTCGCGCCGCGGCCGCACAACTCCGGCCACCTCACCTTCGACGCCGCCGTCACCAGCCAGTTCGAGCAGCAGCTCCGCGCCGTCTGCGGCCTGCCGCTCGGCGATACGCGCCTCCTCTGCCCCGCCGCCATGGCCAATCTCCTCGGCGACCTCTGGAAGGACCGTGAGCCCAACTGGCGCGCCGCCCTGGCCATCCCCGATGTGAAGCTTCACCTGTACGGCAAGACCGATCCCCGCCCCGGCAGAAAAATGGGACACCTCACCGCCCTCGCCGCCACGCCACGTGAAGCCGCGCAACTCGCCCTCTCCGCGCGCAACGCGCTTCTGGTATCGAAGTGATTCCCGGCCCCCCGCTTGCCGTTTGGCGGAAATTTACAAGACTTCGATAAACAATATCACCGATCGCGAAATCCAGTACGCCTTTCCCTCCACCCTCACGACCACCCACTCCGGCGTAATTCGCTCGACCTTGCCCACCACCTGCACCGTGCGCGCGACCAGTCCCTGCATGTCCGGCCCGATCGCGCTCGTCCCCGCCAGCCCCATCGCGTCCCGCCGAAACTGTACCCGCACGGTGGCCCCGACCGGCGGCTGATTCAATTCCTCGATCGACCGGTGCCCCGCCGCCTCCCGGTCGCCGCCTTGCTCCGACGGTCCCGTCGCGGGGACGTATCGCGGCACGACCACCGGCTGTGTTGCCGGCGCCGCCTGCACGACGATCACCTGAGGCTGTGCCGGCTCCCCTGCCGTCGGCCCCTTCTGCTCGCTGCGGCACCCCACCAGTCCCGCCACCGCCACCAGGCACCCGACCATTCGCGCCATTCCATCTCCCATCGGCTCACCTGAAGAATCCGGGCGCCAATCCCTCAACCGCCGGCTCCTCACCAATAGCCCGCAGCAGTTTCTCCATCGTGCTGCGGAACGGCAGCGTCGAACCCTCGCGGATGTTCGCCACCGTCACCACGCCGACACCCGCCCGACGCGCCACCTCCTCGTCACTGACGCCCAATTCCTTCTGGCGAGCGACGAAACGCTCCGCCATCTGCTGCCGCCGCGACACCGGGCGTCCTTCGCGGTGCGCCGATTCCGCCCGCGACAGCGCGTCCATTACCCTCATGCACACCCACCGCGCCGGCGGCCGCTTGCCCCGCTCCAGCCGGTTCAGCGACTCCGCCCGCACGCCGGCCAGGTACGCCAGCTCCTGCTGGTCCAGACCGATCGCCTCGCGGCGGCGGATCATCTTCTGCACGTCCCACTGCTGCACCGCCGCGGTACCCCGCGCCCGCTGCTCCTGCCACGCCCGCTCCTCCGCCTCCTTGCGACGCGCCTCGGCCTCGCGCTGCTTCACCAGCGATTCCAGCGCGCGACGCAGCCGCGTCATGATGCCCTTGCGCCGCGGCTCCCAGCCGTATTCGATCCGCCGGATCGTCAGTACGTGCACGCCGGATTCGAGCGACAGCTCGCGCTGGCTTACCCTCGCCGCGTTCCGCCGCTCTTTCAGCTCCCCGCCGGTCAACGGAGCTGGCGGTTTCGGCGGCGGCTTTCGCCCCTTCGCCTTGCCCGCGCCCCGCCCCGCCGCTCGCTTGGCGCGGGCATCCCGCGCCTTTGCGGCGCCTCGTTTAGCCTTCCTCTCCGCCATATTTCTCCGCGAAACGCGCCCTTTACCGCACCGCCGACACGACCTTCTTCGCCGCGTCCGTCAGATCCGTCGCCGGCTGGAGCGTCGGGAGCTGCCCGCGCGCCTCGCCGAGGATCTGCCGCGCCCGCTCCACGTTCGTCCCCTCCAGCCGCACCACCACCGGCACCTTGAAGCCCACGTCCGTCCCGGCCTTCACCAGCGCCTCGGCGATCAGGTCCGTCTTGGCGATCCCGCCGAAGATGTTCACCAGGATTCCCTTCACCTTCGGGTCCGACAGAAGGATGCGGAACGCCTCGATCGCCCCCTCCGCCGTCACGCCGCCGCCGACGTCCAGAAAATTCGCCGGCTCCGCGCCGTGCAGCTTGATGATGTCCATCGTCGCCATCGCCAGCCCCGCCCCGTTCACCAGGCAGCCGATGTTACCGTCCAACGCGATGTAATTCAGTCCGGCCTTGCGCGCCCGCACGTCCAGCGGCTTCTCCTGGCTCTCGTCGGCCATCGCCTCCACGTCCTTGTGCCGGAACAGCGCATTGTCATCAAAATTGATCTTCGCATCAATTGCAAGCAACTGCCCCTCTTTCGTCACCACCAGCGGGTTGACCTCCGCCAGCGAGGCGTCGTACTTGGTGAACACCTTCGCCAGGTTCATCATCAGCTTCGCCGCCTCGCCGGCCAGCTTATCCGCGAACCCCAGCCGGTACGCCAGCTCCCGTGCCTGGTACCCCTGCAACCCCAGCATCGGGTGCAGCGGCTCCTTCAACACCTTCTCGGGAGATTTCTTCGCGACCTCCTCGATTTCCACGCCGCCCTCGGCCGACGCGATCATGGTCACCGTGTTCCTCCCGCGGTCCACGGTCATCCCCAGGTAATACTCCTTCGCAATCTCCACGCCGGGCGCGACGATCAGCACGTTCACCGGCACCCCCTCCGGCCCGGTCTGCACGCTCACCATCCGGTGGGTCAGCATGAACTTCGCCGCGTCCCGCGCTTCGTCGGCGGATTTCACCAGCTTGACGAACCCCGCCTTTCCCCGCCCCCCCGCGTACACCTGCGCCTTCACCACGCACATCCGCCCCCCGAATTTCTTGAACGCCGCCGCCGCCTCCTCCGGCTCGAACACCACCTCCGCCGGCGGAACCGGAATCCCGTTCTCCGCGAGAATCTGACGCGCCTGGTACTCGTGGATCTTCATAGGGCCGGGAGTGTAATCCCTGCCATGCGTTGCAACAAACCACCGGTTCCACGCCTCGCCTCGTTCCGCGGCGCACGTGCGCCAGGGGGAACGCGTTCGCCCCAGCGGCGGCGCGGCAATATTCTTGAACTTCCCGCTCTCCCGTCCCATGATGTGGACCAACCGATGCGCTTCACCGGCGCGGCGGGCAATTACCTCCCATGGGCTTGGGCGGAACTAACGAATAACGGTGGAGACTTGCGATGAACTGCCTGCTGTCCATTCAAATTCTCGCGGCGTCCGGCAACAACGATTTCCCGGCCTGGATCTGCGTCGTCGTCGGCGGCATGATCGTCCTCTCGATCATCCTCAAGATGATGGACAAGCCGATTCGCTGCAGCCGCTGCGGCTACCGCGCCATGAAGAGCCGGTTTAGGGGCGGCCGCTGCCCCAAGTGCGACTCGCTCGAGGATTGATACCTATTGACCTGCCCACCGTCGCCCGGCGTCTCAGCGCGCGAGCCACATCAACACCACCGCCATACCGGCCGCGACACCGATGATGAGCCACACCGGGATTCGTCGGGAGGCGTCTTCGGCGCAGATGTAGTTGCCGCAATGCGGGCAGACCTCCGCCTCCTCCGAAATCTCCCCCCGGCAGAAGGGGCACGCGACTAACGCGGGGTCATCATCCTCATCCATGTCCGATTCGTCGGGGTCCTCAAAGTCTTCCGCTTCGTCGGAACCGCCGTCGAACGCGTCACCGGAATGTGGTTGGCGATTTGCCATGTGAAAAGCGGTCCGCCACTCCCATCAGACGGTGAACACCCGCACCTCGCCGGTGTCCGTGTTCACCACCGCGGCCGTGCGTTTCGCCCCCCCGTACAACGACCCCGGATGAATCACCCGCGTTTTTCCGACCTGGCGGTCTTCGGGTTCGGGGCCGTGCCCGCAGAAGAGGAAGTCGTGCTGCTGCTCGTCGAGTAGTCGCTTGAGCACCTTCTTGTCGTCCCCGTGCACCGCCACGATGCGCTTGCCGTCGGCGTCGAAGTCGGCCATGACGCCGTAGCACACCACGTTGAGCCGCTGGGCGACGCGCAGGAGGCCCATCCGGTCGCGGTCCCGGTCGCCCCAGATGAAGGCGGATTCGACGGCGGTCATGGCCTCCAGGACCTGCCGCCCCCCGACGTCGCCGCAGTGGATGAGCCATTCGACATCGGCTTCGCGCAGCAGGTCCACCGCCGCCGTCATCGCGTCCATGCGCCCCTCCGTGTTACTCACGACCCCCACGACCATACGCTCTCATTTCATCTTCGGCGGCAATGTTGGTTCCGGCCGCATCCTTCGACCGGCAAGAATTTGGCGATCTTACCCGACGCCCGGCGCCGTGTTAAACCCCCCATCCCGCACGGGCGCAACCGCCGCGCCCGCCGGCTTGGCCCAATAATCCGCCAAGGCCGTCTGGTCCGACACGCGGAACGTTTTTCCACGCTTTGCGGCTTACCCGTCTGCTTGTCCGGGCCGACATTCAATCGTAGCTCTTTAAGGGGAATTGAGCCACGGCACTCGCCGGCCGCGAAGTCGTGCGACCCCCGGAGATTCCGACATGTGCAGCCAACTCATCCCTTCGCATGGCCCCAGCCGCCGACACCGCCGCGGCTTCACACTCGTGGAAATTCTGGTCGTCGTCATCATCCTGGGCATCCTGGCGGCGATCGTGGTGCCGCAGTACACCAGCGCCAATGACGCGGCGCACAAGAACACGCTCGGCGATCAGCTCCGATCGCTGCGCCAGCAGGTCCAGCTCTACAAGGTCCAGCACGACGACAACCCCCCGCCGCTCACCGCCACGAGCTGGGACGCGCTCGT
>Ga0308176_10002772_pt1 | contig 11099 bp, 10 predicted proteins | sample PhyCR2_3_FD_203890 | JGI IMG/M metagenome (GOLD analysis project Ga0308176, IMG submission 203890) | Soil microbial communities from UC Gill Tract Community Farm, Albany, California, United States - DLSLS.C.R2 | ecosystem: Environmental > Terrestrial > Soil > Agricultural land | place: USA... | reverse complement strand
CGGCCAGGGCTAGGTCGATGAGGGTGCCGATGGAGAGCGGGGGCAGGCCGAGGGCGGGGTCGGGGCGGACGACCGGATCGCCGCCCTCACCACCGGTGCCGGGGTCGATGTCCCACCGGCCGCCGCAGACGTCCATCAGCACCTCCCCGATGTAGGAGGTCGCGGCCCGGCGGAAACCGTCGTCGGGCTCCTCCTCGACCAGCGCGTGTTCGAGGGCGGCCAGGGAAGCGGGAGTGTAGTCGAACGTGAAGCCCCGCTCGAGATACACCTGTTCGAGCCGTGCGGCCAGCACCTGCAGGTCGTCCAGCCACCGGTCGAGGAGCCGCTCGTGGGCCGCGGAGCCCGGGTTGGGGGTCATGGTGCGGAAGCGTAGGCGTCGGCGCTGCTCCGGCGCCAAGTGGAGCCGCGAGCCCTGTGGTTGTTGTACACCGTGCCCGTGCCTCTCCTGTGACCGAGGGGGTGGAGGAGGTCCGGGTGCCGTGGGGCGGCGGCGTCGACAGGAGAGCCGTGAGCCGCTCTGGTGTCGTCCCGCGTCCGGGGCCGGAACTCCGCGCCCCGGGGGACACAGACGCTGCGCTGCGCGTACCCGGCCGGTCGGGGCCGCGTGCGGCGGTCGACGTGCCCGGCGCGACCGCGCTCGCCGCCGGTCCGCTGCCCGGCCCGCACGAGGCCGACGCGCGGCCCGTCGCCCAGCCATGGCGGCCGGCCCACCGGTGGCCGAGAGGCACCCCGGCACCCGGCCGCGGCCCGGCACACAGGTGCCGTCCGTCGCCGGCACCGCGCCCCCGCCACCGGCGCGGCACTGGTCCGGATCAGGCACCGGCGTGGCACCGGCGGCCGACCCCCGACGGGCGGTCGCCCTCAGTGGTGCAGGGTCCAGGTGTACTTGCCGCCGCCCACCCACCGGATGGAGTCCGGGTCGTCCAGATCGTGGATGGGCAGACCATGGGACGCGGCGGCCTCCAGTACGTCGGTGATGGTCCTGGCCTCACCGATGACCTGACCGTCGATCTCCATGATCCGGAAGGGCGGCTCGCCGTGCCTGCCCGGGCACACACCGAGTACCAGGATCCGGGGGCGGGAGATGTGCGGAACTCCTTGTTCGGTCATGTAATAGAGCGTAGAACGCCTCGCGGGCCGACGGCTCATCCGTGTGCGCCGTCCAGGAGACCGAGGACCGCCGCCTCGACGGCTCCCTGGGTGGCGGGGCGCCCGAAGTCCCGTGCTCCCCCGGCCGGCCCAGTCGGTGCCGACGGGGAGGCGGCCGTTGGGCCAGGGGCAGATCCCCACGTCCCGCCAGGCCGGCGGGACGGTGGGGGCCGGACACGGGCGCGCTGGGCGGGGTCGGTCAGGGGCGCGCCGGTCTCGTCCGGTAGCGGAAGCCGCGGCCGGAGCGGACCCCGGTGAAGCCCGGCCGGTCGCAGGAGCCCGTGCGCAGTCCCACCGCGCCGTCAGGGCCGTCGCCAGTCGTCGCCGGTCAGATGAGAGCCGGCCTGCGGGCCCATGCGCAGCATGCCGCCGTCGACGCTCCAGGAGGCGCCGGTGACGTAGGAGGCGTCCGGGCTCGCCAGGAACGCGATCACGGCGGCGACCTCGCGGGCGTCGCCGGGCCGTCCGAGGGGAACGCCGGGGCGGTGCTCGGTGTGCACGTCGGTGTCCTCCTGGCCGGTCATCGGGGTGGCGATCTCACCGGGCGCCACCGCGTTCACCGTGATGCCGTGCTCGGCCAGCTCCAGGGCCATCACCTGGGTGAGCAGCCCGAGCCCGCCCTTGGCCGCGCAGTACGGCGCCGCGCCCACCCGGGGCTGGTGCTCGTGGACGGAGGTGACGTTGACGATCCGGCCGCCGCCGCCCTGCGCGATCATGTGCCGGGCCGCCTTCTGCCCGCACAGGAACGGCCCGACGAGGTCCACGTCGAGCACCCGGCGCACGTCCTCGAGGCCGAGGTCGAGAAAGGGCGTCATGGTGCCCGTACCCGCGTTGTTGACCAGGACGTCGACGCGGCCGAGTTCGGCGCACAGCTCGTCCACGGTGTCAGCGGCGGCGGGGAGTTCGGTGAGGTCGAGCCGGGCGACGGCCGCCCTGCGGCCCTTCTCCCGGACCTCCCGCGCCGTCTCCTCGGCGCCCTTCTCGTCGCTGTGCCAGGTGATGCCGATGTCCAGCCCCGCCTCGGCCAGGCGTACGGCGGTGGCGCGGCCGATGCCGGAGTCCGAGCCGGTGATCACGGCCACCCTGGGGGTCTCGGCGGAAACGGACATGGCGGGCCTCCTCGCGGGCGGGCACGTCGACGGGCCATCGCAGTACCCGGGGGCAGCGCCGGCAAACCGCCGGGGCCGGGGCGGCCCGCCGCACCCGGTGACGTGCGGGGCGGGCCCGTCCGGGGAACCCTGTAGAGGCTTCACCGAGCTGGAGGTGCACGCATGGATCCCGTCGCGGCGCTGGACCGGATCGCCTTCCTGCTGGAGCGGTCGCTGGCTCCCACGTACCGGGTCAAGGCCTTCCGGACCGCCGCCCGCGTGCTGTCCGCGCTGCCGGACGAGGAGGTCGCCGAGCGGGCGGCGGCCGGGACGCTGGAGGCCCTGAAGGGGGTCGGCCCGAAGACCGCGCAGGTGGCCCGCGAGGCGTTGGCCGGGGAGGAGCCCGGCTATCTGCGCAAACTGGAGGAGGAGGCCGGCGCGCCGGACGCGGGCCGCCCCGGGGCGGAGCTGCGGGCGCTGCTGCGCGGGGACTGCCACACGCACTCGGACTGGTCGGACGGCGGCAGCCCGATCGAGGAGATGGGGCTGACGGCGGCCCGGCTGGGCCATGAGTGGACGGTGCTGACCGACCACTCCCCCCGGCTGACCGTGGCCCGGGGGCTGTCGCCCGAGCGGCTGCGCGAGCAGCTCGCGGTGGTGGCGGAGCTCAACGCGCGGTGGGCGCCGTTCCGGCTGCTCACCGGTATCGAGTGCGACATCCTCGAGGACGGCTCGCTGGACCAGGAACCCGAACTGCTGGAGCGGCTGGACGTCGTGGTGGTGTCGGTGCACTCCAAGCTGCGGATGGACGCCCGCTCGATGACCCGCCGGATGGTCGCCGCGGTCCGCGATCCGCACGCGGACGTGCTCGGTCACTGCACGGGACGGCTGGTCACCGGGCGCGGCCGGCCCGAGTCGGAGTTCGACGCGGACGCGGTGTTCGCGGCCTGCGCCGAGTCCGGCACGGCCGTGGAGATCAACAGCCGGCCCGAGCGGCTGGACCCGCCCCGGCGGCTGCTGCGCCGTGCGGTGGCCGCCGGGACGCTGTTCGCGATCGACACCGACGCGCACGCGCCCGGCCAGCTGGACTGGCAGATCCTCGGCTGCGCCCGTGCCGAGGAGTGCGGGGTGCCGGCCGGGCGGGTGGTGAACACCTGGCCTGCCGAGGAGCTGCTGGCCTGGACGCGTGAGGGCCGCGTACCGGCGCGCGTGGCGGGCTCCTGACGTGGTACCCGGAGAGGGCCGAGAGAAAGGAACCCCCTGGATGGACCGCGCCGCCGTGTTCGACGTCGACGGGACCCTCGTCGACACCAATCATCTGCATGTCGTGACCTGGTGGGAGGCCTTCCGTCAGGCGGGGCACGACGTGCCCATGCATGCCGTGCACCGGGCCGTGGGCCTCGGCTCCACCGATCTGATCGCACATCTGCTCGGCGACGGCCGGGACAAGGACCAGGACGCCGAGCTGAGCGCGGCGCACAAGGTCCTGTACGGCCAGTACTTCGACCGGCTGCCGGCCCTGCCGAAGGCCGGTGAGCTGCTGCGGCGGCTGCACGGGGACGGCTGGCGGGTGGTGCTGGCCACCTCCGCGAGCGGCGCCGAGCTGGGCGCGCTGCGCCGGGCGATCGACGCGGACGAGGTGATCGCGGGCACCGCGAGCGCCGAGGACGTGGCACGGGGCAAGCCGGCTCCGGAGCCGGTGGAGCGGGCGCTGGAGCTGGCCGGGGTGCCCGCGTCCCGGGCGGTGTTCGTCGGGGACACCGTGTGGGACATGCGGGCCGGCGCCACGGCCGGCGTGCGCCGCGTGGGCCTGCTGTGCGGCGGGATCCCGCGGGCCGACCTGGAGGAGGCGGGGGCCGAGGCGGTGTACGAGGATCCCGCGGACCTGCTCGCGCGGCTGGCCGACGGCCCACTGGCCTGAGCCCCGGAGGAGTGACGCAGGTCATGGTGGGCCGCCGGAACACCATGGAGTGGTTGCCCGTTGAACCAGCCGTGGGTGTGGATGGGACAGTGTCCCCGGGCCTCACCTTTTGCCCACAGGGACGATCGTTCGGCTGAAGCCCTGTGGAGCCTTTCGCCGAGAGGCGACCGCCATCCGCGCCCACCACAAGCCGCCCCGGCCGTGTCTCCCCCGTCACGGCCGGGGCTTTCTCGTGCCGCCGCCGTGTGCGCGCCGGGCCGCCGGGTACCCGGCCGGTCCGCCGAAGTCTCCGCGGAAGGAGCCGAAGGTGACCAGCGCAACGGGCAGCAGGGTCGTGGTGACGGGCGCCACCGGCAACGTCGGTACCAGTGTGGTGCGCGTCCTGTCGGACGATCCGGGGATCAAGTCGGTTCGGGGGATCGCGCGCCGGACACCGGTGTGGTCCCCGCCGAAGACGGAGTGGTCGGCGGTCGATCTCGCCTCCGAGACGGCCAACCTGGCCGAGCGGTTCGAGGGCGCCGACGCCGTGATCCACCTGGCCTGGGCGTTCCAGCCGACGCACGATCCGGCGACCACCTGGCGGACCAATGTGCTGGGCAGCAACCGGGTGTTCGAGGCGGTCGCCGCGGCCCGGGTGCCGGTGCTGGTGCACGCCTCCTCCGTGGGCGCGTACTCACCGGGCCCGAAGGACCACGCGGTGGACGAGTCATGGCCGACGCACGGCTGGCCGGACGCCGCGTACTGCCGGGAGAAGGCGTACCTGGAACGCACCCTGGACATCTTCGAGCGCGACCACCCCGAGGTGCGGGTGGTCCGTATGCGGCCGGGGTTCCTGTTCAAGCGGGAGTCGGCGAGCGAGCAGCGGCGGATCTTCGGCGGACGTTTCCTGCCGGGCCCGCTGGCCCGGCCCGAGATGCTGCCGTTCCTGCCGGACGTGCCGGGGCTGCGGATGCAGGTGCTGCACACCGACGACGCCGCCGAGGCCTATCGGCTCGCGGTGCACTCGGAGGCCGCCAGGGGCGCCTTCAACCTCGCCGCCGACCCCCCGGTGGACGCCTCGATGCTGGGCGAGATGCTCGGCAGCCGCCCGGTCCGGCTGCCCCGTGCCGCCGCCCGGTCGGCGCTCGCCGCGGCCTGGGGGCTGCGGCTGGTCCCGGCCTCCCCGCACCTGTTCGACGCGGTCCTGCGGCTGCCGCTGATGGACTGCTCCCGGGCCCGCACCGAGCTGGGCTGGCGCCCGCGCCACACGGCCGAGGAGGTCCTGCGGGAGTTCCTGGACGGGCTGCAGCAGGGCGCCGGCATGGAGACCGAACCAATGCGCGGACGCAAGGTCGGCTGAACCGCGGCCGACGGAAGGGGAGGAAACCCATGACCGTACAGTCGGAACCCGAGCCGGAGCCCGGGCGCGAGGAGCATCCCGTCCCCCGGGACCCGCCCGACCAGCAGGCAGGCCCCGGAGCGGACCCGTTGGACGCCGCGCCGGAACGACCGCCCGGCGAGGAGAGGACGGAGCCGGACGAGGGGCCAGTGACCCGGACGGACGAGGGGATAGGGACGGACGAGCAGCCCCAACCGGACGAGCCCTCCGCCTGACAGCCGGGCAATGGCCCGGGAGCCTGGCGCTGTGGCCGGAAGGGTTCACCGGACGCCGCGAGGTTCCCGGCACACCTTTCCGGCCACAGCACCGGGTCGTGTCCGCAAGGTCACGCCTGCGCCGCGACTTCGCGGACACGACCTAGCGCGGTGCCCGCTCCTCCAGGGCGGCCCGCCAGGCCGGGTGGCGGTCCTCCGGGACCGGTTCGGCGCGGCGGCCGCCGCGGGCGAAGAAGTCGGCGAGCGGCAGGATCGCGGCGCCCACGGTGACCGCGTCGGGGCCGAGCCGGCCGAGTTCGATGGTGACCTTGTCGGCCGGGTGACGCAGGGCGTACGTCGCCGCGTGGCGGCGCACGGCGGGCAGGAACCGGGTGCCGAGCTGGAGTCCGGCCCAGCCGCCGATGAGGATCCGCTCGGGCTGGAAGAGGTTGATCAGGTCGGACAGCCCGGCGCCCAGGTACTCGGCGGTCTCCTCCAGGACCGCGAGCGCGACCGGATCGGGGTCGGCGCCGTCCAGCGGATAGGCGGCGGCGAGCATCGCGGTGAGCGCGGTCTCCTCGTCGACGTCCTCGGGCGGCCGTCCGCCCTCCTCCCGCCAGCGGGCGAGCAACGACTCGGCGCCCGCGTACGCCTCCAGGCAGCCCGGGGCCCCGCACCGGCAGCGGCGACCGCGCACCCGTACCGTCAGATGGCCCCATTCGACGGCCCGCCCGTGCTCCACCTCCGGGGTGACCAGGCAGGCGCCGACGCCGGAGCCGAAGAGCACGACCACCGCGTTGCGGGCGCCGCGCCCGGCGCCGAACCACATCTCGGCCTGGCCCAGGGTCTTGGCCCCGTTGTCTATGAAGTAGCGCACGGCCTCCGGGAGCTGGGACGACGAGCGGAGCATCTCCTCCAGCGGCACCGCGTCCCAGCCGATGGTCTGCCCGTGCACGACGGCGCCCCGGTCGACGGTGTACTCGACGATGCCGGGGACACCGACGCCGACGCCGAGCAGCCGCTCGGGCACGGCCTCCCGGGCCGCGAGCACCTCGGCGATGCCGTCGCGGATGTGGCCGACGATCCCGTCGACGTCGTAGCCGTCCTGGGTCAGCGGGCGTTCGGTGCGGGCGAGTTCGGTGAGCGCCAGGTCGAACAGTTCGACCCGGACCCGGGTCTCGCCGACGTCGACGCCGATCATCTGGCCGCTGTGCGGGGCGACCCGCAGCAGCGTACGGGGGCGGCCGCCGTCGGAGTCGACGCTGCCGGCCTCCTCCACCAGACCGTCGGCGACCAGGTCCGCGACCACGTTGCTGACGGAGCCGGAACTCAGCCCCGTCGCCGGGCCCAGCTCGAAGCGGCTCAGCGGGCCGTCGAAGTACAGCCGTTGCAGCACGGCCGTGCGGTTCCCCCGCCTGAGGTCCCGTACCGTCCGCCCGTTCCGCCCCGCCATGTGGCTCCCTCCGAACCCTGTCCCGACCTGCAACATACCCCTCGCGCCAGCCGGAACGCGACTTTCCGACACCCCTTATTTCATGTACTGAGCTAACCACGGCGGCCACGACGGGCCCTCGCCCGCCCACCCCTCGCGGTACAGCGTACGGAAATCCATTGGCCAGCCCTCCCCCTGGCTATTTAGGCTAGCCGTGAACCTAGAGGCTCTAGGTTCACGGTACGGAACACGGAATCCGGAAGGACCCCTCTCATGCGACCGCTCACCGAGCAGGACATTCGCAACTCCTTCGTCAACTGCTCCAAGGGCGAGGCCAAGCGGCTGGCGGTGCCGCGGGACCTGGGCGAACGGCCCTGGGACGACCTGGACTTCCTCGGGTGGCGGGATCCGGGGGCGCCCGACCGGAGCTATCTGGTCGCCGACCGGGAGGAGGGGCTCGTCGGGGTCACGCTGCGCTATCCGGCCGCGCGGCGCGGACTCCTGCACCGCAGCCTGTGCTCGGTGTGCCTGACGACGCATCCCGGCGGCGGGGTGTCCCTGATGACGGCCCGGAAGGCGGGTCCGGCGGGCCGTGAGGGGAACTCGGTCGGGGTGTACATGTGCACGGACCTGGCCTGCTCGCTGTACGTCCGCGGGAAGAAGGTGCCGGAGTCGGGGGGCCGGTTCGAGGAGAGCCTGACCCTGGAGGAGCAGATCGCCCGTGCGAGGGGCAGTCTGTACGCCTTCCTCGACAAGATCCGCGCCTGACACCCCGAGCGGGCGGCCGGCCGGCGTCACGGATGGACGCCTCCCCGATCGGGGACGTTCGGCCCGGCCGGGGAGCGGGAACAGGCCAAGGGATGCACGACGTACGAGAGTGGACCGCGGCACTGAAGCGTCTGATGATGCGCTACCGGGAGCCGGTGATCGTCCAGACGCTACGGTCCGCCGCCGCGGCGACGATCGCCTACGTCATCGCGCTGCGCCTGAGTCCCGAACCGGCCCCGCTGACCTCACCCCTGACCGCCCTGCTGGTCGTCCAGGTCACCTTCTACGCCACCCTCACCAACGGCATCCGCCGGGTGAACTCGGTGGTCGCCGGGGTGCTGGTCGCCATCGCGTTCAGTCTGCTGGTGGGCCTGACCTGGTGGAGCCTGGCGCTGCTGATCGTGGCCTCGCTGGGCGTGGGACACCTGGTGCGGGTGGACGAGTACGTGGCCGAGGTGGCGATCAGCGCCATGCTGGTGCTCGGGGTCACCACCGTCGGCTTCACCGCCTGGGCCCGGATCGTGGAGACGCTGATCGGCGCGTTCGTGGGCATGGCCTGCAACCTGCTGCTGCCGCCCCCGGTGTGGGTGGACAAGGCGGGCGAGTCGATCGAGGACCTGGCCCGCCGGGTGCGGCAGCTGATGCTGCGGATGGGTGAGGAGGCCGCGGGCCGCGTCTCCTGGGAACTGGCCGCCGAACGGCTGCACGAGGCCCGCCGCCTCGACCAGCACATCGCCCAGGTGGACGCCTCGCTGCGGCAGGCCGAGGACAGCCTGCGGCTCAACCCGCGCGTGAAGGAGGGCCTGCTGCACCGGGTGGTGCTGCGCACCGGCCTGGACACGCTGGAGATCTGCACGGTGGTGCTGCGGGTGCTGGCCCGTTCCTTCACGGACCTGGCCAAGGCCCGCGGCTCCGAGGACCTGTTCCCGAAGGAGATCGGCGCCACCGTGGAGCAACTGCTCTCCGAGATCGCCGACGCGATCGTCAGCTTCGCGGTACTGGTGACCACCGATCTGAGTGAGAGCGCCGAGTCCGCGGAGGCGCGCCTCACCGCCGAGCTGCACACGGCGGCCGGCACCCGCGACCGGCTCGCCGAACTGCTCCAGGAGGAGGTCGGCAAGGACTGGGAGAACTGGCAGCTCATGGGCGCCGTGCTGACCGAGGTGAACCGGATCATCGCCGAGCTCGACACCGAGCACCGCACCCGCCGCCTGCTGGAGGAGCTGGACCGGGTGTCCCGGGAGCAGCGGGCGAGGCTGCCGCGGATGACCCGGCTGCGTGAGCGCCTCGGTGTGCAGGAGGACCTGTGGCGGAACCGTACGGGGTTCGGCGAGCGTTCTCCGTGAGAGGTGCCGCGACGGGGCCGGCACCACGAGGCGAGGGGGCGGGCCGGTGGCCGACACCGAGGTGCGGATCGACGGGAACACACTGAGGCTGCCGGGCGGCGTGGCGGTGCGGTTCGTCCGCACGCTGCGGCTGCCCGAGAAGGGCACGCATCCGCTGCCGCCGGGGCTCGGCGAGTTCCCGGTGCGCCGGGTCTCCGACTTCGGTGACCGGGTTCCGCAGGAGTGGCGCCGGCGCGGTGGCGTGATGCTTCCGGTGTATCTGCGGGAGGCGATGTGGCTGAGTTTCACCGGTACGACGGAGCCGGCCGCACTCCAGGTGGGCGTGGGCAAGGTGTGCGCCGTGTCCGGGAAGCCCTGGCGCGATCACCTGGTCCGCAAGCCGCAGAACTATGTGGTGCTGCCCCGTCAGCCCTGGCTGGACGGCATCAACTCCGGCAAGGGCACGGTCCGGCAGTTCGTCGCCGTGCCGCTCGGTCTAGGGGCGACGGTGGAGGGCCAGGTCACCGGCGAGGAGGTGTGGGGCGGCGTACAGCTCCAGGCGTTCGGGCTGAAGGAGCACGCGCTTGCCGAGTGGCGGCGCGAGGAGCGGGAGCGGCAGCGGCGGTTGCGGGCGGCCGGGCCGTTCGCGGGCTACGGCGCGCCCCCGCCCGGCGGCGGGCCCGTGCCCATGGCGGCGGCCGCTCCCGGCGGGCCCCTGCCACCGCCCGGCGCCCCGGCCGGCGCCGCTCCCCCGCGGCGCGCGGCGGCGATGGGACTGGGCGTCGGCGGCTCGATGCGCCAGGAGGTCTACCGGGACGACCGGCCGCTCAAGGACTGGTCCGAGACACCCGCCGGGCGGGTCTTCGTCCACCTGGTCACGCCTCCGGAATGGCGCCGCATCACCGGCGAGGCGCCCCCGCCGTCGCCGGTGGACCGGGCGGCGTACACGCGGGCGGGACTGCCCTGGTACGACTACTACGACGAGGATGCCGAGGACCTGGACCCCACCGGCACCCTGACGGGCGTCAAGCCGGTCGGCGACTGGCTCGGTGACGACCTGGACCCCTGGCAGCAGCCGTCCCCCGGGCAGGTGACCCCGCTGAAGGACGCGCCGGGCAAGCCGGTCGAGGACGGGGAGTGGTAGACCCGGATCCGGTTGCGCGGTGTGCAACGACCGTTGCCGTTCTTGCCTTCGGCGGTCGATCCACGCCAAGGTGACTGCACCAGCGGGACGACCGACGACCTGAGGTGCGGCATGGACGAGGAGGAACGTACGGCGCGCGGCGGCTCCCCCGCGCCCGGCCGGGGCCGGGAGCCCGGGACGGGCTGGAGCAGACGCCGGTTCGTCGGGGCCGTGGCGGGTGCCGCCGCCGTGGTGGCGGTGCCCGTCACGGCGGCCGAGCCGCCCGGCCCCGCGCCGTCGGCCGATCCGCCGCCGCGGGCCGGTGAGCGCACGGCGGTCCGGCCGCCCCACGGGGCGGGCCGTCCCCGTCCGCTGTACGTGGGCACCTACACCTCCGCGGAGGGCGGCGGCGCCGGTGTCCGGCTGACCGAGTACGACCCGGCGACCGGCCGTATCACCGGCACGGGGACGCTCACCGGCGTCCCCGACCCGTCGTATCTCGCGGTCCACCCGGACGGCCGCACGCTGTACGCGGTCGACGAGCGCCAGGACGGCGCGGTCACCGCCGTCCGACTGGCCGACCGGAAGGTCCTGAGCGCCCGGAGCACGGGCGGGGCGGCACCGTGCCATCTCTCGGTGCACACCGGCGGGCGCTGGCTGCTGAGCGCCAACTACCGGTCGGGCAGCGTCGCCGTGCACCCCATCGACGCCTCGGGCGCGC
>Ga0308176_10002771_pt1 | contig 11103 bp, 8 predicted proteins | sample PhyCR2_3_FD_203890 | JGI IMG/M metagenome (GOLD analysis project Ga0308176, IMG submission 203890) | Soil microbial communities from UC Gill Tract Community Farm, Albany, California, United States - DLSLS.C.R2 | ecosystem: Environmental > Terrestrial > Soil > Agricultural land | place: USA... | reverse complement strand
GCCCAGCCGGCGCTGTTGCCCTTCAGGTACGCCGTGTCGATCTCGATCGCGCGGATCTGCGAGCGGTCCACCAGGCGGTACTGGATCCAGTCGTTGCCCTTGTCGCGGCGGCGGCGGGTCTCCCAGCCGTCGTCCATCTTGCGGGAGCGGCCCGGCTGGATGGTGTTGGTGGCCGGGGAGTAGAAGAGGTCGGAGGCGTCCTCGACCCGGCCGCCGTTCTCCAGCGCGACCACGTCGAACGTGCCGAGGGTCCGCAGCCACTCCGGGTCCGGTACGACCTCGCCGTACACGCGCAGGCGCGCGATGCCGCCGTCGGGGTGCTGGTTGACGCGCAGGTGCGTGAAACGCTGCTCGGCCGAGACGGCGAAGCCGTTGGCTGCGTGGCCGCCGACCGGGGTGCGCGGGACCAGCGTCGTCCACTTCACGTCGTCCCCGAGGAGCTCCTCGGGCGACGGGGAGCCGGGCACCGACGTGGCCTCGACCGACACCGCCTGCGGGTAGTTGCCGCGGAAGTGGGCCGTGTCCACGACGATCCCGCGGATCACTCCGGGCGCGCCCAGGCGGACCAGCGCCCAGTCGTGGTCCTCGGCGGTCGGCCACGGGTGGCCGGCGGAGGCACCGCGGCGGCGGCGCGTCTCCCAGCCGTCCATGATCTTGCCCTTGTGCCCGAAGTGCTCGGGGTCGAACTCGGCCGGCCCGGGCACCAGCAGGTTCTCCCGCTGGGCGAAGAACTCGTCGTTGGCGGCGATGACACCGGCGCCGAGCTGCCGGTCGGCGAGGTTGGCGTACTGGGTGAAGGGGAGGTCGGCGGCGCGGTAGTCCGCGTACGGGTCGCCTCCTCCGTAGGGGTTCGCGTCACCGGTGAAACTCGGTATCGCCGTCACGTCGTTCCTTTCGTTCTCGCCGCTGCGGTGCGGGTGGATCAGGAGGTGCGGGTGAGCAGCCGGCCCTTCGGGGCGGTGAACTCGCCGCCGGCGACGATGCATTCGCCGCGCAGCCAGGTGGACTTCACGACGCCGTGCAGGGTCTTGCCCGCGTACGCCGTCACGCGGTTGCGGTGCTGGAGGGCCGCCGGGTCGACGGTGAAGGTCTCGTCGGGCGCGAGGACCGCGAAGTCGGCGTCACGGCCGGCCTCGATGGCGCCCTTGCGGGTGTCCAGGCCCACCAGTTCCGCCGTGCGCGACGACATCCAGCGGACCACGTCCTCCAGGCCGTGACCGCGCTTGCGGGCCTCGGTCCACACCGCCGCCAGGCTCAGCTGGAGGCCGGAGATGCCGCCCCAGGCGGTCGCGAAGTCGTGCGTCTTGAGGTCGGCCGTGGAGGGCGAGTGGTCGGTGACCACGCAGTCGACGGTGCCGTCGGCCAGCGCCTGCCACAGCAGGTCCTGGTTGGCGGCCTCGCGGATGGGCGGGCAGCACTTGAACTCGCTGGCGCCGTCCGGGACTTCCTCGGCGGTGAGGGTGAGGTAGTGCGGGCAGGTCTCCACGGTGATGCGCACGCCCTCCGCCCTCGCCTCGGCGATCAGCGGCAGCGCGTCGGACGACGACAGGTGCAGGACGTGCACGCGCGCGTCGAACCGCTTGGCCTGCGCGATCAGTTGGGCGATCGCCGTGTCCTCGGCGTCGCGCGGCCGGCTGGCGAGGAAGTCGGCGTACCTGGGGCCGCCGTGCTGCGGGGCGGCGTCCAGGTGGTGCGGGTCCTCGGCGTGCACGATCAGCAGACCGCCGAAGGAGGCGATCTCCGCCAGGGACTGCGCGAGCCGGTCCTGGTCGAGGTGCGGGAACTCGTCCACGCCCGACGGCGACAGGAACGCCTTGAAGCCGAAGACGCCGGCCTCGTGCAGCGGGCGCAGGTCCTTGGCGTTGTCCGGCAGGGCGCCGCCCCAGAAGCCGACGTCGATGTGCGCCTTGTCGGCGGCGACCTTCTGCTTCGTGCGGAGGTTGCCGACCGTCGTCGTCGGCGGCAGGGAGTTGAGCGGCATGTCCACGAGGGTGGTGATGCCGCCGGCCGCCGCCGCGCGCGTGGCGGTCCAGAAGCCCTCCCACTCGGTGCGGCCGGGGTCGTTGACGTGCACGTGCGTGTCGACCAGGCCGGGCAGCAGGACGTCGTCGCCGAAGTCCTCCAGGCGGGCGTCCGAGGGTACGGCGGCGTCGTGGGGAAGGACGGCCGCGATCTTCCCGCCGGTGACCGCGACGGACGCGGCGCGCGTCCCCTCGGGCGTGACGACGCGCGTCGAGCGCAGCACCAGTTCTACGTCGGACACCCGAACCCCTCTCAGCCGCCGCGAGGTACTTCCACGGAACGGATTTCAACGTTCTGTTGAAGGAGTCTTCACTCCCGGTTCCGAGCCGTCAAGGGCACACTTCTTCAGAGTGCGCCTTCCGCATCGACTCTGGACGTTTCCACAAAGCGGAATTAGACTTCCGGCAAGCAGAACGTAGCTACGCACAACCAGGGAGTCAACCGACTGCCGGGTAGGCTTCAGCGACTCCCCGCCAGTCCGAAAGGAACGCGCCGTGCCGACGTCCAGCGCCAGCACCACCGACTCCGCCAGGTCCAACGGCGGCGGAGTCCAGTCACTCGAGCGCGCCTTCGACCTGCTGGAGCGGATGGCCGACGCGGGCGGCGAGGTGGGACTGAGCGAACTGTCCGCGAGCAGCGGGCTGCCGCTGCCGACCATCCACCGCCTGATGCGCACCCTCGTGGCCTGCGGATACGTCCGCCAGCAGGCCAACCGCCGGTACGCCCTCGGCCCGCGCCTGATCCGCCTCGGCGAGTCCGCGGCCCGTCTGCTCGGCACCTGGGCCCGCCCGTATCTGGCCCGCCTGGTCGAGGAGACCGGCGAGACCGCGAACATGGCGCTGCTCGACGGCGACGAGATCGTCTACGTCGCCCAGGTGCCGTCCAAGCACTCGATGCGCATGTTCACAGAGGTCGGCCGGCGGGTCCTGCCGCACTCCACGGGCGTCGGCAAGGCCCTGCTCGCGAACACCCCGGACGACGAGGTGCGCGCCCTGCTCAGGCGCACCGGCATGCCCGCCGCGACGGACAAGACGATCACCACCCCGGAGGGGTTCCTGGCCGCCCTGGAGGACGTGCGCCGGGCCGGCTACGCGGTCGACGACAACGAGCAGGAGATCGGCGTCCGGTGCCTCGCGGTCTCCGTGCCCAACTCCCCCACCGCCGCCGCCATTTCGATCTCGGGCCCGGCGGGCCGGGTCACCGAGGCGGCGACGGACACCATCGTCCCCGTGCTCCAGCAGGTGGCGTCGGAGCTGTCGGAGGCACTGGCGAGCTCGGGGCCGACCACCTGAAGCGTGCCGCACGCGGCCTGACGGGCCTCACCGAGCACCTGGCGGTCTCACCGAGCAAATGTTCCCGCAGCGCAAATCCTTCAGCCGCGCGGCGGGTCCCCGAACAGGTCCACCGCGTCGCGCACGTCCGACAGCCCCCGGGCCAGCGCGCTGACCGAGCCGATCGCGCCGGCGATCAGCAGCAGCGAGCGGCGCAGGCGGCGGATCTCGGGGGCGCCGCCGCTCGTCATCGCGGCGAGGGCGGCGAGTTCCTCCTCGGCGATCCCGCGGTCGGGGAACTCGGCGGGATGCGCGGCGAGTTCGCGACGCAGCCGGGACACGGCGGCCCGCAGTCCGGCCACCCTCGGGTCCTCGTCGCTGCCGATCACTGACCTCTGCCCCAAGCTCCGCAACACAGCTCTCCCCCCTCGCACGCCCTTGTGCGCAGTCATGCGTGACCCCGCCGAACACACCGAGGCACTGGTCGGGTGCCGGGGTCGCGGGTCAGTAAACGCCACCGGATGCGGGCCGCGCCACAGTGCGGACGGAAATTCAGCCCCCGGAAACCGGGCACTCGCCCTCACGTCAGGTATGCAGAACACATGACGGAGAACGAAGACCGGATCGCGGGACTGCTGCTCGCGGCGGGTGGCGGGCGCCGGCTCGGCGGACGCCCCAAGGCACTGCTGCAACACCGCGGACGGCCACTCGTCGAACACGCGGTCGGAGTACTGCGCGCGGCCGGCTGCTCCCGCGTCCATGTGGTGCTGGGGGCGCGGGCCGACGCCGTACGGGAGCGGGCCGAGCTGGAGGGGTGTGTGCTCGTGGAGAACCCCGAGTGGGAGCAGGGCATGGGGTCCTCGCTGCGGGCCGGGCTGGCCTCGCTCGCCGCGACGGGGGCCGGCGCCGCGGTCGTCTCGCTCGTCGACCAGCCGGGGATCGGCCCCGAGGCGTTCGGCCGGGTACTGGCCGCGTACCGGGACGAGACGTCACTGGTGTCGGCGGCCTACGACGGCGTCCGCGGGCATCCCGTCCTGTTCGGCCGCGCCCACTGGGCGGGCATCGCCGAGACCGCGACCGGGGACCGCGGGGCCCGCGCCTACCTCAAGGCGCACGCGCCGGCGATCACGCTCGTCGAGTGCGGGGACGTGGCACGGCCGTACGACATCGACACGGCGGCCGATCTGGTCCACCTTGAGTGAACGGGATGGCACTGAGCGCCACCTTCCCTCGACCCGGAGAATCTCGATATCAACAAACCATTGAAGTTCCACGATGAGGAAACTAGTATCCACTGTTCAGAAGCGCCCTACCGCTCCAGGGGCGTTCCTCGCCGTACCCGGTTCGACTGGCACCCGGTGCCACCGCTGAAGGAAGTGACAGCTCATGTCCGCACCAGCGCCGTCCCCGCTGGCCATCGTCGACGCCGAACCCCTGCCGCGGCAGGAGGAGGTCCTCACCGACGCGGCCCTCGCCTTCGTGGCCGAGCTGCACCGGCGGTTCACCCCGCGCCGTGACGAACTCCTCGCCCGCCGTGCGGAGCGCCGCGCCGAGATCGCCCGCACCTCCACGCTCGACTTCCTCCCGGAGACCGCCGCGATCCGCGCGGACGACTCCTGGAAGGTGGCCGCCTGTCCCGCGGCGCTGAACGACCGCCGGGTCGAGATCACCGGTCCCACCGACCGCAAGATGACCATCAACGCCCTCAACTCGGGTGCCAAGGTGTGGCTCGCGGACTTCGAGGACGCCTCGGCGCCGACGTGGGAGAACGTCGTCCTGGGCCAGGCCAACCTGATCGACGCCTACAGCCGCAGCATCGACTTCACCGACCCCGCGTCCGGCAAGTCCTACGCCCTGCGCCCGGACGAGGAGCTCGCGACGGTCGTCATGCGCCCGCGCGGCTGGCACCTGAACGAGCGCCACCTCGTCGACGCCGACGGCAGCCAGGTGCCGGGCGCCTTCGTCGACTTCGGCCTCTACTTCTTCCACAACGCCCAGCGCCTGCTGGACCTCGGCAAGGGCCCGTACTTCTACCTCCCGAAGACGGAGTCGCACCTCGAGGCCCGCCTGTGGAACGAGGTGTTCGTCTTCGCGCAGGACTACGTCGGCGTACCGCAGGGCACGATCCGCGCCACCGTCCTGATCGAGACGATCACGGCCGCGTACGAGATGGAGGAGATCCTCTACGAACTCCGCGACCACGCCTCGGGGTTGAACGCCGGCCGCTGGGACTACCTGTTCTCCATCGTGAAGAACTTCCGTGACGGCGGCGCCAAGTTCGTCCTGCCGGACCGCAACGCGGTGACGATGACCGCCCCGTTCATGCGGGCGTACACCGAACTCCTCGTCCGCACCTGCCACAAGCGCGGTGCGCACGCGATCGGCGGCATGGCCGCCTTCATCCCCTCGCGCCGGGACGCCGAGGTCAACAAGGTCGCCTTCGAGAAGGTCCGCGCCGACAAGGACCGCGAGGCGAACGACGGTTTCGACGGCTCCTGGGTCGCCCACCCCGACCTGGTGCCGATCGCCATGGAGTCCTTCGACAAGGTCCTGGGCGACCGGCCCAACCAGAAGGACCGGCTGCGCGAGGACGTCCACGTCGAGGCCGCCGACCTGATCGCGATCGACTCGCTCGAAGCGAAGCCCACCTACGCGGGCCTGGTCAACGCCGTTCAGGTGGGCACCCGTTACATCGAGGCGTGGCTCCGTGGCCTCGGCGCGGTGGCCATCTTCAACCTCATGGAGGACGCGGCCACCGCGGAGATCTCCCGCTCGCAGATCTGGCAGTGGATCAACGCGGGCGTGGAGTTCGAGCACGCCGGGACCACCGTGAAGGCCACGCCGGAGCTGGCCCGCAAGGTCGCCGCCGAGGAACTCGACAACATCCGTGCGGAGATCGGCGAGGAGGCCTTCGCGGCCGGCCACTGGCAGCAGGCCCACGACCTCCTGCTGACGGTCGCCCTCGACGACGACTACGCGGACTTCCTGACGCTGCCGGCGTACCAGCAGCTCGAGGGCTGAGCCTGCCAGGGGACAGGCTTGTCCGAGTGGCCCCGGGTTCTGCCCGGGGGCACTCGCTCGCGTACGGCCTGCCGCACCCGGGCGTCCCTCATCCCGGATGGACCGACCAGTCCTGTTCCGCCGCCGGCTTGCCGTGCAGGTCGGGGACCCGCTTCAGCCAGTCCGGACGGCCCTGCTGCGTCCTGGCCGCGCGGGCGGCCTCCTCGGCCGCGAGCTGGTCACGGCCCGGGAAGTCGGTGGGGAGCCACTGGTCCGAGGCCCGCACCCGCGCCAGCAGATAGCCGACGTACGCCTCGCGCATCTCGTCGGGCGTGCCGAAGTCGGTGAGCCAGGGGTCCGGGACCATGGCGAGGATCTCCCGGAGCAGCTTCTCGTCCACTCGGGGGGCGAGTTCGGCGTCGGCCGCGCGTGTGTCCGGGCCGTACAGGCCGAGGGCGTGGTGGCGGAAGTCGTACGCCTTCTGGGGCGCCGAGGTGTCCCAGCGGTGGTGGAAGACGAGCGCGGCGCCGTGGTCGATCAGCCACAGGCGCGGGGGCACGGTGCCGAGCGTCGGCCAGACCATCAGGTTGGAGCTGTGGACCGTGCGGTCGACGTTCACCGTCAGGGCGTCGAGCCAGACGATCCGGCCCGCCTCCACGGGGTCGACCGGGAAGACCCTGGCGATCTCCGGGGTGAAGTCCTTCGCGCCCGGCAGGAAGTCCATGCCGAGGTTGACTCCCGCACTGGCCGCGTGCAGATCGCGGACCTCCTGGTGCGGCTCGTCGCCGGCGATCGCCGGGTCGAAGTGCACGAGCACCAGCTCGGGGAAGCGCAGTCCGAGGGCGCGGGCCAGTTCGCCCACGATGACCTCGGCGACCAGCGCCTTGCGGCCCTGTGCGGAGCCGGTGAACTTCACGACGTACGTCCCGAGGTCGTCGGCCTCGAAGACTCCGGGTACGGAGCCGCCCGACCGCAGGGGGGTCACGTATCGAACGGCAGTCACGTCGCGCAGCACACCCGCCAGGGTATGTCAGCGCTCCGGCAGCGGCCGGGCCAGCGGGTTGGGCAGCGGCAGATAGCGGGCGTCGGCGCCGTCCGCGCCGGTCCAGCGCAGCAGCAGGTTCGTCTTGCCGGGGAGGGTCGGCGAGGCGAGCAGCCCGGCGATCTCCGGCAGGTCGTGGCGGGCGAGTTCACGGCGGGCGGCTGGCCAGGGGTCGAGCCCGGGGTGGCGTTCGGCCAGGACGGCGGCGATCTCCGTCAGGTGGTTGACGACCAGGGTGTAGACGAGCCGCTCCCAGCCGGCCGCCCGGCCCACGTCCGCCAGCAGCTTCACACCCTCGGCGTCCCGGAACAGCGCCTGCACGGGCAGCCCGTCGGCGTCGACGGCGACCAGCGTGTTCTGCAGATGCGCCTCCAGGACGACGCCGTGCCCGGCGAAGGCGGCCAGCGCCGGCGGCACGACCGCCCTCAGATACGCCTCCCACCAGGCGGCGGGGTCGGGTGCGGTCTCCAGCGGGCTGCCCGCGAAGCCCTCCACCAGGCCCGCGGCGAGCAGCGGGGTCGCCCCGGGGAGCAGATGGCCGTCCAGTCCGTCGCGGACGAGGACGGCGAGCTCCTCGAAGGCGAAGCCGGCGGTGCGGTAGCCGCGATCGCTCAGCCAGGCGGCGGACCCGCCCGCGAACGCCTCGGTGACCTCCGCGTCGGTCCGGCGGAGGTTTCGCAGGTCGTGCCGCCAGAGGCGGCGGATGTCGTTGGTGATGCGCACGTCGAGGCTGAACTTCAGGAACAGATCGCGATCGGGGGCGTAGAGCGTGCGGATCGCGGCCGTCGGCCAGGCGTCGAAGGCGGTCGTGCCCAGCCGCACCAGCCTGCCGTCCGCGAAGGCCCGCGTGAGCTCCCGGCCGACGAGGTCGAGCTGCCACGGGTGGGCGGGCAGCAGCCGGTACCCGGGCGGGGCCTCCCCCAGCGCGTCCAGCGCCGAGGTGTCGCCCTCCTCGACGACCGTGTCCTCGCGCACGCCCAGCAGCATCAGCGGGAAACGGGCGTACGCCTCCGGGGCGTACGCCAGCCAGCCGGCCACCGGCCCGCCGCCGCGCGCCTTGGGGGCCGGGTGGTAGGGGTGGCCGGTGAGGAGGGACTGCTCGGAGCGCAGGTACGGGTCCTCGGGCGCCGTCGCACGCGCGCGTGCGGCGAGCAGCGCGGCCACCGCCTCCCGGCTGTCGATCATCTCGGCGGGCAGGTCGTGGTTGGACAGGCCGGTGTGGCGGCGCAGTTCCTCGGCGACCAGCTTGACCAGCTCGGTGTGGCCGATGGGGTGCCAGCCGCCCGCCGCGTACACCTCGGGGGCGGCGGGCCGCCGGGTGCCGCGGACGCGCAGCAGACGGTCCACGCCGGGCAGCCGGTACGTGTGCAGGGCGCCGGACTCCGTGACGGGTTCCGCCGTCTCGCGCAGGAGGCAGTTGAGCAGCGGTGCGGCCGCGTAGGCGTCGGCGCGGGCGGCGAGGTCGTCACCGGCCGGCGGGGGGATGAGATCCACGCGATCCACTCGTTCCCTGAACTCCGTGAGGGCGGAGACGATCAGTATGGATGCCGTCGCACCCTGTCCGTGACGCCCTACTCGTACCCGAGGAGCCCGCCCGTGCACCGTCCCCATCCCGCGGAGGCCGAGGTCGCCGACGAGCTGGCCGAGGTCCGGCCGGACCTGCTGTCACGGTACGCGACCGAGCTGCCGGGTGCCCGGGCTGCCGTGCTGACCCGGCTGTGGCGGGCCCTCGCCCACGAGCCGCTGCCGTGGATCACCGGACGCGAGCGGGGCCGCGAGGAGCTCACCCTGCGCCTCGCGGACGGTCGCCGGCTGCACGGGCCGCCCGCGGACCCGTACGCGACCGCCGCGTATGTCACCGCCGTATGCCTGGACGGCCTCGAGTACGACCATCCGGCGCGGCTGATGACCGACCTCGCCGTACCGCACGGTGACGGCTTCGCGGCCGAACTCGGGCACAGCGTGGCGTCGTTGGCGCTCTCGCGGGCCGGGCAGCCGGTCCCCTCGGACGCGTGGCCCGTGACCGACTGGGAGTGGGAGCAGCGCGTCGTCGACGGGCATCCCTACCACCCCAACTGCCGCTCAAGGCCCGGTTTCTCGGTCGCCGAGCAGTTGGCGTACGGGCCCGAGCACCGGCCGGTGGTGGAGCTGGGCACGGTGCCGGTGCGGGCCGGGGAGTGCCTGGTGACCGGGGCATGGCCGGACTCGATGCGGGACGGGGGACGGCTGTTGCTGCCGGTGCATCCGTGGCAGGCGGCGCATGTGCTCAAGCGGCACGGCGGCGGGGGCGCGGCCCGTGACGTGGTGTTCGCCGCACACCCCCTGATGTCGCTGCGCACCCTCGCCCTGGCGGACGGCAGCCACGTCAAGACCGCGCTCAGCGCCCGGCTGACGTCCTCCGTACGGGACATCTCGGTCTACTCGGTGGGTCTGTCGGCCACCGTGTCGTCCTTCGCCGAGGCGGTGGCGGCGCGCACGGACGGTCTGTTGCACGTGACCCGCACGCTGGGGGCGGCCACGGCCGGTTCGCCAGACCTCGCGGCCGTGGTGCGGGAGTCGCCGCAGACGTACGCGGCGACGGACAGGGGCGAGCGGGTCCTGCCGGTGGCCGCGCTGCCGGCCACCGGGCTGCCCGAATCCCCCTCCTGGCTCGCCGACTTCACCCGTCTCGCCCTCACTGTCGGACTGTGCCTGCTGGAGCTGGGTGTGGCGCTGGAGGCGCACGGCCAGAACCTCCTGGTCGTGCTCTCCGGCACGGGTGCCCCGCTGCGGCTGGTGTACCGCGATCTCGCCGACATCCGGGTCGGTCCGGCCCGCCTCGCCCGGCACGGCGTCCCGCTCCCGGAGCTGACCGGACGGATCGTCACGGATGACGAACAGACCCTGCGGCGAAAGCTGTTCGGGTCGCTGGTGGCGGGGTCCCTCGCCGCCACGGCGGGATCGGCGGCGGCGCTGCGGAGCGCGCTGGAGACGGCCGTACGGGATCTGCCGCGCACGCCCGACCTGGCCGCGCTGCTCGGCCGCCCGCTGCCCACGAAGGCCCTGACGCTCATGCGGATGTCGCCCGGGACGCCCGGGGACCAGTGGACCGAGCTGCCCAACCCCCTGCTGGATCAGGGCTGGTGACGTCCCGTTTTGGAGCCCGGCACGTCTGATCAATAAGATCCGCCGATGATCAGAACACAACGGCTGGCGGCAGGAGTGTGCGCCCTGCTCGCCACCCTGGCGGCCGGGCTCGCGTTCCCGGCCGCGGCGAGCGCCGGCGAACCCACGGGCGAGGCCACGCCCAAGGTCGACCTCGTGCTCGACGTCAGCGGCTCCATGCGGAGCCGGGACATCGACGGCGGGTCCCGGATGGCGGCGGCGAAGCAGGCGTTCAACGAGGTGCTGGACGCGACGCCCGAGGACGTCCGGCTCGGCATCCGCACGCTGGGCGCGAACTACCCGGGCGAGGACCGCAGGACGGGCTGCAAGGACACCGCGCAGCTCTACCCGGTCAGCACGCTGGACCGCACCGAGGCGAAGACCGCGGTGGCCACGCTCTCGCCCACCGGCTGGACGCCGATCGGCCCCGCCCTGCTGAAGGCGGCCGACGACCTCGGCACCGACGCCGGCTCCAAGCGGATCGTGCTGATCAGCGACGGCGAGGACACCTGCGCGCCGCTCGACCCGTGCGAGGTGGCCCGCGAGATAGCGGCCAAGGGCATCGGCATGACCATCGACACCCTCGGACTGGTCCCGAACACCAAGCTGCGCAAGCAGCTCAGC
>Ga0308176_10002766_pt1 | contig 11107 bp, 13 predicted proteins | sample PhyCR2_3_FD_203890 | JGI IMG/M metagenome (GOLD analysis project Ga0308176, IMG submission 203890) | Soil microbial communities from UC Gill Tract Community Farm, Albany, California, United States - DLSLS.C.R2 | ecosystem: Environmental > Terrestrial > Soil > Agricultural land | place: USA... | reverse complement strand
GGGCCCCGGCGCGCTGCCCGGGCAGGACCGCCCGGGCGCTAGCGTCGCTGTCTGACGATCACCGCGACCGACGCGACGATCACGGCGGTCCCCAGGACGGTGATGACGCCGACGGATTCGTTGAGGATCAGCGCGCCGAGAATCACGGCCACGACCGGGTTCACGTACGCGTACGTCGAGACCAGCTGGAGCGGGGCGTTGCGCAGCAGCCAGGTGTAGGACGTGTACGCCACGAGCGCGCCGATCACGACCAGGTACACCCAGGCCCAGATCGACTCCGCCGACGGAGTACCGACGTGCTCGCCCGCGATTGCGCCGCCGAAGACGAGCACGAGCCCGCCGAACAGCATCTGCCAGCCGGTCGTCACGAGGCCGTCGCGCGGCAGGCCGATCGACGGGGAGAGGAACGAGCCGAAGCCCCAGGAGGCGGCCGCCGCGATGATCACGAGCGACGGGCCGAGCGGCACGCCCGAGGGACGGTTGCCCGGAAGCAGGAGGAGGGCGACGCCGGCGAACCCGGCCAGCACGCCGAAGAGCCCGGCGCGCGTGACGCGGTCGCCGACGATCGCGCGGAAGACCACGATCCACAGCGGCACCGACGCGATCAACACCGCGGCCAGCCCCGACGGCACGTCCTGCTCGGCGACCGTGACGAGCCCGTTGCCGCCACCCGCGAGCAGGATGCCGACCACCGCGCACGCCAGCAGCTCGCGGCGATCCACCTTCAGTGACCGCCGGCCCAGGAACGCGAGCATCAGCCCGCCGGCCACCATGAAGCGCGCGCCCGCCCCGTACAGCGGCGGGACCGTTCGCACCAGCACGCGGATCGCGAGGTACGTGGAGCCCCAGACGACATAGACCGACGCGAGGTTCGCCCACACGGCGACGCCGCCGGTGAGGGAACCGGCGGCGTCGCGAGGGGAGGAGGAGGGAACGGAGACGGCGGTGGAGCTCACGCGGCCGGCATCAGCCTCCGTGCGAGCAGCCGGCGACGCGGAACCGGCGGCGCGTCCAGGCGCTCGGCCCGGGCACGGAGCAGGTCCACGAGGTCGGAGGTGGGGAAGAACGGGTCGGCGACGATGCGCCCGTCCTCGAGGGCGATGGCCGCGAGGACCAGGCCGCCGGACTCGGCGACGAGGGTCGGCCCCGCGAGCGGCCGCTTGGAGTCCAGCATCGCGAGGAGCTTGAGCGCCACGCCGTCATTGGAGCCGGCGCGGCGGATGGTGACGGTGTCGGTCGTCGTGCTCATGGGTGAATCTTCTCCTGTCGGACTCATCAGATCAAATGACATTCCGGACTTGGTGCGATAAGGTCGGCTTATGCTCGACGTGAAGCGGCTGAAGGTGTTGCGCGAGGTCGCGGCACACGGTTCGTTCTCCGCGGCTGCCGAGGCGCTGGCCTATACGCAGTCCGCAGTGTCACAACAGATCGCGACGCTGGAACGTGAGGCGGGAACGGTCCTCGTGGACCGCAGCGCGCGCGGCGTGAGCCTCACCGATGCGGGCGAGGCGCTCTGCCGCCACGCCGACGCGATCCTGGCCCGTCTGGCGGAGGCCGAGACGGAGCTCGAGGCGATCGCGGGCCTGCGCGGCGGCCGTCTGCGGCTCACCGCGTTCCCGACCGCCGGCGCCACGCTGGCGCCGCGCGCGATCGCGGCGTTCCGCGAGCGCCACCCGGCCGTCGACCTCACGCTGATCCCCGGCGAGCCCGAGGACGGCGTCGCGGCGCTGAAGGCGGGCGAGACCGACATCGCGCTGCTGATCGAGTCCGGGTTCGAGACCTCCCACGACCCGGCCATCGAGCGCACGCCTGTGATGGAGGACCCGATGTACGTGATCCTGCCCGCCGGCCATCCGCTGGCCGAGCGGCGCCGGATGCGCCTCGAGGACCTGCGCGAGGACCCGTGGATCGTCGGCTCGTCGAGCAGCACCTGCCCCGACGCGCAGCTCCTGCTGCGCGCGTGCCAGTCGGCGGGCTTCGAGCCGCGGATCGCGTTCAACAGCGACGACTACCTGGCGATCCAGGGCTTCGTCGCGGCAGGCGTCGGCGTCTCGCTGATCCCGGACCTGGCGCTGCTCGCGCTGCGCGACGACGTCGTGGTGCGCTCGCTGCGAACGCGCCCGCCGATGCGCTACGTCGTTGCCGGCACGCTCGCCGGCGGCTACTGCTCTGCGGCCAAGCAGGCGATGCTCGAGATCCTGTGCGAGGTCGGCCGGGAGTTCGAGTCCAAGCGCCAGACGCTCGCGCTCGCCGTCTGACGCGGGCCGCCACGCATAGCCCGAGGCGGTTCCGGGCAGGCTCGAGGCATGCAGGGAACGCTCTTCCTCCTCTTCATCGTGCTCCTGGCCCTCGTCCTGATCGTCCTGGGGATGAGCACGATCTTCCTGATCCCGCTGGTGATCGTCGGCCTCGCGATCCTGTTCGCGGCGCCGATCATGGCGCTCATCCGCGGCGGCGACACCGCGCAGCGCTCGCCGAGCTCGGAGCCGAGCGGCGTCCCGTCGACGCGCGAGGCCTCGTACGACCCCGTCCAGGAGCCGTAGGCTCCACGGGGTGGACGACCGGCTCGTCGACACCACCCGCCAGCTCTTCGATCGCTTCTCGCGCCGCGACATCGCGGGGCTGCTCGAGCTCTGCGACGACGACCTGGAGTTCCTCCCCGTCACCGCCATGGTCACCGCCGAAGGCGAGCCCTACCGCGGGCACGCCGGGATCACCCGCTACATGGCCGACGTCGCGCGCGTGTGGGAGGAGCTGACGGTCGAGCCGCTCGAGTTCCACCGCGCCGGCGACGACACCGTGGTGACGGTCGGCCGCGTCTACGCCTGGGGCGTCGGGCGCGTGATCGACGCGCCGGTCGGGTGGCTCTGGCGCTTCGGCCCTGACGGCCGCGCCGTCTACGGCCGCGTGTTCGAGAGCCGCCGCGACGCGCTCGCGGCGGCCGGCCTGGACCCGGGCTCCGCCTAGCCGTCGTCCTGCCGGAACGCCCAGCGGATCTCCTCGATCGACAGGCCCGCGGCCAGGCAGGCGAGGAGCTTCATGCGTGCGGCCTGCGGACTGAGGAAGCCCGCGGGGATGATCCGGGTGCCGCGCAGGTCGCGCTCGGAGCCCGGGTAGCCGTAGGTGGCGCTGAGGATGACGCCGCGCTCGGGGCGGCAGTAGGCGACGACCGGGATCCGCTCGGCGGCCTCGCCCCAGAGCTCGAGCACCTCGGGGCTCAGGTGCCCGGCGCCGAGCGTGCCGATGACGGCACCGTCGGGCTCGGTCGCAAGCGCGGCGCGGGCCAGCATGCCCTCGTCCCCGGCGGTCGTCGGCACGATCAGCACGTTGCGGTCCAGGTCGGGCGGGTCGAGCGGCGGGTTGCGCGGCAGCCTGCTCCAGATCGTGGGATGGCCCTCGGTGACGCGGCCGAGCGGCCCGTTCTGGGGGCTGCTGAACGCCACGAGGCTCGTCGTGTCGGTCTTGCGCACCGTGCGCGCGTGATGGATCTCGCCGCCGAAGACGACCAGCACGCCGAGCCCGGTCGCGGCCGGCGCGGCGGCGACGCTGACGGCGTCGACGAGGTTCGCGGGCCCGTCGGCGCCCGGCGCGGTCGCGGGGCGGATGGCGCCGGTGAACACGATCGGCGCGTCGGCGTCGTGCAGGACGTCGCACAGCATCGCGGTCTCCTCGAGCGTGTCGGTCCCGTGCGTGACGACGACGCCGATCCCGCGGCGGCTGGCGTCGCGCGCCTCGCGGCAGATCGCGAGCTGGTCGGCGGCCGTCAGGTGCGCGCTGGGCTTGTTCATCAGCGTGCGCGCCTGCAGGCCATCGAACTGCTCCAGGCCTGACGTCCGTTCGACGATCGCGGCCGCGTCGAGCTCGGGCTGCGCGCCGCCGCTGCCGGTCATCCCGATGGTGCCGCCGGCCGACAGGATCAGGACGCGGCGGGCGGGGTCGTGGCGGTCCGGCGACATGCCTGGGATCTTCGCAGCGGCTAGCCTGGGGCGCGTGCGACGGATGCTGGCCACCGTGTTGGCCTGCGGCGCCGTGGCAGGCGTGGCGATCGCCGTGGCCCAGTCCAGCGACGACGGATCCCGCCCGCACACGCCCCGGTCCGAGGCGGCGCTGCCCGCGCCCGACGGTGCGCTGCCTCGCGCGCCCGATGCGCTGGCTGCTGAGCTCACCTCGGTGGTGCGGCGGCTGCGCAGCGTCGGCTGGGACGGTTCGGCGCCGGTTCCGCGCGACGTGACGTACCTGGCGCTGCGGGATCAGCGAATCCTGCGGCTGCTGGCGGCGCGGCGCGCGCTCGGCGACGTGACGCTCGCGCTGCTGCCGCCCGACGTCCGCGGGGAGGCTCGCGACACGGTGCGCGCCCGGCGTGCGCTGGCGGCGATCCCGCGCGCGCCGGGCCGGTTGCCGCGCGTGCGCGTCGCGCAAGCCGCACCGGGCGCGGCGCTGCGTCACTACTACGCCGCGGCGCAGCGGCGGTTCGGCATCGACTGGTCGGTTCTCGCCGCGGTCAACTTCGTCGAATCGGCGTTCGGGCGGATTCGCAGCGCCAGTGAGGCCGGCGCGCGCGGCCCGATGCAGTTCCTGCCCGCGACCTGGCGCGCGTTCGGTATGGGCGGCTCGATCGACGACCCGCACGACGCGATCCTGGGCGCAGCCAACCTGTTGCACGACAACGGGGCGCCGCAGCGATTGGCCCGCGCGCTCTTCGCCTACAACCACTCCGGTGCGTACGTGCGCGCGATTCGGCTGTTCGCACGGCGGATGCATGCGGATCCACGTGTATTTCTGACCTACTACGCGTGGCAGGTCTTCATCCGCACGCGCCACGGCGTCCGGCGGGTCACCGGCCCCGGCCGGGCTTAGCCCGGCAGGTCGTCGGATTCGCGCAGGCCGCCGGGTCCCAGCTCGTCGGGGAGCATGCTGTCGATCACGTCCGCCACGCGGTCGGTCGCCACCTCGAGATGATCGGTTGCGATGAGCTCGTCCTCGCGGTCCAGCGCGTAGCGCGCGAGCACCAGTTGGTGGTGGACCTCGCGGTAGAGCTGCAGTGCGCGGGCGCGGTCCTCCTCCGCGCGGTCGAGCTCGGCGAAGCGGGCGCTGAGCTCGGCACGGTCGAACTCTGCGGCGAGCACCCGCGCCAGCACGTGCATGAAGCGCACGTCGCGCTCGGGGAGCCGCGGTTGGGGCCGGCCGCTCGCGGCGCAGAGCGTGCCCAGCAGCTCACCGTCGTGGAGCTCGACCGGGACGCCGACGTAGGCGGCCGGGCCGTTGACGTTCTGCAGCTCGGGCTCGGCGCCGGCGTCGGGGATCGTGTTGCCGATCCGGCCGTCGAGCATCCGCTGGCAGTAGGTGTCGGGGAGCGGCACGACCATGCCCTCGTGCACGCCCACGCCGTCACTGTCACCGACGAGCCGGAGGATCTCCTGTTCGTGTTCGCCCATGCGCGAGACGTAGGCCACATCCATGCCGAGCAGCTCGCGCACGAGCTCGAGCGCGTCGTCGATGTTCTGCGGCGTACGGGGCGACCACGTCGTCATTGGCGCGGAAGTGTTTCATGCGCGTCCTGAAACGCGAAAACCCCGCCTGAGCGGGGCTTTCTGATGCATGCGCCGAAGAGGACTCGAACCTCCACGGGCCATACGGCCCACAAGGCCCTCAACCTTGCGCGTCTACCAATTCCGCCACCGGCGCGTGGGGCGGCTGAGTATAGCCCCGGCTTGATTCCGTCCTCGGGGCGCGCTAGCTTGCGAACACATGTTCGTTCCCGCGCCCAGCACGCCCACCCGGAGGAGCAACTGATGGACCTGACGAAGCGCCAGCAGGAGATCTTCGACTTCATCAAGCGCTACTCCGCCGACTTCGGCTACCCGCCGACCGTGCGGGACATCGGCAAGGCCGTGGGCCTGGCCTCGTCGTCGACGGTGCACGCGCACCTGGCGAACCTCGAGAAGCTCGGCCTGCTGCGGCGCGACCCGTCCAAGCCGCGGGCGATCGAGATGCTCGACCGCGCGCGGGAGGGGGTCGAGCAGGCCGTGGAGAACGTGCGCTCGCTCGTCAAGCCCGACGGGCTCCCGCTCGTCGGCCAGGTCGCGGCGGGCTCGCCGGTGCTGGCCGAGGAGAACATCGAGGAGTACGTCGCGGTGCCGCCGCTCGCGGGCGGGGAGACCGGCGAGTACGTCCTTCGGATCCGCGGCGAGTCGATGAAGAACGCCGGGATCCTCGAGGGCGACTACGTCGTGGTCCGCCCGCAGGAGGACGCCACCGACGGCGAGATCGTGGTCGCGCTCGTCGGCGAGGAGGCGACGGTGAAGCGCTTCTTCCGCGAGAACGACCACGTCCGACTGCAGCCCGAGAACGAGACGATGGAGCCCATCCGGTCCAAGGACGTGCGCGTCCTCGGCAGGGTCGTGGGGCTCTTCAGGAGCGTGACATGACCGCAACCGCACTTCAATTCGATTTCGACTTCGACGCGCCGGCCCGCCGCCTGCCGGTGCGACGCCCCGCCTCGCTCACGCTCGTGAGCTCGGATAGCCCGGCGGCGGCCGGCCGGAGGCTGACGCTCGACGACGTGCTCGTCGAGCGTTGGGAGCGCCTCCGCGCCGGCCGCTCGGCGGCCTGCCTCGTCTGTGGTGAGCCGACGGCGCCCGCGGGCGCCTGTGGCTCCTGCGGCTCGTCGCTGTCGTAGCGGCGACCGCGCGGAGCGCTCAGGAATCGGCCGCCGCGCTCGACTGCTCGGCCCGTGGGACGACGCGCTCGCCTTCTCCATCACGCACGCGCAGCTCGCCGGCGAGCCGCTCGCGATCGCGCTGATGGAGAAGGGTGAGCCAGCCTCGGTGCGAGGAAGTTGCGTGTGACGCTGCCCTCGTATATGGAGGTCAGCGTCACACGCAACTCGCTTGGCGGCTCGGCGCGCGGGCGATGACGCCAAAGCGTCCTTCATGCGGGGCTATGGCACCGCACGATGCACGTTTCAGTCCCAGCGCGTGCGAAACGTGCACCGTGTGCCCCTATACAGACCACGCCGGCGCCCCGCCCAAGATCGGAGCGGAACGCCCAACGAACTACAGCTAGGCGGCCGCCGCCAGCGCGGCGCCGAACAGCCAGACGATGTGGCCGGCCTGGTCGATGAAGATCCAGAGCGGATGGTCCGGCGGCGGGTCGGCCTTCTTGACGGTGATCGTGTACCGGTAGAGCAGGCGGCGATCGTCCTGCACGAGATGGGTCAGGAGCGCGATCGCGGCTGCACCGAACATGCGGCCGACGGATTGCTTGTCGGCGATCCAGACGAACGCCGGCACGAACACGAGCGAGTACGTGAAGAGGTGCGAGAAGAGCGCCTTGCGGGCGACCGGATCGGAGCCCAGGCCGCCCGACTTGCGGACCGCCTGAAACTCCGTCTGCAGCAGGAAGTCCCCCATGGCATGGCACACGAGGAACACGATGAAGGCCTGATCCCAGGTCACGGCGCGCGCGAACCTAGCAGGGGCGCAACGCGCTGCGGCCACAGCGTGGACAAATTCACATTGCGGGAATTCGCCGCGTGAGCAGGGAATCCCCTGCCGCGCCGAACGGTTGTGCCGGCGTCAGCCCAGGTGGCGCGCGGCGCGCAGCGCCAGCGCCATGATCGTCAGGGTCGGGTTGAAGCCACCCGACGAGGCGAACACCGAGCCGTCGGCGATCACCAGCCCCTCGATCTCGTGAACCCGGCCAAAGCCGTCGACCACCGAGCTGTCGGCCGAGGCGCCCATCCGCGCCGTGCCCATGATGTGCCTGGTCGACGGCAGCGCTCCGGGGGCCGGCGCGTCGGTGTCGAAGGCGAGGCCGCTCGTCGCGCCCGGCGCGGCCTGGCAGATCGCCTCGAGCTTCGGCTGGTAGTACGCGGAAGCCGCCAGCTCATGCACGTGCGGCGAGTACGTGATCCGCGGGACCGGGAAGCCGTACACGTCGCGGATCGCCGGGTCGAGATCGACGCGATTGGCGAGCTGCGGCAGGTCCTCCCCGATCATCGAGATGCCGGCGACGTGGTTGCGCACCGTGCCGCTGCGCATCAGGTCCTTGTGGGCGCGTCCCCAGACACCGCCGATCCCCGCGTACGCCTTGGCCTCGGCCAGCAGCGTCAGCGTTCCGCCCACCTCGCAGATGCCGCCCTTGAGATAGGGCAGCCCGGCTGCGTTCGCCGCGTCGCCGAAGTCGGGCCCGACGAAGTCGTCGATCGTCACGGTCGTCGACGGCCCGCGGTAGGCGTGCACCTCCTCGGAGAAGAACGCGGCCGCCTGCGTGAAGTGGTGGAACATCAGGTTGCGCCCGAGCTGACCGGAGCGGTTGCCGAGCCCGCCGGGATGCTTCGGCGTCGCCGACAGCAGCAGCAGCCGCGCGGTCTCGATCGCCGACGCCGCGACGATCACGACATCCGCGCGCTCGTGCCGCCGGCGCCCGTGGCGATCGAGGTACGACACGCCGATCGCGCGGCGGCCGTCGCGCGACAGGTCGATGCGATGCACGAAGCAGCGCGAACGCAGGCGCGCGCCGGCGCGCAGCGCGTGATGCAGGAACGACACCGCCGCGCCGCCGCGCGCGTTGATCGGGCAGCCGAACCCGGAGCAGTAGCCGCACGAGTTGCAGCGCGGCCGGCCGTCGAAGCGCCGCGAGTTGACCGCCTGCGGGAACGGATACGGGTGGAAGCCGAGCGACTCGGCGCCCTTCGCCAGGAGCGAGCCGCCGTACATCGGCGGATTCGGCGACATGGCGAATCCATGCCGCCGTGGCGCCTGCGCGAGTGTCGCCGCCGGCATCCGCGCGCGGTCGCCCTGGACACCGAGCCGCCGCTCGACGGCGTCGTAGAGCGGCTCGAGCTCCTCGTAGGTCAGCGGCCAGTCGGCCACGTTGGCGCCCGGCACGGGCCCGTGGAGCGAAAGCCCCTTGAAGTCCTGTCGCCAGAACCGCGGCACCTTCGCGTCCCAGTGCACCGTGCCGCCGCCGACAATTGTCGGCAGGTCGTTGACGTCGCCGGTGAACGAGCGATCCAGGCCGCGCCCCGCCTCGTCCTGGGTGCGCGCGGTGCGCGGCTCGAGCAGCGGATCCTGGTTCTCGAAGAAGCGCTCGGCCTTCACCTCGTCGTTGCCGAAGCGCGAGCCGATTCGCCCATGCGCGCCAAGCCCGGGGAGGAGGTTGCGACCCTTCTCGAGGATCAGCACGTCGTGTCCCGCGCGCACGAGCTGCCAGGCCGCGACGCTGCCGCCTGCACCCGACCCGACGATGATCACCGAGTCCCGCCTGGCCATCAGCCGGGCTCCGAGACCTCGCGGTCGGTGAACCCGCGCGGCTGCCGGTCGCCCGGCCAGCGCGTGTAGCTCCAGCCGACGAGCTTGTGGTTGCCGCCGTACTCGGGCGGCCCGTACATCGCCTCGAGCGTGTGCTCGAGCGCCGTGCCGACGAGCTCCTGGATGCGAGCGTCCGTGGTGTCGTGCAACAGCGCGTCCTGCGCCGCGCCCGGCAGGGCGGCGAAGTTCCCGCCCGCGCGCGCGTCCAGGTGCGCCAGCCCCTCGCGGTAGATCTGCTGCAGCCCGCGCACGGGGCCGGCGAACTCGCGCTTCTTGATGCCCCGCGAGCCCTCCAGGCGGATGCGCCAGCCGAGCGCCGCATGGCGGTCGAGCGCCACGAAGTGCGCGAAGTCGTCGCGCCGCCCGCCCGCCCGCTTGGAGAACGGGCCGCCGGCGTGGATCAGCGGCGGGTGGACCTCGAAGGCGCCGAGGAGCAGGTCGATCGCCTCCGCGCAGCGAGCCTCGAGCGCGCCCGGGTCGGAATCGTCGGGCGGGCCGGGGACGAAGCGCGCGGTGACGGCGCGCAGCGTGTCGAGCTCGGCGGCCGTCAGGAACCGCCCATCGGCGCCGCTGCGCGCGACCTCCTCGATCAGCGCCTGCACGCGCGCCGGCGCGACAAGCGCCAGCAGGCCGACGGCCCCCGTGGACTTGAGCAGCGAACGCCGGCTGAACCGCTCGTCCCACACCCTGGCGCGAACCTACCCGAGCCGCTACCTTCGTGCATGCAGGCCAGACAGCCGCGGAGGGAGAGAAAACCCTTCGAGGAAAGTCCGGACACCGCAGGGCAAGGTGGTCGCGAAGGCGACCCGGGGAAACCCGCGGGAAAGTGCCACAGAAACACACCGCCGATGGCGCCCGTTCACGTGGCGGGCGCACAGGCAAGGGTGAAAAGGTGCGGTAAGAGCGCACCAGCGTCGCGGTGACGTGGCGGCTAGGCAAACCCCACCTGGTGCAAGGGCAAGCAGGACCGATGACGCGGCCCGCCGAGGTCCAGGTAGCCCGCACAGATGGATGGCTGTCCAACGACAGAATCCGGCTTACCGGCTTGCTAAGGGAGGGCCCCGCTCCGGCGGGGCCCTTCTATGCCTGTCCCGCCGCAAGCAGGGAGTCGGCTTCGCGCAGATAATGCGTCGCTCCGACGGAGCGATAGAACGCGAGCGCCCGTTCGAGCTGGACCGCAGCGTCGGCACGCCGGCCATCGGCAGCGAGGCTGCGCGCGGCACACAGGCGCGCGTAAGCCTCCTGGGTGGTTGCTCCGACCGCGGCGCAGGTCTCCGCCGCCGCGAGCGGGTCACCGGTGGCGAACGCGATCGCGGCGCGAACGGGCGGCATTGCCTGTCGGCCGTCGAGGGCGGCGGCAAGCCGGTCGCCGCGGCCCAGCGGCGTCAGCGTCCAGGCCGCGATGTGGCTCGCGGACGTGCTGAATCCGAGCCAGCGTCCTGCCTCCATCTCGGACAGGAGCTCGTCGGCCAGCTGCGCGGCGCGCGCCTCGTCGCCCGCTTCGAGCAGGACGTGGGCGGCCAACGCGTGCGTCGTGTGGATGTTCTGTGGATCGTTGGCGCGGTCGGTCCCAGCGAGCGCCTGTTCGACGTCGGCGAGCGCCGCCGCACGATCGCCGCGCGCGAAGCGCATCGCCGCGCGTACGACGTACAACTGGCCCGTCAGGTAGTGCGATGCACCTGCTGTGACTTCGGCGAGAAATGCGTCTGCGCGGGCGGTCGACTCGTCCCACAGGCCGACGTCGTACGTCCTGTTGACGAGGATGCCATCCCCGAAGCGCATGTAGGTGCGCT
>Ga0308176_10002765_pt1 | contig 11109 bp, 7 predicted proteins | sample PhyCR2_3_FD_203890 | JGI IMG/M metagenome (GOLD analysis project Ga0308176, IMG submission 203890) | Soil microbial communities from UC Gill Tract Community Farm, Albany, California, United States - DLSLS.C.R2 | ecosystem: Environmental > Terrestrial > Soil > Agricultural land | place: USA... | reverse complement strand
CCCGGCCCGCGGAGCAAACTCCGGCCACTTCCCAGCAGTGGGCGATTCCTGTCCCGACCGGCATCGCATTTTGGCTTCTCTATCTGGCGGGGCTCGTGTTGCCGCTGATTCGTATCAACAGCCGGCCGACGGGCGATTACAACTGGGAGGCATACACAATCGCGGGGCTGCTTGATTTCGGCCGACGACCGTCAACGGGCATTTTGTCGATAAATGGCGGGTTGATGACCGACAGCGGTCACAGTGCCGTCACGGTCGGGCCGATGTGGCTGACCACGACGCTGTTCGGTACGACATTTGGAAGTATGCGCGTGGCGGTCATTCTGCTCGCCGGGTTCGCAATCCCGCTGGTCTGGCTCCTTGGGCGGGAACTCGCCTCCGATGCCGTCGGATTGGGCGCGGCGATCTTATTGGGCACGTCACAGGTCTACCTGCTTTACGGGCGCACCGCAACCAATGTGGGGTTGTCCCTGACGCCGGCGCTGATTGGCTTCCTTCTGCTCTGGCGGCTTGTCCGGCCGGATGGCGGCCGCTGGTGGATTCCGCTGATGCTTTTCCAGGTGGCGTTGGTCGCGGAGGGCTATTTCTATTCGCCGATTCGATTTCTCTGGCCAATCGCCTGCGTTCTCTTTCTGGTTGAATCGATCCTGCGCTCCGGCGATCGCCTCCGCTTTTTGACGTGTTTCCTGGCGACGATCGCTATCCTGCCCCTGGCTGTTGGCCTGCTCATGGACGGCCACCGGGTGCAGGCGGTCGATGCCGTTGAGAACTATTACTACGGGCGCGGCGAGCAGGTCTTCACCTTCAGCAACAATCCAGCCGAATTCGTTCCGTTTTTGCATCCAGCCAATGATGCGCAGAGGGAGCAACTGGCCACCGAATCGAATAGTGCGCTTACCCGGCGTCTGATCAGGATCAATGCCGAAGCACTGGGCAACTTGCTGATTGATCGAGACACCAGACCGGCGATTACCGATTTCTGGAACCCACACGGGCGGCTTTACACGGTCTGGCTTGTGCCGTTGTTCCTTCTGGCGCAGCTTATCTTCTTCTGGCGGTTTTTCCGGGATCCCAGAGCCCGCTTTCTGCTGGCGCTGTTCTGGGGTTTCAGCCTGCCGCTTCTGCTGACCTCAAACGTCCATATTGGGCGGCTGATTTTCGTGGTGCCGGTGCTGGCGGTGAGTTGTGTGCTCGCGGGTGATATCGGCATGCGCTGGATCGGACGCCGACTTTTGAAAGCGCGGGCGGCAGGGTTTCAGCGAGTGTTGCCGCTTGTAGTTTGCGTTGTGATTGGAGTGGTGGGCGCCGTGACGAGTCTGCAGGACTGGTTCGGAACCGCCTTCGAGCCACAGCAGTCCGAGGTCGTCGCGGCCAAGGCAAGCAGGATCATGAACGCGAAGCCGAGCGTCCAATTGGCGTACGTGTTTGGGGATGACAGCGGGTGGGAGATCGAGCACTTGCGCATTTCGGTGCTGGAAATTGACATGGCCGGATCGGTCCGCTTTATCGACGCCCTTGATGGGGAGTCGTTCGGTTCGGGACCCGTTCCACTGCTGTTTCACGGGATGCTCGATCGCCTCAAAGACCCGTCCACCGTACCCGGCTATTGCACCAATCTCTATCTGTTGGAACCGGACGCGGCGGATGCCTTCCGGCGGATTACGAATCCGTCGGCCCAGGCGGTTTGTGGCAAGCCGCTGGATTATCAGGTGGTTTGAGACTCAGGTAACGCGCGCTTCGGCTGGTGGTTCGGGGCAGGGTTCGATGTGCCAGATCTGCTCGTCGCCACCGGCCAGAGCCAGTTCGGTCAGAAAGTCGCCAAGTTGGGGACCGGGCACGAAGTAGCTGTTTTCGTGCGGCGCATGCAGGAGCGGTGTGTCGAGGCGGGTGACGATGCGGTAGAAGGTGGGCAGCCGGGCGATCGCTTCGGCCCGCGCTTCACCATGCCGATAGTGATAGCGACTGCCGCGGACTGTGCTGGTCCAATCGACATCAGCCCAGCCACTCCCGTCAGGATGATCGGGAACCCAGTGGTGATCGCTCGAATGGACAGGATTGGTCGGTGGCATGCGGTTGAATCTCCGGGTTACTGGTGTGAGTCAGAGTATCGACCATCGCTGGAACCAACTGGATGCGGCGAGGACCCCCATAGGCAATCGATTCTCCCAGGCGGCCCGTAACGGATGCTCGAATTGGCAGGGATCCACACATCTAGAATCCGTTTGTCGTCATGCAGACGACGGGATTGAGTTCATGGCAAGCAATTCGACGATATTGACGATTGGGTATGGGCGGACGGCACTGGAGATCATTCTCGAGCGGCTACAGGAGCACGCCGCGCAGTATTTGATCGATGTGCGCGCTTCACCGTTTTCGCGTTTCAATCCTGATTTTTCGCGACCGGTCTTGCAACCTGTGCTCGAGGAGGCCGGGATCACCTACGTCCACATGGGCGAGGGTCTCGGTGGGCGGCCAACCGATCCGCAGTATTACGACGATCGCGGCCGGGTGGATTACGTGCGCCTGGCCGAATTGCCCGCCTTCCAACATGATCTGGAGCGGTTGATTCGCATTGATGAACAGCGGCTCCATGCGGTGCTGATGTGCAGCGAGGGCAAACCTGAACTCTGCCATCGGAGCAAATTGATCGGCGTGGAACTGGCGAAACGGGGGATAGCGATTGGACACATCGATCCAGATGGCGCGGTCGTCGATCAGGAGACGGTCATCGCGCGCCTGACCGGCGGGCAACTCAATTTGCTCGAAGAGGCCGCTCCAACCGCGCGTTCGCGGCAGCCAACCCGGATCGGTAAGCAGATCGTCGCCGCCCGAACGACGGACGAGTGAGGCACGCAATTTCCGTTCGGCGGTAGGATTGCCGGGTAACGGATTTGTTTCCCGCGAAAGGCAATGTGCATTGGCTGAGACTACGACGTACAGCAATTACATCAATGGCGAGTGGGTCGCGGCAAAATCGGGCGGAACGTTCGAGAACCGCAATCCAGCCCGCAACTCCGATCTGATTGGGCGCTTTGCCGCATCCGGGAAAGACGATGTCGACGCGGCACTGACAGCGGCATCGGAGGCGTACTCCGGTTGGCGGGCGACCTCGGCGATTGCCCGGGCCAACATCCTGTACAAGGCGGCCGAGCTTCTTTTCGCCCGCGTCAACGAGATCGGCGCCGAACTGACTCGCGAAGAGGGGAAGACGCTCAAGGAGGGCATTGGCGAGACGACCAGAGCGGCCCAAATCCTGCGTTATTTCGCCGGTGAACTGCATCAGCCACACGGCGAGCAATACCCGTCGGTCAATCCCACGACGCTGCTCTACACGGTGCGCGAACCGATTGGCGTCGCCGCCCTGATCACGCCATGGAACTTCCCGATCGCGATTCCGGCCTGGAAGATGGCGCCGGCGCTGGCATTTGGCAACACGGTGGTGCTCAAACCGGCCAGTCTGACGCCGCTCTGCGCAGTGCGACTGATCGAGGTGCTGCACGAGGCCGGCATCCCCAAGGGCGTGGTCAATCTCGTGACCGGTTCAGCCGGCGATGTTGGCGATCCGCTGGTGCGGGATGCGCGGGTGTCCCTGATTTCGTTCACCGGATCGAACGCGGTCGGTAACGAATTGAAGAAGACGGCAGCCGAGCGGGGTGCGAAGTTGCAGCTGGAACTGGGGGGCAAGAACCCCGCTATCGTACTGGCCGATGCCGATCTCGATCATGCGGTGACACATGTGATCAACGGCGCGATGATGAGCACGGGGCAGAAATGCACCGCGACGAGCAGGGCAATCATTGACCGGCGTGTGGCCGATGCGGTCACGGAGCGGTTGCGGCAACGCATTGGCGCGATCGTCGTGGGCGATCCGGCGGATGCCAAAACGACGATCGGTCCGGTGGTCGATGCCAAAGCGGCGGAGCGCATCATCGGCGATATCGATCGGGGCAAGTCAGAAGGCGCCCAGGTGCTGCTGGGTGGATCGCGTCCAGGAGAGAACGGCCTGGGCGATGGTCATTTCGTGGCGCCGACCCTCTTCGCGGGCGTTAAGTCGCATTCGTTCCTTGGCCAGGAAGAGTTGTTTGGCCCGGTCCTCGGTGTAATTGCGGTCGATGACTATGACGAAGCGCTCGCGGTGGCCAACAGCGTGCGCTTCGGACTGTCGGCGTCGATTTTCACGCGTGATCTGGGGCGGGCGATGCAATTCGCGCGCGATATGCAGGCAGGCATTGTGCATATCAACAGCGAGACGGCCGGGGCGGAACCACACGTGCCGTTCGGTGGATACAAGGGCAGCAGTTCCTACTCGCGCGAGCAGGGCAAGGCGGCGCGGGAGTTCTTTACGCAGGTCAAAACGGTCTACATGGACCAACCCGGATAGCGCCGATCAATCCGGCACAAGCGCCGCAGCGGGTGATCGCGGGCAGGTAGCGGGCACTCCGTTCGCGCGACGGAGCGGGAGAGCGTTGGTATGCTGGAGGGCAATCACGTCTCGCGCCGCGATTCTGAATACGCAAGACATGTTGCCTGTCCGCAATCTGGACGGCGACGGGATCGATTACGTGTACCAGCTTTTTCGCACATATGGATTGGCAATCGGCGCCGCGCTGGTAGCGGTCGCTTTTGGTCTGATTCTGACCAGTCAGGGCACATTGGCCCACGGTGGAAAGACGTACCGCGTGCTGCCGGCCAACGTCCAGGTAGACGGTTCGTGCGAATCCTCCGGGCTGTTCACCGCGAGTGCGGAAGGAGCCTGCACGCACGGCCCTGATCCCGCCCCGCCGGGTGTGACCCCTGCTGAGGTCGATACGCCGGTTCAGTTCACCGAAGCCTCATTTGCGGTTTGCACCGGGAATGGCTCCAGTGGTGACCGCGTTCAGGTGCTCTATGTCCACGCCGCTGATAAGCCAGACCGGTACAACGACTATCTGACCTCGTTCCGGCAATGGGCCTCGGAAGGTGATGGCGTCTATCAGGCAAGCGCCAAAGAGACGGGCGGCACGCGATACATCCGCTTTGTGCATGACGCCAATTGCATCATCGATGTCGACGACGTGCAGGTTTCGAGCGCGGGCGATGACGATTTCTGGACGCTCTCCGGCGAACTCTGGAATCTCGGCTTTCACAATCCGGCGCGCAAGTACCTGGTCTTCCTGGACCGCAATCACCCTGATTTTTGCGGCCAGGCCGACGTTTACCATGACGACAGCTCCGGGCAAGACAATACCAACAACACGACGTACGGGTTTGCGGTCATCTACAACGGTTGCTGGTCGTCGGATGTCACGATCTCGCATGAACTCGGTCACAACTTCGGCGCGGTCCAGGGATCATCCCCTAACGCAAGCCGGTGGGATCACTGCGTCGATGAGTGGGATGTCATGTGCTACGACGACGGGTCGGGGATCCCCTTGCGCTTCGAATGCTCCGACTATGCCGAAAATGAGCGCCTCGATTGCAACAAGGACGATTACTTCAACACGCAGCCGAAGGCCGGCAGTTATCTGGCCACGCACTGGAATATCGCGAACAGCGCCTGGCTCGGATCGAGCGACGCCGGGCTGAGCTTCAACCGGGACAAGGCGAAATACAACGAATGGGTGGCCGCGACGATGAGCGGGTTCACGCCGGGCCGGACGATTACCCTCTTCTGGCCGGATTTGACAGTGATGGGGTCGGTGACCGCATCGGGATCGGGCACAGCAACCTTCCAGTTCCGCGCGCCGCTGGTGGCATTGGGCAATTACACGCTGCTGGCCAAAGATTCGGCTGGTATGAGCGCGACGGGTCTGGTGCGCATCATTCCGCGCCTCAATCTGAGCGAGTCGAGCGGCTATCCCGGCGCGCCGGTGCGGGTCTACCTGTACGGGTATGGTCCGAACGATGTGGTGCGGATCGAATGGATCGCCGACGATGGCATAACGGCGACCGATATTGGCACCGTGACTGTGGCTGACAACGGGCGGGCAAGTGTCGTCGTGGCGATCCCCTATTCCGTGGAAGTGGGCAGTCACTCGATCCGGGGCGCGGTAGTCGATGTGGGCCGCAGTTCGTCGCTCTCCTACACGCTGTTGCAGACGCCATGGAAGGTGTCGCTTTCGAAAACGTCGAGTAAATACAACGGAGAGGTGGGCGCTACCCTGACCGGCTTTGCGGTCGACTCGCCGATCACATTGACCTGGCAGGACGGTAGTGTGCTGGGCGAGGGCACGACGGATGGGTCGGGTGAGGCGACGTTCTCGTTCCTGACACCGCTCGCTCCGCTCGGTGATTATGTCGTTCTGGGAACAGACGGTGCCGGATCGATCGGTGTGGCATCACTGCACGTGGTTCCACGCATTCTGTTGAGTGCGGATGCGGGGTATCCGCTGGCCACGATTCGGGTTTATTACTACGGATTTGCCCCCGGAGATCAGGTGGAGACGCGCTGGTATGAGGCCAGCGGCACAACGTATTCGGTGCTGAACACGCTGACGATTGCCGACAACGGCCGCGGGAGCGCCCTGGTCCAGATTCCCGAAAGCAAGGAATACGGCGCGCATACGATCCGGGGATCAGTGGTTGGGGCAAGCCGCAGCACGTCAAGCGAGTTTTCCTTGGCCGTGCCGCCCTGGAATCTGTCGTTATCAAAGTCAAGCAGCAAGTACAACGGATCTGTCATTGCGACGATGACTGGTTTCGCCGCCAACCAGACGATCACCCTCACCTGGCCGGATGGAACGGTGCTGGCATCGGGGCAGACGGACGGCGCCGGAAACGCAGCGCTGACCTTCCGCACCCCGCTGGCGCCGCTCGGGAACTACGCCGTGCGGGCCACCGACGGAAGTGGCGACATGATCACAGTCACGCTTCGGGTGATTCCGCGCATCAAGTTGAGCGACACCTCGGGCGAAGCGGGGGCGACGACGCGCGTCTATTTCTATGGATTCGCGCCGGGCGACGAGGTTGAAATCCGCTGGTATGTCGCGACTAGTGGCGACGTCTACGTTGTGCTCGACACCGTGACTATTGCTGACAACGGCCGGGGATCGGTCGTCGTGACCACACTGGACGATGCGCCGTTCGGCAAACACACGATTCGGGGATCGGTGATCGGAGTCTCGCGAAGCACATCGACGACGTACACGATTACTAACCCGACGGGCTCGGATGACGCGACGCCCACGCCTTCGCCAACCGTGACGGCGACGGCCACCCCGGAGCCGAGCGGGACGCCAATTGCGACCGAAACGGCGACGCCGATCGGGCAGCCTACCGAAAGCGCCACGCCGGAGGCGACCGAAACGCCAGAGGCGACGGCGACACCAATCGAGACTCCAACCGACGTGCCAACTGAGGCGGCACCTGACACGGCGACGCCGGTGCCGACCGATACGCCATCACCCTCCCCGACCGATGAGATTGGTCGCGTGCTCCCGGTCTGGCGACAGCAAGTCTGATTCGATTGTTCGCTCCGCAAATGCGTGAAATCACCGATGCCCAGAGCATCGCCCCGCGCCAGTATGGAGTTGTGATCCGGGGGTACCGGGTGTCAACGAGTGGGGTGAGGGTGATGTTTGCGAAGATGCTGCTCGACAGTTTTTGGACATTGATCGCGGCGATCATGCGGTGATCACGGAGTAGGGCAAGGGATTGGGGAACAGGCCGGATTGAATTCTCCGGAGCCGGCCCCGGAATTGGCCGCCATGGGAGCATCAAACGTAGTACGCGGGTTCCATACCGCGGGTGGCCGAAGGCCACGTCATGGTGTCGACATCAGTGCTCCGTAGTGCCGATATGGTCAATTCGCCCGTTGATTGCGTTGACGTTAGCGACCAGGAGCGTTGCGATCGGGAACGCAATCGTCGACCTTCGGTCGATTCACCGTATGGAACCGGTGGGATTACATTTGGTGCAACCACCCAAGGTTGAGAGCAATCCACCTGGGCGCGCCGGGGTGGGCGTCTTGCTCAATCGGGAATGGCCACCATGGGATTAAGAAGGGGACAAGCCACCGCCACTTCATTTGATCGACGCCACAGGTAATTACCGGGTGAATTTGGGCCAGGTAGATGAGATTTGGGTCAGGGCGGATTGGAGTTCGGGGGCGGTCGGGAAGCCGTAGCCGAGACGGAAGCTGCGCGCATCCTGTTCGAACCACCAGCCGGGACCGACGAAATAGCCATCGGATTGAAGTTGGGCATAGAGCGCCCGGGCATCGAGCGCTGGCGCGGTGAAGCGCGGGAAGCAAACCACGCCGCCCTCCGGTTGAACCCATTCCAGCCCGGGATCAGAGGCAATCCACTCGGCGACGATGCGACGGTTGGTGCGAACGTCTCCGCGAATACCCGGCAACAGCGCCTCGCGGCCGGCCATCACATGTTCGGCAACAGCGATATCAAGCACCGAATGGGTTAGTGCCGCCTGCTCCTGACCGGCAAGGAGCGCCGTCATCAGCGTGCGATTGGTGCAGGTCAGCCAGCCAATCCGGATTCCAGGCACGCCGAAGGTCTTCGAAAGCGACGAAACGCTGATGACGTGATCGCCCAGGGTTGAGGCGGGCGGTAATGGTATGTCGGCCAGTTCCCGATAGGTTTCGTCGACAAGGAGCACGCAGCCGGCCTCGCGCGTCAGGTGCACGAAGCGAAGGAGATCGGCGGGTGGGATAACGGCGCCGGTCGGATTATGCGGCGTGGTGATGCTGACCAATTTCGTGCGCGGGGTGATGGCCTGGGCGAGCGCATCGACATCGATCTGGTACCCGTTTTCAAAGGTCAAGTCGAGATACGTAATGGTGGCGCCAATGGCCCGCGGGGTTTCGAGATTGCTGGCGTAGTTCGGACGAGTTACGACGAGTTCGTCGCCAGGATCAAGTAGCGCGGTCGCGATCAGGAAGAGGGCTCCGGCGGCGCCGACCGTGACCAGCACGTTGTCCGCGGTCAGGCCGCCCTGGCCATCCGCGGCGATCGCCCGGCGAAGCGCTTCGCTGCCACGGTGGTCACCGTAACAAAGCGGTGCATCAGTTATGGATCCGAGATCGAAGCCGAGCTCGGTCAGGGAGCGGTCGCGCATTGAACTTTCGGCCAGGTTGACGACAACCTTGTCATACCCGATTTGTTCGGGGCTCTCGACCTCCATGATCATGCGCTGGAAGTTCATCGGGTGTCGTCCAGGGCGATCGCGCCAAGTCCATCGATGCCGATGACGGGTGGATCGAGGTGAAGCGAAGTCAGACCGATTCCGGCGAAGGGCGTAATGCCAAAGCGATCCTCCAACACTGTCGCGGCCTGGTTGTAGAGCTTGATGAGCGGAGTCACCCAGGCGACGACGCTGATCGTGATCGCATCAGGTTCAAGAGCATCGGCCGCGCAGATTTGCTCGATTGCCGATCGGCAGAAGAGCGGAGCAGTTTCGGTGATCGCGGTCGCCATGGTGGCCTTGTCGATAATCTCGTCGGCGCCGGCGATCCGGATCGTCACGGCCGATCCGCGGGCGCTTTGATTGCGAACAATCGGAGCCAGGATATCGGCCACGGCCATCATGTCGGCTGAGATCAGGGTGTCACCAGCGCCGGTATACGAGGGAATGACGAACGCCCCCGGCGGAGGCAGTGGGGCGGCCTCGGTCACGATCTGTTTCTTGAGCAGAATGGCCGGGAGACCACTGGCCTGGCTGTACATGGCGCCGATCGGATAACCGGACATGCCGGGCACAACGAGCAGGTCGACCCGTTCGTGGCGAAGGTGGGCAGCGACCTCCGCAACGTGGTGGCGGAGCAGATCGGGCCGGGCGGCGGTTTTGAAGAGGGCGGCGTAGTCGAGACCGGGGCCTCCGCCGGGGAAGAGGCGGGGCCGGGCCAGGCGAACGAGCGCGCGGACGAGATCGCAGCTGCCAGGCGAAAGGGTCGAATCGGTCAGCCTTTCATCCAGATCGGTCAGCGGAAAGGGGTTAACAGGGCAGGTGACGACCGTCTGCTCGGCGGGGCGGTCGTAACGGGGCACATCGAATTCGGGCGTCACTATCGCTCCTCGCGGACGAAGGGCCGACCCAGAGCAGCCGGAGCGCCGATCCGCTTTCGGGCCAGATCGCCTGAGGCAATCACCAGCACGACGATTGTAAAGAGGTACGGGAGCATGTTCAGGAAGAAAGACGAAATGCCGACACCAACGACTTGCAACTGAAATTGCCCGGCCTGGACTCCGCCGAAGAGATAGGCACCGATGATGGCCCAACCTGGGTTCCAGCCCGCAAAGATGACCAGGGCGATGGCGATCCAGCCGCGACCGGCAGTCATGCCTTCGGTCCAACCGGGGTTGGTGCCGAGGGAGATGCAGGCGCCACCGAGCCCGGCGAAACCGCCGCCCACAACGACATAGGCAAAGCGCAGGGCGTTTACCGGTACGCCCATCGCATCGGCCGCGGCGGGGCTTTCGCCGATTGCGCGGAGATGTAGGCCGGGCTGGGTGCGGAAGACATACCACCAGAGCAAGGGCACAACGGCGAAGGAGATGTACGTCAGGGGATCCTGGCGAAACAGAATCTTGCCGATCTGCGGGATATCGCCCAGATATGGGATCGAATGATGCGCGAATTTTGCTGGTAACGGCTTGCCGACGAGGTTGCGACCAAGGAATGCGCTGAGGCCGGTTCCGAAGAGCGTCAGGGCGAGACCACTGACCACCTGATTGCCGCGCAGGACAACGGTGACGATGGCATGTAGCAATGCCAGCGAGGCGCCGGCAAGGATAGCGCCACCGACGCCCAGCCAGGCGGAGCCGGTCCAGATCGTGAAGGCGACACCGCCGACGGCGCCCATCAGCATCATGCCTTCGACACCCAGATTGAGGACGCCGGCGCGTTCGGCGAGCAGTTCGCCGAGACAGGCGTAGAGAATCGCGGTGCCGGCCGGTATCGCCGCGGCCAGGACGGTGGTCAGGAAATTGACCGACCAGACACTATCCATTGGTTGCTTCGGCCAGGGGCGCGGCCCGGCGAATACGGTAGTGCGTGAAGACTTCGCCACCGATCAGAAAAAAGAGGAGGGCGCCCTGCATCATCGGTCCGACCGAGCCAGGCAAGCCCATTGACGTCTGCAACTGATCGCTGCCAACGAGGGTCGCGGCGAGGAAG
>Ga0308176_10002764_pt1 | contig 11109 bp, 6 predicted proteins | sample PhyCR2_3_FD_203890 | JGI IMG/M metagenome (GOLD analysis project Ga0308176, IMG submission 203890) | Soil microbial communities from UC Gill Tract Community Farm, Albany, California, United States - DLSLS.C.R2 | ecosystem: Environmental > Terrestrial > Soil > Agricultural land | place: USA... | reverse complement strand
AAGACTACGTGGGCCCCGGTTACTTCGACGTAATCGGCATTCCCGTTTTCGCAGGTCGCGGGATTGAGAAGCAGGACACACCGACGTCGACTCGCGTTGCGGTGGTCAATGAAGCGATGGTGAAGCACTTCTATGGCGGTAACAACCCGATCGGGCGCCAATTCATGATCGACGACGCAGTTGAGATGAAACGGCCAATTACGATCATCGGCATCTCGAAGAACGCCAAAGATCATGGCAGCGGTATCCGCGAAGATGTTCGCCCCCGTTTCTATCTCGCTTTTCAACAAGTGACCGATCCCGGGCAGATCATGATGGAAGCACAAGCGGGCGATGCCCCTTCCGCGGCCGTCAGTAACCTCCAGAGCGAGATCAAGGCTGCCGACCCGCATTTGCCGATTGGGTTCATCAAAACCCTGGACAGTTTGGTAACGGGCAGCGCCGGCGAGCAGATTGCTCTCGCGAAACTTTCCGCGTTCTTTGGCGCGTTGGCATTGTTGCTGGCCTGCATCGGACTTTACGGGGTCATGTCGTACACCGTTGCTGGTCGTACCCGGGAAATCGGAGTGCGCATGGCGCTCGGTGCGCAACGGCTCGACGTGCTGCGTCTGGTGCTGCGGGAAGCCATGCTGCTGGTCGGGATTGGCCTGGCAATCGGGATTCCTCTATCGCTGGCCAGCACGCGATTTCTGCACAGCTATCTATTCGGTCTCAAGGGCACAGATCCAGCCTCTTTGATCGCTGTCGTTGTCGTACTGGGAATCGTTGCCGCGAGTGCTGCGTCGATACCAGCCCGGCGCGCCGCCAGCGTCGATCCGATGAGAGCTCTGCGTTACGAGTAAGGGAGGAATACAGCAATGACGGGGTTGATGCAGGACGTTCGTTTCGAGCTGCGGCAGTTGCGCAAGAGCTTCGGATTCACCTCCGTGGCTGCTTTCACGATTGCGCTAGGGATCGGAGCCAACACCGCAATCTTCAGCCTGGTGAGCGGTATTTTGCTGCGTCCGCTTCCCTATCCGCGCCCGGCGGAACTAGTGAGCGTGACTGGAACTTATCCGAAGGGCGCTTTTAATGCGATGCGCGAGCAGGTTCGCAGCCTGGAAGTCGCTGCCTACGCCGAAGGCCACGAGTACAACTTGACGCATGTAGGTGATCCGGTTCGTCTGACGGTTACTCCCGTATCGGCGGAGTTCTTTTCGGTGCTGGGTGCACGCCCGGAATTGGGCCGCACGTTCGTATCCGGCGAAGATGCCGCAGGCAATGACCGCTACGTAGTTCTGAGCCACGATCTTTGGGAGCAGCGCTTCGGTGGGAATGCCAACGTGGTCGGCAGGTCGATCGAGCTCGAGGGAACAAGTCGGCAGATCGTTGGTATCATGCCTGCCAATTTCCAGTTCCCTTCTCCAAAAACCGAAGTCTGGGTCCCTCTACATAACGATTCAGGGAATCAGGTGGAGTATTGGGCTGGCGACTTCATGCCCGTCATTGGCAGGCTGCGCCCGGGCACAACGCTGGCGCAAGCGAGGGCAGAAATTCGCCTGTTTCAGTCGCGCGTTTTCGGATTCTTTCCGTGGACGATGCCAAAAGCCTGGAACGCCGATGTGAGTGTGGTTGAACTGCGCAACGGCATGGTAGGAAATGTTCGGACAAGACTTCTGCTGCTGTTGGGTGCGGTGGGCCTGGTGCTCCTGATTGCGTGCGCAAATGTAGCGAATTTGATGCTTTCCCGCGCGGCCACCCGCGAAAAAGAAATGGGTATTCGCTCCGCCCTGGGAGCCGCGCCTCGCCGTATCGCTCGTCAACTTTTGACTGAGAGTATCTTGCTCGCGGTAATCGGGGCAGTCCTGGGCTTCGCTCTGGCAGGTGCCGGCTTATCTGCTCTCAAGGCTGCACTGCCGCCGAACACGCCGCGCTTGCAGGATGTGCACCTGGATTGGCGCGTCCTGATCTTCACTGGCGCTCTTGCGATTTTCACCGGTCTCGCTTTCGGATTGGCCCCGGCCTTGCAGTCTTCAAAAGCAGCTCTTTCCGAGGCCCTGAACTCTGCGGGACGCGGCGCATCCGTGGCCGTCTCGCGAGGGGTGCGCGGCTCTCTTGCCACCGCGGAAGTGGCGCTCTCCGTCATGCTTGTCATTGCGGCAGGGCTGCTGATGCGAAGCTTCTGGGCGCTTTCGCACGTCGACCCAGGCTTCCGTGCGGATCGCATCGTTACGGCGCGAATCGCTCCTAATCAATCGTTCTGTGCCGACGTAGAACGCTGTGTCACCTTCTATCGCAATGTTGTTGATCAGGTACGTTCCTCGCCTGGCGTCAGCGCCGCCGCATTGGTGAACACGCTCCCTCTGGGAGGCAGGGTAAGCAAGCGCTCGTTGGATATCGAGGGCTTTGTCGGAAGCAACGATGAGAAATCGCCGTTGTTCTGGTTGGATGTGGTTACTCCCGACTACTTTCACCTGCTGGGCATCCCATTGCTCTCGGGAAGAGGATTCAGCAGCACTGACGAAACTGGCAACGCAGCGGTCGCAATTATCGCAGCCTCGTCGGCCCAGAGATTCTGGCCGGGACAGAGCGCATTAGGGAAGCACGTGCGATTCTCGCGAGAGAACGAGTGGCGCACCGTGGTTGGCGTCATCAATGATGTTCGAGCCTACGACCTGCAGCACAACACACCGGAGTTCATGCGCGGGACCATTTACGTTCCCTATGGCCCTAAAGCAACCCTGGAGGGTGGACGGGTGCCCGCCGAGATGACGATTGTCGTTCAAACGGGTGCAGGTGAGGGGCAGGTCAGCGCCATGCTGCACAGAACTGTCGCCGGTTTCAGCGCGGAGGTGCCTGTCAGTGAGCTAAAGACAATGCGCACCGTTGTATCGGAAGCGGTGGCAACTCCCGCATCAACGACTTTTCTGTTCAGCTCTTTTGCGGGAGTGGCGCTCATTCTAGGCATTGTCGGTATTTACGGCGTCCTTTCATTCCTGGTCTCAAGAAGGCGGAAAGAAATCGGGCTGCGCATGGCCCTGGGGGCTCGCAGAAGCGACATTTTGTTGCTGGTCATGAAGGAAGGCGCCACTTTCGCAGTCGTCGGGATCGCGCTTGGGGTGGCAGGGGCAACGCTCCTGGCTAAATTGCTGGCCACCCAGCTCTATGGCGTTAGCCCCATGGACACGATTACTTATGGCAGCGTTGCCGCTTTGGTCTCATTCGTGACCATGGCTGCTTGCTATGTGCCTGCTCGGAGAGCAATGCATGTCGATCCACTCATCGCGTTGCGGAATGACTAAGTCGAGGGAGAAATCATGATTGAGTTGAAGAACCTGGAACGCAGTTATAAAACGCCGGCCGGCCAGACCTGGGTGCTGCGCCGGATCAATCTCGAGATTCGCGAGGGCGAATTCATTACCGTCATGGGACCGTCCGGAGCGGGCAAATCTTCGCTGCTGAACGTTCTGGCACTGCTCGATGACGCCTGGGAAGGCGAGTACTGGTTCCGCGAGGAGGGAGTCCATCAGATGAAGCGAAAGCAGCGCGCCGAGGTAGCCAAACGCAATATCGGCATGGTGTTTCAAAGCTACCACTTGCTGGACGATCTCACGGTGCAGGAAAACATCGATCTCCCACTCTCTTACAAGGACATCCCGAGAAAAGAGAGGCAGAGCCTGGTCGCCGATACGCTGGACCGCTTTCAGATCGTCGCCAAAAAAGATTTGTATCCCAGTCAACTCTCCGGAGGACAACAGCAGCTCGTAGGCGTTGCGCGTGCCGTGATTCACAAGCCGGCGCTTCTGCTGGCCGACGAACCCACGGGGAATCTTCACTCCGGTCAAGCCAAGGAGATCATGGAACTATTTCGCGAACTGAACCAGCAAGGAACCACCATTGTGCAAGTGACGCACTCGGATGCCAACGCCGCATATGGAAGCCGCACCATTCAACTGCGAGACGGCTGGATGGTCGGCGACACGGCCAATCCTTCGTTGTCGCAACCGGCGGAGGTCAGCGCATCGTGACCTGCCAAGCCAGAAAAATCTTACGATCATTCATGGCCGGGTGCGCATTGCTTGCGGCGGCGTGCTCAGCGCAAACCATGCCGCAGACCGACTCTGGAGAAAAGGCCTCAACCCGGCAGGGGGCCACGCGTCTGCAGTTTGAAATGCCGAAGTCACGCAATCCCTTGCATGCCTATGAGCCGGACACCGTTCCTGAACCGGCTCTGTCGAACTCCGGCCGGCTGGATCGATTGGTTAAGGATGGAACGTTGTATATCACGTTGAAAGATGCGATTGACCTTGCGCTCGAGGACAATCTCGACCTGGCAATTGCCCGCTACAATCTGCCGATCGCCAACACCGATATCCTGCGAACCAAAGCCGGCGGATTCTTTCGTGGCGTGAACACGGGCGTGGTCCAAGGCACTCCCGGCGGCGGCGTCGGAGGCTTCGGGACGGGCGCCCCGGGCGCAGGTGCCGGCGGCACGACCGGCGGCGCGGGAGGCGCCGGGGCCGGAGCTTCGGGCCTGGTTCAATCCACCCTAGGCGCAGGAACCGCAGTCTCGTCATTCGATCCTCTGTTGAATGTGAGTGGCGGGGTCGAGCATCAGACAACTCCGCTGGCCAACCGCCAGATTTACGGCGTACCGCTGCTGCAGTTGAATACAGGCCAGGTCGTCGCGAACTTTTCGCAATCATTTCCAACTGGGACGAATATCACTTTCCAATTCGCCAACTCGCGGCAGACGACGAATAGCCCGTTTTTCAATCTCTCTCCCACCCTGAATTCCACCTTTCGATTTCAGATTCAACAAGAGCTGCTGGCGGGTTTCGGATTTGGTCCGAACCTGCGCTACCTGCGCATAGCCCGCAATAATAAAAAGATCTCCGACATTGGTTTCAAAGACCAGGTCATCGCGACGGTCACGCAGATCGAGAACATTTATTGGGATCTGGTCAGCGCCTACGAGCAGACCCAAGTCAATGAGCAATCTGACTCATTCGCGAAGCAGACGCTGGAGAACGCCCGAAAGCAGTTGCAGTTGCAGAGTATCCCCGAGATGGACGTGCTGCGCGCAGAAGCTGAAGTGTCAAAACGCGATCAGGAACTCACGGTCGCGCGCACCAGCCTGCAACTGCAGCAGACGCTCATGAAGAATGCGATTACCAAGAGCCTGGATGATCCCACGCTGGAGGCAATGCCGGTGATTCCGACCGATCGCATCCAGACGGTTGCCATTGAGACGGCGGAACCGGTGCAGGACTTGATTAAGGAAGCTCAGCAGAATCGTCCGGAGCTTGCCGAGACCGACATCGATCTGGTGAACCGGCAGATCAGCCGCCGGGCTGCCAGAAACGCACTATTACCTTCACTGTCGGCGGTGGCTTTTTATAGCGGATCCGGACTCGCGGGTCCTTTGAATCCCATCTATGACACCAGCCAACTCGGACCTAATGTATCCACGGTCCCGACGGATTTTAACGGAGCCCTTCTGAATGCCTTCAATAACACTGCGCCCGATTATTACGTCGGCCTGAACCTGAACATCCCGATCAGGAATCGGGTCGCCAAAGCGGATCAGTATCGATCCGAGTTGGAGTATCGACAAGCCGAGTTACGCATGGAGCAACTCAAGAAGCAGGTGCGTATCGAGGTGCGCAATGCGCAGTTCGCGCTCGATCAAACCGGAGCGCGCGTCGAAGCCGCACGTAAAGCGCGAGACTTGGCCCAGCGGACATTCGACATTACCAAAAAGGAGCAGGATCTGGGAGCAGGCTCGAGCTACCAGACATTGTCCGCGCAGCGTGATCTGGCGTTGGCGCAGCTGGATCTGGTGAACGCGATGACAATTTATGCCAAGGCCAAAGTTGAGCTGGATCGCGCCACGGGCACAACTTTGGAACATAATGGCATACTGATTCAGGACGCAATCGCCGGCGCAGTTTCGCAGCGCATTCCTTAACAAACATGCCGACCACAGCCAAGTCCGGAGAAGTTGACCTCACAGCGTTTCGGCGGGAGTCCTCGGCTCCCGCTCGTATTCTCGCCGCCGACGACCAGGAGCATATCCTCGAGGCCCTCGATTTCCTGCTGCGTCCAGAAGGATATCGCGTAGACAAGGTCCGCTCTCCCGAAAAGGTCGCCGAAGCTGTTGCCAGCAACTCGTATGACGCGGTGCTCATCGACCTGAACTACACTCGCGACACGACTTCCGGCCAGGAAGGGCTGGATCTGCTCTCGCAAATCGTTACGCTCGATGCCACGGTCCCGGTGATCGTGATGACAGCCTGGGCCAACGTAGAACTGGCGGTCGAAGCGATGCGCCGAGGAGCTCGCGATTTTATCCAGAAGCCGTGGGAAAACGAGCGGCTTATCTCCATCATTCGGACGCAGGTGGAACTGCATCGCGCCCTGCAGCGTGCTGCACGCCTGGAAGCCGAGAATCGCCTGTTGCGAGCCGAAGGCAGGCCGGATTTCATCGCCAGCGCTCCCTCCATGCAAGCGGTTATGGATACTATTTCCCGCGTGGGCCCATCCGACGCGAATGTACTCATCACGGGCGAGCATGGGACGGGCAAGGAAGTGGTGGCACAGACGTTGCACGCGCTCTCCCCGCGGGCCTCTCGCACCTTAGTGGCGGTAAACACCGGGGCGATTCCGGACGGCGTTTTCGAGAGCGAACTGTTTGGCCATGTGAAAGGCGCATTCACGGATGCGCGTTCCGACAGGATCGGCCGTTTCGAACTGGCGGATGGAGGAACGATATTCCTCGACGAGATCGGCAACGTTCCTCTTCGCCAGCAAGCCAAGCTGCTCCGCGTTTTAGAGTCCGGTGAAATCGAGCGTGTGGGCTCGTCACGCCCGCGCAAGGTCAGCGTCCGCGTTCTTTCAGCGACGAACACAGATCTCTCGGCAGCTTGTACTTCGGGACAGTTCCGCGAAGATCTGCTGTTTCGCTTGAATACGGTCGAAATCCACGTGCCCCCGTTGCGTGAGCGGCGGGAGGACATTCCTCTGCTGGCAGCTCATTTCCTGGGACGCTATGCCGCGCGATACCGCCGGCCAGTACAGAGTTTTGATCCCGCGGCGCTGCTGGCTCTCAAGCAATATTCCTGGCCGGGCAACGTCCGCGAACTGGAGCACACCATCGAACGCGCCGTGCTGATGTGCCGGACCGGGGAAATCCAGCCCGCGGATCTCTCCTTGAATTCGCCGCGCGGCCAATCGCAGAACATGGAAGAACTCAGCCTGGAAGCGGTGGAAGCCGTGCTGGTTCGCAAGGCGCTGCAGCGCTTTCAGGGCAATGTTAGCCAGGCAGCCGAAGCGCTCGGCCTCAGTCGCGGAGCGCTCTACCGGCGAATGGAGAAGTATGGCGTTTAGCTCCGGAGGCCAGACGTCGCGCCCGCGGAGAAAACACCGGCTCCTCTACGAACATCGAATCAGCCTCTACTCCTTCCTGGTGGCACTCCCAGCGCTGCTCGCCACGGCGGTACTAGTCTGGCTGTTACCCTGGAGCCTAGAGGCGCGCTTGTCGCTCATCGGCGGCGAACTGTTTGTCTGGTGGATTTTGGCTTTAGCCCTGCAGGAGCAAACGACCCGGCCTTTACAGACGCTCTCCAATGTCATCTCCTCGCTTCGGGAGGAGGACTACTCCTTCCGCGCGCGCAACGCCTCTCCTAATGACGTTCTCGGAGAATTGTCCCTGGAAGTCAATGCATTGGCCGATATGCTCTCGGATCAGAAACTGCGGTCCGTGGAAGCAACCGCTCTCTTGCAGCGCGTGGTCGACGAAATTGATGCTCCTCTATTTACTTTCGACCCGGCATCCAGGCTGCGGCTGGTAAATCCAGCCGGAGAACGGCTGCTGCGGCAAACGAAAGCGCGCCTGCTGGGAAGGAACGCAACCGAACTTGGCCTGCAGCCATGCCTGGCGGCGGATAACGAGAACCTGGTGGAACTCAGCTTGAACGACTCGCAGGCGCGCTGGCTGCTGCGCCGCAGCTCCTTCCGGCAGAGCGGCGTCCCCCACACTCTTGTCGTCCTTTCGGACGTAAGCCGCGCGTTACGCGAGGAGGAGCGGCGCACGTGGCAGCGCCTCATTCGCGTGCTGGGGCATGAATTGAGCAATTCTCTGGCCCCGATCAAATCGATCGCGGGAAGCCTCAGCTCGCGGGTTTCGAATACCACTATGGATCCTGAGGTGCGCAGCGATGTCCAACGCGGACTGGAGATCATAGAGGCGCGCTCGGCCTCATTGCATCGCTTTCTGGAGGCGTACCGGCGCCTGGCCCAGATGCCCGCCCCCGCACTTCGTGAAATCACGCTGGGCCCCCTGGTGGCGCGCGCGGCCGGACTTGAGACACGATTGAAAGTCTGTGTGCAGCCCGGTCCCGACCTGGCCTTCCAGGCTGATCCCGATCAACTGGAGCAAATGCTGATCAATCTGATTCGGAATGCGGCGGATGCCGTCTTGGAGACCAGGACGACGGACGAGCAAGCGGCCAAAGCGCTATCACAGAACAATGGAGTAGTCGTTCGTTGGGATGCCGACCGGGAGGAAGTCACGCTGGCGATCGAAGATGAGGGCCCGGGCCTTCTGAATCCGGCAAACGTATTCACTCCCTTTTACACCACAAAACCCAGCGGAAGCGGCGTTGGACTGGTGCTGTCGCGTCAGATCGCGGAGGCCCATGGTGGAAGCATTGACATTGCCAACCGGCCAAGCGGTCGCGGTTGCGTGGTGAGAGTCATCCTGCCCAGATCGCCTGCACAATCCACGGCTCCTTCGTAGGAATCGAGTAATCCCGGATCAAAACCCTTGAGGCGAGCGCCCTACAAGCCAGCAACAATAACGTTTTTTCTTGTAAACATAGCTGCGTTGGTGGAGACTATCCTCGCCTGAACGTCAGGGCGTCCGAGCTAGTACGCAAGCATACGAATTTTAAGGAGGCACTCCGTCGTGAATCCTGCCAAAAGCTTCCGCACTCTTAATGCAATCGTGATCGGCACCGCGCTGTTGTTGGCGCTACCGCTGTTCGCGCAATCCGATAAGACTCTCGCGCCCAATACGCGCTTCTTCACTCCTCCCCCAGATCAGGGAGCTGTACAGCAGGCGTTCACGCTCATCAAGTCCGGCCAGGTGAAGAATGCCTTGCTGATTGCCGCGATGGAAGTTGCGCCGCGCGCGGTCTGGGTTACTGGCGGGACTCCGTCACAAGTGCGCAACTCCGTGAAGAAAACGTTATCGCAGGCGCAAATGCAAGGATCTGTACCGGTGTTCGTTCTCTACAACATTCCCAATCGCGACTGCGGAAGCTACTCCGCCGGCGGGGCGCAAGACACACCCACTTACGAAGCATGGATCGATGCCGTGGCGGGCGCTATTGGCAACCATAAAGTCGTGATCCTGCTCGAGCCCGACGGGCTGGCGTTGTTGCCTGGCGATTGCGGGTACACCGCTCAGAATACGGCGGATCGTTTTACCCAGATCAACTACGCCGTTGCCAAGCTCGAAGCGAATCCTGCGACCATCGTGTATCTGGACGCCGGTCACAGCGCCTGGCATTCCGTGGGGGACATGGCCGTCCGCCTGGTGCAAGGCGGAGTTCTCCAAACTCAGGGCTTCTACTCCAATCCCTCGAACTACCGTGCCACGAACTACGAGACCAAGTTCGACACGTGGATTTCCAAATGCATCGCTTTCGCCAACGATCCGGAAGAAGGCGGCTGGCGCTTAGGCCATTATGACTGGTGTGCCAGCCAGTACTACTCTCCCTTCGGGCCCGTGAACCCGAACGATATTAGTACATGGAACTACACGGACCAGTGGTTTGACGCCAACCTGGGGACCGCTGTTCCGACGACTCACTTCCTGATCGATACCAGTCGAAACGGTCAAGGCCTATTGGACGCAGCCACGTATGCGGCAACTCCGTATAACCAGCCGCCAGGGGTGATCAACACTCTGAACTCTGGGAGTTGGTGCAACCCGCCTGCGCGCGGGCTGGGATTGCGGGCAACCGCGAATACAGGAGTCCCGCTGTTGGACGCTTATCTGTGGATCAAAGTGCCGGGTGAGTCCGACGGAAGTTGCAATGCGCAAGGTGGCGTTCGCGCCTGGGACTACACTGCCTATACTCAGCCCGGATGGCCGACGGACCCGACGATCCAGGCGCTCTTCGATCCGCTCTGGGGCCTGGTGGATCCTGCGGCGGGCGCCTGGTTTCCGCAGCAGGCTTTAGATTTAGCCAAGCGCGCAAACCCAGCCTTGCTGCCGTAAGTGGCTGGACGTGAACACTGATTGGCGGATTGCTTGGAATGGTAGGCCCGAATGGATTCGAACCATCGACCTCTTCCGTGTCAAGGAAGCGCTCTAGACCAACTGAGCTACGGGCCTGCATGAGGATGGCTGTTTCAATTCTAACGGGCGTTCTGAATTAGGGCAATGCTTCCACTCTGGCCCTGTTTTTCAGACTCGCCCTTTGCCTTGGCACGACGCAACAAGTCCGGAGCTTTCAGGCGCTCACACATGCGCTCGAACTCCGGACGAGGACCTTTCCACAAAAGATCATTCACCGAATTGAATACGGGCACGTCGAGCCGCAAAGTAGCGAGCTTACGGAAGAGCAGGGCTTCGTCCCAGGCTGCAAACAGTGAGTCGGCGAGCCGATTCGCACGGCGAATGGACACATCCCAGTGGCGCCAGTCCTTCGGGATGTCTTCGAGGTGCGGATATTTCGAAAAAACCAGGGCTGCGGCTTTAGGCCCCCAGCCGGAGATGCCGGGAAAGCCATCGGCAGAATCGCCTACCACGGCTAAATAATCTGGAATCGACTGCGGATTGACTCCGAACTTAGCCAAAACACCGGCTTCGTCGCGCAACGTTTCGCGGCGGCGATCGAGTTGCACGACGCGAGTGCCTACTACACACTGACCAAGGTCTTTGTCCGGAGTACAAATAATCACTTGAGTGACGCGCTGGTCCAAAGCGGCCTTGGCCGCCGCGGAAGCTAGCGCATCATCCGCCTCGAACTCGACCATGGGCCAGACCAAAACGCCCATCGCTTGCAGCGCTTCCTCGAGAATCGGGAATTGCGAAAGTAGCTCTGGATCTACGCCCTC
>Ga0308176_10002763_pt1 | contig 11110 bp, 11 predicted proteins | sample PhyCR2_3_FD_203890 | JGI IMG/M metagenome (GOLD analysis project Ga0308176, IMG submission 203890) | Soil microbial communities from UC Gill Tract Community Farm, Albany, California, United States - DLSLS.C.R2 | ecosystem: Environmental > Terrestrial > Soil > Agricultural land | place: USA... | reverse complement strand
TGCGACATCCCGGTGGCAATCCCCGGCGTATCGGCCGACTCATCCACCCAGGAGGTTCCACGCAATGAGGTCAGGCCACATGCTCGGTGACGACAACCGCGAGTCTGCGCGGAAGGCCGTCGATCAGCTGCGGCGCGCCGTGGTGCTCGTCGCGGCGCTCAACCTTGGCTACTTCTTCGTCGAGTTCACCGTCGCCCTGGCAGCCGGCTCGGTCTCCCTGCTGGCCGACAGCGTCGACTTCCTCGAGGACACCTCGATCAACCTGCTCATCTTCATCGCGCTGGGTTGGCCGCTCGCGCGTCGGGCGTTGATGGGCAAGGCCATGGCCCTGGTCATCCTCGGCCCGGCCGCGGTCGCAGGCTGGAAGGCGATGCAACACTTCACGCATCCCACTGCGCCGCAGGTGGTTCCGGTGGTGCTGGCATCGGTGGGCGCGATGGCGGTGAACGGCACGAGCGCGTGGTTGCTCGCCCAGGTGCGGCACCGGGGCGGTTCACTCAGCAGGGCGGCGTTCCTCTCCGCCAGGAACGACGTGCTCGTCAACGTCGCCATCGTCGGGATGGCGGTCGTGACTGCGCTGACCGGCTCGGGCTGGCCCGACCTGGTCCTCGGCTGCTTCATCATCGTGCTCGCACTGCACGCTGCCTGGGAGGTCTGGGAGGTCAGCGAGGAGGAGCGACTGGCTGCCAAGGCCCTCGCCGGCGACGCGATCGACTGACCTCACCAGCCCGCCCGCCAGGCCGGCATTGTACGAGCGCGAGCGCCGGCGCGCGCGCGTTCTTACCAAGTCTTGACGATTCTGGACCAACGGGTTAAGGCGCCCTCCACGCCTCTACCGGTCTTGACCGGCAACGGACCCCGGCAGCCGTCCGAGACGACACAGTGGTGGGGAGGACAAGGAGAGGGGCTGGTGCACATGGCAGCTGGCGCAGCCGGGCCGCGCGGGGGCGCTGCCGCAAACAACGTTGTGCTGCCTGAGCAGTGGGCCGCGAGCACGGCGACGGTCGCCGCCACGCTGGCCGCCCTGAAGCAGTCCATGGCAGTTGCTCCCACGTCCGCTCCCGCGTCCCCTCCGGCGGAGCTCCCACAGCCGACGCCTGAGGACGCACCGATGCCCATGCCTGCGACGACGGTCGACCGTCCACCGCTCCCGACCCGCCGATCCTTGCGCGAGGCGGCGGAGCGGGACGGGCGTGCCCCCACCCACCGCGGTCGTGCCGGGCTCTTCACCCGCCTGCTCACCGTGCGCGCCTTCCGGACCGGCCACGCGCACTCGAGAGCAGCCAGCCGCCCCAGCGAAGCGGTGGGCGCGATCCTCGACGCGGCCGGCGTGCATGGCGTGCTGACCCTGCACCAGCGGCGGCTACCCGGGCAACGGGGCCGGGTCGAGCACCTCGCCGTCAGTGCGCGCGGGGTCCATGTCGTCGACGTGCTGCACTTCAAGAACGCCGCCATCGAGCTCCGCCCCACCGGAGCGGCCGGCAACCCGCTGGAGCTTGTCGTCGGGGGCCGCGTGATGACCACCGCGGTCGCAGCGACCGCGAGGCGGGTGGCCGGCATTCGCTCGATCCTCGGCGCCGCTGGCCTGGACAACGTGCCGGTCACTGGCACCCTCTGTTTCGTCGACGGGCTGCTTCCCCTGGGGGCCACCGACCTGGCGCTCGACGGGGTTCACATCATGCGCCCGAACAGCCTGACTGCCCTCGTCACCCGTGGTGGCTCCCTCGACGCCGAGCACCTGCTGGCCCTGCAGGAGTATCTCGCCCAGCAGCTCCCGAAGTACGGGTGACCGCACCCGCGCTGCGGGCACAGGCCGTACGGTGGGCACCATGCGCATCACCCACCTCGGGCACGCCTGCCTGCTCGTCGAGGCCGCCGACGCAAGGCTCCTCATCGATCCCGGTTCGTGGTCGCCCGGGGCCAACGAGCAGCGTGACCTCGACGCGGTCCTGGTCACCCACCAGCACACCGACCACGTGGACGCCGACCGGCTCCCGGGGCTGCTCGCGGCCAACCCGAGGGCCCAGCTGCTGACCGACCCGGACACCGCGGACCTGCTGCGCGACAAGGGGATCGACGCGACACCAGTCACTGGGGGCGCCCGGCACCAGGTGGGTGCAACCACGGTGACCGGCGTCGGCCAGATGCACGCCTTGATCCACGAGGAGATCCCGCGCATCCACAACACCGGCATGCTCATCACCGCCGAGGGTGAACCGAAGTTCTTCCACCCCGGGGACGCCCTCGATGCCGAACCCGGGCAGGTCGACGTCCTCGCCTTCCCGCTGAACGCGCCGTGGCAGGCGAGCCGGGACCTGACGGCCTTCCTGCGCCGCCTCGCGGCACCGCACGCCATCCCCGTCCACGACGGCCTCCTCAACGAGAGCGGCCGCCAGCTGTACCTCACCCACGCGGGCAACCTCGGCTCGAAGCAGACCCGGATCCACGACCTCGCAGGCGGCGGGCGACAGGAGTTCCGCGCTTGAGCCAGTCCACCGGCACATCAAGTGGGCCGCCCCCTCCCGCCAGGCCTGAGCCCGCGCTGCGGCTGCGCGGGCTGACCCGCAGCTTCGGCGCGGTGGTCGCGGTGGACCGCCTCGACCTCGACGTCCCGCGCGGGTCCTTCTACGGCCTGGTCGGCCCCAACGGGGCCGGCAAGACCACCACGTTGTCGATGGCCACCGGCCTCTTGCGGCCCGATGCCGGCACGGCAGAGGTCCTGGGCGTGGACGTGTGGGACAACCCGGTCGCTGCGAAGTCGCGGATCGGGGTGCTGCCGGACGGTCTGCGGCTGTTCGACCGCCTCACCGGCCGGCAGCTGGTCACGTATGCCGGGCTGCTCAGGGGGCTGGACCGTGACCTCGTGGGGGAGCGGGCTGCCGAGCTGCTCGCCGCGCTCGGGCTGGTCGAGGCGCAGGACAAGCTGGTCATCGACTACTCGGCCGGCATGACCAAGAAGGTCACCCTGGCGTGTGCCCTGGTCCACGCGCCCCGGCTGCTGGTGCTGGACGAGCCGTTCGAGGCGGTCGACCCGGTGTCGGCACGCACGATCAGGAGCATCCTCGAAGGGTTCGCCGCCAGTGGTGGCACGGTCGTCCTGTCCAGCCACGTGATGGACCTCGTCGAGCGGATCTGCACCGACGTGGCGATCATGGCGGCCGGCAGGGTGCGCGTGGCTGGGCCGCTCGAGGAGGTTCGCGACGGACGGTCGCTCGAGGACCGGTTCCTCGAGCTCGTCGGGGGAGTGACCGCCGTGGAAGGGCTGGCGTGGTTGCGCACCTCCTCCGACTGAAGCTCACCCTGCTGCGAAACGGGCTGCGCCGCAGCGCTGCGGCCATCGTCGGCATGGTCCTCGGAGTCCTCTACGGCGGCGCCCTCCTCGTCACCGCCCTCGTCGCGCTGGTCGTGCTGCGGTTCCGGGACGACCTCGACCTCACCCGTGCAGTGCTCGTGGTGGGCGGCGCCGCCCTGGTCCTCGGGTGGGCGCTGCTGCCCATCCTGCTCTTCGGCACCGACCCGACCCTGGATCCCACCAGGTTCGCGACGTTCGCGGTGCCGGAGCGGCGTCTGGCGGCCGGTCTAGCGCTGGCCGGGCTGGTGGGGCTGCCAGGCGTCGCCACGGGACTGCTGGCGCTGGCCGCAGTCGTGTCTGCCTCGCGCAGCCTGCCCGCTGTCCTGGTCGCGATGCTGGCCGCGGCACTGGGTGTGGGCACGTGCGTGCTCCTGAGCCGCATCGTCACTGCCGTGGCTGCTGCCGTGCTGTCCAGCCGTCGCGGCCGCGACCTCGCCGGCATCGGCGGCTTGGTGCTGTTGCTCGCGGTGGGCCCGGTGCTGGCCACGGTCGGGACCGGGGGAGGCGACCGGGCGGGGTTCCAGCGCGTCGCGGACGTGCTGCAGTGGACGCCGTTCGGGTGGCCGTGGGCGGCCATGGCGGAGGGGGCCGAAGGGAGCTGGTCGACCGCCATGCTGTGCCTCGTGCTCGCCGCCGCGACCACGGTCGTGCTGTTCGCGGTGTGGCAGCGGGTGCTGGTCTCGGTGCTGCGCAACCCCCGGCCACAGTCCGGAGGCGGCGGCGGGCACAGGCAGGGGCTTGGCCTCTTCGCCCGGTTGCCGGGCACCCCCATGGGCGCCATCGCCGCACGGGCCGGCACCTACTGGGTGCGCGACCCGCGGCTCAACTTCCCGGGGCTGATGACCGCGCTCCTGCCGGCCGGACTGCTGGTGCCCGGCTTGGCCTCCGACTCGCACCTGGCCCTGGCCGGCATGCCACTGGCGTCGGCGTACCTCATCGGCTGGGGCCAGCACAACGACGTGGGCTACGACTCCACGGCCTTCTGGATGCACGTCGCCTCAGGGGTGGACGGCGTGAGCGACCGGCTCGGCCGGCTCTTCCCGTCGGGGTTCCTGGCCCTCCTGTGCGTGCCCACGTACGCCGTACTCGGGCCGGTCCTCGGCCTGCCCTGGCGCTTGCTGCCGGCAACGCTGGGAGTCGCGGTCGCCTTGCTGCTCAACGGTTTCGCGGTGGCGTGCGTCACCAGCGCGGTCAAGCAGTATGCCGTCCCGGCACCTGGCGAGAACCCGTTCACCAGCCGCCCCGGCTCGGTCGGCGTGACCATGGCAGTCCAGGCCATCTGTGGCGCAGCGGTGTTCGCGCTGTCGCTGCCCGCGCTTGCCCTGGGCGTCGCGGCCTGGTTCGGCGTCGGCTGGGCCGCGTGGGCAGCTCTGGTCGTCGGTCCGCTGTTCGGCGGCGTCGCGCTCGCGGTCGGTGTGCGCGTGGGGGCGGACCTGTTCCGCAACCGTCAGGCGCTCCTGCTGCAGGACCTGGTGGCCATGCGCTGAGCGAAGCGGGCGGGTTCCCTACTTGTGCGCGGCGAGGTGGGCGGCACCGATGATGCCCGCCTTGTTCATCAGCTTGGCGGCGACGATGGGGGTGCGGATCCGGAGCAGGGGCAGGAACTGGTCTGCGTCCTTGGACACCCCGCCACCCACGACGAACAGGTCCGGCCACAGCAGGTTCTCGAGGTGGCTGTAGTAGCGCTGGAGCCGCTTGGCCCACTCGGGGTAGGACAGGCCCTCCTTGTCCTTGATGGAGGAGGCGGCTCGGGTCTCGGCGTCGTGGCCGTCGAGCTCGATGTGGCCGAGCTCGGAGTTGGGCACGAGCACCCCGTCGTGGATCAGGGCGGTGCCGATGCCGGTCCCGAGGGTGGTCATCACGACGAGGCCGCGCTGGCCCTTTGCCGCGCCGTAGTAGAGCTCGGCGACGCCTGCGGCGTCGGCGTCGTTGACGAGCACGATGTCGTGGCCGAGCTTCTTCTCCAGCATCGGCTCGGCGTCGAAATCGAGCCACCCCTTGTCGATGTTGGCTGCCGAGCGCACCACCCCGTGGGTGACGACGCCGGGGATGGTCACGCCGATGGGCGAGTCCCCGCGCACGTCGTCGAAGTGGTCCACGACCTGGTTGATGACGTCCGCGACGGCCTCGGGCGTCGAGGGCTGCGGCGTGTCGATCCGCTGGCGCTTGGCCGCGAACTCTCCCCTCTCGAGGTCGACCGGTGCTCCCTTGATCCCGCTGCCGCCGACGTCGACACCGAGGGGAAGTCCGTGCTTGGCCATGCCGTGCGCCTCCTTGCGCTCGCGGAACCTACGGGAGGGTGAGGATCTCGTTGCCGTCCGGGGTGATCAGGATGGTGTGCTCGAACTGCGCCGACCGGCGACGGTCCTTGGTGACGACGGTCCAGCCGTCGTCCCACATCTGCCACTCGTGGGTGCCGAGGTTGAGCATCGGCTCGATGGTGAACGTCATACCGGGCTCGATGACCGTGTCGTAGGCGGGGGCCGCGTCGTAGTGGGGGATGACGAGCCCGCTGTGGAACATCCGCCCGATCCCGTGGCCGGTGAAGTCGCGCACGACACCGTAGCCGAACCGTCGCGCGTAGCTCTCGATGACCCGGCCGATGACGTTGATCTCGCGGCCGGGCACCGCGGCCCTGATGGCGCGGTGCATCGCCTGCTCGGTGCGCTCGACCAGCAGCCGTGACTCCTCGTCGACGTCGCCGCACAGGTAGGTGGCGTCGGTGTCGCCGTGCACACCGTCGAGGTAGGCGGTGATGTCGATGTTGACGATGTCGCCGTCCTCGAGCCTGCGCGAGTCCGGGATGCCGTGGCAGACGACCTCGTTGACCGATGTGCACAGCGACTTCGGGAAACCCTTGTACCCCAAGGTGGACGGGTAGGCGCCGTGGTCGAGGAGGAACTCGTGCCCGACCCGGTCGACCTCGTCGGTCGTGACGCCCGGGGCGATCACCTCGGCGGCTGCGGCCATCGCCTGGGCCGCCACCCGCCCGGCGACGCGCATCTTCTCGATCGTCTCGGCGTCCTTGACCTCTGGGCTGGGGTCGCGGGCGGGCGCGGGCTTGTCGACGTACTCGGGGCGCGCGATCGACGCGGGCACGGGCCGCCGCGGCGAGACCTCGCCGGGGGCCACACTTGCGTACGTCAACGGCATACGGTGGAGTCTAGGGACGTCCGCTGATCCGTCGACTTGGAGGGCTCCGATGGCCTTTTGGTACAACCTCAGCACCGGTCAGGTCGAGACCGACGAGAGCAAGAGCCAGTCCGATGACCTGATGGGGCCCTACGACACCGAGGCCGACGCCAGGAACGCCCTCGAGCTCGCTCGCCGGCGTACCGAGCGCTGGGACGAGGAGGACCGGGAGTGGGAGGAGGGCAACACGGAGGACTGAGCAACACGCGGGTCCCACGCTCCGCGTGGGCGGACTGAGCAACACGCGGGTCCCACGCTCCGCGTGGGCGGACTGAGCAACACGCGGGTCCCACGCTCCGCGTGGGCGGACTGAGCGCTCAGACCGTGGAGTCGACCAACCGGTGCACCGACACGGCGTAGCCGGCACCGGCGTGCCACGACTCCTTGTCCCACGTCGCGAACCGTCGCGCGAACGACAGCCCTGCGACGGTGCACGCCCGGTCATAGCTCTCGAGCGGTGTGACCGGGCAGCCGGGGGGCAGGTGCGCGGCGTCCAGCCCGAACCCGGCCACTAGCAGCCCACCGGGTTGCAGGTGTGCCACCAGCCGCTGGACCGTCCGCAGCAACGTGCCGGACGCCAGGAGCGGCACCACGTTGCCGGCGAGCACCACGAGGTTGAAGGCCTGTGAGCGCAGCTGGAGCTCGCTGATGTCCTGACGCACCCAGCGGGTCGTCCGGTCGCGTTGCGCCGCGACCTCGAGCATGTCGGCGTCGGCGTCGACGCCGACGCAGTGGTAGCCGAGGCTGGTGAGCTGGGTGGCGACGCGCCCGGTGCCGCAGCCCGCGTCGAGGACGCGTGCTGGCGCCGGCAGGAGCGACTCGATGAAGGCAGCCTCGCCGTGGATGTCCATGCCGCTGGCCGCCAGGTCGTCGAAACGCTGCTGGTATGCCGTGGCGCCGCCGAGTCCGCCGGACACCTCTGACCAGCGGGTGCGCGGCTCATCCTCGGTCCAGTGCGTGCCGGGCTCGGCGGTGCTCATGCTCAGAGGGTAGTGCGGCGTGGGCGGGCGCGAGGCGTCGTCAGCCGAGCTCACGCAGTCCGGGGAGCACCTGGTTGGCGAAGGTGGTGAGGAACCGGGACTGGTCGCCACCGGGGGCGTGGAAGACCAGGTGGTCGAAGCCGAGGTCGACATAGGTGCGGACCGCATCTACGACCTCGTGCGGGTCGGAGGAGACGATCCACCGCTTGGCCACCTGCTCGTCCGACAGGGCGTCGCCGAGCCGCTGCATCTCCAGCGGGTCACTGGTGCCGTGCTTCTGCTCCGGGGTCAGCGACAGCGCCGCCCAGAACCGGCAGTTGCGCACCGCCTGCTCGTGGTCGGGGTCCCACGAGAGCTTGACCTCGATCATCTTGTCGACGTCGTCCCGCGTCCGCCCGGACTTCTCCAGGCCCTCGTCGACCGCGGGGAGCAGCTTGTCGCGGTAGAGCTCGTCGCCCTTCCCGGAGGTGCAGATGAACCCGTCCCCGGACCGTCCGGCATACCGCGCCACGAGCGGACCGCCGGCCGCGACGTAGACCGGCACCGGCACCTCGGGGCGGTCGTAGACCGTCGCGTCGGTGGTGCGGTAGTAGTCGCCCTCGAAGGTCACCCGCTCCTTGGTCCACAGCTCGCGCATCAGCCGCACGGCCTCACGCAGCCGGGCGAAGCGCTCGTTGAAGGCTGGCCAGTCCTCGACCGAGCCGACCGCCACCTCGTTGAGCGCCTCACCGGTGCCGACGCCGAGCATGACCCGGCCGGGGTAGAGGCAGCCGAGGGTCGCGAACGCCTGCGCGACCACGGCCGGGTTGTAGCGGAACGTCGGGGTCATCACCGACGTGCCGAGCTGGACCCGTTCGGTCCGCTCACCGACAGCGGCGAGCCAGGACAGCGAGAACGGTGCGTGCCCGCCGTGGTGGCGCCACGGTTGCACGTGGTCGGAGACCAGCACGCTGTCCAGCCCGACCTGCTCGGCCTGGACGGCGAAGTCGAGGAGCTGCCTGGGCCCGAACTGCTCGGCCGACGCCTTGTACCCGATGCGGAGAGTCACCGGACCACCGTATGCCGTGTGGCCGAGGCGGGTTCGCGAGGTCGCCTACTCGGGGAAGGAGTTCGCCGCCCCGGGAAACGAGCCGGAGGCGACGTCCGCGGCATACGCCTTGGCGGCGTCACCCAGGACCGTGCGCAGGTCTGCGTACTTCTTGACGAAGCGGGGCGCCTTGCCGCCGCGCAGGCCGGCCATGTCCTGCCACACCAGCACCTGCGCGTCGCAGTCGGGGCCGGCGCCGATGCCGATCGTGGGGATCGAGAGCACCTCGGTCACCCGGGCGGCGAGCGGCGCGGGCACCATCTCCATGACGACGGCGAAGCACCCGGCCCGCTCCAGGGCAACCGCGTCCTCGACCAGCCGGTCGGCGCTGTCGCCCCGCCCCTGGACGCGGTAGCCACCGAGGACGTGCTCGCTCTGCGGGGTGAAGCCGATGTGGCCCATGACGGGAATCCCGGCACGCACGAGAAGCTCGACCTCGGGCACCATCGGCTTGCCACCCTCGAGCTTCACCGCGTGGGCCATGCCCTCCTTCATGAACCGGGTGGCTGTCGCGAGCGCCTGCTGGGGGCTGGCCTGGTAGGAGCCGAAGGGCAGGTCGGCGACGACCATCGCGTGCTTCGCGGCGGAGGTGACCGCACGCACCAGCGGCACGAGGTGGTCCACGGTGACGGGCACGGTCGTCTCGAAGCCGAAGACGTTGTTGCCGGCGGAGTCGCCAACCAGGAGGACGGGGATGCCCGCCTCGTCGAAGATCTCGGCGGCGTACATGTCGTACGCGGTCAACATCGCCCACTTCTCGCCCCGCTCCTTCATCGCCTGCAGGTGGGGAAGCCGGACGCGGCGCTGCGGCGCCGCCTGGGCGCCGGTGCCGTACGGCGCCGTGGTCTCGCTGCCGGCCGAGGTCGTGGGCTCGCTCATGCCGGGATCCTAGGGCTGCGCGCCGCGGGATGGCTCGGGGGCCTGTGTCGTGCAGCGACCTGTCGCGAGACGCAACTTTGTGGTGGTGGCACCCGTTTGGTGCCGTTCGCTGCACCCTTCGTCCCAGAATTTAACAAATCATTACCTGTGGACCAGTAGTCCGGTATGGGCCTTCGTGTTTGGGTCAGCTCTGCGCGTGTCGAAAACCGACAGGCGCACATCGTTGATCTGGAGGAATCAGTGAAGAGACGTCATCTGAGCGCTCTCTCCGGCGTGGCCGTCGCGGCCGTCGCCCTGAGCATGGCGAGCGCCCCCGCACAGGCAACACCGGCGCAGGGCGACAAGGAGCCGAAGGCGAACAACCGGGCACACGACCTGCCCAACCCCCTGGGCGACGCCCAGCGCAAGCTGCGCCAGGAGGCCGTGTCCAAGCTGCTGAAGGGCGAGGCCACGACCGAGGTGCGTGGCGGACAGCGCGTGATCAAGATCGCGGGCAACGCCAAGGCAGCCAAGGGCAGCAAGGCGGCCAAGGACCGTTTCGTGTCCTACCCGGTGGAGCGTGAGGAGGACATCTTCACGATCCTCGCGGACTTCGGTGACGGCACGAAGACGAACACAGGTGGCAGCGCCGGACCGGTGCACAACCAGATCGCGTCGCCGGACCGAGACTGGGACGGCAGCAGCACAGACGACAACTCGACGTACTGGACCGACAACTTCGACTCGGCCCACTACAAGGAGATGATGTTCGGGGACGGCGAGTCGTTCAAGGACTTCTACACCAAGCTGTCCAACGGCCGGTTCCTCGCCAAGGGTGACGTCTCCGACTGGGTCAAGGTCCCGATGAACGAGGCCGCGTACGGCAGCAACGAGCAGAGTGACGCGGCGGGCTACTGGCCCTTCATCCGCGACACGGCGCAGGCCTGGTACGACGCCCAGAAGGCAGCCGGCAAGAGCGACGCCGAGATCACCACGTACCTCAAGCAGTTCGACAAGGTCGACCGCTACGACTACGACGGCGACGGCAACTTCAACGAGCCCGACGGCTACATCGACCACTTCCAGGCCATCCACGCCGGTGAGGGCGAGGAAGCCGGTGGCGGCGCCCAGGGCGCCGACGCGATCTGGTCGCACCGCTGGTACGCCTACTCCAACAACCAGGGCAAGACCGGCCCGGACGGCAACCTGCTCGGCGGCGTCCCGCTCGGCGACTCCGGCATCTGGATCGGTGACTACACGACCGAGCCAGAGAACGGTGGCCTCGGCGTGTTCTCCCACGAGTTCGGTCACGACCTCGGCCTGCCCGACCTCTACGACACTGCGGGTGGCGACAACGGCACGGGCTTCTGGACGCTGATGTCGGGTGGCTCGTGGCTCAACCACGGCACGGACTCGATCGGCACCACGCCCGGCTACATGGGTGCGTGGGAGAAGCTCCAGCTGGGCTGGCTCGACTACACGTCGGTGCCGTTCGGCCAGGACATGACGATCAACCTCGGGCCGTCGGGTGCTGACGAGAAGGCGAACAGCCAGGCCATCGTCGTCACGCTTCCGGACAAGACGGTCAAGACCGACTACAACACCCCGCACTCGGGTTCCTACGAGTGGTGGGGCGGTTCG
>Ga0308176_10002762_pt1 | contig 11114 bp, 11 predicted proteins | sample PhyCR2_3_FD_203890 | JGI IMG/M metagenome (GOLD analysis project Ga0308176, IMG submission 203890) | Soil microbial communities from UC Gill Tract Community Farm, Albany, California, United States - DLSLS.C.R2 | ecosystem: Environmental > Terrestrial > Soil > Agricultural land | place: USA... | reverse complement strand
AGCATTAATTTCCACCATCTTGTCCACAAATAACTTCGTCATATGATCCCCCAAAACTGGTAATGTGTTATCTCTATTATAAAGAAAAAATCGGCGATGGTCCAAACCACCTGCCGATTAATATTTTCTTAGAAAAACAGGTTCTGTTTTCAATATCCTCCGCCGGATGGTTTCATGACAGATGGATTGGATCTTTTCAATCGTCTGCGTCGAATTGGCCAAAACCCTCAGCGTAAAACCTGGAACCTCCAGCATTGAAAGACCAATCCTGCCATCCAAATCCACATTAAACCGTTCTTGCAGCTCCTCTACGACAGCTGAATTAATCCGCTGGTCTATAACGATCATCGAACCAAAATGGGTATAACCCTCCATCATGCCAATCCCTTTCATATCTTTGTCAGGCTCTAATTTTACATGATCAAAAAGTACCAAGCGGTCAGCCATGTAAATTTCCATTTTTGACTGGAGGAAGTCATATTGGAACAGAGTTCCGTCAGGGGCCCATCCCGGAGTAAAAATATCCGAGCAAATAAACGCAGCATCTTTCTCCATCTTCACCACCATCGTTTGCTTAAAACGGGCATTCTGATAGGCGATGACTGGGTCTGGCAGGTATTCTAGGACACTGCCACTTTTTAAATAGATATTCATCTCCTGGAAAGCAGGCCGATTTCGTGTTTTATAGATTTTAGTAGAAGATTGGGTTGTCAAAACCGTGCTTGCTGCTTCTTTAACACAAATATCGATTTTATAGGTATCCCCGTCAATGTAGCCCCCACCGGGATTCATGATATAGAAATAGGCTTCGCCGCTTGTAGTAAGATAAACGGGTCTAGTGATTTTAAAGGCCCCCTCTGAATAAGAGTCTTCTAATATCGTGTGCCCTCCTTTGGCTGCAGCCGTTAGGCTTAGGTATCCTGTCTGCGTTACCACCTATCCCAATCCTGCCAACAGCGTATTTCTTTTTATCCAATCAATTACTTGGTCTAGGCCTGTATCGGTTTTTAAATTGGTAAAAATAAATGGCTTGGTTCCTCTTGCTTCCTTCGTATCTGCCTCCATGACCTCCAGACTGGCCCCTACATATGGAGCTAAATCAATCTTGTTAATAATAAACAAATCCGATTTAATCATCCCCTGTCCGCCTTTACGCGGAATTTTCTCCCCTTGAGCCACATCGATAATATAAATAGAGAAATCGACGAGTTCCGGACTAAAGGTGGCAGCTAAGTTATCCCCTCCGCTTTCGACAAAAATAATCGAAAGATCAGGATGTTTTTCTATTAATTCGTCAATCGCGGCAAAATTCATTGATGCATCTTCCCGTATCGCGGTATGCGGACAGCCCCCTGTTTCCACGCCAATAATTCGGTCATCGGGCAGCACACTATTTTTAATTAAAAATTGGGCATCTTCCTTTGTGTAAATATCATTCGTTACGACCGCCATTTTAAATTCATCATTTAAATGTCTCGTTAACCGCTCGACCAGCATGGTTTTTCCTGCTCCAACCGGCCCGCCAATTCCAATTCGAATGGGTTCCATCTTCTCCCCTTCTTTCTTCACCTTTTTAGGACATAAATAACCGTACATGCAGCTGCTCATGACGCATTTGAGCCATTTCGATTCCAGGTGCAACCGCACCAAAGTCCTCTTGATCCATCCTGCCAATTCGTTTTACCGCTTCTACTAATAAAGGCTGCAGTTCTAAAAGCACTTGCTGGCCCGCTGTTTGACCAAGCGGAATGCCGCGTACCGCATTTTGGACAAGTGTGCCAACGGTGGAATATAAATAGGTCAAAAGCATTTGATGTGGATCTATTTTTAAAAATTGGCTAATAATCGCAAATACAAGGGACGGATGACCATAGGACTCACCTTTCTTGATTTTCTTTTGATATTCCGCTAGTAATGGGATCGAATATAAATCCATTCCCATTTTAATGAGTCTTTCACCAATTCTCCTATTAGCTTGGCGGGTTTCCTTAGGAAGATTTTGCATAAAAAGCTTTCTGTCGAGAGCCCAAATCTCATGAATCCGATTATGTTTCAAGGCATCAATCGCAAACCGGCAGGCAAGCCCATCGGTTACCACTAGTTGTTTTTCCAAAAACATTTTAATCCAACTAAAGAATGTTTCTTTATCATGAATCGTGCCTTCTTGTATATAGGTTTCCAAACCAAATGAATGGGAAAAGGCCCCTGAAGGGAAATTTGAATCGCCAAATTGCAATAGAACTAATAACTGGTTATCCATGTTGATGACCGATATGACGAAATGCATTTTTCACTTTTCTTATTTGCCGTGAATATGGCACATCTAATTGTTCAAGAAGCTCTTCAACAAGGTAATCATATTGGACGAGCATGACTTCACCTTCAAACTGAGCAGGCAGGTGGCGGTTGCCAAGCTGATGGGCAATTTCCCCCATCTGCTTGATGCTCGCAGGCTGAATCACCAGCAAGTCATCACTCATCACACTTATAACAATCATATTTCGCTCATCCATAAATAAAATATCGCCATCCATCAAGTCTTTAGGTTCCTTTAAACGAATCCCTACCTCTTTCCCATGGTCAGTGGCCACCCGCTGGATACGCTTTACTAAATCATCACTAGCTAAGTAGACTTTCTCAATGTGCCTGCCATCAGCAGGGATTTCATCAACATTACCAACAATTTTTTCAATAATCATCTATGCTCCCCCTTTACTTGTCGACGACTGGAAGTTAAAACAAAAAATAGCGCTGGGCCATTGGTAGAATCTCAGCCGGTTCACAGCTGACAAGTTCCCCATCTACTAATACTTCATAGGTTTGTGGGTCCACTTCTATTTTTGGCATTTCACCATTTAGCTTCATGTCCCTTTTACTTAGACTGCGTATTCCCTGGACTGGTTTGATGAGCTTCTTTAATCCCAGCTGCTGAGGAACACCTTGGCTAATTGCTGCTTTTGACATAAAGGTGATTGAGGTTGAAAACTTTGCTTTACCATAAGAAGCGAACATCGGCCGGTATAACACAGGCTGCGGAGTAGGTATGGATGCATTCGGATCCCCCATTAAGCTGTGGGCAATCATACCGCCTTTTATTATCAGCTCTGGCTTAACACCAAAAAAAGCTGGATCCCAGATGACGAGGTCGGCTAGTTTTCCTGTCTCGATAGAACCAACTTCCTCCGCAATACCATGCGTAATCGCCGGATTAATCGTATACTTGGCAATATAGCGTTTCACCCGAAAGTTGTCACCGACACCGGAATCCTCCTGCAGCTTCCCGCGCTGTTTCCTCATCTTATCCGCCGTTTGCCATGTCCGGGTAATGACCTCTCCCACCCGTCCCATTGCCTGTGAATCGGAACTAATCATACTAAATACGCCCAAATCATGAAGAATATCCTCGGCGGCAATCGTTTCTTTGCGGATCCGCGAATCGGCAAAGGCTATATCCTCTGGCACTTCGGGATCTAAATGATGACAGACCATCAACATATCTAAATGTTCATCTAAGGTATTTTTTGTATAGGGACGAGTCGGGTTAGTGGAAGAAGGAAGTATATAGGGATAGCTGGCGACCTTAATAATGTCTGGGGCATGCCCCCCGCCAGCACCTTCTGTATGGTATGTATGGATAACCCGGCCATTAATGGCTGTCAAGGTGTCCTCGACAAACCCTCCTTCATTTAGTGTATCGGTATGGATGGCTACTTGGACATCATATTGGTCTGCCACCTTTAGGCAATTGTCGATTGCCGATGCAGTTGTCCCCCAGTCTTCATGGAGTTTTAGGCCGATGACACCAGCATTAATTTGTTCAATTAATGGGGCTTCCCCGGAAGCATTCCCTTTTCCTAAAAACCCTAAATTCATTGGGAATTCCTCTGCTGCTTCTAACATACGATGAATATTCCATTCACCCGGTGTACAGGTGGTAGCATTAGTGCCAGTCGCAGGTCCTGTACCGCCGCCAATCATGGTCGTAATCCCTGAAGCTAGGGCTGTTTCAATTTGCTGCGGGCTAATAAAATGAATATGGGCATCAATACCGCCAGCCGTTACAATCATCCCTTCTCCGGCAATTACCTCTGTTGATGCCGCAATCACCATGTCAACTTGTTCCATTAATAATGGATTCCCACTTTTCCCAATTCCTGCAATCCGTCCATCCCGAATCCCAATGTCAGCTTTATAAATCCCGGTATAATCAACGATTATCGCATTGGTAATCACGGTATCCAGCGCCCCGTCTGCCCGGGTTGCCAGTGGATGCTGCCCCATTCCATCCCGTATGACTTTACCGCCGCCAAACTTCACTTCATCGCCATATACGGTAAAGTCTTTTTCAATTTCAATAAATAAATCGGTGTCAGCCAGCCGGATCGCATCTCCTGTTGTCGGGCCAAACATGTCAGCATATTGCTTTCTCGACATCTTAAAGCTCATGATCTCCCTCCTTTTCAGGATCTAGAGGACCATTGGTTTGATTATTTAATCCATAAACTTCGCGGCTCCCCGCGAAGGGAACAAGTTCTACTTCTTTGGCATCGCCTGGTTCAAACCTGACAGCGGTGCCTGCCGGAATATTTAAATGCTTGCCAAATGTTTGATTGCGCTCAAATTTTAGTGCTGTGTTTACTTCATAAAAATGAAAATGTGACCCTATTTGAATCGGACGGTCTCCTAAGTTAAGCACCATAACCTTCGAAGCCGGCCTTTCTCGATTACAAATAATTGGGTCCTTTCTTAAGTGGTATTCACCAGGAATCATACTTTTCACTCCGTAAAATTAGGCGTATTATATATTTTTTTAGATTATTTGTAGAATAGTTTGGTTACTTCGTAGAAATAATTTAAGTTTTGTAGAATTAATCCTAGAAAACGTAGAAAACTCCCTTAGTTTCGTAGAATAACTCACAAATTTCGTAGAAAAGTTCTAAAACCCTGAATTCCTATCGAATCGGTTGATGTACGGTTACTAGTTTTGTGCCATCAGGGAATGTTGCCTCGACCTGAATGTCCCGAATCATGTCTGGGATACCTTCCATGACATCTTCGGCGGCTAAAATTCTGGTCCCCTCACTCATTAATTCCGCAACTGATTTGCCATCCCTTGCCCCTTCCATAATCTCGTACGTTATCAGCGCTACTGCTTCCGGGTAATTAAGTTTTAAACCTCGGTCCTTTCGGCGCCTCGCCAGATCGGCTGCCACCACGACCAATAATTTCTCCTGCTCCCGCTGGGTTAGTTTCATATCGGTTACCTCTCTCCCTTCATTAAAGGCAGACTCCCCTTTTTTCTTCTGTTACACCCTTTTGATCATCATAAATCACCTTGCCGCGCAGCATCGTCCTTTTAACCTTGGTAGAAAAAACTCGGCCCTCATAGGGAGAATAAGGATTGCGAAAGCCAAAGGACTCCTTGTTCGCAACCGTTGTTTCATCTAAACAAATGAAGACTAAATCAGCATCCAGCCCTGGACTAATTCTTCCCTTTTTGTGCCCGATTCCAAACCGGTCTGCCACATGAGAGCTACCTAAAGGCAAGACCTGTTTCAAAGATATTTTCCGCTTAAGTGCCTCATCAAGCAGGGCCAGCCATGTGAATTGAACCCCTTGGATACCACCCCAGGCATCCCAAATCGAATCAGTATCTTTCATGGAATAAAGACATGGAGAATGATCGGACCCAATCGTATCAATCATCCCATTTGCAAGACAGTCCCATAATCCTTCTACCTCTTCCCGTGGTCTTAACGGGGGGGCACATTTTAGGATGGCACCCTCACGAAGAAAGTCCTCTTCATCAAATAGTAAATAATGCGGGCAGGTCTCCACCGTTACGTTTACACCGCTTTTTTTCGCCTCGTCAATCAGCCTGACTACTTTCGGTGAACTGATATGAACAAAATGAAGAGCAGTTCCGTATTTAGCAGCAAGCTCTATTGCATAGCTAACTGCCTTTTCTTCTGAAGAAATCGGCCGGCTCGCTAAGAAAGCTCCTCGTTCGTCCAACCGTGGATTTTGTTTATATAAAGCTGTTAGTCTAGCAATCTCCTCTTCCCATTCCGCATGAAGGGCTAGGATTTTTCCATGCTCCTTTGCAGCTTGCATTGCTTGTTTTAAATCATCTGGAGACAAGTGTTGGAAGTCATCAATCCCACTCTCACTCATAAACGACTTCCAGGCAATCACGCCCCCACTCATTTGCGCTAATTCCTGCCTGTTATTAAGATTGGTACCAGTCATCCCGCCCCAAAGGGCATAGTCAATATGGGATAAGGAGGTTAAATATTCCCTCTTTTCGGTTAAATTTTGTAGGTTAATAGTCGATGGGGAACAATTCAGCGGCATATCAAAAATGGTGGTCGTCCCTCCCATTGCGGCGGAACAGCTCCCTGTCTCAATCCCTTCCCAATCCGTCCTGCCGGGGTCATTAAAATGGACATGGGCATCGATAAACCCTGGAACCACTAGGCAGCCGCTTGCATCTATGATGTTTTCCGCCATCTCTAAGATTGGACCTGCTTCCCCCTCCATAAGCGAGACAATCTTCTCATCGATAATTTTAATGGTTACCTCACGAAAGCCTTCTTCCGTAAAGACTAGGCCATTTTTCACCAATAGTTCTGTTGTCTTCTTCTCCTTCTTGACTATTTCAGTTAATACTTTAGCCATTCAGTAATCACTCCTCGATGTTAGTAACCTGTTTTTCTTGTAAGCTTGTAATGGCCTTTTCAACAGCACGAAAGATTCCACCATATCCCGTACAACGGCATAAATTTCCGGAGAGTGCTTCCTGTATTTGTTGTTTCGCCGGGTTCGGGTTTGTATCCAGCAATGCCTTAACCGCCATAATCATCCCCGGGGTGCAATACCCGCACTGAAAGCCTCCCTCTTCTAAGAAGGCTTTTTGAATCGGATTTTCCTCCAATCCCTCAATCGTACAAATAGAAGCCTCGTTTGCCTGGTAAGCCATAACCAAACAGGAATTAACCAATTGACCATTCATATGAATGGCACACGCACCACATCGGCCAATTTCACAAGACATTTTTGTACCTGTCAATCCTAAGTTTTCTCGCAAAATATCTAGTAACCTTACGACTGGTGCCACCTCTAAGCGATGGAGGACTCCATTTACGGTAAGTGTGAGCTTCATTTTAGGAGCCATTAGTGGTAGTTCTGCACTTTGAATGACATCTTTTATATCCATGGTCTCATCTCTCCTAAACGATTAGATTTTAATAAGAATTCAGGAGAAACCGGCAATTTGTTCACCCAACAGCCAGTCGCATCAAAAATAGCCCGAACAATCGCAGGAGCAACCGCAACCGTTCCAATTTCCCCTACCCCTCTTGGACCAAATGGGTCGCCATCCACTAGTTTTTCGATCGCTTCAACACTTGTTTTGCAGGGAACATCACATATGGTCGGAATGAAATAGGTATCAAAGTTATCAGTCATATAGATGCCATTCTCCATGATGGCTTCCTCCATCAAGGTATAGCCTAAGGCCATTACACCGCCGCCTTCAATTTGGCCTAAATACCCCAGCGAACTGACAACGGGACCTGCTGCTACCGCTTGATCAATGGCATCTACCTTCACTCGGCCTGTTAACAAATCCACTTCTACTCGTGCCATTACAGCTGCAAAGGCATAGAGATAATGGCTTCCTCCAACCGTTGCATCCGGACTTGTTGGAAAGTTAAACGAAGTATGAACATTAATCGAACGACCGCTTGGCATACGTTCTGCCAGCTCCTTAAAAGTGATACAAGGACCTTCGGCAGTCATTTCTTCCTTCAGCCATATTCCACTGGGTCCCATCTGAAGGTGATCAGCAGTAATACCAGTAAGAAGCTGGGCCAGTTCTAAAACTTCCTTTCGAAAAGAGCCCTTCATTCTTTGCAGTGCATGCCATACCATACTTGTGGATCGGGAGGCAGTTGAGGAACCGCTCACGGGTACCAAGGCGGTATCTCCAATTACAATCTTAATATCTGTCTCTGCACACGAGAATTCATCGATAAGCAGGGTTTCAATCACTCCTAAAAGACCTTGACCACATTCTTCAAAACCAAAGGCGGCTTCAATTTTCCCTGCCTTTGTAAATGAAAGGCGTCCGCCGGCAGGGTCCATTCGGTCAATCCCTAGTCCCCCTCCATGCATCGTGAGGGCTATGCCTGTCCCTCTCACCTTCCATTTATCTGAGGTATCCTGTTTCCAGCCCTTTGCTTTTTCAGCATGTGAGTGTTCAATGACCTGAAGAACGTCCAAAGCTCCATTAGTCGGAGCAATTTTTTGACCTAGTGGACCAGGATCTTCAGTCTTTCTTAAATTCTTTAAACGGAATACAAGGGGATTCATTTTCAGCTGATCGGCAAGCCGGTCCATTTGTCCCTCTAGAGCAAAGGTGATTTGGTTCCCGCCAAAGCCCCGGAACTCACCCGCTACACCGTTATTAGTAAAAACAGATAATCCCTCTATTTCTAGATGAGGGATAATATAGGGGCCAGGTGCATGCTCAACAGCAAAATCTAACACAGCAGGACCTAAAGTGGCATATGCCCCGGTATCCGCAATAATTTTTACCTTGTGAGCAAGAATATTTCCCTCTTTATCCACCCCTGTTTTCATTATTATTTTCATAGGGTGGCGCTTAAGGCCCGCCCTCACCGATTCTTGTCTGCTATTATGGATTTTGACAGGGCAGTTTGTGGCGAGTGCAAGTAATGCTCCATAAGGCTGAATATTTAATTCATCCTTCCCTCCAAACGATCCGCCCATTGGACTCGAAACAACCCGGATATCCAATTCCGGCATATCAAGAATTCTTGCTAATTGAAACCGATCCTTGAAGCCATGCTGAGTCCCAACGTATATGGTTAATTTCCCATCAGGTTCTGGGACAATCACACCACCCTCTGTTTCCATATAGGCATGCATTTGCCTTGGCACCTCGTAGGTTTCCTTAACCACAATCGTGCATGCTTGAAATGCTGTTTCTACATCTCCCTTTTTGAAATGAGGATGATGGAGGATATTTCCTCCTGGATGAAGGAGCGGGGCATCCGGCAAAAGGGCTTTTTCTGGACTATCAAGCACGGGAAGCTTCTTATATTCAACCTTTATTAAGCGTAAAGCCTGTTCGGCAATTTCCTCTGTATCAGCTGCGACCGCGGCAAGCGCATCACCGACATATCGGACGCGATCTTCACATAGTACAGGCTGGTCTGGAAAAATAAGGCCAAAACCGTTTAATCCAGGAACGTCCTTGTAGGTCAAAACAGCCCTTACCCCTGGAAGCTTCTTTGCTTCCTTGACCGATATTGATAAAATCTCGGCATGCGGCTCCATACTTCTTAGAACTTTTCCATACAGCATGTTAGGAAACGTTAGATCGGTGAGGTATTTCATTCTGCCGGTCACTTTTTCGGGACCATCAGGACGTATCCTCCTTTTCATTGTTGAAAGGTTAGTTTGTGATGCCATAAGATCCCCCTTTTCTAACCAGCAAAACTAGCAATCTTTGAAACCATCATATTGGCCGCAACTGTTTTTTTATAAGCTGATGTCGTAAACACATCGGTTGCAGCCTTAAATTCTTCATTTATCTCCTGAAAAAGGGTTTTTAAAAGGTCATTGGATAAGGTTAAACCCGCCGCTAATCTTTCACACTCTGTTAATCTTTGATACGGCGTTGTGCCTCCGCCTGCAGCTAGACGAATGTATTCCACCTCATTTTGTTCACCCAGCTGGCAACAGCCGGAGATGGTGACAATACTAGGTGTAAAGGCCTCCCTAAACCCCAGCTTTTTGTAAAAAAAGCTCTTCTTTTCAATTCTTAGATTGTCAGGGACATAAATGGCAGTAAGAATGAAATCGTCGGAGGCAGCCCCTCCTCTTATCCAATCAGATAATGGTGTAAGTCGATCTTTGCGGCCATCATAAAGGGATATAGCGGCGTCGAGCGCCAAAAGGGCAGGAATTAAATCGCCAAATCTGCCTGCAATATTTCCTCCAATCGTTGCCCTGTTACGAATAGCGGGAGCAGCGACATTTCTTACTGCCTCTTCTAATAAGGGAAATTCGTTAAAAAGCGAAGGGTGTTCCTTACACGCAGCTAGTGTGGTTAATGCACCAATCCGGATACCAGCTTCTCCGGAAAACTTAGCGTTATCACAAACTTGCATTTCTTTTATCTTTTCCAAACTGATTAAATGTGGTGGACAATACACCCCTTTTTGCCACTGGGTCTGCATAAGAGTCCCTCCTGCAATAAAACAAGACTCTCCAGCAAATTGCTGTTTTAATTTCCATGCTTCCGCAAGATCATCCGGAAGCCAAACGGCTGGTGAGTTCAACATCGCTGTACCCTGCCTAATCATAACTCGGACCAGCTCCTTTCAATTCTTACCCGATCAGGCCCTTGGCTCTTTAAGCGCTGCCTCTGAATTAATTCGGCAACAATACTAACGGCAATCTCCTCTGGACCCTCCGCTCCGATTGGAAGACCCACTGGACTGTTAATCTCCGGTGGAATTTCCCTGCCATCGAGTAAGCGCTGAGTCCTCGCTTTTGATCCAAGGACCCCTAGATACGTTAACTTCTGTCCTTTTAACAGATTTAGTATTTCCCTGTCCCTTTGAAAATGATGGGTAAGAATGAGGATGGAGTCGAGCTTAGACAAAGCCAGCATCGATATCACCTCACCTGGAAATCCTTCAATTATTTGGTCAGCATCCGGAAAAAATTCTTCCTTACACAAGGACGAGCGCCAATCAGATACAAGTACGGAAAAGCCTGCTTGTGCTGCCATCTTGACTAAAGGTACTGTATCCCTGCCAGCGCCAAAGACAATTAACTTCGGCTTAGGCTCGAAACAATGGATATAAAATTCAGCTGATAACTTCGGAAAAAAAGTAACTCCACTTTTTGGTGATGTTTGCTGGATATCATTTAAAAGTTTTTTAATTTGCGAGGGTACTCTTCCATGCCACTTTCCAAACAGCTGTTGATCATCTGTCATAAACAAATAATCGGAAACCGAATCGTCTGCTGCTAATCTTTTTATGACCATTACTCGGTTCCCGCTATTAAGATGGAAC
>Ga0308176_10002761_pt1 | contig 11116 bp, 7 predicted proteins | sample PhyCR2_3_FD_203890 | JGI IMG/M metagenome (GOLD analysis project Ga0308176, IMG submission 203890) | Soil microbial communities from UC Gill Tract Community Farm, Albany, California, United States - DLSLS.C.R2 | ecosystem: Environmental > Terrestrial > Soil > Agricultural land | place: USA... | reverse complement strand
CGGCGACGCCGCAGCGCATCGCGGGGTCGATGATGCTGCCACCGGTCTCACTGCCGATGGAGAATCCGACGAGCGCCGCCGCCGTCGCCGCGCCCGGCCCCGCGCTCGATCCGCCCGAGCCCTCCTCGAGTGCCCACGGATTCATCGTCTGTCCGCCGAACCAGATGTCGTTGAGCGCGAGCGCGCCCATGCTCAGCTTCGCGATCAGCACGGCGCCCGCCTGGGTCAACTTCGCCACGACCGCCGAGTCCTTCGTCGGTACGCGATCGCGAAAGGGCTCGGCGCCGTAGGTAGTCGCGATGTTCGCAGTGTCGAGCAGATCCTTCACGCCGTACGGGATCCCGTGCAGCGGACCGCGATACTTCCCCGCCGAGATCTCGGCGTCGGCCTGCTTCGCCTGCGTCAGCGCGTGGTCGCGTGTCACCGTGATCACGCAGCGCAGCTTCGGATCGAACCGCGCGATGCGGTCGAGGTAGATCCGCGTCAGCCGATCTGACGAGAGCTGCTTCGACTCGATCCAGCGCGACAATTGCGACACGGGTGCAAACGCGATCGCATCGTCCGAAGTCGGCAGGGGATCGGCGGCTCCTGCTGAACGCACGAAGCGATCCGCGGCCGGACCCATCGGCTCGCCGGGCATTCCCGGCGTCCAGTGCGTCGCCGGCGCGAGCGCGGACTCGAGCGCGAGCTTCCGCGGTCCGGTGCGCCGCTCGTACAACGCCGCCATCGACGTTCGCCAACTGTTCGTCGCCATCTGGCGCTGCGCGTCGGTCATCGTCACCTGCACCAGCTTCTCCGCTTCCGCGAACGTCGCGGGCGATACCTCCGGCCCGATGGACGGCGCCGTGTTGAACGCCGGCGGCGCGCCCGGCGTCTCGGCCGCTTTCCCACTGGCGGCGGAGTGTTCGTCTCCCTGACACGCGGCGAGCACGCCGGCGAGTCCGAGCGGAGCCTTGATGAGGAACTGGCGACGTGAGTTCACGGGACGCGGCGAAGGAGGAGAGCGAGGCGGCCCGCAATTCTAGTCCGCGAGTTCCTCCTCCGCGACGAACCGCAATGTCGCCGCGGTTCGCCCTGTCGTCATACTCACGAGTATGACATGGCCGCGTGCGACGTCAGGTCGCCGAGGAGCGTGTTCCCGACGGCGCCCGCAGCGAGGCGAGAAAGAGTTCGACGCTGGAGTCGATCAACCTGTCGTGGTCGACCGCGAGCCCGGGGACGTCGTCGGCGTGCTGCTGCCACATCCGCTGCAGCATCAGCCCCGAGACGAGCAGCCGGGCGCCGACCTCGCCGTCCGCGTCGGGGCGGAACTCGCCGCGCTTCTTTCCCTCTTCCACCAGCCGCCCGATCATCTTCCACAGCCTGGCGGGTCCGTCCTGGAGCCAGCGCGCGTGTACGACCGGGACCTCGTGCGCGAGACCACCGATGAGGAGGGTGAGCAGACGCTGGCCGCTCTCGGGATCGCCGTTGGCGAACACCTTTCGCATCAACAGCCTGATCCGCGCCGTCGCCGGCATCCTGGAATCCCGCAGGGCCTCCTCCGCGCGGTCGAAGGCGAGCGCCTGATAGTGCTCCACGACGCCGAGGAGGAGCGCCTCCTTCGTGTCGAAGTAGTGGTAGATCGCGCCCTTCGTCACTCCGGCGGCCTCGGCCACGTCGTCGAGCCGCGCCGTGCGGTATCCGCGCTCGGCGAACACCTCGAGCGCGGCCTCGAGCAGCGCATGCATGCGCGTGTCGGACCGCTGCTCCACCCGCGGAGCCTTGGTGACGCTCATCGGAAGGCGGAAGGTGACGTCGCTTGACCGGTTGACATACTCGCGAGTATGTTATCTGGGTTTCGCACCCTGGTCAAGCATGTCGTCGAAGCATCTTCGCAGGCCCGGCTCCATCACCACGCCCAGCGCACCGCACGTGCGCGCTCGCGGAGCGCGGGCGTGAGCACCGCCGCGGCGCCTCTGCGCGACACCGACGTCGCGCAGCCGCTCCCCGCCGGCCATGCGCCTGCCGAGCGGAGAGGCGCGGAGCACAAATACCTCATCGCCGTGGCGGTCGTTCTCGCCTCGCTGATGCAGGTCATCGACTCGTCGATCGTCAACGTCGCGCTCCCGGACATGATGGGGAACCTCGGCGCCAACCTCGACGAGATCGCGTGGGTGTCCACCGGCTACATCCTCGCCAGCGTCATCGTCATCCCGCTCACCGGATTCCTCGGCGACCTGTTCGGGCGCAAGCGCTACTTCGTCGGATCGATCGTCGTCTTCACGATGTCCAGCTTCTTCTGCGGCGCCGCGCACTCGCTCGGCGCGCTGATCTTCTGGCGCATCGTGCAGGGCGTAGGCGGCGGCGCGCTGATGACCGTGTCGCAGGCGGTGCTCTTCGAGTCCTTCCCGCCCGAGGAGGCGGGGATGGCGATGGCGCTGTTCGGGCTCGGCGTCATGGTCGGCCCGACGATAGGTCCGACGCTCGGTGGATACCTCGTGGACAACTCGGGGTGGCCCTGGATCTTCTACATCAACATTCCGGTGGGCATCGTGGCCGCGACGATGATCGCGGCGTACGTGCACGACCCCGCGCACCAGAAAAGACCGCCGACGATCGACTACATCGGCATCTCACTGCTCATCATGAGCGTCGGCGCCATCCAGTTCGTGCTCGAGCACGGCGAGCGCGAGGACTGGTTCGAGTCGCGGCTGATCCTCTCGCTGGCGGTGGTCGGCGCGGTGGGCTGGCTCGCGCTGATGTGGCGCGAGCTGACCACGGATCATCCCGCGATCGACTTCCGCGTGCTGCGCCATCGCCAGATGTGGGTCGGCACGCTCCTCGGCGTGGTGATGGGCGTCGGCCTGTACGCGATGTCGTTCACCCTGCCCGTCTTCCTGCAGTCGAACCTGCACATGACGGCGCAGCAGACGGGCATCGTGCTGCTGCCGGGCGCCGTCGCCACCGCGCTGTCGATGGTGGTCGTCGGGCGACTGTCGAACAAGGTGGACCCGCGGCTCATCATCGCCGGCGGCGCGCTGCTCTTCGCGCTGGCGGCGCGGCAGCTCGCGCTCATCACCGGCGAGAGCGGCGCGCACGACTTCTTCTGGCCGCTCGTGGGACGCGGGATCGGGCTCGGGATGATGTTCGTGCCGCTCACGACGATCACCCTCGCCGAGCTGTCGCCGCAGGAGCTGCCGCAGGGCGTGGGTCTGTACAGCTTCTTCCGGCAGCTCGGCGGATCGTTCGGCATCGCGGCGATCGCGACGCTGGTCACGCGCTACACGATGCAGTTTCGCGCCGTGCTCGGCGAGCACGTGGCGCAGAACGATCCCGCGTCGATCGGGCGCATCGAGATGCTCACCCGCGGGATGATCGCGCGCGGCGCCGATCGGTGGACGGCACACCAGCGCGCGCTCGCGATCGTCGACCGGCAGCTCTTCGGCCAGGCGAGCGTGATCGCGTACGGTCGCATCTACATGATCGCGGCGGGACTCATCCTGCTCCTCATCCCGCTGCTCCTACTGGTGCGGCAGACGAAGGGCGCAGGCGGCGACCACGTGATGGTGGAGTAGGCGGGCGCGAGATATTCTGTTCGTGTGAAAGCGTTCCGCACCATCGTCTTCTGGATGCACCTCATCACCGGCGTCGCCGTCGGTGTGGTGGTGCTCATCATGTCGGTCACTGGCGTGCTGCTCACCTACGAGAAGCAGACGCTCCGCTGGGCCGACACGCGCGGGCTCGACGGCTCGCCGCCCACGGCGAGCGCGCCGCGCCTCGACGCCGCCACGCTCGTCGCGCGCGCGGCGCAGGCCGGCCGAGGCACGCCGACGGCGATCACCTGGCGCAGTGACGCCGACGCGCCGGTGGAGATCGCCGTCGGACGCGAGCTGACACTGTTCGTCAACGCGTACACGGGTGCCGTGCTCGGCGACGGCTCACAGGGCGCGCACGCCTTTCTCCAGGCGGTGAAGGATTGGCATCGCGTGCTCGGGCTCGCGGGCCCGTCGCGCGCACGCGGCAAGGCGATCACCGGCGCGTCGAACCTCGGCTTCCTCTTCATCGTCGTCAGTGGGATCTACCTGTGGTGGCCGCGGCACTGGACGCGTCGCACCCTCCGCAACGCCGCGCTCTTCCGCCGAGGACTGCGCAGCAAGGCGCGCGACTTCAACTGGCACCACGTGATCGGGCTCTGGTCGTGGGTGCCGCTCGTGGTCGTCGTCGCGTCGGGCGTCGTGATCTCGTACACATGGGCGGGACGCTTGGTGTATCGCGTGGTGGGCGAGACGCCGCCCTCGGCGGGTGCATCCGGTGGCCCGAGCGGACGTCCCGGTACCGTGTCCGCGGCGGCGCAGATCGGCGGACTGGACGCGCTCTTCGCGCGCGCCGCCGAACGTGTGCCCGAGTGGCGGAGCATCACGCTCGCGCTGCCGACGTCGGCCGATGGGCCCGCCGTATTCCAGATCGACGGCGGCACCGGCGGCCAACCGCAGATGCGCGCCGAGCTCTCACTGGACCGTGTCTCGGGGCGCGAGCTGCGATGGCAGCCGTTCTCGGCGGGCACACCCGGCCGGCGCCTGCGCGCAATCCTGCGCTTCGCGCACACCGGCGAAGTGCTTGGCGTCGTGGCCCAGACCATCGCCGGCCTCGCGTCGCTCGGTGCCGTGTTCCTCGTCTACACCGGGCTCGCGCTCAGCCTGCGGCGTCTGCGGTCGTGGTCGAGGCGCCGGCGCCGATTCGCATTCGCGAGGATCACGCCCTCTTAGACAGCGGGAGCGCGGGTTGGCGCGGGTTCCTTTGAAACAGCGGGAACGCGGATTTGCGCGGATCACGCGGACACTGCCGGATCTTCACTACCGCTGGGTCGGGTTCTACTCCAAATCCCGCCTTGGATTGTTGGGAGGTGGGACGGAGAGATCTCGCGCCCAGCCACTCAAAGCCACTGCAGTTGCTCGTGCCGAGCCAACTGCGTCATCCGCGCGTCTTTCACCGCGTCATCCGCGTGACACGACGTTGCGCGACGAGCTCTTGGATGCCGGCGTCAGGAGCAGAGTGGACTGGAAGAGCTCGAGCCTGAGCATGAGCGATCAGCATTGAGCATCTCCAGCTCGAGCTCGAGCTCGAGCCGGAGCTGGAGATGCTGATAGCTGAGTGCTCGTGCTCAGGCTCAGGCTCTGCCTGCAGCCCCCTCGGCTCCCTGCGCGCGACGACACTTCACACCCGCAGCCCCACTCAATCGTCCCCGGGCGTCGGCACTGGCTCCGGCGGACGCGCGTGCACGCCGAGCTTCGGGAGGAAGCGCGCGAGGAGATGCTCGCGCCATTCTTCCATGATCTCGTAGACCGTCGGAATCACGACGAGCGTGAGCACCGTCGACGCGATCACGCCGCCGATCACCGCGCGGCCGAGTGGCGCGCGGAAGTCGGCGCCCTCACCGTAGCCGATCGCGACCGGCACCATGCCGGCTACGAGCGCGAGCGTCGTCATCATGATCGGGCGCAGGCGGATCCGTCCCGCTTCGATCAGCGCCTCGCGCAGCGGGAGCCCGCGATCACGGTGCGACCACTTCGCGAAGTCGATCAGCAGGATCGCGTTCTTCGCGACGATCCCCATCAGCATCATCACGCCGATCAGGCTCATCACGTTGAGCGTGTCGTGCAACAAGAGGAGCGCGACGACGACGCCGATCAGCGAGAGCGGCAGCGACACAAGGATGGCGAGCGGATCGAGGAACGACCCGAACTGGATCACGAGGATCAGATACATCAGCATCACCGCGATCATCAGCGCGATGACGATCGCCGTGAACATCTGGTTCTGGTTCTCCACCTGTCCGCCCTGATTGATCCGATAGCCCGGCGGCAGCGCGACGGCGTTCACCTTGCGCGTGACTTCCGCGGCGACGTTGCCGACCGATGCGCCGAGCACGTTCGCGCCGATCGTCACCACGCGCTGACGCTGGTAGTGATCGATCTGCGCCGGCCCCGAGCTCGGCGCGATCGTCGCGATCTGCGAGAGCGGGACGAACCGCGGATCGTTCGCCGATCCGGGATCTCCCGTCGCCGGACCGACGATCACTGGAAGCTGGCCGAGGTCCGTCGCCTTGCCGCGCGACTCGGGCGCGAGCCGCACGTGCACGTAGCGCGACACGCCGGCCGGGTCGACCCAGGTGCCCGCGTCGACGCCGGCGAAGGCGAAGCGGAGCGCCGTCGCGAGCTGCGACAGGCTGACGCCGACCGACGCGGCGAGGCCGCGGTTCACGTTCACCGAGAGCTCGGGCTTCTGTCCGCGCGTCGAGAGTCCGACGTCGACTGCGCCCGGCACGGTGCGCGCCGCCGCTGCGATCTCATCGGCGAGGCGCGTGAGCACCGTCGCGTCCGGCCCCTGCAGCTGCAGTTGGATCTGCTTCTGGTTGCCACCGAATCCGCCGGCGGCGAAGGTGTATGCCGACGCGCCGGCGACGACCGCCACCTCCTTGCGCACGATCCGACCGAATGCGTCCTGACTGATCGAGCGTTGATGCTTCGGCACGAGCCGCACGTACACCGTCGCCGCGTCGGTCGCTGCCGAGCCGGATGCGCTTCCCACGGTGGTGTAGGTGTAGGCGACCTCGGGATGCCGTCGCACGATGCGCCCGACTTCCTCCGCCTTGAGCATCGTGTACTGCAGGCTCGAGCCCGCGGGCGCTTCGATCGCGACATTCAGCTCGGAGTTGTCGCTCAGCGGTGCGAAGCCGAAGCCGCCGAACGCGACCTGAAGGCCGAGCGCGACGACGAACGTCGCGAATGCCATCCCGATCATCCACCAACGATGGTCGAGCGCCCAGCCGACCAGCCGAGTGTAGCGGTCGGCCTGCGCGTCGAACCAGCGGTTGAATCGGTCGAGGAGACGCGTGATCCACGCCTTCTTCTCTTCCGGCACGTGCGGATCGGCCCAATACGCCGACATCATCGGATCGAGCGAGAACGACACGAACAGCGACACCAACACCGCGGCGGCGATCGTCAGCGCGAACGGCTTGAAGAGCTGGCCGGCGATGCCGGGCATGAAGCCGACCGGCACGAACACCGCGACGATCGAGAACGTCGTCGCCGTCACGGCGAGCCCGATCTCGTCGGTGCCTTCGTGCGATGCCGTCGTGTGGTCTTTCCCCATCTCGACGTGGCGCACGATGTTCTCGCGTACGACGATCGCGTCGTCGATCAAGATGCCGATGGCGAGCGAGAGCCCCATCAGCGACATCACGTTGAGCGTGAAGCCGAAGATGAGCAGCGGCACGAACGCGGCGAGCACCGACACCGGAAGCGCGAGCCCGGTGATCACCGTCGAGCGCCAGGAGTTGAGGAAGAGGAAGACGACCAGCACGGTGAGGAGCGCGCCTTCGATCAGCGTCTCCTCGACGTTCTTCACCGAGTTGCGTACGCGCACCCCCGCGTCGCGCACGTACACGATGCGCGTGCCGCTCGGCAGCGTCTTCTGCAGCTCGTTCACGCGCAGGCGAACGGCATCGCTGACCGCGGTCGTGCTGTTCTCGCGCCCCTTCACGAGGTCCAGCCCGATCGCCGGCGCCCCGTCGTACAGCGCGGCCGACGTGGGCTCGGCGACACCGACTTCGACATTCGCCAGCTCGCCGAGGCGCACGAGCCGGCTGCCGCGCTGCGCGACGACGATCTGATTGAACTCCTCCGGATGCTCGAGCCGTCCGGCCAGCCGGATAGTCCGCTGCTCGAGCTCCGTGTTCAGTCGGCCCACGGGCGCGGCGAGATTCTGCGAGCGCACCGCGGCCACGACCTGATCGATCCCGACCCCGGACGCGGCGAGCGCGCTCGGCTGCACCTCGACGTTGAGCTGGGCGCTGTCCCCGCCGACGACGTTCACCTGCGCGACACCCGGGATGGAACGCAGCTCGCCGGCAATCTGTCCGTCGGCGAGCTGCGTCAGCTGCGCGGGTGAGAGCACCGTCGACGTGAGCGCGAGCGACACGGCCGGCAGCGTGCTCGGATCGAACTTCTGAAGGATGGGCTCGAGGATCTCCTGCGGCAGCTGCGCGCGCACGGACGAGATCGCGTCGCGCACGTCCTGGGTCGCCTGGTCGACGTCCTTCGAGAAGGAGAACTGGACGATGATCTGCGCGAAGCCGTCGGTCGACGTGGAGTTGAGCTTCTCCACGCCGCTGATCGCCGAGAGCTTGTCCTCGATCCGCGTCACGACCTCGCGCTCGACCACGTCCGGTGACGCGCCCGGATACGCGACGCCGACGAAGACGATCGGCTGTTCGAAGTCGGGGAACTCGTCCGTGTCGAGCTGCTTGAGGGCGACGAGACCGAACACGACCAGCGCCAACATCGTGACGATGGTGATGATGGGGCGCTTGATCGCGAAATCAGAGATGAACATGTCGGCTCGGAAGTGGGGAGCCCTGCTGTGGAGAGACTACGCAGGGGACCTGCCAGACGATGAGCCGCCGCCGCTCTCCGCCCTCGAGCCCGCGCCGATTGCGAGCCTTCCGGCCCGCCGGTATGCTACGGCGCTGCGTTCGCCGGGCGTACGACGCGCTCCCAGCGATCCGGCTGGCCTCTCATCCTTTCTGGAGTTCCGATGACGCGGTTCCCCCTTCGCTCGTTCCCGGCCCTCGTCGCACTGCTCGCCTCCGCCGCCTGCGGTGGACGAAGCGTGTCCGTCGGCTCGTCCTCCGCGAGTGCGGCACCAAGCGACAACGTCCGCCGCATCCGCGCGCAGGGCGCACCGATCGGCGTGCAGCTCTGGACCTTCCGCGAGCAGGCCAAGACCGGCGTGCCGGCGATGCTGAAGATGGCACGCGACATGGGCATCACCCACGTCGAGACGGCCGGCCTCTACAACATGACGGCGCAGCAGTTGGCCCAGGCACTCAACACGGCAGGGCTGCGCGCGACATCGATGCACGTCGGCTACGACGACCTGATGAAGAACCCGCAGAAGGTCATCTCCGACGCCAAGGCACTCGGCGCCACCTACGTCGGGCTCGCCTGGTATCCGCACACCGGCGCCTTCACCGAAGCCGACGCACGTAAGGCGGCCGCCGACTTCAACGCGATCGGCAAGACGATGAAGGACGCAGGGCTCACCTTCTTCTATCACAACCACGGCTACGAGCCGGTCCCGTTCGGCAACGGTACCCTGCTCGATCTGATCATCCAGAACACCGATCCCGCGCTCGTGAAGTTTGAGATGGACGTGCTGTGGACCTGGCTGCCGGGCGCCGATCCGGTGGGGCTGATCGCCAAGTATCCCGGCCGCTTCAAGTTGATGCACATCAAGGACATGAAGCCCGGCATCGCGCGCGGGTCACTCTCGGGCGGTCTCCCAGCCGAGCAGCAGGCGGTGATCGGCCAGGGTCAGGTGGATTGGAAGACGCTGCTCGCCGCCGCCGAGAAGGACGGCTTCGCCTACTACTATCTGGAAGACGAAACGACGGATCCGGTGAACAACGTCCCACCGAGCATCGCCTTCCTGCAGTCGCTGCGCTTCTAGTCGCGGCAGGTACGCCGAGGTCATCCTTGGCGGGGACGGCGGCCTGAGCTGGGCCGCCGTCCTTGTCTCCGCGATCGATGTCGAGAACTTCGAGTCGGCTCCGACTTCTCCATGAAGGCGCCAACGGGTGCGCCTCGACACCTAGAACCGGAGACGACGATGCGCAAAGTGATCGCCATGGAGTTCATCACGCTGGATGGCGTCGTGCAGGGACCGAGCAGCCCGGACGAGGACCGCTCGGGCGGGTTCGAGAATGGCGGCTGGCACGCGCCTCACACCCGCGACGAGGCGTTCATGCGCCGAATGGTCTCCGCGATCGACGAGGCCGGCGGCTTTCTCCTCGGCCGCGGCACGTACGAGCTGTTCGCCGCGCACTGGCCAAAGGCATCGCCCGACGAGCAGGTGCTCGCACGACCGCTCAACACGAAGCCCAAGTACGTCGCCTCGACGACGCTCACCGCCCCACTGGCGTGGCAACGCTCGACGCTCCTCGGGCACGACGTCGCGGAATCGGTCGCCGCGCTCAAGCGCGAAGCGGGAGGCGATCTCCTCGCCATCGGCAGCCCCGAGCTCGTGCGCTCGTTGTTGATGCACGGTCTCGTCGACGAGCTACGCTTGATGATCGACCCGGTCGTCGTCGGTGGCGGCAAGCGCCTGTTCGCCGACGACGGCGCGCTGCGGAACCTGCGACTCGTCGACAGCGCGGTCACGACGACGGGAGCGATCATGACGACCTACGCGCCACAGGAGATGAAGTCGTGAGATACGTCCTCATGATGCACACCCCACGCGGCTCCGGCGAGTACGAGCATCACGACTGGGCGCCCGAAGACTGGCAGGCACACCTGGACTACTTCAAGCGGCTCAACGCGGCGCTCGAGCGCAACGGCGAGCTGGTCGGGATCGTCGCGCTCACGCCTCCTTCCAAGGCGAAGCTCGTGCGCGCGGCCACCGACGGCACGCCGGACACGGACGGACCGTTCGCCGAGTCGAAGGAGTTCCTTGCCGGTTACTGGCTGGTCGACGTCGACACGCCCGAGCGCGCGTACGAGATCGCGGCCATCGCCTCCGCCGCACCGGGTCGCGGCGGCGCTCCGCTGCGCATGGCGATCGAAGTCCGCCAGCTCATGAGCGGTCCCGCATCGGATCTGTGAACGAGAGCCGCTCGATCGACGTCGAGCACCTGCTGCGCGACCTCGCGCCGCAGGTGCTCGCTCCGCTCGCACGCCGGCACCACGACTTCTCAGCCGCCGAAGACGCGGTTCAGGACGCGCTGATCGCCGCCGCCGAGCAGTGGCCGCGCGATGGAGTTCCCATCAACCCGCGCGGCTGGCTGTATCACGTCGCGCTTCGCCGTCTCACCGACCGCACGCGCAGCGAGCAGGCGAGAAGCAGGCGAGAGGAAGCGGCCGCGAACGAGCAGTGGTTCGGCTCGGCGTCCATCTCTCCGCCCGACGCCGATGTGCACATCGAGTCCGACGACTCGCTCGCGCTCCTCTTCATGTGCTGTCATCCCGCGCTGTCGGCCCCGTCGGCGATCGCTATGACCCTGCGCGCGGTCGGTGGCCTCACCACCGCGGCGATCGCGAGCGCCTTCCTCGTTCCGGAAGCGACGATGGCGCAA
>Ga0308176_10002760_pt1 | contig 11118 bp, 11 predicted proteins | sample PhyCR2_3_FD_203890 | JGI IMG/M metagenome (GOLD analysis project Ga0308176, IMG submission 203890) | Soil microbial communities from UC Gill Tract Community Farm, Albany, California, United States - DLSLS.C.R2 | ecosystem: Environmental > Terrestrial > Soil > Agricultural land | place: USA... | reverse complement strand
GGCGAGCCAGCCGCATAGGCGCGGGTGGTCGCAGCCGAGCGCGAGGTGCTCGGCCAGCACGTGGTGGAACGGGTCCGCGTCGTCCGGCCCGATCCCCGCGGCGTACTTCAGGAATGGGAAGGCGATCACGTCGGCGATGCCGAGCGTGTCGCCGAGCAGGAAGTCGCGGCCGTCGAGCAGCGCCTCGAAGCGGTCCAGCGAGCCGCGCAGCTCCTCCGCGTCTCCAGGCTCCATCCGGTTCGGCGCCACCTTCCACACGCGGTTGAACCAGTCGACGAACACGTCGGCTTCGGCGCGCCGGGCGGGCCCGGCCGGCCACAGCGGCGGGTCGGGCGCCAGGCGCTCGAGCTCGCGCAGGATCACCGGGGAGTCCACGACGACGCGGCCGTCGATCTCCGCGACCGGCACGAAGTCCTGACCCGACAGCGCGCGGATCGCGGAACGGTCGGATTCGTCGTGATCCACCCACTCGATCGCGACGCCCTTGTGCGCGGCGGCCAGCGCGATCCGCTCGACGTTCGTCGAGAACGGGACGCGGTGCACGCGCAGCGCCATCAGTAGTCGTACAGGCCGCGGCCGGCCTTCTTGCCCAGCGCTCCGTCCTCGACCAGCGTGCGGACGCGATCGGGCACCGGCGTGCCGATCTCGTCGCCGATCGCCTCCGCGACGTCCAGGCCGATGAAGTCCAGCAGCGCCAGCGGCCCCATCGGGTGGCCGGCGCCGAGCATCATCGCGGTGTCGACGTCCTTCGGCGCCATGCCGCTCTCCTCGAGGAAGTCCACGGCGCTGAACAGGTAGGGGAAGAGCAGGCGGTTGACGACGAAGCCCGGCAGGTCCGGGACCTCGACCGGCACCTTGCCGAGGTGCTCGCATAGCTCCCGGGCGCGGCCGCGGACGGCCTCGGAGGCCTGCTCGGGGAACGCGAGCTCGACGAGCTTCATCTTCGGCACGGGGTTGAAGACGTGCAGGGCGACGAAGCGCTCGGGCGCGCCGCTGGCCTCGGCCAGCCGCTGCACCGACAGCGACGATGTCGTGGTCGCCAGGATCGCGCCCTCGTCGGCGACGACGCTCAGCTCGCCGAGCAGCCGGCTCTTGAGGTCGACGTCCTCGGCGATCGCCTCGACCAGGAACGTCGTCCCGTCGCCGAGGGCGCCCAGGTCGGTCGAGACCTTGACGTGGCCGGCGTTGACCTCGCCGCTCAGGCGGCCGCACACCTTGTGGACGGTCTCCTCGGCGCGCTCGGCCGAGCTGTCGGACCGCGCCCACAGCAGCACCTCGCCATGGCGCGCGGCGCATGCCGCCAGGCCGCATGCGATCGCGCCGGCCCCTGCGATGCCAAGCCGCTCCGTCATGCGCGGGTACAGTACGTGACGCCGCCGTCACGTACGCCACCGAGAGGAACCGATGAGTGGACAGCAGGGCCGCGAGGTCGTCATCGTCGATGCCGTCCGCACGCCGATTGGGCGCGGGCACAAGGAGAAGGGCTACTACAAGGACACCCATCCCGCCGACCTGCTCGGCAAGACCTACACCGAGCTCGTCGCGCGCACCGGCATCGACGCCGGCGAGGTCGAGATCGTGCTGGCGGGCTGCGTGCAGCAGTTCGGCGAGCAGGCGTTCAACATCGCCCGCAACGCCTGGCTGCAGGAGGGGCTGCCGCTCGAGACGTCCGCCACGACGCTCGACCTGCAGTGCGGCTCGGCCCAGCAGGCGATCGGCCTTGCCTCCGCGCTCGTCGCCTCGGGTATCCACGACGTGGTGATCGGCTCGGGCGTCGAGCACATGGGGCACATCCCGTTCAGCGCGGGCATGGAGACCCAGCAGGCCTACGGCCACGCGTTCACGCCGAAGCTGATGGAGAAGTACAACATCGTCGGCCAGGGGCTCGGCGCCGAGATGATCGCCGACGAATGGGAGATCACCCGCCACGAGCTCGACGAGCTCGCCGTGCGCTCGCACCGCAACGCGGCCCGCGCCACCGACGAGGGCCTGTTCGAGCGCGAGGTCGTCCCGTTCCAGGTCAACGGCGACACCTACGTCGCCGACCAGGGCATCCGCCCGGACACGAACCTCGAGGCGCTGTCGCAGCTCAAGCCGGCGTTCAAGCCCGACGGCAAGATCACGGCGGGCAACTCGTCGCAGATCTCCGACGGCGCGGCCGCGGTGATGCTGACCACGCCGGAGAAGGCCGCCGAGCTCGGACTCAAGCCGCGCGCGCGGATCGTCGACCAGACGACCGTCGGTTGCGACCCCGTGAAGATGCTCGAGGGACCGATCCCGGCGACGGCGAAGCTGCTGGAGCGCAACGGGATGTCGATCGGCGACATCGACCGCTTCGAGGTCAACGAGGCCTTCGCGCCGGTCGTGATCGCCTGGTCGCGCGAGCACCACCCGGACATGGACCGCGTCAACGTCCGCGGCGGCGCAATGGCGCTCGGGCACCCGCTCGGCTCCACCGGCGCCCGGCTCATGACCACGCTCCTGCACACGCTCGAGGACTCCGACAAGGAGATCGGCCTCGTCACGATGTGCTGCGGCGGCGGGCTGGGCACCGGCACGATCATCCAGCGCGTCTGAGCCACGGCCACTCTCACGGGCTCGTCGACCCGTCGATCACGCGCTCGCGCGAGGGCGTGCGGGCGGTGTCGGCGAGCCTCGTCGTGCTGCTCGTCACCGCGGTTCTGCAGGCGCTCGTGTTCGCGGCGACGGCCAGTGTCGCGCTGCTCGCGGACCTGATCCACAACTTCGGCGACGCCCTGACGGCGCTGCCGCTCGGCGCAGCGTTCCTGCTGCGCTCGGAGTCCGGCGAGCGGCGCGCGGGCTACTTCGTCGTCGCGGCGATCTTCGTCAGCGCGGTCGTGGCGGCCGCCGAGTCCGTCGACCGCCTCGTGCATCCACGCGCGATCGAGCATCTCTGGGTGCTCGCCCTCGCCGGGGCGATCGGATTCGCGGGCAACGAGATCGCGGCACGCGTGCGCCTGCGCGCCGGCAGGCGTCTCGACAGCCCGGCGCTCGTCGCCGACGGCAACCACGCGCGCGTCGACGGCCTCGTCAGCCTCGCCGTGGTCGCGAGCGCCGCCGTCGTGGCGCTCGGCCTCGACCGCGCCGACCCGCTGATCGGCCTCGCGATCACGCTCGTGATCCTGCGGATCACCTGGCAGTCCTACAGGACGATCACCGGCCGCGACCACCACGCCTGATGTGGCGGGCGACGGTCGTCGCCGCGGAGCTCTCGCTCGCGATGCCGTTGAGGCTGGTCGCGCTGACGACGAGCTCGTAGTCGCCCTTCGGCGGCAGCGTCCACTTGAGCGTGTGGCCGCCGCGGAGCATGCTGCCGCTCCAGGAGCGCACGGCGCTGCCGTCGCGCTCGAGCGTCGCGCGGATCGAACCACGCTTGGAGAGCACGAAGCTCGCCACGATGCGCTTGCGCTTGCGCTGCACCTTCGTCTTGACCGAGCTGATCGCGATCGGCTCGGTCTCGTAGCGGGCGAAGTTCTCGGCCTCGGCGCAGAACGGGTCGGCGAACTTGTCGCAGAGCTGCTCCAGGAAGCCCTGGAAGAGGCGGTGGTAGGACAGGTCGGACTCCGTCCCGGGTCGCGTCGGGCTGCGGTCGTACAGCGACCACGCGCCGGTGTCGTACAGCGGCAGCAGCCGCCGCGCCTCCGCCACGGCGCTGTCGACGAGCGCGCCGGCGTCCGTGTCGCCCGTGGCCTGGCGGTAGTTGTCGAGCGCGATGACCGCCTGCGCGATCCCGTTGCCGACGAGCACCGACGGCGACTGCGAATACAGCAGGAAGCTCGGGCCGGCCGGGCCCTGGACGGTGACGCCCCACGGCGGCCCGATCCTGAAGACGCCGAGCATCGAGCGCGCGGCGTCCGTGTAGCGCGGGTCGCCGTCGCGCCTGCCGAGGTTGGCGAACGCCTGCATGCCGGTCGCCGTCGCCATCCCGGAGATCCAGCCGGGCGCGCCGCCCGACCACGGGAAGTAGTACTCGAACGCCAGCGAGCCGCGGCGCTGCACACCCGTGGCGAGCATGTCGTCGGCGAACTTCTCCAGGCGCCCCGCGGCGGGCTTGCGCAGCTTCAGCAGGCCGTTGAGCCGCCCGAAGTTCGCCAGCGGCTGCAGCTGCCAGCCGCTGCCCGGATAGAACTGCCAGATCAGCTCGGAGCCCTCGAACGTCGTGCGCGTGCCGTACGCGGGTGGATCGCGGCGCTCGTCGTAGAACCACTCGACGTTGCGCTGGAGGATCAGGAACGCCGGGTAGGCGCGGGAGCCCAGCATGTGGCGGCGCGCGAGCGACTTCAGGTTCGCGATGACGCCGCGGATGTTCGCCTGCGGCGTCCCGCGCAGCCTCCGCGCGGCGGTCCGCGCCACCTTGTAGTCGTCGCGCCACGCCTGAGCGTCCGCGGCGACCGTGCCGCCGCGGCGCTCGAGCTGGCTCAGCGTGGTGAGGACCGGATCCCGCTTCGCCTGCGCCGCGGCAGGGAGCAGCAGCAGGCAGGCGAGCAGGGCAAGGCAGGCGCGGCGCATACTCAGACATCCAACACCTCGGCCGCGGCGAAGCTGCGCTACCCCCACCGGAACCCGGTCGCGTGTGCTTGCACGGACAGCGGGCTCGACGGCAGCCCGTCGACGGGCTCGACGTCGTTGTAGCCGCCGGGCGCCACGTCGTTGGGCGTGTCCGGGTGGAAGATCGACGCCAGGTACTGGATCTGGCCGCGGCCGACGCCGAGCTCGAACTGCCCGCCGCCGTAGCGCTCGATCCCGCGCTCCTCGCAGTAGCGGTTCAGGGCGAAGAGGGGCCGCAGGCCGCCGGCGCGCGAGGGCTTGACGTTGATCATCTTCGGCGGGAACGGCAGTGCCTCGACGTCGTCGACCGTGTGGATGATCGCGTCCCAGGTGATCCTGGCGTGCTCGCGGCTCAGGATCGGCTCGGTCTCGGGCGTCAGCTTGGGATCCTCGATCCAGGCATCCGGGAACGCCTCGACGACGCGCCGGTAGAGGACCGGGTCGGCCGGCTGGTCGACGACCGTACCGGTGTACATGCCCTTGAAGTCGACGCTGTCGACGGCGCCGGTCGCGACCAGCGCCGCGATCAGGTCCTCGTCCCACTCGGACACGGGGTCGAGCTTGAACTTCAGCGTCGGATAGCGCCGCAGCCGCGACTCGATCGGCTCCATCGTCGGCGGGTTGCCCAGGCGCAGCGAGACGACGAAGTTCACCGGCCGCGGCTCGCGCCCCAGCGCCTCGTGCAGCGCCATCCCGTTCTGGCGCAGCGCCAGGTCCAGCGCGGCCGACTCGTAGGCCCAGCGGCGGTACAGCACGCTGGGCGGCCGCAGCGCCGGGCGCGGCCACAGGTCGAGCGTTGCGACGTGGTCGCAGAAGGAATCGAGCGTCCAGGTGCCGTCGAGCGGCTGGACCGCCCCGGCCTCCTGCAGGACATCCTGGTCCTCCGCGTCGTAGGTGACGTCCTCGCCGATGCCCTCCTCGCCGTCGCCGTGCAGCCGGATGTGGGTCGAGACGCGCGTGAAGTCGCTGGAGACGTCGCGCTGCAGGCGCTCGAGCTCGTAGCCCTCGATGCGCAGCGGCAGCCCCGCGATGGCGCCGGGCAGGCTCACTGCGCCTCGGGCGGCCGCTGCTCGAGCCGCGCGACGAGCTCGTCGAGCTTCAGCTCCTCCAGGCCCTGCCCGACCGCGTCGAGCTCGCCCGCGCAGAACTCGACGAGCTCGCGGCCCTCCTTGCAGAGGTCGAGCGTCTCGCGCAGCCCGGCCTCGCCGGAGTCCAGGCGCCGGATGACCTCCTCGATCCGGGCGGTCGCGGTCTCGTAGGTGTGCTGGGTCGTCTCGTTCATTCGGTCTCCGAGATGGTCGCATTCACGTCGGCGTCGGCGAAGAACAGGCGCACGTCGCGCGCCTGCCGCGCCGCCTCGGCGGTGGTGATCAGGTTGCCCTCGCGGTCGTCGACCACGGCGTAGCCGCGGGCGATCACGCGCTCCGGGTCGTGCGCGCCGATCGCCGCCGCCAGCGAGTCGAGCCGCGCGCGGCGCGCCTCGGCGTCCGGGCCGCCGGCCGCGCCGACCTTGCGCTCGAGCACGACCGCGCGGGTGCGGATGTCGCCCCGGCGCCGCTCGCAGCCGCGCCGGCCCGCGGCGCGGATCTCGCGCAGCCACTGGTGTAGCCGCCCGCGATGGCGGGCCACGTGCTCGGCGGGCGCGCGCGAGAGCTGCGCCAGCGCCCGCGCGCGCACGACGACCGCGTGGCGCCCGTGGCGCTGCAGGGAGGCCGCGCAGCGCGCGACCGCGGCGCGCGCCTCGGTGCAGTGCAGCGGCACGGCCGATTCGGCGGCGTGCGTCGGGGTCGAGCACGAGACGGCGGCGACGTCGTCGATCAGCGTGCGGTCGGTGTGGTGGCCGACGGACGCGATCACGGGCACCCGCAGCAGCGCGACCGTCCGGCAGAGCGTCTCGTCGCAGAACGCGAAGAGGTCGGCGAGCGAGCCGCCGCCGCGCGCCACGATGATCGCCTCGACCTCGTCGATCGCCGCGAGGTCCTGCAGCGCCTGGGTGATCCGCGGCGCCGCGTGGCGGTCCTGAACCGGCGCGAACGCCCAGACGACCCGGCCGCCCCAGCCGCGCCGGCGCAGCCCCGCGAGCACGTCGTCGCGCGCCTTGCCGCCCTCGCCGGTCACGACGCCGATCGTGTGCGGCAGCACCGGCCGGTGCAGGGCCTTCTGCGGCTCGAACAGGCCCTCGGCCGCCAGCGCCTTGCGGAGCCGGTCGAGCTGGGCGAGCAGGTCGCCCTCGCCGGCGACGCGCACGCCCGTGACCTGGAACGAGAACGACGGCGACGACGTTCGGCTGCCGGGGTAGTAGTCGGGGCCGCCCGCCACCACGATCTGGGCGCCGTCGACGACCGCGTCGGCGGCGGGCCCGAGCTTCTCGAAGTCCGTGCGCCACATCGAGCACGGCACCGCGCCGTCGCCGTCGCGCAGCTCGAAGTAGACCTTCGCGCCGCGCCCGCGGCGCATGTTGAAGACCTCGCCGAAGAGCTGCACGCGGGCGCGCTCGCGCATCCGCTCCTGGAGCGTCTTGGCGTAGACGCCGACCGCGTACGGGCCCTGGAACCCGACGCCGGGGATACCCTCTGGGCGCGCCTGCTCGGTCAATGGCCCAGCCGCCCGCCGACGAACTGCGCCAGCCCGGTGATGCGCTGCCGGACGTCCGTGAAGCCGCGCTCCGACAGCGCGCCGGTGATCTCGTCGCGCTCGAACATGCGCTGCCCGGAGCGCGCGCCGAGCAGCCCGTCCACGGTCCGCAGCGGCGGCGTGCGCAGGCGGCAGCTCGTGAGGATCGCGATCCGGCCGCCCGGCGTGAGCACCCGCGTCATGTGATCCAGCGCGCGGAACGGGTCGTCGAAGAAGTGCAGCGCCGCGAAGCAGCAGACGGCATCGAAGCTCTGGTCGCGGAACGGCAGCTCGACCGCGTTGCCGCGCACGTACGCCGCCGCGGGGAACTCGCGCGCGGGCGTGTCGCGCACGGCGCGCTCGAGCATCGTCGTCGACGCGTCGATGCCGACCGCCAGGCCGTCCTCGCCGGCGATGCGGGCGAACTCGCGCGTGAAGTTGCCCGGGCCGCAGGCGACGTCGAGCACGCCGTCGCCGGGCGTCAGCCCGAGCAGCAGCCGCGCGATCCGATGCTCGTCGCGCATCGACGGGCCCATCACGCCCTTCGCGAGCCGGCCGAGCCCGGGGCGCCAGTAGCGCTCGTAGATCCGCGGCACGATGCCGGTGTTCATCAGGTCGAAGGCAGCCCCTGTCGACGCCGGCGCGCCGCTCTCGAGCAGGTCGAGGTAGCCGCGCGGCGCCGCGAAGCGCTCGGGCCGCGCGCCGGCCTGGAGCAGCGGCAGCGCGCGCTCCAGCGCGGAGGCGGGCGGCGCGTGCCCGCTCACCCGTGCAGCGCGCCGGAGGGCTGGGCGCCGGTGCCGCCGCTCACGGACGGCAGCGTCGGCAGGCCCTCCTCGCCCTCGTGCCCGCGGACCTCGCCCGAGTAGCCCAGCTCGGTCAGCCGGGCGATCTCGCGCTCGCCTTCGACGCGCGCGGGATGGTCGTCGGGCAGGCTGCGGATGAGCCGCGCGATCCGGTTGCGGATCTGCAGGGCGAAGTGGGGGGTGGAGGCGCCCATCAGCTGGCGGACGTCCTCGAGGGTGACCTCGTGGTCGGGCCCGAGGCGCTCGGGATGCTCGGCCTGGCTCATGGGTTCGCGTCCTTCGTGGTGACGGGGGAGATCTCCAGCAGGCGGTCGATCTGCGACTGCGCGGCGATCGACAGGACGCTCTCGTCACCGACGATCCAGCCATGATTGTAGACCCCGCGTACCGGATCCTTTGCGTAGCCCGGCTGGATGTCGAGCAGGTAGTCGCTCAGCGACTTGTCGAGCTTGTCGGCGCTCCTGGCGAGCAGCAGCGGGCCGTAGGTCCCGCTCCCCGACAGCGGCGCGGCGGCGGCCGCGGTCTGCGGGTCGGCGCTGGAGCCCGTGAAGACGAGGCCGTGGCCGGGGTCGACGACGCCCCAGCCGAACCGGCCGTCGCTGAAGCGCGCGAACGCGACCGCGTTGGCCACCGGGTCGGCGCCGCCGATGCGCGTGACCTTGCCGAGCTTGCGCAGCGCAGTCTCCACCTTCGGCCCGATCACGCTCGTCGGCCCGAGCAGGTAGATCTTCGGCTGCTGGTGGGATTGCAGGGCCGCGCGGGTGTCGGCCGGCACGGAGTCCTTCGTCACGAAGAGCACCGGGGTGCCGCTCTTCGCCGCGTAGCCCGCGGCCGGCATCGCGAACGGCGCCTTGTCGGCCGAGGCGACGATCACGCGGTCGCCGCCCTTGCCGCGCGCGGCGGCCAGGAACGCGTCGATCGCGCGGGCGAGCGCGAACGGGTCCGCGCCCTTGATGTCGGTGGTCTTCTGGCCGCCGGCCTGGGCGACGTCGCCGACGCGGATGATCTGGGCGCCGCCGGCGGACTTCGACCCGGTCGGCGCGAGCGCCTTGAGCGCGGAGCTCGACGCGCCGGGCAGCGACGTGCCGTCGCTGAGCAGGATCGGCGCGCCGATCGGGCCGGCGAAGAGCGCGGAGGCGGCGATGCCGGCGCGCCAGTCGCCGCTGTCGACGAGCGTCACGGCCTTCGGGTGCGAGCCGGGGAAGACGGCCTGCGCGACCGCGGCCGCGTTCGCCACCGGGTCTGCGCCGCCGACGCGCGTCGTGTTCTTGGTGGCGACCTGCGGGAAGCCGAGCCCCTGCGCCGCCTGCGTGTCGGTTCCCTTCGCCCCGAGCTTGGGCTGGCTCGTGGATTTGTCGGACTTGCCGCCGCAGCCGGCGATGGCGAGACAGGCGACGAGACAGGCGGTGCGGCGCATCGCGGCGGACCTTAGCGGGCACCCTTCCACTGAACGCCGCCGTCTGCTTTACCATTGACCGACCAGTCAGTCGACCCTTCCGGAGCGAGCCACCGTGGAATTCCGACTCACCGACGAGCAGATCGCCTTCCGCGACGAATGCCACGCGTTCGCGCGCGACGTCATGCGGCCCGTCGCGGCGCACTACGACCGCGAGCAGGCGGTGCCCTACGACGTCGTCGCGGAGGCGCGCAAGCGCGGCCTGCACGGGCTCGACCTGCTCCAGACGATGGCAACCGACGACGGCGGCCAGTTCGGCGTGATCTACGCCGAGGAGCTGCACTGGGGCTGCGCGGGCATCGCGCTGGCGATCAGCGCCTCGTCGCTGGCCGCGGCGGGCATCGCCGCCTCGGGCACTCCCGAGCAGATCGGCCGCTGGGTGCCCGAGTGCTACGGCCTGGGCGACGAGATCAAGTTCGGCGCCTACGCGGTGACGGAGCCGGGCGCCGGCTCCGACGTGCGCTCGCTGCGCACGACCGCCAAGCGCGACGGTGACGAGTGGGTCCTCAACGGCACCAAGATCTTCATCTCCAACGGCGGCATCGCCGACGTCACGGTCGTCGTGGCGAACGTGGCGCCGGAGCTCGGCCATCGCGGCCAGGCGTCGTTCATCGTCGAGAAGGGCACGCCCGGGTTCAGCCAGGGCAAGAAGGAGGACAAGCTCGGCATCCGCGCCTCGCAGACGACCGAGCTGATCCTCGAGGACGTGCGCGTCCCGATGGAGAACCTGCTCGGCGGCCTGGACAAGCTCGAGGCCAAGCTCGAGCGTGCCCGCAAGGGCGAGCGCGGCGGCTCGTCCAACGCGCTGGCGACGTTCGAGATCACGCGCCCGCTGGTCGGCGCCAGCGCGCTTGGCATCGCGCGCGCCGCCTACGAGTGGACGCTCGACTGGCTCGAGGGCAAGTCGGAGGGCTTCGACGGCTCCGACCCGGTGCCGCTGCTCGAGCAGCAGCGGATCCAACAGGTGCTCGCCGACGTCGCGACCGAGATCGACGCGGCGCGGCTGCTGGTGCAGCGGGCGGCGTGGATGGGGCGCAACGGCGTGCCGATGACCGGCGGCCAGGGCTCGATGTCGAAGCTGAAGGCGGGCGACGTCGCGATGTGGGCGACCACGACGCTGATGGACATCGTCGGGCCCGAGGCCTCGCTGGCGGACCATCCGCTGGAGAAGTTCTTCCGCGACGCGAAGATCTACCAGCTGTTCGAGGGCACGGCTCAGGTGCAGCGGCTGGTGATCTCGCGCATGCAGGCGGCCGAGCACCGGCGCCTGCGCGAGGAGGACGCCGCGGCCGGGGAGGACGAGACGCCCAACGTGCTCGGCGACGCGGTGGCTGCGTTCGAGAACGCTGCCGCATAGTCTTTGTGCGGACTTTGTAACGACTCAAGGTCCGCGGCGTACATGCCGACGTAGTTGACGTAACTGCGCTGCACGTGTCCGTGCAGTCGTATATGTTCCGCCGCAATGCCGAATCCCGAGGCCATGGGCCGAGGGACCGGGGGACCCACGTTGTTGGGGCGAACCTCAGCCAGGAGGGCTGGGGAGCGCAGGCTCTTTTAGCGCTAGCCCGTCAGCTAACCCCGGAGGCCCACGAAAGAGGTTTTCCGTGCGGGTTCGCTCGCTTCTCAACATCGCCATGGTGCTGCTCGGCCTGTTGGTCGTCGCTGCGCCTGCCTCCG
>Ga0308176_10002759_pt1 | contig 11121 bp, 9 predicted proteins | sample PhyCR2_3_FD_203890 | JGI IMG/M metagenome (GOLD analysis project Ga0308176, IMG submission 203890) | Soil microbial communities from UC Gill Tract Community Farm, Albany, California, United States - DLSLS.C.R2 | ecosystem: Environmental > Terrestrial > Soil > Agricultural land | place: USA... | reverse complement strand
TACGGATCGGATAACCGCTGAAGGCATCTAAGCGGGAAGCCGGCCTCGAGATGAGCTCTCCCATCCCCTTGAGGGAGTAAGACCCCTGGTAGACCACCAGGTTGATAGGCCGGATCTGGAAGCACAGCGATGTGTGAAGGAGACCGGTACTAATGGGTCGAGGGCTTGACGGATATTTTTTTCTTCGATACACGAAGTGGCTGTCTGTGCGGTTTTCAGGAGGCTGCCCGTATGGGCGGCGCCGGTGTTACCGGCGCGGTCTCTCGCAATTTTGCGGTGGCTATTGCGAGAGGGAGACACCTCTTCCCATTCCGAACAGAGCAGTTAAGCCTCTCAGCGCCGATGGTACTTGGCCCGCAAGGGCCCGGGAGAGTAGGACGCCGCCGCTTTAACTTGGAGCCGCCTTCGGGCGGCTCCTCGTCGTTGTAGGGTCGCCGCGTGACCCCGGCACTGTCGCTACCGGATCATCCGGTGCTCGCGCAGGCAGCGCAGGCACTCGAGTCCGTTGGTGCCGTGGCCGAGGTATGGGACGCCGAGTGGCGTCTTGCGTATCTGACGTCGGACTACCTGGTGTCGGCAGGTGCCGGGCGCTTCCCGGACGGGGCGCTCGGGATCGGCGAGCACCTGTTCTCGCAGGGCATCGCCGACGCATGGCTGTCGTGGCCTGCAGGCCCGACGCTGGAGTCGGTCCGGGAGAGTCTTGCCGCCTGGGGCGGGATGGTGATCGGGCCGGAACCGGGGGCCAAGGAGCGCCTGCTCGCACGCGCCGACCCGCGGCTCCACGACGTCATCGAGGCGTTGGAGCCACGGCCGATGCCTGCGGTCTGGCCGGATCGCCTCGACGTGCGCTTCGGCACCGGACTCATTCGCTACGACGGCGTTCGCGTGCGTTTGCAGGATGACGACGGAGCATTCGCGGGCTCGCTGATGATCGCCAAGCCGGCGGTGCCCGGGGCCGTCCTGGGGATGCTCGCGCTCGGCGATCGCAGGCTCTTCGACCGGCTCCTGGAGCTCGTCAGGCCGCAGCGGCGCTCGGTCGCGATCCTGTTCGCCGATCTCGAGGGATCCTCGGCGCTCTCGCGGACGCTCAGCGCGGCCGGCTACTTCGCATTGATCCGGCGCCTGACCCGCGAGATCGACGCCCAGGTCGTCGACCGCGGCGGCGTCGTCGGCAAGCACGTCGGCGACGGGGTCACCGCCTTCTTCCTGGTCGATGGTGACAACGAGGCGGCCCCTGCCGCAGCCGCCCTTGGTGCGGTGGCCGCCATCCGCGACGCCGCGGCGCGCGTCGCGAGCGCGAGCGGGCTGAGCGAGGACGGACTCGTCATGCGGTTCGGGCTGCATTGGGGGGCGACGGTGCAGGTTGGGCGACTCGTCACGGCTGGGCGCCTTGAGGCGACTGCGATCGGCGACGAGGTCAACGAGGCCGCGCGCATCGAGGCCTGCGCGACTGGGGGCCGCGCGCTGGCGTCAAAGGCGCTGATCGAGCGGCTCGCCGAGGCCGACGCGCGCGCACTCGGGATCGACCTTGCCGCGGTCCGCTACACGATGCTCGGCGAGTTGCCCAGCGCGACGGAGAAGGCGCGCCGCGACGCGCCGGCGATCGCCGTCTGCGAGCTCTGACCGCGCTCAGCGGTGCGCGGCAGGGCGCGTGCGGCGAGCGGGTGGCGTGGTGCGCAGCGGGCACAGGCACACCTGCGGCCGTGGCTGCGCCGCACCGGGCCGGCGCGCCCTGAGGGCGGGTCGCAGCGGCTCGCGGTGCGGATGACCAGCCGGCTCGCCGAGGGGCACGCGCGGCTCGAGGTCGTCCTCCCAGACCTGATCCTCGAGCAGAACGAAAGCGCGCGCGATGTCGGCGGCTCGCCGGAGGCGGTCACGCCACGAGGGCGGTGCCATCCGGAAAGTGGGGTTCGCTTCGAACATGTGTTCGGCAAGCTACGAAGACGATCGGACGGACTGCTTTCCAACCGCCAAATCGGGCAGAAATCCGCATAGCTATGCGGATTGCGCTGCAAGGGAACTTGCAACGCAACGCGAACGGCTGTTCGTCAGACCGACGATCCGAGCGACGACCACACGTCGATCTTGCGGCTGACCCGCTCGACCACGTCGGAGGCGAAGTCGGTGGTCCCGTGGTGGCCACCGAGGTCCGGCGTGCGCACACCCGCAGCGGTGGCCTCCAGCACGCTCTCGTAGACCGCCCGCGACGCCTGCTGTGCACCCGTGAAGCCGCGCACGCCCGCGTAGTGGAGCACCGCCGCACAGCTCAGGAGCATCGCCATCGGGTTCGCCACGTCCTTGCCCTGCAGCGCGGGCGCGGTGCCGTGAGGCGCCTCGGCCATCGCGACCTTCGTGTCGTAGTCGTCGTCGAAGGCCAGCAGCACGCTCTCGGCGCCGGCGATCGAACCGAACATGGGCATCACGAGATCGCTCAGGCAGTCGCCGTCGCGGTTCAGCGCGGGAATGATCAACGGCGCGTCCGCGGCGCCGGAGATCAGGCCGGCATAGGTCGCGTCGATGAGCACCGGCTGGTAGGTCACATCGGGATGGCGCTCGGCGGCGGCGTCCATCTCCTCCTTGAGCATGCCCTCGTACACGGGCGACACGGTCCACTTCGGCCCGCCGTAGACGCGACCGCCCATCTGTGTGGCCTGGCGGAACGCGTACTCGGCGACCGCCCGGCAGACGCCGCGCGTGATGCGCTCGGTGCGGAACGCCACCTCGTCGGGCGCGCCCTCCGAGCCCTCGCGCCACTGCTTCGCGCCGTAGGCGTCCTCCACCGCCATCCGCACGACGCTGATCGGGTGATGCACGCCGGCGATCGGCGTGACACCAGGGATGCGACGGCCGGTGCGGATGATCACCTTGCCGCCGATCTCCTCGCGCAGGATCCGGTTCGGCGAGCCGACATCGTCGCGTCCCTCCGGCGTCACGGTCGCGGCCTTGATGCCGAAGCCCGACTCGCGCATCGCGCGGGCGGCTTCGTGGACGACCTCGTTGCCGGTCTTGCGCCGGCGCTCCAGCGACAGGTCGTGGCGGTCGAGCTCGATCTGCAACCCGACGACGTCCGGTGCGAGCACCCGCAGTGCCTGCTCCAGAAGCTCCTGCCCGGTCTCGTCGCCCTCCAGGACCGTGATCTTCAGGCCGTCGGCCATCGGGGCGGACGATATCGGCCTCGGGAGCCGCCCGGCCGCTCCCGTAGCCTGTCCTCTGACGTATGAGCGCAGGTCCATGCAGCTGGTGCGGCGTCGAGGTCACCGAGGGTGAGGGCTTTCGGGCGGCCGAGCCGGTCGGCGAGCGCAAGGCGATCTTCTGCCGCCTCGAGCACGTCGTGCCGTGGGTGATCCAGGGCGCGCACTGGGACCCGGGCACGATCCTCGAGCCCGATGACCCCGACGACGGCCTCGGCCGCTGCGCGCACTGCGGTGCCGAGCTCGACGAGGGCCGCGTCCTGCTCATCCGCCACCGTGGCGAGCACCGCATCGCGGACGCCTTCTGCGGCGCCGACCACCTCCTGGAGTGGGCCAAGGCCGGCGGCCGCTGGCGCTCCTGAGCTTCAGACCTTGTGGTGCGTGGCCGTGTGCTTGCGCGCCGTGCACGTGTGGTAGGTCCGCGTGCCGGTGAGCGTCTTGCCCTCGCGGTAGCTGATCGTCAGGCGGACCTTGACCTTCCCCTTGGGCAGACCGCGCAGGTCGATCTCGGCGGCGAGGTGCGCGCCCTTGACGACCTTGACGCGTTTGCCGTTGAGAAAGACCGTCGCCTTGAGCGGGTGCAGGCCGTGGTTGCGCAGGTGGATGCGGAAGCGACGGCGGCTGACGCAGCGGTTGGCGCTCGGCAGAGCCGCGATCTGTGTGATCGGGACGGTCTGCGGGGCGCTGCTGGGCGTCGCGGCCGGCGGTCGCGTGGCGGGCGGTGTGGTGACGGCTGCGACATGCGTGACCGCGTCGGGGTCGGCCGGCGCGGCCTCGCGGCCGCAGCTGGCGTCCTGCGCCGTCGTGGCGAACCCGTAGTCGCCGGCCGTGGTTGGCGTGTAGGAGAAGCTGCCAGCGCTGCTCGTATCCGTCGCGACCTCGCTGAACCCGCTCGTGCCCGGCGTGCGCACGAGCAGGTTCACGCGCGCCACCCCAATGTTGTCTGAAGCCGTGTAGGAGATCGTGATCGGCTGGCCGACCGTTCCGGTCGCCGGTGCGGTGGCGGCCGACGTGGGGGTGACCGCACCGGTGCACATGAGCGCGAGTTGGTCGCCGCTGAGCGCGGTGCTGCGGTACCACTGGACCTCGTCGATGACGCCGGGGAACGCGACGAGCGGGTCAGGGCTCGTCGTGCCGCCCAGCCAGCCGCCGCCGATCGTGACCGGGTCGGCGTCGTCGAGATTCGAGATATCGCCGTCGGCGTCCGCGGTGAGGTCGAGCTCGACGTCCAGGCTGCCATCGACGTAGAGCCGCGCCTTGCCTGCGGGGATGTCGCGGATCAACGCAAGGAAATGGAAGTTCCCGTCGGCGACGTTCCTTGTGCCGAGGATCTCCAGGCCGCCGCCGTCGCCCGCCGCGTTGTCGCGAATGAAGCCCTCGTCGTGGCCGTCGGGGGAGACGCGAAGGTCCCAGTCACCGTCCCTCGTGCCGGGAGAACATTCGCCCGAGCATTCGTAGTGGCGGATGACCACGCCCCCGCCCGATGGCAGGGGCCCCGTCGTCTTCACCCACGCGTCAGCGGTGAACGACCCCGTGCCGGGGTGCAGATCGGCGTTGTCGTCCACGCGCACGAGGTCCTCCGGCGCGTCCAGGACGAACCCCTGCCCGACGACGGCGGCGGTGAAGCCGACCGTGCCGTCGAGGGTGGCGTTGTGCGCCGAGACGACGTCCGTGCCGTCGCCCTCTCCAGGCCACCAGCTCGTGATGCCGGCGGGTGGCGGCGTCGAGCCGCCGGCTGTGCCGACGAGCAGCAGGACCGTGACGAGGATGCACCCGGCGAGCCCTCGCATCAGACCTTGTGGTGCGTTGCCTTGTGCTTGTGGGCCGTGCAGGCGTGGTATGTCCGCGTGCCGGTGAGCGTCTTGCCCTCGCGGTAGCTGATCGTCAGGCGGACCTTGACCTTGCCCTTGGGCAGTCCGCGCAGGTCGATGTCCGCGGCGAGGTGCGCGCCCTTGATGATCTTCACGCGCTTGCCGTTGAGGAAGACCGTCGCCTGGAGCGGGTGCAGGCCGTGGTTGCGAAGGTGGATGCGGAAGCGACGGCGGCTGACGCACGCCTTGGCGCTGGGCAGGGCAGCGATCTGCGTGATCGGCACCTGCTTTGGTGTTGTGCTGGGCGTGGTGGTCGGTGGCGGAGTGACGGTCGCGGCGCCGACGTGGGTCACGGCGTCCGCGTCGGCCGGGGCGGCTTCGCGACCGCAGCCGGCGTCCTCGGCCGTGGTGGCGAACCCATAGTCGCCGGCCGCGGCCGGCGTGTAGGAGAAGCGCCCGCTGCCGGTGGTGTCCGTCGCGACCTCGCTGAACCCGCTCGTGCCCGGCGTGCGCACGAGCAGGTTCACGCGCGCCACCCCAACGTTGTCCGAAGCCGTGTAGGAGATCGTGAGCGGCGAACCCACCGTTCCGTTCGCGGGCGTCGTCGCCGCGGAAGTCGGCGCCACCTCGTCGGTGCACTTCCCGTTGGGACCCGCACTCGCAATCGCCGCAACCTGGGCTTGCGTCAGGGCGGCGTTCCAGTAGTCGGGTTCGTCGATGGTCCCCGCAAACTGCTCGACGAGCGCGGACGTCGAGTTGATGACCACCCCGATCGTGACCGGGTCGGCTTCACCGTCATTGCCTGCGTCGCCGCCAAGCGGGCCATTCGAGCCGGCGTTGAGGTCGCCGGATGCCTCGAGCGCTCCGTCGACGTAGAGCGACAGCTTGTTGGCCGCGATGTCGCGCACGAGCGCCACGTGATGGAACGCGCCGTCGGTGAGCGTCGCGTTGCCGACCAGCCCCTGCCCACCGTCGTCGGACCCGCCCGAATCCTGATCGCGCACGAACCCGGCGAGGTGGTTGTTGAAGATGGACAGCTCCCAGTCAGAGTTGGACTGATTGCTCACGCAGAAGCCGCCGCACTCGTAATGCGCCATGATCGCGCCGTCGCCCGTGGTCTTGACCCAGGCATCGAGGCTGAAGGAACCGGTCGAGTAGAGCGCCGGGCTGTCTGGGACAGAGACGTAGTCGTTGGAACCGTCGAGCGAGAAACCCTGTCCCACTTCGCCGGTGGCGAACGTCGCGTTGTCCATCAGCGTTCCGTCGTGGCCGCCCACGACGTCGGCAGCCGACCCGTTCGCGGGCCACCAGCTCACCAGGCCTGGCGGCACCGGCGCGCAGCAGGGAGGCGTCGAGCCGCCGGCAGAGCCGACGAGCAGCAGGACCGCAAAGACCGCGCACCCAGCGAGCCTTCGCATCGCAGGGGCGACCGTACTCCCGTCAGATCCCGTGGATCAAGTGACCGGCTGCAGCGTCCGGCGCTGCGTCACGGCGATCGTTGCGCCCACCAATGCAGCGGCCGCTGCCATGACGAACGAATCGCGCCAGCCCGCCGAGCTCGCAATCGCTCCGGCCGCCGCATTGCCTCCGGCGATTCCGATGACCAGCGCCGTGATCGGCCAGGTGAACGCCTCGGTGAGCGTGCCCTCTGCCGCGATCTCGCCGACGACATGGCTGGCCGTCGACAGCAGCGGCGCGATCGACAGTCCGGCGACGAACGCGAACGGCACCATGGCCGGCACGGAGCCCGGCAACGCGAGCGGCATGAAACCGATCGGCACGGCCACGGCGCAGCGCGGATAGCGGCGGAACGCCGGCAGCCGCCAATGGCGTGCGCCGTAGAGGATCCCGCCGACCCCGCTTCCAAACGACCACGTGGCGAGCAGGAGGCCGGCGACGCCGCGCGTCGCGACGTCCTCGCTGAAGGCCGGAAAGGTGACCTCGACGGCGCCGAAGCAGAACCCGACCGGCAGCGTGGCCGCGACGAGGGTCTGCACGCCCCGTGATTGCAGCGCCCCCAGGAAGTGGCGCTTCTCGGCGTTGGGCACGGGCCGGAACGCGCGCGAGGGAGGCATCGATGTGAGCCAAAGCGTCCCGACCACCGAGGCCAGCGCCGACAGCGCAAGCGCCGGCGCGGGCGAGGTGACCGACACGATCGCCGCTGTGATCAGCGGGCCGGTGACGAATGACAGCTCGACGAACGCCGCGTCCAGCGCGAACGCGCTCGTCAGCAGCTCGGGCTCGTCGGCGAGCAGCCGCGGCCAGAGCGGCCGCATCACCGACCCGATCGGGGGAAACGCGATGCCCGCCGTGAGCGACGCCGCGACATCGACGATGACCGGGGCATGCGAGAGCGCGACGGCGACGATCATCGCCAGGCTGATCGCGTGCATCACGGCCAGCGGCGCCAGGATCTCGCGCTGGCCGCGGCGGTCGATCAAGCGGCTGATGTAGGGCCCGGAGACGCCGGTGCCGATCGCAAGCGCACCCGCTGCAGCGCCCGCCGCGCCGTAGGAGTAGCCCTCGTGGCGCATGAGCAGCACGATCGCCAGCGCGTTGATGCCGAGCGGCAACCGCGCCAGCACAGCGAGTGCCAGCATCGGCCGCACGAACGGCGTCGCGAGCAGCGCGCCGTATCGGGACTGCCCAGTCAGGCCGGTGTGCCTGACGCCGCCACACCGAGCTCCTCGGCGCGCTCGCTCAGTGCGGCGATCACGAACGCGATGTGCTCGTCGAAGTCGACGCCGAGCTCCTCGGCGCCCGCGCGCACCTCGTCGCGGTTGACGGCGGCGGCGAACGACGGCTGCTTCAGCTTCTTCTTGACCGACTTGGGGGTGAGCCCCTCGAGCCCCTGCGGGCGCACGTACGCGCACGCGAGGATGAACCCGCTCAGCTCGTCGACCGCGTAGAGCGTCTTCTCCATCGGCGACTCGCGCGGCACGCCCATGAAGTCCGCATGCGACGCGATCGCGCGCACGATCTCGGGGTCGACGCCGCGCGATTCGAGCTCCTTCATGCCTGACCGCGGGTGCCCGTGCTCGGTGTCGTCCATGTCCGGGAAGCGCTCGTAGTCCATGTCGTGCAGCAGTCCGACGACGAACCAGCGGTCGGCATCGGCGCCTTCGCGACCGGCGTAGGCATCCATCGCCGTCGCGACCGCGAGGCAGTGGCGGCGCAGCGATTCCGACTGCACCCACTCGGTCAGCAGGGACCAGGCCTCGTCACGCGAAAGCTGAGCGGACATGGCTGTTACCCTAGCCGCGCCTGCCGCTATGGAGAAATTCGTGATCGACGGTGGCGCTCCGCTGTCCGGCACGATCACGCCGGCCGGCAACAAGAACGCCGCGCTACCAATTCTTGCCGCCTGCGTCCTCACGGAGGACGAGGTCGTGCTGCACAACGTGCCGCAGATCCGCGACGTCGAGGCCATGCTCGAGCTGCTCGAGGGCATGGGCGTTCGGGTCGAGCGCCGTGACGGCCACACGATCGCGCTCTGTGCCGGTGGCGTCCCCGAGGACGCGATCGTCGACAAGGACGCAGCCGAGCGCATCCGCGCCTCGTTCCTCCTCGCCGGCCCGCTGCTCGCGCGCTTCGGCCGTGCGGTGATGCCGCCGCCGGGCGGCGACGTCATCGGGCGCCGCCGCCTCGACCCGCACCTCGATGCCTTCATGGCGCTCGGCGCCGCCTACGAGCACGACCGCGACATCGTGTTGACCGCGCCCGACGGCGGCCTACGCGCCGGGGACGTCTTCATGGACGAGCCGTCGGTGATGGCGACCGAGAACGCGCTGCTCGCGGCGGCGCTCACGCCGGGCGTGACGACCGTCGGCAACGCTGCGTGCGAGCCCCACGTGCAGGACCTCGCGCGGATGCTCACGAAGATGGGCGCCCGCGTGGAGGGGATCGGCTCCAACGTCCTGATCGTCAACGGCGTGGACCGCCTGGGCGGCTGCGAGCACAGGATCGGCCCCGATCACATCGAGATCGGCTCGTTCATGGCGATCGCCGGCGTCACCGGTGGCGAGCTGCGAATCCGCGACACCGTTCCCGACGACCTGCGGATGGTCCGGCTCGTGTTCAAGCGAATCGGGCTGCACAGCGAGCTCGAGGGCGACGACGTCATCGTTCCGGGCGGCCAGAAGCTCGTGGCGCAGCGCGACGTCGGCGAGTACAAGGCCAAGGTGCAGGACGGGCCCTGGCCGGCGTTCCCGGCCGATCTCACCTCGATCGCGGTCGCGCTCGCGACGCAGTGCGAGGGCTCGGTGCTCATCCACGAGTGGATGTTCGAGTCGCGCATGTTCTTCATCGACAAGCTCGTCGCCATGGGCGCCGACATCACGCTGTGCGACCCGCACCGCGCGATCGTCAACGGCCCGAGCAGGCTGCGGGGCGAGCTGGTCGAATCCCCGGACATCCGCGCCGGGATGGCGGTCCTGCTCGCCGCGCTGTGTGCGAAGGGGCGCACGCAGATCGGCAACATCCGGCAGATCGATCGCGGCTACGAGCGCATCGACGAGCGCCTGCGCGAGCTGGGCGCGAGCATCGAGCGCGTGGCCACCGAGCCCGCGCACGCATAGCCTGGGCAGGGACAAAGCCCATGATCCACCCGATTCCGAGCGGAACCCGTGACGTGCTGCCCGACGAGATGCGCGAGCTGCGCACGATCACGGCTGCGCTGCACGGCGTCTTCGAGGGTGCGGGGTACGGCGAGCTGTACACGCCGGCGCTCGAGTACGAGTCGGTCGAGCGGATGGCCGGCGGCCATGGCGTCTACCGGATGTTCGACGAATCGACCGGCGAGATGCTGGCGCTGCGCTCCGACATGACGGTGCCGATCGCGCGCGTGGTCGGAACGCGTTACGCGACCGCGGACGTCCCGCTGCGCTTCTGCTACTTCGCCCATGCGTACCGGGCGGTGCGCCCGCAGCGCGGGCAGCCGCGCGAGTTCCTGCAGGCCGGGATCGAGCTGGTCGGCTCGGCGGCGCCGCAGGGGACGGCCGAGGCGCTGACGGTGCTCTGCCGTGGGCTGGATGCGGTCGGGTTGCGCGACTACCGGATCGGCGTGGGGGATGCCTCGCTGTTCCCGGCGCTGCTGGCGGCGCTGGATGTGCCCGAGGAGACGCGCGCGCGGATGCTGCGCGAGCTGGTCGAACGCGACTACGTCGGGCTCGAGCACGAGGCCTCGGCGCTGGGCGTGCGCGACGACGTGCTGCGGGTGGCGCAGCTGCGCGGCGGGCCCGAGATCCTGGAGGCACCGGCGGGGCCGGTCGCGGACGCATGCGAGGGCCTGCGGGCGGTGCACGCGCTGCTCGAGCCGGAGGTGGCCTCGCGTGTGATCTTCGATCTCGGCCTCGTGCGCGACCTCGACTACTACACGGGGGCCGTGTTCGAGGTCTACGACCCGGCGCTGGGCGCGCCGATCGGCGGCGGCGGGCGCTACGACGACCTGCTCGGGAAGTTCGGCCGGCCGCTGCCGGCGGTGGGGTTCGCGCTCGGGATCGACCGGTTGCACATCGCGCTGGCGGGTGAGGAGCGGTGATCGGCGACCTGCGGATCGCGGTGCCGCGCGGCGCGCTGTTCGGCGAGACGCTCGACGTGCTCGACACGCTCGGCGTGGACACGAGCGAGGTGCGCTCCAACGACCGCAAGCTGCTGTTCGACGCCGGGCAGATCATCACGATGCGCCCGTCGGATGTGCCGACCTACGTCGAGGCGGGCGCCGCCGACATCGGGATCACCGGCAAGGACGTGCTGCTCGAGCAGTCCGAGCGCGACGTCTACGAGCTGGTCGACCTCGGCTACGGGCGCTGCGTGATGGTGCTGGCGTCGGTCGAGGGCGACGACGCCGCCGAGGAGGCGCTGCGGCGCCTGGGCGTGATGCGGATCGCGACCAAGTACCCGAAGACCGCGGGGGCCTACTTCGAGCGGACCGGGCGGCAGGTCGAGATCGTCGAGGTGAAGGGCTCGGTCGAGCTGGCGCCGCTGACTGGTCTGGCCGAGGCGATCGTGGATCTGACCGCGACCGGCACGACGCTGCGCGAGAACGGCCTGGTCATCCGTGAGGAGATCGCCGTTGCGACAGCGCGGCTGATTGCCAACCCGGTCGCGCACAAGCTGAA
>Ga0308176_10002758_pt1 | contig 11129 bp, 9 predicted proteins | sample PhyCR2_3_FD_203890 | JGI IMG/M metagenome (GOLD analysis project Ga0308176, IMG submission 203890) | Soil microbial communities from UC Gill Tract Community Farm, Albany, California, United States - DLSLS.C.R2 | ecosystem: Environmental > Terrestrial > Soil > Agricultural land | place: USA... | reverse complement strand
TGCCGCACGCGTTCGGTGGTGAGGACCTTCTCGGCGACGTCGTCGGCCACCACCCGCCCGTCACTGAGCAGGGCCAGGCGGGTGCTGTACTGCGCGGCCAGCGTGAGGTTGTGCATGGCGGCGACCACGGTCAGCTCGTCGGATCGTCGTAGGGCGTCGACCAGCTCGAGGACCGACTGCTGGTGGCCGAGGTCGAGGGCGCTGGTCGGCTCGTCGAGCAGCAGCACCCGCGGCTCCTGCGCGAGCGCGCGGGCCAGGATCACGCGCTGCAGCTCGCCGCCGGAGAGCGAGGAGACGAGCCGGTCCTCGAGACCGCGGAGCTCCAACCGGGTGAGCGAGCGTCGCACTGCCTCGCGGTCGGCGGTGGTCCCGCCCCGCAGCGGCCGCAGGTGCGGGGCCCGGCCGAGCGCGACCAGCTCGCCCACGGTGACGCCGTCGGGGAGGACCGGCCGCTGTGGCATCAGCGCGACGGCACGGGCGAGCTCTCGGCGGGTCGCGGTCGCCGGATCGAGACCGGCGACGGAGACGCTGCCCCGGGCGGGCAGCAGCCCGGCGAGGGCGAGCAGCAGAGAGGTCTTCCCAGCCCCGTTCGGCCCGACCAGCGCGGTCGCCGCTGAGCAGCAGCTGCGCACCGGCGGCGATCTCCTCGCGTGCGACCGCCCGGCCGGCCTCGATCGCCCGCACGGTCTCGTCCGGCGTCAGCGCGTCCTCGAGGTGGATGGCTCCGCAGGAGCGGCGTACCTTCCGGGCGCCGACCTCGGCCGGGAGGTCGGACAGGTCGTCGTCCACGCCGAGATCGAGCACGCGCACGTGCACGTCGTGCGCCGCCGCGAGCGCCGAGACACCCGCCCTGCCGGCCGCGAAGGTGCGCACCATCGCCGGCGTGATCGAGGCCGGATAGGCCGACACACCGTGCCGGGCGACGCCGTGGTCGCCGGCGAAGATCACCAGGCGCACGTGGTCCAGCGGCTGCGGCGGCACCTGCCCCTGCGTCGACGCCACCCAGACACCGAGCTCCCCCAGCCGCCCCAGGGCACCGGCAGGTACGGCGAGCCCGGCGAGCCGCTCGGCAGCCGCGCGTGCGGTGATCGGATCAGGAGGAGGCACACTGAGATCGGTCATGGCCCAGAAGCATGGCAGCCGGGCCAGACCCTGCGGTCGGCCACCCGAAACGCGACGCCGGCATCCACCGGGATCAGCGTCTCCGCCGGTCACCGCACTGTGGCGCCAACGTCCGAGGGAAGTCGGTCACCACGGGCCGTCGTACCCCTTCGGGTATGTGCAAAGGACCCCTGACCGGCGTTTCCGCTGGTCAGGGGCCCTTTTCCCGACGGTGGCAGGTGAAGGATTCGAACCTTCGAAGGCAAAGCCGACGGATTTACAGTCCGCTCCCATTGGCCGCTCGGGCAACCTGCCTCGGGTGTCGACCGGACCACCGTTTGGCCGTCCAGCGACGAAGCGAAAGAATAGCGCAGCCCCGATCCCGGGTGAAAACCACGGGCCCGTTGACCGCAGCAAGTGGAGGAGCACCATGGCCGACTCGTCGTTCGACATCGTGAGCAAGATCGACCGCCAGGAGGTCGACAACGCCCTGGGGCAGGCCGCGCGGGAGATCTCCACCCGGTTCGACTTCAAGGGCACCGGCGCCACCATCGAGTGGCAGGGCGAGCACGCCATCGAGATCTCGGCGTCCGCCGACGACCGCGCGACCGCCGTGCTGGACGTCTTCAAGGGCAAGCTGGTCAAGCGCGACGTGAGCCTGAAGGTGCTCGACGCCTCCGAGCCCCGCCAGTCCGGGCAGCAGAGCAAGATCTCGATCACGCTCAAGGAGGGCATCACCTCCGAGGACGCCAAGAAGATCTCCAAGCTGATCCGCGACGAGGGGCCCAAGGGCGTCAAGGCCCAGATCCAGGGCGACGAGCTCCGGGTCTCGTCCAAGAAGCGCGACGACCTGCAGGCCGTGCAGGCATTGGTCCGCGGCCAGGACTACGACTTCGCGGTGCAGTTCACCAACTACCGCTGAGCACGGTCGTCCGCACCGGGAGGGCCTCCCTCCCGGTGCGGCCGGCAACGATCAACCCTGTGTACGACGCGGTCAGCCGACCGAGGCGACGGACCGCATGGCCGGGACGGTGGTGGCGCCGTTGGCCGGCGTGAGCCACACCTTGGCGCCCTGGTCCAGCCCGAGCGAGCGCGAATTTGTCCGGGTCATCACGACCGTGACGTCCTCGTCCGACTCCGTCGTGACGGTGACCCGCACCTCGAAGCCCACCCGCAGCAGCCGGGTGACGGTGCCGGCGGTCGCGCCGGCGAGAAGCGGGGTCGTCGACACGTCGATGTCGTGCGGCCGCAGCGTCAGCCCGCCCAGCTTGGTGACCTCGCCGAGGAAGCCCATGACGAAGTCGTTGGCCGGCTCGTCGTACAGCGTGTCGGGGGTGCCGACCTGCTCGACGCGTCCGTCGTTGATGACCACGATCTCGTCGGCGACCTCGAGGGCCTCCTCCTGGTCGTGGGTCACGAAGACCGTGGTCACGTGCACCTCGTCGTGCAGCCGGCGCAGCCAGTCCCGCAGCTCCTTGCGGACCTTGGCGTCGAGCGCGCCGAACGGCTCGTCGAGGAGCAGCACCTTGGGCTCGACCGCGAGCGCGCGGGCCAGCGCCATCCGCTGCCGCTGGCCGCCCGAGAGCTGCGAGGGCAGCCGGTGCGCGAACTGCTGGAGGTGCACCAGCCGGAGCAGCTCGTCGACCCGGTGGGCGATCTCGTCCTTGGGCCGCTTGCGGATCTCCAGGCCGAACGCGACGTTCTTCGCCACGGTCATGTGCTTGAAGACGGCGTAGTGCTGGAACACGAAGCCGACGTTGCGCTTGCGTGCCGGCAGCTTCGTGGCCTCCACGCCCTCGATGCTGATGGACCCCTCGTCGGCCGAGTCGAGACCGGCGATGATCCGCAGCAGCGTGGACTTGCCACCGCCCGACGGCCCGAGCAGGGCCGTGAGCTGCCCGGCGGGCAGGGACACCGAGACGTCGTCCAGCGCGACGAAGTCACCGAAGCGCTTGGAGACCTGGGAGACGTCGATACTCATTTCTTGCCTTCCTTCGGGCGGAGCAGGGCGACGACCACGAGGCACAGCACGGCCGCGAGGACGAGCATGAACGACACGGAGTACGCCGTGTCCTGCTCGAAGCCCTGGTACTTCTGCTGGACGAGGACGGTGGCGACCTGGGTCTCCCCACCGACGTTGCCGGCGACGACCTTGACCGCACCGAACTCGCCGAGGGCTCGCGCGAGGCTGAGCACGACTCCGTAGACCACCGCCCAGCGGATGCCGGGCAGGGTGATCCGCCAGAACGTCTGCCAGGCGTTCGCGCCCAGGCTGCGGGCGGCCTGCTCCTGGTCCTCGCCGAGCTCCTCGAGCACGGGCACGACCTCGCGGACGACCAGCGGCAGGATCACGAAGCAGGTCGCCAGGATCATGCCGGGCATCGCGAAGACGACCTGCAGGCCGTGCGCCTCCAGCCACGGGCCGAACCACCCGAACTGGCCGTTGTAGACCAGCACGAGGGCGAGGCCGACCACGACCGGGGAGACCGACAGGGGCAGGTCGATGAGGACCGAGAGCGCCCGTCTGCCGATGAACCGCTGCCGGACCAGCAGCAGGGAGATGCCGACGCCGAACACCGTGTTGATGACCACCGAGGCCACCGCGATCTGCGCGGTGAGCTGGAGGGCGTGCACGACGTCGGGGTCGGCCAGCGCCTCCTGGATCCCGGTCATCCCGTTGGCGAAGGTGTTCTTGACGAGGAACCACGTCGGCCAGACCAGCAGCAGGAAGAGGTAGGCCACGACGACCAGGCGCAGGACCCACTTCACGACCGGCGAGCCGGTGCCGACGGTGGTGCTGGGGCTAGACACGACGCGCCACCCGCCTCTGCACCACGTCAAGCGTCACGATGGCCAGCAGCGCGATCACCAGCATCACGGTGGCCACGGCCGCCGCTGCCGCCAGGTTCCCTCCCTCGAGGAAGGAGAACAGCCGCACCGAGACGACCTCGGTGCGCCCCGGCAGGTTGCCGGAGATCAGCAGCAGCGAGCCGTACTCGCTGATGCCGCGCGCGAAGGACAGCGCCGCTCCCGCGAAGATCGCCGGCACCAGCGCCGGCAGGATCACCCGCCGGAACGTCGTGAACCGGCTGGCCCCCAGGGAGGCAGCCGCGTCCTCGGCGTCGGTGTCGAGCTCCTCGAGCACCGGCTGCACCGTGCGCACGATGAACGGCAGCGTCACGAAGGCCATGGCGAGCAGGACCGCCCACCGGGTGTTCTGGATCTCGACGCCGATCGGGCTGTCCGGGCCGTAGAGCGAGAGCAGCACGAGCCCGACGACGATCGTCGGCATCGCGAAGGGGATGTCGATCAGCAGGTCGAGCAGGCCCATGCCCCGGAACCGGTCGCGGACCAGCATCCACGCGATCGTCGTGCCCATCACCATGTTGAGCGCGGTGACGGCCAGCGACGAGACGACGGTCAGCTGCAGTGCGGAGCGGGTCTGCTCGCTGGCCAGGACGTGCTCGAACGTCGACCAGCCGCCGCCGGCGGCCTTGACGACGATCGCGGACAGCGGGATCAGGACCAGCAGGCTGAACCAGATCATGGCCACGCCGAGCCCGAGGCTCGACCCGGCAGTCAGGGAACCGGACGATGCCGACCGGCGCCAGCGCGCCGGTCGGCCGTCCGCCACAGCGGCGGCGGTGGCCATGACTACTGGCCCGCCTCCGACTGGATCTTGGTGAGGATCCCCGTCGGGGCGCCGTCGGTGCCGTCGCCGAAGAACTTGTCGTTGGCGACGCCCCAGCCACCGAAGTCCTTGTCGATGGTGAGCAGCTTCTTCGGCTCGGGGAAGGGGTTGCTCGGGTCGTTGGCGCCGTCGACGGTGACGTCACCGACGTCCTGGAGCGGGCGGTAGCCGGTCTCGGCGTAGAGCTTCTGCCCCTCCTTGCTCTTCTGGAAGTCCATCCACGACTGCGCGGACTTCGAGGCATCCGTGGTGAGCGCGCAGGGGTTCTGGATCAGGATCGAGGAGTCGGGGACGACGTAGTCGAAGTCGGTGCCGCTCTGGCGGGCCAGGATGGCCTCGTTCTCGTAGGAGAGCAGCACGTCGCCGGTGCCACCGGTGAACGCCGTGGTGGCGTCGCGCCCGCTGTCGGGCAGGGCGGCAACGTTGCCGAAGAACGCCTTCATGTACTTCGCGGCGTCGGCCTGGCTGCCGCCGTCGGCGAGGACGGAGCCGTACGCCGCGAGCAGGTTCCACTTCGCCGAGCCGGACGAGGCCGGGTTCGGCGTCACGATGCCGACACCGGGCTTGGTCAGGTCCGACCAGCTGGTGATGTGCTTCGGGTTGCCCGACTTCACCACCATGACCACGATCGACTGCGAGCACATGCCGTCGGTGGCGTTGTCCTTCCAGTTCTTGTCCACCATCCCGGCGTCGACGAGCCGGGTGACGTCCGGCTCGAGGGACAGGTGCACCTCGTCGGCGTCCTGGCCGGCCGCGACGGCCCGGCTCTGGTCGCCGGACGCGCCGTACGACTCCTTGAAGTCCACGCCCTTACCGGCGTCGGTCTGCTGGAAGGCCTTGATGAGCTCGGCGTTCGCCTGCTCGAGCACGGAGTAGCCCACCACGTTGACCGTGTGGGCGGTGTCCGCGCTCGAGGAGCCCGAGCAGCCGGTCAAGGCCAGCACCCCGGCGGCCGCAACCGCCGCAACCTTGATCGTTGTCTTCATCGCATCTCTTTCCCGCCCCGCGGAACCGGGGCCTTTCTCGGCAATGTCGGGAAGACTACTCGACTTACCTTTTTCAATGCGAATTCTATCGGCGTGTCGCGCATCACGGGTCCAGACAGGGAGACGGGTTCGGCTCGCTGCGGGGCGCGACTATCGTGGTAAGTCGTGTCGCCGAACGCTCCTGGCGGCAGTCCGGATCAGCAAGGGAAGTGGCGCGTGGTGTCCAAGCAGGTCAAGCAGCTGGATCGGGTGATCATCCGTTTCGCCGGTGACTCCGGTGACGGCATGCAGCTCACCGGCGACCGGTTCACCCAGGAGTCGGCCGCGTTCGGCAACGACCTCTCCACGCTGCCCAACTTCCCGGCCGAGATCCGCGCGCCGCAGGGCACGCTGCCCGGCGTCTCGTCGTTCCAGGTCCACTTCGCCGACCACGACATCCTCACGCCGGGCGACGCGCCCGACGTGCTGGTCGCGATGAACCCCGCCGCGCTGCGCGCGAACCTGAGCGACCTGCCCAAGGGCGCCACGATCATCGTCGACACCCACGACTTCACCGCCCGCAACCTGACCAAGGCCGGCTACGCCGCCAACCCGCTCGAGGACAACTCACTGGGCGACTACGCCCTGCACACCGTCGACCTGACCGGGCTGACCGTGGCAGCGGTCAAGGAGTTCGGTCTCTCGCGCAAGGACGCCGCCCGGGCCAAGAACATGTTCGCCCTCGGCCTGCTGTCGTGGATGTACGGCCGCCCGGTCGAGTCCACGATCAGCTTCCTCGAGCGCCGCTTCGCGAAGGTCGCCGACATCCGCGACGCCAACATCACCGCGTTCAAGTCGGGCTGGAACTTCGGCGAGACCACCGAGGCGTTCGCGGTCTCCTACGAGATCAAGCCCGCCCCGATGGCCGCGGGCACCTACCGCAACATCACCGGCAACCTCGCCCTGTCCTACGGCCTGGTCGCCTCCGGGGTCCGCTCCGGACTGCCGATCTTCCTGGGCTCCTACCCGATCACCCCGGCCTCCGACATCCTCCACGAGCTGTCCAAGCACAAGGCCTTCGGCGTGACCACGTTCCAGGCCGAGGACGAGATCGCCGGCATCGGCGCCGCTATCGGCGCCTCGTTCGCCGGCAGCCTGGGCGTGACCACCACCTCGGGGCCGGGCATCGCCCTGAAGTCCGAGGCCATCGGCCTCGCGGTGATGACCGAGCTGCCGCTGCTGGTCGTCGACGTGCAGCGTGGCGGCCCCTCGACCGGCCTGCCGACCAAGACCGAGCAGGCCGACCTGCTCCAGGCCATGTTCGGCCGCAACGGCGAGGCCCCCGTCCCGATCGTCGCCCCCCAGTCCCCCGGCGACTGCTTCGACGCCGCCCTGGATGCCGCCCGGATCGCGGTCACCTACCGCACCCCGGTGATGCTGCTCTCCGACGGCTACCTCGCCAACGGCTCCGAGCCCTGGCGGATCCCCGAGGTCGACCAGCTCCCCACCATCGACCCCGACTTCGCCACCGCCACCAACCACGTCTCGAAGAAGAGCGAGGACGGCGAGCCCGACGAGTTCTGGCCCTACCTGCGCGACGAGGAGACCCTCGCCCGCCCCTGGGCGGTGCCCGGCACCCCCGGCCTCGAGCACCGCATCGGCGGCCTGGAGAAGGGCGACGGGCACGGCAACATCTCCTACGACCCCGCCAACCACGACCTCATGGTCCGCACCCGCCAGGCCAAGGTCGACCGGATCGCCGACGCCCTGCCCCCGCTCGAGGTCGACGACCCCTCAGGCCGGGCCAAGGTCCTGGTGCTCGGCTGGGGCTCGACGTACGGCCCCATCGGCGCCGGCGTACGCCGCGTCCGCAAGGCCGGCTACCACGTCGCCCAGGCCCACCTGCGCCACCTCAACCCGTTCCCGAAGGACCTCGGCGAGATCCTCGAGCGCTACGACAAGGTGCTGGTCCCCGAGATGAACCTCGGCCAGCTCTCCATGCTGCTGCGCGCCAAGTACCTCGTCGACGCCGTCGGCTACAACCACGTCCGCGGACTCCCCCTCAAGGCCGCCGAGCTCGCCGAGGCGATCGGCGAGCTCGTCGCCCAGGCCGAGGGCGTCGACGTGGACCTCACCGCACCCGCCGAGGAGGCGATCTCGTGACACCCGACAACACCTCCCTGGCTGAGCTGCCCTTCCCCGGCCTGCGTTCGGGTGTCGAGCTGGTCCCCACCACCGACACCGCGCAGACCGGCAAGGACTTCACCAGCGACCAGGAGGTCCGCTGGTGCCCGGGTTGCGGCGACTACGCCGTGCTCAAGGCGGTCCAGGGCTTCCTGCCCGACCTCGGCCTGCGCCGGGAGAACATCGTCTTCGTCTCGGGCATCGGCTGCTCCAGCCGGTTCCCCTACTACCTCGACACCTACGGGATGCACTCGATCCATGGTCGTGCGCCGTCGATCGCGACCGGCATCGCCACGGCCCGCGAAGACCTGTCGGTCTGGGTCGTCACCGGTGACGGCGATGCGCTCTCCATCGGCGGCAACCACCTGATCCACGCGCTGCGCCGCAACGTCAACATGACGATCCTGCTGTTCAACAACCGGATCTACGGGCTGACCAAGGGCCAGTACTCCCCCACCTCCGAGGCCGGCAAGATCACCAAGTCGACCCCGATGGGCTCGCTGGACCACCCGTTCAACCCGGTCTCGTTGGCGCTGGGCGCCGAAGGGTCGTTCGTGGCCCGCACCATCGACTCCGACCGCAAGCACCTCACCTCGGTGCTCTCCGCGGCCGCAGCCCACCGTGGCACGTCGTTCGTGGAGATCTACCAGAACTGCCCGATCTTCAACGACGGCGCCTTCGATGCCATCAAGTCCCCCGACACCAAGGCCGACGCGATCATCCCGCTCGTCCACGGCGAGCCCGTCCGCTTCGGCGCCCCCGACGCGTCGGGCCTGGGTGGCAAGGGACTGATCCGCGACTCCCGCACCGGCGGGGTGAAGATCGTCGAGGTCGCCGACGTCGGCGAGCAGGCCCTGCTCGTCCACGACGCCCACAACCCCGACCCGTCCACCGCGTTCGCGATCTCGCGGCTCACCGACTCCGGCTACCTCAACCAGTCGCCCATCGGGATCTTCCGCCAGGTCGAGCGGCCGACGTACGACGACGGCGCCCGCGCCCAGATCGACAGCGCCCGCAAGGCCGCCCCGGGCGACCCCGAGCAGCGACTCGCCGGCCTCATCGGCGGCGGCGACACCTGGACCGTCGTCTGAGCGACGCCTCCGTCCGAACGCGACAGGCCCCCTCGATCCGGCTGGACCGAGGGGGCCTGTTCACTGCCGGGGCGCCGGTGGCGCCGGCCGTCAGATGCTGTAGGTGTACCAGATGTCGCTGTAGGACTTGCGGTAGTTGTTGGTCTTCGGCGTCACCGCCCGGAAGTACCACTTGCCGGTGCGCGGGGCCCCGACCCGGCTCTTCCAGTTGCCCAGGTCGGTCGTGCGGACCTGGTTGTAGACCTTCCACACGCCCTTCTTGCCGATCCGGCGCTCGATCTTCACCTTCTTGTTCGCGTACCGCGGCGAGCCCTTGACCTTGCCCTTGAAGACGATCTTGTGGGCGCCCACCTTGACCATCTTCGAGGTGATCTCGCGAGGCGGCAGCGTCTCGCGGGCCGCCACGGCAGGCGCCGAGCTCGCGTGAGCGGCAGCAACGCCGTGGGCGGCAGCGTTCGCCGACGAGGTGATGCCGAGCGGTGCGACGCCGGCCAGAGCAAGGCCGACGAGGCCGGTCAGAATGCGGTTCATCCGCATGTTTCCCCCTTGTGTTCATGAAGTCCTGAGATGTCGTGCACCCGTACCTTCCCACACACCCCAGGCCGGAAACACGGGATGTGCGAGGTCCTGCCGGGGCGGGTGGGGGCACTCCCTATGCTGAGGCAGTGCCGGACTCCCGACGTGGCTTGTTGCTCGGCATCGCGGCGTACTCCATGTGGGGCGCCTTCCCGCTCTACTGGCCCCTCCTCGAGCCCTCCGGCGCCGTGGAGATCCTCGCCCACCGCGTCCTGTGGTCCCTCGTCACGATGACCGTCGTCGCCGTCCTCCTCCGGCGCACCGGACGGATCCGCGCGATCCTGGGGGACCGACGCCGGGCTCTCCTGCTCACCGTGGCCGCCGTGGTGGTGACCGTGAACTGGGCGACCTACATCTGGGGCGTCAACCACGGCCGCGTGGTGGAGACGTCGCTGGGCTACTTCATCAACCCGCTCGTGACCGTGCTGATGGGCGTCTTCATCCTGCGCGAGCGGCTGCGTCCCCTGCAGTGGCTGGCCATGGCGGTCGCCGGCTGCGCCGTCGTCGTGCTGACCCTGGACTACGGCCGGCTCCCCTTCGTCGCGCTGATCCTCGCCTTCTCCTTCGGCAGCTACGGCCTGGCGAAGAAGACGGCCAACGTCGAGGCCGTCGAGTCGCTGACCTTCGAGACCAGCGTCATCGCGCCGGTGGCCGCCGCCTACATCGTCTGGCTGACGGCGACCGGGCACTCGAGCTTCGGCGCCGAAGGCGCCGGGCACGCGCTCCTCTTCACCACGACCGGCATCGTGACCGCGATCCCGCTGCTGTGCTTCGGCGCCGCAGCGATCCGGGTGCCGATGGTGACGCTGGGGCTGCTGCAGTACCTCGCACCGATCTTCCAGTTCGCCCTCGGCGTCCTGTGGTTCCACGAGTCGATGCCGCCGGGCCGCTGGGTCGGCTTCGGACTGGTGTGGGTCGCCCTGGTCGTCTTCACCGCCGAGGCGGTCACCCACAAGCGGCGTCAGCTGCGGCTGACCGTCGAGGCGAGCGCCGTCTGAGGGTCGGCCGGCTCGGACGGGCTCGGGCGGGCTCGGGCGGGCTCGGGCGGTGAGCCTGCCACCGTTTCGGCGCACCGATCGGTGGCCTACTCACCGGCACCTGGATCGGCCCCGGGTCGCCGGTGACTCAGCCACCGTTTCGGCGCACCGATCGGTGGCCCACTCACCGCCCGCACGTCAGGCGGGCCAGCGGTGAGCCTGCAACCGTCCGGACGGCCAGATGGGTTGCCCACTCACCGCCACCCGCACCGACCCCGGGTCGCCGGTGACCCAGCCACCGTTTCCGCGTACCAATCGGTGGCCCACTCACCGCCCGCACGTCAGGTCGGCCAGCGGTGAGCCTGCAACCGTCCGGACGGCCAGATGGGTTGCCCACTCACCGCCACCCACACCGACCCCGGGGCCCGGTGACCCAGCAACCGTTCCCGCGTACCAGTCGGTTGCCCACTCACCGCCGCCCGCACACCCAGCCGGACACCCGGAAGGCAGGAACGGCTCAGGTCGAGCGGATCGCCACGATGTC
>Ga0308176_10002754_pt1 | contig 11137 bp, 7 predicted proteins | sample PhyCR2_3_FD_203890 | JGI IMG/M metagenome (GOLD analysis project Ga0308176, IMG submission 203890) | Soil microbial communities from UC Gill Tract Community Farm, Albany, California, United States - DLSLS.C.R2 | ecosystem: Environmental > Terrestrial > Soil > Agricultural land | place: USA... | reverse complement strand
TAGGGCCGGCCCTCCAGCAGCACTTTTCGACCCGCGATCCCCGGATCGGCATGAAACCGGCGCCGCCACAGGGATTCGGCGATCATCACGACACGATCGTGCCCGCTGTGCTCTTCTTCGGCGGTGAAATTGCGGCCCAACTTGGGTTTCACGCCGAAGACCCCGAACCAGCCGGCCGAGACCGTGGCGCCGGTCAGTTGCTCCGGTTGTCCAACCCCTGTCAGGTTGAACGTGGTCTTCTGTGAAATCGCCATGCTTTCGGTGCTGCTCAACTTCTCCTGCCAGATCTTGAAGATGGCGATATTGGTGGGGAGCGTCGGATAATTCTTGGCAAACTTCGGGATCAACTGGGAGATGAACACCAGGCGGTCCGGCTCACGATAATCCGGGGCTCGCAGCAGAATGCCGTCAATCAAGGAAAAAATTGCGGTATTCGCGCCGATACCAAGCGCAAGCGAGAGAATTACAGTTGCCGCGAAGCCGCGGTCACGCAGCAGCGAGCGAATGGCGTAGCGGAATTCGGTGCGCATGTTTCTATTACGCTCGCAAGCTACGCCAGGTTCGCAAAAAGGTTTGCCGATTTAGCGTTTTCGTTTGAAGGTCACTGTCCCGCTGGCCCCGCCGCTCGATCCGCTTCCAACCAGCACCACCAGCGAGCGGTTGCCCTCCTCATCGGAGGCCGACATATGGCCTCCGTCGGTGGTCGCCGTCGTCATCTCCACCTTCATATTCAGCTCGCGCGCTTTGTCCTGATAAAAACTCATCACGGTGGACGGCGAATCGTTGCTCGTGAAGCTGTAGACGCCGCCTTCCGCCGACTGGTCGCCGTCCACCCCGGAGCCGGTCAGGTGGGATTCCACCCTGGCGCCGGGATATACCGGCAGCCAGGAGGGCAGTTTACCCGAGCCCGCTCCGATTTCGACGCTCCCGACTTTGCCGTTCTCATCCCGCGCGGACAAACTCAGCCGTCCGTTCTTGACATCGTCAAAGGACAGGGTCAGCTCCTTCCCATCGCGTTTGTCGCGAATCGTGATGCGCTGGCGCGCGTTGTCCACATCGCGCACTTCGATGTCGGGATTCGCCGCGGTGAGCACCTTCCCAAGGGCAATCCCCGGATTCCGAACGAACCAATATGCGACGGCGGCACTGCCGAGAACCCCCAGGAAAATGAGACCCGCAATGCCGCACAGAATCCAGACGACGATGCTGGTCTTCCGCGGCTGGACCGCCTGAGGCATTGGAACGTTCCCCGGCATGGCCACAGCGGGAGCAGCCGGAGACGACATCGCCGGTGCCGGCGACGCGTGAGCGCCGCAGGAAGAGCAGAAGGCGCCCTTTACTTCGGCGCCGCACGAAGAGCAGAAAGCCATTTCTTACGATCCTCCACCGCCAATCACTCTACGCTACTGCGCACGGCAGGGCAAATCCTGCACGGCGGGAGCCCAACACGAACGCTGCGGTAAAGTTCCAAAATCTCGGCTGCTTCGAACGCAAACTTACGAGGTATGTACGTTCCAAACCTATGTGGCCGATCCTTACAATTCCAGACGAAACTTGATTTTATTTGTCGGGCTCTTAGTTACATGCGGCCGAACGCCCTCATTACTCTCATGCTGTGGCTCGCTGCGTTACCGGCTCGCGGCCAAGTCAATGTCCTTACCGCCAATGGAAACAATGATCGCGGTAATGCCAATCTACAGGAGTTTCAACTAACACCCGCCACGGTAACTCGGGAGAATTTCGGAAAAATCGGTTCTTACCCGGTGGACGGTCAAATCTATGCGCAGCCGCTCTACGTCAGCGGCATCCCGGTCCCCGGCGCGGGCACTCGCAATCTGTTGATCGTCGCCTCCATGCACAATAGCGTTTACGCGTTCGACGCCGACGCCATGCCGCAGGCCAGCGCTCCCGCACCGCTGTGGCATACGAATCTGGGAACGCCCGTGCCGAGTTCGGTGCTGTTCGGCCCGTACGGCGACATTGCGAACGAGACGGGTATCCTCGGCACGGGAGCAATCGACGTGGAGCGCGGCGTGGTCTACATCGTTGCCGATACCCTGCGGCAGGGCTCGCCGGCTTTCGTTCTACACGCGCTGGATCTGGCCAGCGGAGAGGAAAGGCTGAATGGACCGGTAGCGATTGCCGCAACATCGGGCGGAATAGCCTTCAACTCCTTGCAGCATCTGCAAAGGCCGGGACTGCTCCTGGCGAATGGGTCGGTCTATCTTTCATTTGGCTCCCACGGTGACCAGGCGCCTTGGCACGGCTGGCTGATCGGTTACGACGCCGGCGATTTATCCCGTCAAAGCGGTGTCTTCCTCGCCACGCCAACTGGCAATGGTGGTTCGATCTGGCAATCCGGACGCGGCCCCGCGGCAGATTCGGCCGGCTCGCTTTACGTCATCACCGGCAACGGCGATTACGACGGCGATTACAGCGGAGGAAGGAATCTTTCGCAAAGCTTTCTCCGGCTCTCCGCAACTCCGGCAATCACCGGATGGTACACGTCCGCGGATTGGAAGACGCTATCCGACAACGATTTCGATCTCTCGGCCGGTCCCGCGCTGGTTCCCGGCACGCATATCATTCTGGGCGGCGATAAGGCGGGCAACCTGTACGCCGTGGATGGCGATCAACTGGGAAATGGGCGGGCAGAGGAGATTTCCGCAGCCACTTCCTTTGCGGCTTCCGGCGGTTCCATTTTCAATATGGCGGTGTGGAGTCAACCCGATGGCGCGCTGGTGTATGTCCAGGGGAGCACGGACTCACTCAAGTGTTTTCGCCTGACTGGTACTAAGTTCGATCAGAGTCCGCTTTCGTCCGCCGCCGCTCCGCAACAGTATTCGCGTATCGGAATGACGCTCTCCGCCGACGCTGCTAACTTACAAACCGGGATCCTGTGGGAGACTTCGGGAAATTACAATGACTCCACAAAGCCCGGTACGCTGCATGCCTTTCAGGCTTCGGATCTCTCCGTAGAACTCTGGAATAGCGACATGAACCCCGGGCGCGACGTACTGGGTGCCATCGCGAAGTTTTCCAGTCCGACCGTTGCCAACGGGCGTGTGTACGTATCGACGTTTGCCAACCGCGTGGACATCTACGGGCTCCTCTCCGAGGGGATCCAGTCGCCGGCGATCATTACCTCGGTAGCCAATGCGGCCAGCTATGAACAGGACGCGGTTTCGCCGGGAGAATTGGTCGCAATTTCCGGGTCGAATCTCGGGCCTTCCTCTCCGGCCGGATTGACCCTTGATCCCGCCGGGGTCGTGTCAACCAGCCTGGCGCGAACCCGCGTGTTGTTCGACGGTGTCCCGGTCCCGTTGGTTTATGCAAGCGACACCCAGGTGAACGCGATCGTGCCGTTCGGCCTTACAGCGGATCTCGCGCAGGTCACCGTGGAATATCAGGGCCTCTCGTCGGACCCGTTCCCTCTCGCAGTGAATGCCGCGACACCCGGCATATTCTCGGCCGATGGCTCGGGTGCCGGAGCCGGTGTCGTCGTCAATCAGGATGGCAATGTCAACTCCATGCAGCGTCCGGCTCCTCCTGGCTCGGTCGTGACTCTGTATGCTACCGGCGCCGGTCTGGTTTCGCCGCTGGCGCCGGACGGCTCGGTAGTCACTGCCGGCGGGCTGCCGCAGACGTCGTCTCCGATTACGGCAACGGTCGGCGGAGCGGCGGCCGAGGTATTGTACGCGGGAGGCTCTCCCGGGCTGGTCCAGGGTGTACTGCAAGTAAATCTGCGGATACCGGATACGACAACACCGGGCGACGCAGTAACGCTCGTTCTTCAAGCAGCGGGGCGGTATAGCCAGATCGGAATCACCCTGGGAGTGGGTGTACCGTCCGGTGTGCCCTAGCCGCCAGTCGGCAGAGCCGTCGTTCGGCGAGCTTTCGCAGGCCGGAGGCCCGCGTTACTGGTTACGACACAGATACGTTCCTGTAAGGGGCCCTCTGGCCTGCCGGTTTTCGGAGCACAAGAGAGCGGGCGACGCAGTAACGCTCGTTCTGCAAGCAGCGGGGCGGTATAGCCAGATCGGAATCACCCTGGCAGTGGGTGTACCGTCCGGTGTGCCCTAGCCGCCAGTCGGCAGAGCCGTCGTTCGGCGAGCTTTCGCAGGCCGGAGGCCCGCGTTACTGGTTACGACACAGATACGTTCCTGTCAGGCGGCCCTCTGGCCTGCCGGTTTTCGGAGCACAAGAGAGCGGGCGACGCAGTAACGCTCGTTCTGCAAGCAGCGGGGCGGTATAGCCAGATCGGAATCACTCTCGTCGTTCAGCGAGCTTTCGCAGGCCGGAGGCCCGCGTTACTGGTTACGACACAGATACGTTCCTGTAAGGCGGCCCTCTGGCCTGCCGGTTTTCGGAGCACAAGAGAATGGGTTTGATCCCGGGTTACTGCTCTGTGGGAACGCGCGGACGCGAGTGCGACCGATGCAGCTCGACCGATGCCGTGCCTGTGGGACCGGGCGCCAGCGAGAATGAGAATCGGCCCGTGGCTCGGTCCCAGGTGAGCCGGTCGATTACTCCATCGCTTGTCTCCGCGACCGGAAGCACCGGGGAGTAGCCCTGGATTACTCTCAGGGTTTCCGCGGGAGCGAAAGCGATAGTCAGGTGAATGCGCCCGTCATCGCGCATGGAAACCACCCTCTTCTTGCCCATCGAAACGAACTGGTCCAGGTCGCCTAACATCGCCATACCCGATAAACCGATGGGAGCCGAGATCAGGTAGAGAGCGTCGCCGGAAATGGAACGCTCGATGGTCTCGGCCGCCGACGCGACCTGGCCTTGTCCGCCGAAGTAGTCGTAGAGGTAGACCGAACCCTTGGCCCCGAAATCCGCCGGGGTGAAACTAGCTGTTTGATTGGCGCCCTGTGTGTAGGCAAAGAGGTAGTTCGTGCGGAGCGCCCCGAAATCCGAGTATGCCGCATTGATTTGCGGGGCATCGACTTTGTGGGCCATGTCCAGGTAACTACGGTCGATGGGTGTGAGCGGCGCGTCCGGTTTCACGATCACTCCGTCCTTGCGGGCGGCACGCAGAAGATTATTTGCGCTGAACGTGCCTACCGGGTCGCCGAACCCCACCGGGCCGGCCGAGAGGGTGGCGATCAGTAGATGCGTGGTTTCCGTGCTGTTGAAGTTATCGGTGAACGGCCACATGCCGAGTGCGCTGGCCAGTCGTGACGTGTACAGGAACTCCGTCCACCGGTCGCGGCCCAGCCGGTCGGCGCTGGTCCGCACGGTGGTCAAATTACTGTAGCGCGAGCCCTGCAGGAAGTGGCGCGGCGATGCCATGCAATATTGCATGGTCAAATTGCGCGCCGCCATGGAGTTGGCCATATTGTCGAGAAACTCCGCGCCGTCGGTTAGGTTGAAGTCCGTCTGCGCCTTATCGGCCAGCCAGTCCTGCTCGTACGTGACGACGCCCGAGTTAGCCAGATAAGCCGCCACAGTATCCCAATAAGCTTTGTCCAGGACCACGTTACCCGACATCCGATAGCTGGCACGGTAAGGACTGGCGGAATCGATCCAGCGGGCATGCGTGATCAGCGGCAACTTGATGCGCTGCTGGAATTTTGCGAGACCATCCATAAACGGTGGCGCGGCCGCTACGTATTCGTAGATGCCCTGACCGTTGTTGCTCCACAGTGCGCCCACGCCCTTGGGATAGAACCAGCTATCCAACTGGATGTAGCCAAGTCCGATGCCCATGCGGCTGAAATCCGACTTGATCGCGTTGAACGTCTGCTCGTAGGTCATCGTGCCGGCGGTTTGGTAGTAGTAGGTTGCGCCGTTATCGGTCCAGTAACCCAACTGATTGAGGCTGACATCGGCATCGTTAGGAGGCCGGTGCTTGCCGCTCCATGCGGTCAGGGTCTGGCCCCACGTGTCGAAAGCGCGGTTGATGCCCTGCTCCACAACCAGCATCGTGCGGTGCTCGAAACCGGCGGGCAGCGCTTTAATTTGCGGATCGATTCCGCTGGCCATTTCGCCGCTGGAATTCCAGTTCGTGCTGGCGGCCATGAAATTCGCCGCGGGAGAGAGGATAAACGTGCGGGCGCTCGAATCGAAAAATACCCAAGGGCTTTCCGGCGCAAGACTGCCAAATGAAGGGGGAGCGAAGATTCCGGAATAAGTCAGATGATCGAGATTCGCGGGATATTGGCTCCAACTGGGGAACGAAAACGAATTTGCCGTCGCAACGGAAGAGTTCACCAGGAACAAAACCGCGGATCGTCCGGAGTAGCTTCGGATGGAGGCGTGTCGGGGTGCGTCGGTAACGAAATCGAACGCGACTTCCTGGTAGGGTCCCGCCGGATCTACGCCGCTCACCAGGCGCAAGTTGGAAATCGGAGCACCGATCGAGCCACGGAAACCCCAGGCCGTTCCTGGGACGGAGACTCCATAGGTGCCATCCGCCTCGGCCGAAACCGTCAGCACGGTGCCTCCGGTTACGATGGCAAGCAAGGGTGAGGCTGATACGATCCAGGCAAGAAGTACGAATCGGAACACTGAGGCCCCCCCGAAGTACGCGATCCCCTGAGAAACGTGAATTTCTTTACAACAGATTACAATTCTAATGAGGGACTTTCCTGAAGCGCAAGGTGGCAACATGCCTCCCCCACTTGGGAGGCACGGTTGCTGCTGTCTCTGCGGTCCTGGCTGATAAACTGGCAGATAGAATGGCAGCCAATTCGGCCTCCACCGGGGTCAATGTCAACGAACTCATCGATCTCGCCGGGGTGCGCGAATGCCTGCAGTTCTTCACCCGGGAGAAGCAGTGGATCAATGAGGCGCACCTGGAGTTCTGCCGGGTTCCCGCGCCGACTTTTCTGGAGGCTGAACGCGGGACGTGGTTTCAGGAGAAATTTCGCTCGCTCGGCTGGGATTCCAACATCGATCGCGCCGGGAATGTCACGGCTTCGCTTGGCCCCGGCCCTTATATTGCCGTAACAGCACACCTGGACACGGTGCTCGCACCGCGATCGAAGGAAGATGTTTCGTTGGATGGTGAAGGGCGCTTCCGCGGTCCCGGGGTTTCCGACAACGGGGCTGGTCTGGCCGCCCTTCTGGCATTGGCACGGGCCTGGAAGACCGCACGCCTTCCTGACGCGCCTTACAGTCCCCTCCTGGTTGCCAACACAGGCGAAGAGGGCGAAGGAAATCTGCTCGGCATGCGCCACCTCTGCAAGCAGTCTCCGCTGGCCCGCCAGATTCGCGGATTTCTGGTGGTAGACGGCGCAAACACGGACCACATCACCACTCGCGGTCTCGGAAGCCGCCGCTTCGAGGTCGCCTTCGCCGGTCCTGGCGGCCACAGTTGGAGCGATTTCGGTGCCGGCAATCCCGTACACGCGCTCTGCCGTGCGGTGGCACTGTTTGCCGAGACGCGGATTGAAGGCAGTCCTAAATCGAGCGTAAATGTCGGTTTGATCGAGGGCGGTACCGGCGTCAACGCGATCGCGCAGTCGGCTCGCGCCAAAGTGGATATCCGGTCCGAGAACAACCAGCGCATTGAGGATCTGGTGGAGGCTCTCACGGCAGCCGTGGACAAGGCGCGCGATGCCGAGAACCACCGCGCCACGGGCGGACGCGTTTCCTCGAAAGTGAAGGAGATCGGCTCGCGCCCCGCGGCAGCACTTGCGGACGACGCGCCCCTGCTCCAGTATCTACGGGCAGTGGACGCTCACTTGGGAATCCGGTCCCACCTCGACACGTCGTCCACCGACGCCAATATCCCCCTCTCCATGGGGATTCAGGCGGTGGCGCTGGGCGCCGGCGGCGTCGGCGGTGGAGCCCATACTACGCAGGAGTGGTTCAGTCCGGACGGACGGGATCTGGGCCTGAAACGCATCTTCCTGACGCTGCTTCTGTTGCTCCGTAATGCAGGTGGAAACGGGAAGTGAGCCGCGCCCGGGCGGAGGCCGCCCTGTCGGTCAATACCCTCTTCTGGGGCGCGACTTTCGTATTGGCCAAGGCCGCCCTGGTGCACGTTTCGCCCTTACTCTTTTTGGCAGCACGGTTCAGCCTGGCGTCGCTTGTGCTGCTGGCAGTCTTTCCGCGAGTGTTCCGAATGCGGGTAACGCGTGGGATGGTGGGCGGCGGCGCGCTGACCGGGCTGTTCCTGTTTCTGGGTTACCTGTTCCAGACTGTCGGATTACAATACACCACCCCGGCGAAATCGGCCTTCATCACAGGTCTGGCGACCGTGATGGTACCTTTGCTCGCCGCGCTCGTCTATCAGAATAGGCCCCAGGTTTCGGAGTGGATTGGGGTCTCAGTGGCCACGGTGGGGATGGGACTCCTGACGTTGAACGGCCCAATCGGTTCCATCAGCCGCGGCGACCTGCTGACGCTTCTGGGAGCGTCGGCATTTGCCGCACACATTGTGACCCTGGGACATTTTTCAGAGTCGATGGGATTCGAACTGCGTTCTGTTGCGCAAGTGAGCGCGGCCGCGGTCGGTGCGCTGGCCCTTTTCTGGTGGGTGGAACCCGTCAGGATGCACTGGCAGCCGGTTGTGTTCTGGGCGATACTGATCACAGGATTGGTATGCACTGCCCTGGCGTTTACCATCCAGGCATGGGCACAGCGGTATACGAGTTCCACGCGCACGGCTCTGATCTACGCTCTGGAGCCTGTGTTCGCCGGAATCACCAGTTGGTTGGTTTTGGGTGAAGTGTTGTCGGGCCGTGCGGCAGTAGGCGCGGTGTTGATCCTCGGTGGCGTTTTGGTCGTTGAAATGAAACCGTTTCAGCCCCGACTACATCAAATTCAATAGAGAGAAGGCGCGGCCGCGAGACCAGAAACCGGCCCGCACAGAGGAGAATACCAAGTGAGTCTCTTTGACAGATTACGCACTCAGAAGGTGCTTTCGTTTACCCTAGTCCTGTTCACGTTGAGTGTGGGAATCGTGATTGGCACGATGGTCAATCAGGGTGTCAAGGCAGCGCGCGACGATCGTGCGATCGCGGCCCCCGGCGCCACTCCGTTGCAGATTCCCAACCCCGTCGAATTATCAAATTCCTTCAGCCAGATCGCCAAGGTAATGGAGCCGAGTGTCGTTAACATCTCGACCACTTATCTGCCCAAGGCCCCGGCTCGCGCCCGCTCGAACAATAACAGCCGGCGTTTCCAGCAGCAGCAACCTGACGACGATCAGAGCGACGATCCCAATGATTTCTTATACCGCTTCTTCGGCGGCAATCCCTTCGGCGGCAGCCCCGATGGAGGTGGCGGCGGCGGACGGAAGAGTTCCGCACTCGGTTCGGGAGTGGTGGTCGATAAGGCCGGCTACATCCTGACCAATAACCACGTGGTGGACAAGGCCGACCGGATTCAAGTGAAGTTCAACGGCGACCCGACCGACTACGATGCCAAAGTAATCGGCGTGGATGCTCCGACCGACCTGGCCGTTATCCGCGTGGAAGGTAAGCGCGACCTCGTAGCCGCGAAGATCGGTAACTCGGACGCGGTGCAAGTAGGTGATTGGTCGGTAGCGATCGGCTCTCCGTTCGGCTATCAGGCCACGGTGACCGCTGGTATCATCAGCGCCAAGTCCCGCGACATCGATCCGACCATGCAGTTCCAGCATTTCCTCCAGACCGACGCAGCCATCAATCCTGGCAACAGCGGCGGCCCCCTGTTGAACATCCGCGGCGAAGTGATCGGTATCAACACTGCGATCGCATCCCGCTCCGGCGGCTATCAGGGAATTGGCTTCGCCCTGCCCATCAACACGGCGGCGAAAGTCTACAACGACATCATAAAGACCGGTAAAGTGACGCGCGGCTCCATCGGCATCAAGTTCACGCCGAGCGACACCGACCGGGCGCGGGCGAACCTGAAGGTCGCCGGCGTAAACGAAGGCGTCTTCGTCGAGCAGGTCACGCCCGGCGGCCCCAGCGAGAAGGCCGGCCTGAAGGAAGGCGACGTGATCGTAGCCATCAACGGCAAGCCGGTCCACGAAGGCAATCAGTTAGTGGACACGGTGACCGCGACCTCTGTTGGCGACGCCCTCAATGTTACGGTGAACCGCGAAGGCAAGAAGCACGACTACAAAATCGTGGTCGGCGACCTGGCCCAGATCTTCCCCGAAGCATACGGTAAAGAAGGCAAGTCCCCGCTCGGTCACGAAGAGACGGGCACCACGGTCAGCTTTGGCATGCAGGTGAAAAACCTGACCAGCCAGATGCAGGAAAGCCTCGGACTCAAGCAGAACGGTGTGCAGGTGGTGAGCGTGGAGCCGGGCTCCTTCGCCGAGGATATCAACCTGCAGCCTGGGGACGTGATCGTTTCGATCAATCGTCAGGCGGTCAACACTACGGACGACCTGAAGCGCCTGCAAACCAATCTGAAGGCGGGCGATCCGGTTCAGTTCCGTGTCATGCGGCGAGTGGGTGGCCGCAACAGCACGGATTGGCAGCCGGCCTTTATCGCCGGAACATTGCCTGCCAATCGGTAAGCACAATCCCATATCCTTCTCCATCGGCGGCCGGATCTTCCGGCCGCCTTTTTTTTGCCGCTTTGGTTAAACTGGGGGAGTACCCATGAGGCAAGTGCTCAGTTGCACCACCGCGATCGCCATACTTTGGTTGAGCCTGGCAGGCGCACAGACTACCGGCACGACCCAAAAGAAAAAGGCGGCTACCGCCGCCGGGCGCAAATCACTTTCGCCAAGCAAGCCTGCGACCGCGGGAGCCAAAACCGCTGTGGCCAAGAAAGGCACTGCCACCAAAAAGGCTGCTCCCAAGCGGCCGGCGGTGACCTGGCGAAACCGCCAGATGGCGCCGAGCGCCGACCGGTACAAAGAAATCCAAAACGCTCTGGTGGCTCGTGGCTACCTCAGTCCCGAGGACGCGACGGGAAACTGGAACCAGACCTCGGTCGATGGCCTGAAGCGCTTCCAATCGCAGCAGAACCTGGATCCCAGCGGAAAAATCGATTCCCTTTCGCTCATCGCGCTTGGCCTTGGTCCGAAACGCGAAGCCGTGGTGGTTCCGCCTAAACCACAGAACAACCTGAGCGACCGGTAATCGCTTCAGTGGATTCCCGCCTTTCCTACCGCCTCCTGCTGGCTTTTTCCGCATTGTTGTTCTCCACGGGCGGCGCCGCTTTTAAAGCAGCTTCCCTG
>Ga0308176_10002753_pt1 | contig 11140 bp, 10 predicted proteins | sample PhyCR2_3_FD_203890 | JGI IMG/M metagenome (GOLD analysis project Ga0308176, IMG submission 203890) | Soil microbial communities from UC Gill Tract Community Farm, Albany, California, United States - DLSLS.C.R2 | ecosystem: Environmental > Terrestrial > Soil > Agricultural land | place: USA... | reverse complement strand
GTACTGCCTTGCTATTCTTCCGACCGCCCCGGCCCACCGCCAACACGGTGGTCGGACGGCACGGCAGATTGCCCGAGCGGCCAATGGGAGCGGACTGTAAATCCGTCGGCTTACGCCTACCCAGGTTCGAATCCTGGATCTGCCACCCACGGGAGAAGGGCCCCTGACCAGCGGAAACGCTGGGCAGGGGCCCTTCGAGCATGTCCGGCTGTCCCCGGCCGAGAGCGGCTGATTGCGGCTGTCTGTGCCGAATACGTGCGGAGTTTGCCCCGGCCAGAGGGCTGCTGGATCGTGGCTACGTCACCGATGACAACTACAACTGGGTGTGCGAGACCTGTTTCGACGACCTCCGCGACCGATTCGGCTGGTCGATCAGCGCCTGACCGCCCAACCGCTCATCGGGAGATGAGTGCGTTTGAAGCTCGAGCCGGGCTCGCGGCGGATGAACGCAGGTGCTGTCCCGGCGGAGTGACGCATCTCCGAACGATGCTCATGCGCCTCGCGGGTCGTTGCCTGCCGGGCATAGTAGACAGCGACCCATCCGCCGGTCCGGCTGGCGACTCCGACGGCGCAACGAGTCGATGGGGCGCGGGCGGGCCCGGCAGTTCGCCGGGCCGGCGAAGTCGCCGCGGAGGCTGGCGATGGGGGTAGGCGGCTCCGCACGCACCGAGGACAGCCGCCAGGACTCCGGCCGGGCCAGCGGTGAGCCTCGCTGTCCGGGCTCGCTCCATGCTCGGGTGCGCGGTCAGGGCAGGTAGCGGCGAGCACCGGCGTACTCGCTGCGCAGGGGTTGTCGTGCGAACGGGACGATCCGTACGACGTCGCCGGTGTGGGGAGCGTGGATCATGTAGCCGCGCCCGATGTACATACTCACGTGGTGGACTAGCCCGTTGCTGGCATAGAAGAGCAGATCGCCGACAGCAGGTCTCGAGACGCGGCGGCCGTGCCGCGACTGCGGGAGGGCGTCGCGAGGGATCGTGATCCCGTGAGCCCGGTAGTCGAGCCAGGTCAGTCCGGAGCAGTCCATGCCGAAGCCGGAGAGACCGCCCCACAGATAGGGCAGTCCGAGGAACGTCTTGGCGCTTCGCCTGAGACTGCGGCGGCTGGGCTGGAGCGCCGCGCTCCCCGTCGCATGGACGACGACCGCGCCGGATGCCACCAGCCGTCGGTAGCCGCGTGGCGTGAGGACCCGCACGAAGTGACCGACCCGGCCGAGCATGTGGAGCGTCGTCCCGAAGCTGATCTCCAGGGTCCGCACATGCTGGGCGTCATCGGTTCGCAGCCAGGCGGTGCGTGAGATCACGGTCGCGACCTCGGGAGTGCGCAGGGGCGCGCGCGCCGTGAGCTGGCGTAACGGGATCCAGCCCGGGTATCCGCGACGGTCCTTCGGACTGGGCTGCGAAGGCACGACGACCTGAGCCCAGTGAGGCCGAAGCCCCACGACGACGACCCGCTCGGCATACAGCGCCTCGCTCTGGCTGCGCTCGAAGAGGCCCCGCCGCTGATCGAGGGTCATCGCGCTCAGCCACCTGCGGAAGTGCACTGGACTGGTCAGGGCGGGAGCATCAACGGGCCATGGCGCCGAAGGGGAGTCCCACAGGCGCGCCACGGAGACAGCGACCCAGGCGCTGCCACCCACGCGGAAGCCTTCCGCTGTCCGGTCGACAGCCGTGGAAGCGGGGGGCGTGGAGTCGGCGGACGTGGAGACGGCGGACGTGGAGACGGCGGGTGCGTGGCCGCACGCCGAGGTCACGCCGAGCACAACCGCGACCACGAAGGCCCGCTGAAGCCGTCGCATCACCCTCCAAACGTCACCTCATCGGCCCCGACGCGGCAAGTGCCGGAAGTCTCCACCTCTCCGCCAGAAGTCTCGAACCCTCCGCTCGCGAGTTGCCGCGCCCTGCCCACTGCGACGTCGAAGCCGAGTCTCCTCGACCAGGTCAGGATGTTGGACTGCTGGATCAGCCGCCCACGTGAGATCCAGGTTCACGTACCGCCGTGGATACCCGTAGAGGACGGCAGGCGCGTCGCGGTCGACCGCGAGCGTCTCGTTCAACTGCAGGCTCAGGCTCGACGGGCAATCAGCGCAGCCCGGAAAGCCGAAGCAGCAGCCCGAACAATCGAGGACCACGCAGATGAGGTGGATGAGGTGTTGAGCGAGACCACGCCAGAAGAGCTGTTCGATGGACTCCCGCGGCTCGCGATGCCCAATGGGCCGGGGGCTACGGCGCCGGGCACAGGCGAGAGTCGCTTGTGAGTGGCGCAGCAGCCAACCCGACGCGATCGGCACAGTTGGCGTCTGTCTCGCGGCTGCGGGCGGCCCCTCCTGGCGCACCGGACCAGCCGCCCTAGATCATCTAACTGAGGAGCGGCTTTGCACGGGTCGGGTCGACGAGGTGTCTGGGGGAAACATAGAAGACACTTGACTGGCCCAGCGACGAGTAGGGATCCGGTCTTGATCAGCGCCGGCCCGCAAGCGGCTCTGCCAGTCAGTTAGCCCGCTCATCAGACGGAGTGACGCGGGACGGGCCCGTTCCGGATCCCGGCGGAATGACGCACGCAAGGCCGCGGCATTGACGAGGTCCCGCGTGTGCGGGGCGGCGGCCCGGATGGCATGGCGCCGCGGGGAGGGCGGTCCTACGCTGCGCCCATGGAGCGATCGGTATTCCGCGTCGACACGGGGTCGGGTGAGCTCGCGGGGTGGGTCGCGGGCGACGGACCGCGGGTGCTGGCCATCCACGGCGGTCCGGGCATGAGTTTCGACTACCTGGACGATGCAGTGGTAGAGCTCGCCGCCAGGTATCGGGTGGCGACGTACCAGCAACGGGGCCTCCGACCCTCCACCACGGATGGCGTCTTCACGGTGGCCGAGGCCGTCGCCGACATCGCCGCCGTGCTCGATGGCCTCCGTTGGGATGCCGCCTACCTGATGGGCCACTCATGGGGCGGACATCTGGTGTTCCACGCTGCCCTCGGAATCCCGGAGCGCCTTCTTGGGGTCCTCTCGGTCGATCCCCTTGGTGCGGTGGGCGACGGGGGTATGGCCGCCTTCGGTGCCGAGATGGCGGCACGCGTGCCGGAGCGGTCACGCGCCCGCGCCGAGGAGCTCGATGCGAAAGACACGGCGGGGACCGCGACACCCGAGGAGTCCATGGAGGCCTTGTCACTGTTCTGGCCCTCGTATTTCGCCGTCCCGTCGGCCGCGCCGCCCATGCCACGCATGGAACTCTCGCAGGCGGCGAACCTCGGCCTGTTCGCGGATCTGTTCGCCAGGCTTCCCGAGCTCGAGGCCTCACTGCCCGAGATCATGATTCCAGTCGGAGTCCTCGTCGGTGGGCTCAGCCCCATGCCACCCTCCGCGGGGACAGAAACCGCCGCGCGGATCCCGGACGCCTGGGCACACGTCGAACCCCAGGCCGGACACTTCGTCTGGCACGAGGCACCCGGCTCAGTCATGGCCGGAATGGGCCGCCTCGTCGGAGATTTCTGACCAGTTCCCGCTCCTGTCGTTCAGTTCCGTGCTGCCTACTCGCGGCGAAGGGGGCTATCAGGGCCTGCTGCTTGGAGCCGGGGACTGTCCGTTTCCACCAACCCACACGGGAGAGTTGCGCTCGGCCGCGCGCTTCGTCGACAGTGAAGGCTCTGCGTCTGTGCCGAATACGTGCGGAAGTTTGCCCCGGCCAGACGGTTTGTCGAGCTCCAGAACGACGTCCAGCCAGTCGCCGAGCGCCTTCGGCTCGGCGTTGGATGGTCGGGCGGTGCGTCACCCCTCGGACGCAGATCCCCGCAGGGAACCTGCAGCGGACCCCGTCGCGACTCAGAAGGAGTCGCGGATGTGGATCGGCCGGGGCGCCAGCACCCGGTCGAGGGCCTCGTCGTTCTCCATGCCGCCGGACAGGTGCCCGGCCATCCGGATGTTGGCGCAGGTCTGGGCGCCGGCCCAGGCCAGTGCGAGCCCGCCGGGTGTCAGGACGGGACCGTCGGCCGCCGCGTCCGGCACGCAGGTGGCCTTCCCCCGCTCGATCACCAGGCGCCAGGCCCCGTTGGTCGTCCCGAGGTGATCCCCGGCGACGGAGAACGCGACGTCGCCGTCCACCGGCCAGTCGCGGCCGGCGAACGCGCCGGGCACGTCGTGCACGCGCAGCATGTACGGCTCGCGCTCCACGGCCTTCCAGTGCGCAGACGGGAGCGACAGCCGGGCCACGTCGTGGCCCGACGTACACAGCCGCACCTGGCCGACCACGCTGCCGAACGACCCGAGCACGTGCCACAGGGCGCCGTAGGCGTCGCCCCTCAGTGCGAGCAGATCGACGACCTCGAGGGTCGCGGAGTCGCCGGTCTCCTGGCCGCGGTGCCAGCTCGCGAAGCCGATCACTTCGCCCGCGTGGTCGACCGCGAGCGTGACTCCGGTGAACGCGTCGATGAAAGCCTTGGCATCGGCCGGGAACGCCGGGCCGCGGCGCGTGAGCGGGCCGTTCTGCGCTGCCGCCCAGGTGTCGTACACCCGGCAGACCGCGTCGAAGTCGGCGGGCGTCGCCCGGCGGGTGCGCACGCCTGCCGGGGCACCGATCCGGGCCAGCGCTGCTGCGGGGACCTCGACCGTGTCGTAGGACGAGATCACCTCGTAGCCGAACTTGCGGTAGATCCCGGGCGCGGTGCAGAACATCGTCGACACCGCTTCCCCGCGCTCCCGTAGCCCGTCGTCGAGGGCTACCCGGAACAATTCGTCGAGCAGCTTCGTGCCCCGCCGCTCGGCGGTCACCACGACGCCGGCGATGCCTCCGCTGGGTACGGCGCTGCCGCCGAACCACGAGTGGTACCCACGGGTTGCCAGCCGCGCCACGAGGTGGTCATCGTCGAACGTGCCATACGCGTGGTACCCGGGCCGCGGGGGGTCGTCGGGGCTCGGCGGCGTCGTGCCCGGCGGGAGGTCGCCGAACGCTTCGCGGATGAGCGCCATCGACTGGTCGAAGTCGTCCCGGGTGAGCGGCCGGGTGGTCAGGGGCATGGCCGCAGCCTAGGAGGCATCGCGGTGGCACATCTCCTCGATGCTCGGAGAGCCGATGGCCAGCGATCCCGAGCAGGACGAACGTCAGGCTGGTCAGGCCGAGGGGCACCTCCATGGCGCACCCCCTTGAGGCCGTCGACGCTACGGCCCCGGCGTCGCTCCGTATCTGGCTGCTCCGCGAGGTTCAGCCACCACGCGTCGAGGGGCCTCCCTTGATTCCGATTCGCGTCCGCTCATCGGCTGCTGAGTGCACCGGACAGCGGTGCGGGCTCAGGCCCTCAACGCAACGCCTAGAGTCTGAGGCGTGCCGCCTATCCGCTGTGGCGGCAAAGGGGAATCGCCATGGACAACGACACAGCACTCATCGTCGCGACGGCTCACGACTACTTCGAAGGATGGTTCGACGGTGACGTCTCGCGCATGGAGCGAGCGCTCCACCCCGACCTCGTCAAGCGGTCGGCTGGGCAGAATCAGGCATCCAGGCTCTCGTTCAACACAGCGGAGCAGATGATCACCTGGACGGGCGAGGGCGAGGGTGTCCAGGTTGCCAGTGGGCTCGCCGACCGCACGATCGAGGTCGTCGTGCTCGACGTCAAGCACGACATCGCTTCAGCGCTCGTCCGCTCTGAGCCGTACCACGAGTACATCCACCTCGTCCGCACTGGCGACGGTTGGAAGATTGCGAATGCGCTCTGGTGTGCGCCCTAGAACCGATTGATCCACGTTGCTGAGGCTTTCCAGTTCGACTGGACCCGGCTTTGGAAGAGAACGCGTGTCCGGGGGTGCGGGCTCACCTTGTCACGGAACGCCCGCTAGTCAGCGTGCGCCGCGACCATCCGGAGATGCCGCTGCCCCTGCGCGCTCATGCCGATGAGCGGGCGGCGGAACGGACATCCTCACGCCCCGAGGAATGGACGACGTAGCGTCGGAGCTTGGCTTGCTCTCGTGCTTCTGCTATCAGCATTGACCTTGGCGGCCAGCGGCGAGAGGCTGGATAACTAGCCGCTTCGAGCGGTCCCGGACTCTCTCCGTCGCACTTTCGGGGGGTCGCATGAAGACAGCACGTGTCATCGGACTGTCGACGACGGCCGCCCTAGCAGCCGTCCTTCTGGGCGCCGCGCCCGTCCAAGCGCAGCATTATGTCCAGCATGACCCCGCCGGTGACATGGTCACCGACTCGAGCAGCGTGGTCGTCGTCGCCCCCCGCCACCACAATCTCGATATCCGGCGGGTAGGCGTCCGGCACCTGCCGCATCGCATCAACATCCGCGTGACGTATGAGGCTCTTCACTGGCCCGAGCGTGGCGAGCTCGTAGCAACGGGCTTTATAAGGACCAATCCAGCTGCCATGCCCTTCCCAGGCACCGGAGATGGTCCCTACGAGTGGGAGGTCGACTTCACCCGTCACTGGGGACATCGGCCCGAGATGGTAGGGGTGACTGATGCGTCAGATGAGGAGGCTTCGATCTGCTGGTCGTCCTTCGGCTCGCCGCTTCAGGGCATGAGGGCCAAGATCAGCTTTCGCGACAAGGTCATCTTCGTCTCCTATCCCCGGCGGTGCGTGAGCCCGTTGTACAACCTCACCCCTCGCCCTCGCTGGATTCGGGTTTCAGTCTCCAGCTTCGCCCCCCTGGACGGCTTCTTCGACCACTGGGTCAAACCCACCGATAGGACGTTTCCGAGATACACGAAGGCGTTCTACCCGACGCCTCGCCTCTACCCAGGGCGGTAACAAAGGACAGACGCCGATTCGTCGACTGACCTCCATGCGGCGCCCAGTCCCAGGGAAGTCTGCTGATCGAGCACCTGGTCATTGGGGGGCTTCGGCGTAGCCGGAAGCCAGCGTGCGGTCGCAGGATCTTGTCGGCCGCATGTCCACCAGCCGCAAACCGAAACGACCGCTGCCCCCGCTGTCCGGCGAACTCTCATGCCGATGAGCGGTCGCCGCTGTAGGAGCATGTGAACTCACGCGCCGACCCGCCAGGCCGGTCCAGGATGGGGCCCGTGAAGGCTGGCGGTATCTGCTGCTCGCGTGGGCGCTCGCGATCCTCGCCGGGCTGTTGGCTTTCGGAATCCTGCTCATGAAGTATCTGAACGGCTGTGGTGGCGGATGTGTTGTTCCGCGGCCTCGCACCGCGTTTCTCCTCCGCCCGCCGGGTGCTCCTTCAGAAGCAATCCCCTGGCCGAGGGCAGGAGCATGACCCCACGGGGGGGCGATGCCGCGAAGCCCCGCGGACTTGACCGGTGCGTGGGTCTGGACACCCGGGGCCTTCCCCTTCACGCTGGGTGAGTGCCGCTCGATCTCGAGCTGGCAGGTGGGGGGACATCGTGGCTGAGCAGTTGCATCTGGTTCTTCAACCCGTGCGCTCGGATCGTGCCGATGACTTCGAGCGTTTCCTTCGAGACGTCGTCGAACCAGCCGTTCGCACACAGCGGCCCGACCTCGAGGGGCGCTGGCGCGCGATGCGGGCGACCGAGGCGTCAGACGGTGTCGTCACCTACGCGTTCTTCTTGGAAGGCGGCAGCCTGAATGAAGACTGGGAACTTGGCCTGCTCGTGCCCGCCCATTACGGCGAGGACGAAGCCGAGCGACTCTTCAGCGAATGGGGCGAAACCTTCGCACCTCTCGATCAATGGGCAGAAGCCGCCGCCTCGTCGGGGCGGGAGACCAACCAAGCAGTGTGGACGATGGAGTCAGTAGCGCTGACCTGAGGACCAGCGGGCGCATCTGCCACAGAATTCAGTTCGCCTCACGTGACGACGACGGTGTCGCTCATCGCACTGACGGGGTGCTTCCTTCCGCCGCGATAGCTAGTTGAGCAAAGCAGGTTGCGGAGCTGCACGCCCTGCCGGAGGACCGTGTGAGGGAGACGCATGCGCTGTTGGATTCGAACGTCAGGATGTAGCCCGGGACGATCGATGTCTGACGTGCTCACCTGCCGAAGGGTGGTGAAGCCTCCTTGACCTCGCGACGGTGACACGCGAGCCTGGGGCCAGGCGCTCCTGGCAGTGTGGCGAACTCGCCGCGTTGGGAAGACACGCGGGAACGCTCCTTGAAGGCGGAACAGCCCCCTACGCGGAATCGGGTTCCTGACGGGTTGCTCTCCCAGCGAGGTGATGGCAGTGGATTTCCCGGTCCTGTCTGCTGAACGGCTCGCTCCGGCGGTTCGCCGCGCGCTCCAAGCTCCCGAGGCGTGGCCGGTTCGATGGACCTGCGAACCCATCGAAGGGCCTGGCATCAACCCCAGCACGGCTGGGTTGTACCGGGTCCACGGCACCGCTGGCCTGGACGGGCCGACAAGCGAGGACGTGAGTTCGGCGTGGCGGATGGTTCTGAAGGTTGTCCACCTTCCTGACTTGCAAGGCACGCTGCTTGAAAGGGGGTACATCGACGCTCCGGAGGACTGGAACTACTGGAGACGGGAGGTGCTTGCCAGGCGCTCTGGACTGCTCGACCCGTTCACGTCGCCCCTGAGGCCAGTCGCGTGCTGGGCGACCGAGGACGTGGACGACACGACGGCCTGGCTCTGGCTGGAGGAACTGGACATGCCTCACCCTCCTGTCTTCACCCTCGTCGAGCTGGCGACCGCGGCCCATGACCTCGGAGCGTTCGCGGCGCTCGGTGTCCCACGTGCGGAGGAAGTCCAACGCATGCCCTGGGTAGCCCAGGACTGGCTGCGTGGTTGGCTCACCACCATTCAGGCTGTGGGCGGCGACCACGCCCTCTCCCATGACGGCTGCTGGACCCATCCCCTGGTGAGCGACCGGCTGCCGGCTTCGGTACGCCGGTCCTACGGTGCGCTGATGGCGAGCGCCGGCACACTGCTCGACCGACTCGACCGTCTACCCCGGACGGTCGGGCACCTCGACGCTCAAGCGAGCAACCTGTGTCTGGAGAACGGCCCGGAAGGACATCGGACCATCCTCATAGACTGGGGGTTCCTGGGCGCCGTACCGATCGGGGAGGACCTCGGCCACCACATCGCACAGAACGTGTTCTTCGGCGTGGTCGACCCAGCCGAGAGTGACGAGCATGAGCGGTCAGCCACCGAGGCATACCTCACGGGACTTCGGGCCTACGGATGGCATGGCAACGACAACGACGTCGAGTTCGCGGCAGCCGCTGCCGGTGCCTTGCGCATGCTTCCCTTCGCCGCGACGTACCTGGCGGAGCTGTGCCCGGTCTCAGGAGAGCCGGACCACTGGCCCGAGGAGATGGCCCGAAAACAGGGGCGCGAGGTCGAAACAGTCATGAACTCCTGGTGCCGAGCCGTCATTTATCTTGCGCAACTGGCCGATCGCGCGACACGCCTTCTCGTCGATGAGTAAGCGAACGCGCGGCGTCCAAGTCCTGGGAGTAAGCGCCGACGGGGGTCTGACCCGCGCCGCCTCACTCACCGGGCCGGTCACCCCACAGGTCAACGGGCAGCCGATCGTAAGCCGCGGCATGAGCTCGAGGTCATGCCCGCTTGCGTGGGCGGGGCGCGACACCACTGACGCCTCATTCGTTGCCGACGTGAGGTGTGCTCGATCGGCGTCCAGGCGTCGTGGGTGGCTTGATGAACGCTGGGGCAACTACCTCCGGACCGAGGTATGGGCGGTTCATTGCTTGACGAGCGTGCCGACGGTGACATGGGGCCAGTGGATGCCGTTGAAGTCGAGCATGACCAGCTGCGTGTACTGCAGCTGGTGCTTGTCCGGCTGGCCACCGGTGCCGGCGATCGTCTCGATCCAGAACGTCGCCTCGACTCGCACGGCATTGGCGTTGCCTCCGGGAGGATTGCCGCTCGTGGCCAGGAACGCCGTGTTGGCGGTGCCGCCTCCGGCCTTGATGACGCTGTGATTGGTCGCCACGTGCAGGACCGTCAAGCTCTTCAAGGTCGTCCCCTGAAGCGAGGACTGGAGCGCGTCCTGCAGCACCTTGTTCGGGTTCTTGACCATGGCCTGCTTCACTCCGGGGGCCACGAAGCGGAACTGGGTCGACTGGGAAAGGTCCAGCTCGTCGAACGTCCCAGCTACGCTCCGGAATTGGTTGTTCGCGGGTGCCGCCTGGCCGAAGAAGAACGGCAGGATGTTGTTGTCCGGGATCTGTAGAGATCCTCCCTGCTGGGTCGAAGCGATGCCCTGAGCGAGGATGACTGTGCCGTGCGGGATCGACGCCATGCGGACCACCGACGCTGGCTCGTGGGGATCGGTCGTCGGCGGCACCCTGGCCCAGATGCCGGGCTCGACGTGCAGCCCCGCGCCGGTGCTCGACTCGCTGATCTGCTGCAGGTAGGTCAGACCGTGCATGTTGATGTCTGCCATCGCCAGGCCGCGGTTGGGGATGGGGCCGTGGATGCGGGTAGCCACCAACGTCTCGTCGGTCTTGTTCAGCTCGAGGAACCGGTCATGCTGGGTGACCCTGTGCGGCCTCCAGATGGTGTTGAAGCCGTGCCCCTTCCAGGTGCCCACGAGGTCTGTCAAGGGCCCGAGTGGGCGGTGTCCCGTCTCGGCGGCCTTGATCGCCTCCGGCGTCTCCGCCTCAGGCGTGGCCAGCCCCGCGAACGCGAAGTCTGAGTCCGTCTGTATACGTGCCGTCATGATGACTCCTCCAACCGAATGGGCTTCTTGCGTGCTGTGGGGAGTTCCGGGCCTCGATCAACCATGGGTCCTACGGCGATCACGTCCCGTGCCGCTTGCTCTCCCAGGTCTTGAGCCGACGCCAGCCTCCGGCTCAGGGTGGCGGGTGCCGAGGATGGGCGTTCGTTCGTGTTCGGAGTCATCGGTGTAGATGGCCAGCTCTCAGCAGGAGCTGAACGCACAACGTCGCCGTGAGCGCGACGTTCAGGAACGACGATCCCGAGCGCACGATGGCCGAGAACCCCCTCACGACCCGACCGATCCGTGGGTGTTGCTGTCCAGCACTGAACCGAGGCCAGAGCCAAGGGCCTCGAGCCAGTCATGCCAGAAAAAGGTCAACAAGAAGAGTGTCCCGGTGGTCGCCCGAAGCTCTGTCTCGCCAAAAAAGCCCGGCGGCTTCTTGTGTGGCGACTGCATGTCGTTCCCCCGCCCCGTCCCGGAAACGTGTTCCCGAGAAACGGACCTCCCGCGGAACGCGCCCTTACAGGGTCTGACTCACGAACGTGACCG
>Ga0308176_10002752_pt1 | contig 11144 bp, 3 predicted proteins | sample PhyCR2_3_FD_203890 | JGI IMG/M metagenome (GOLD analysis project Ga0308176, IMG submission 203890) | Soil microbial communities from UC Gill Tract Community Farm, Albany, California, United States - DLSLS.C.R2 | ecosystem: Environmental > Terrestrial > Soil > Agricultural land | place: USA... | reverse complement strand
GAGCATTAAGAGGCAATCTTAGATCTTCCACATAACTATCGTATAGGGCAGTGAATTCTATATTGTTTGTCAGAGGCAGCTCTTTAAATATTTTCCCTTAGATAAAATGTTCAATTAAAGAGGAACCCAAACCTTTAACGTAGCTTCCAATATAATATAAAGAGATTTCACGAAGAATCAACAGTATAAACATATCTTGGGCGGTATCAATGTTATATAAGACTTTTGTGATATAACTAATTGAAGTGTCAGTCCTTATAAAATAACTAATGGTTTCGTTGCCCTTGTACTAGCTAAGTAACTAAAACAACTTATTTAAACGTATCAAATACTCCAGGCATCTCATACTTGCAGTATCCTTAGAGCTAAAGCAACGTACTACTTACCCCTCGAGGAGTAAGTGCGATAAAGATCACATTTAGCTTATCATGACCCCTTACACTACTTCAAAGAAGACCTAGTTCACTCTTTTTAACATTAGGCAAAAACATGGGGCTGGGCTAGCTACTATGGTTTAGCTGGCGCTGGCACGGCGTCGGCATTGTCTTCGGATCCTTGGTTTTCGGTTTAAGCCGAAATCCGCTGAGGAGCAGCGTCTGTTTAAATACGCATGTTAGGCTTTGCGTTAACAGAGGCGGTGGATTGTTGGCATTAATGATGGGATTCCTTGTCCTTTTCGGTTAACCATGAAGTACAGACTCCCCTTTCATTATTTGCACAAATTTACCTCACCCACTTCTAACTTAACCTACGAGCTGTGCTTTTTGGTATGCGTTCTGGTACTGCTGGCGTATTGCAATACGTCACACTGCGCCATTATCGAGGAGGTACCACTCCCTCCCGACGTATTAGGTCAACTGGACGACTTTTTCCTAAGGGGGCATCAGATCAGAATCGAGGTCTTGAAGGATGCCGCAAATCGTTTGGACGATAAGGAAGTTCTAGCTGATTTACTAGCGTTGGTCGAAAGTGCCAGAGATGAGGCCACTTTTCTGGAGAGTCATGACCAACCTTCCAAATTAGTATTAGACGACACTTTTTCGAATCATCCTTCAGGAAGCACTGAAACTGTCCGCCCTCGCAACCGTAAGAACTATTTTTCTTTAGAAGGTTTATTTTTGTTTATTTTTTTTACGTTGTTCGGTTTCTTCTTTATTCATTTCCCTGTCATTATGTACCCTGTTGTCTATTATAGAGAAAAAATTCTGGCATTATTGACTTCATTTGACGAAAATCCGGAGTTATATATGAAGGTTGTTACAGAGCTTTATTACGAGGCAATAGAGATGGAGATTATCCCTGAGTGATTAAACGAAGAGAAATAAGTTTGGGTCTTTCTCCATAAGTTGTTTGACCGCAAACGTTTATCCGCAAGGAGATCGCTCTATGTCACTTGGGTAATGCATACTGATGAGACAACCTTGTTCTTCAAAAGAACAAAAGTCGAAAGCTTACAAAATTGTATCTTCTCTAGTATTCTTAAAGTACGTAAAAAGAGGCTACCGATAGCATATTTACTTTTGGTATTACTGTTAAACAATAATACTAAATGCTCGGGCTATTTGAAAAAGCAAAGGACGCTGGGTACTAAGCAACTTAAGTAAAATAAAGGAAAATATTCTCTTTAAAAAATGATTATGATTTAGCACGTAATGGCAATGGAACTTCCAAGACCTGCTTCCCCCTTGATGGAAGGTTTATAGATCTCCATCATAACATTTATCTATTTTAATTTTGATTTTGGGGTTGTGACTCTTTAATAATTACTATTATAAAAGACACTCTTATATTTGGATAAGCCTGATAAAAAAAATATAAAAGACAACAATTATATTTTCCTTTTTTAATTTGAATCATGGTACGTTCTCGAAATAGTTGGACTTTAATTCCTTCTTTTATTTGTTTGCAATAGCTATTCCGTATTTGCATTGTTATATTCAATGGAGGAAATTTTGATCCTCAATTAACGTTAAAGTAATGCTAATCAATGGTATGGAGTTTTGAATACGGTAATTGGGTTTGGAGTGGGACTCTTATATGATAATGAGCCCGATTTATTAGAGGGTGAGCTCGTTTATTGACTGTGATAACCCTTTATTTATACTGTTGAAACTCATGTAGATTGCTTATACATCTAAGGATGTTATCATGCTTTTGCTGTCCCTTTTTAGGCTTAAAAGTGATGCTGTTCCTGGACGGTTGAATCAGTTTCCTGTTACGTTAATCGTCCGGTATCTACTACGGCCAGTGTTGGAACTCTGTGGAGTCAACCATGCGTTTATGCCGGTCCAGATTGTATCCTTTAAATTTGGGAAGTGATTAAGGTAAAAGCCGATAAGCTATGGACGTCCTATAATATCTGACAAGAAAGAGCACGGATTAGTAAATGTTTTTGAGCATACGAAGTTCAATCCCGTAACTAACGATCCTCGTATTTATATTAACAGTGGGTATGGTCGTATTGTAAACTATGATAATGTCTTTGTTGTATTAGTTAGGTATTAGCATGTTATTACCTTTACTAAACTCAGTTTATAATCCACCTCTTCTGGTATTACCTTGTTAGTGATAGGAACATACTTTCTTATATAGCTTTCTTGTTTATAAAAGTCTTTGTCACACTTAAATGCATGATGTTGTTTTAAACTCAAGGATGTTACCAAGGTTTACTGAATGAGATGGACCTTATTTTAAGTGCTATTGTGCTATTGACATCGTACGCGTCGATCTGGTTAACGCCCAAATAACCGTAATTTTTGTAAAGGAAACTTTCTAAAAACAATAACTAGGCTGTGACTTACTAGTTATTATACCAAAGTTTAATTTGTAATCGTGCCCTATACTTTAGTTTATTATTTACGATAAAAGATAATTTTTTATATTGTTTTACAAAGACTCCTTAGAGAAACTCCCAGATAGTATAAGTGTGTCTATTTTACTAACTTTGTTAATGTAATAAGGTCGAAACTGTAATCTATAATTAAAGCTACGTAATTAGCTAAACTTAAAAGTTGACTATAGCTTTTTCAAAAGGATTCTCATGTCTAAAAAATGAGTCATTACTTAATACTTAACATAGGCTTTATAGCACTAATAAAAGCATAACTGTAGCCTTTAAAATAAGATTGTAAAAGAACAAGTAACATACAATTTTTGAGATTTAAATAACTTATCAAAGATAAGGTTTATAAGCGTATTCATACAGCCTGATAAATAAAGTGGTCTGCTACTAGGAGTTTGGCATTTGCTAAAGCGCAAAAAGGAGGGAATAAACATGGCTACCTTTAGTATAACAGTGGCTTTTTAAGTTAATCATGCCATGCCTAAAAGTGCTTTAGTTAACCTCGGTATATTGGATAAATGTGACACATAAAATGCCTTTATTAGTAAATAATTTAACGTATATACGATTTACTCTTTTATTATTTCCTATTCTCAAGGTACACGAATCTATGATCACCATATCTTCAGGGATTAACGCGAGCAACTGTTTCAACGGCTCTCTAAAGGCCGATGTCTGGGCGTTCTTTTAACGGCTAAATATTGCTGATACTTTTCAGGAGAACGATGTCGCTTAGTTGTGGCTTCACGCTCGTTTACTTGGGTACTTTTATCTAAATCTATAATCGTAAATAATGGGCTTTTTTCGGTCATTGTTTAAAAGTTGGTTTAACTTGCGGTAACTAAAAGGGTATTACTCGGGTACTAGTATGTCCCTCTCTTGTTTGCCCCACACCCAGCCCACCACCCTCCGCCGGTTGCTGCCGGTCCAATTGCTTGCTATAGTAAAGGGCTGGTGTCACTAATAAAGTCACTTTAGTGGTAACGCAAGGGACAGCAAAGGGTATACGACATGGTTTTGAATATGCCTTGCTATCCCCGTTTAAGTATTGACCTTGGGTGCACTCGCCCCTCTTGTGTCAGCAAACTAAAAAGCATAAGTTTACTCCTCGGTTTGCGTAGCTCTTGTTTGTAAAAGCACACTGCAGGAAAGTCTGTGTCAGCGACAGCTTCAAGATCCTCCTCAGTCAATTAGGTCCAATGGCCCCCAGTGCTTTATTAATACTGAGGTTATGTAGTAACAACGCTTACCACGTTCGATAAGTTCCTTAACTTTCTCATTCTCTAGCGGTAGGGTACCGTTCACATCGTCGCTGAATAATTTCACCATCAAAGGCATCGTCTATACCTTTGGACAATTGTTACTGTACAACTATCCTTTAGCATCAACCAGCAAATTATTCTGTGCTGTGCGATACTACATTTACCTTGTGGGCATCATAAGAGCAGCACTTCTCTTTCTTTAGCAAGTAATTCTGTACCATCCCAATTCTTGATAAGTAATTCGTTAACAGTCGAGATATAGTTAGAGCTTGAGAACTTATTTTTCGTTGACTATCTTTGTTACTTTTTATTAACAATAAAACAGGTATTGTTGTCTAGCACAACAGCCGTGTCAGGTTTACGATTAGTTTGGATATGCATTTCTTTTTGTTATCTTAAAAACCTTTTGTATCATCAGGCTACTCCCTTCACCAAAGCAACCATAACAATTACATATTTTTCTTATTAAAAAACGTCCATACCCAGTTAACAAACTCACGCCCCTATTCCCGTTATTGAATCCGTATTGTATTGTTTACTTTGTTGTATACAACAGCTTTACCAACATCCTTTCATAACTTCATCGCTTTGCCCATCTTTAAAATCTTCAAGAATAATGAAGCTTGCTAATTATCACTTATTAGTAAATACTCTTCTTCGAGTAATTCCGCATAGCTCCAGTCTCTAATGAGCCCGTCACTAAATGTTGTATAACGGTCATACTTTGAAATAAGCTTTTAAGTTTTTTCATTTTTAGTTACTTTTTATTCAGGATAAAATAGGCATGAAAGGATGCTTAATTGAAGTATCAGGTCAATAAATTAACCCTATATTAATCTTTTTGTTTCTTCTCTTCGAAAAGTTTTCGTGTAGTTACACATCTATCCTCGGTAAAGAAGTGGTGACAAGTATGTGCTTGCCCGTTAAAATAGGACATAAGACCTCAAACAACAATTATATTTTCTATTTCAGTTATAATGTCCGTATTATATTGTTTACTTTGTTGTTATATAATAGCGTTATTCGTAAATTACGATGATTTTATAATTATACCCATCCTTTTAATTGTGTTGGTTTAACGTGTAATTCAAAGTTACGGTCTAGATTTATCATACCTTCGTCATGTTTGCGGTTCAAGTAAAAGGCAAATCGAATATTGCAATCTTGTTGTGAAGCGTTGTATGGGTATGCTTTTTATATTTTTTAAGGTAATATTCTAATAACATATTTTGAGCTCTTGCAATATGCTAACATGCTCTTTGTTACTTTTCAGTAAAATTTATAGAAACACTTTTTACCATTGTTTAGCAATTTTTGTAACTTCTTCACGGGGAAGAATTCATCATAATCTGTTAAATTAGAATAACAGTTATTGTTTACTAAGTTGTCTGGGCATAACACGCAAGAATACAACTTTGATTTTTTATTATTTATGATAGTGTCAAACATCGCCATAATAATTAGATAATATTGGATGGGTACTTAACCAACCCTTTTGTTAATAATAAGACTAGTAATAAAAGTTTACTTAGCAAGGATGGTGAGTTTGTAGCCAAAAAGAAGGCTAGTAGGCAAAATCAAATGTCCAAAAGACTGTCCTATGATCTTGTAACTATAACTTGATGAGTACAACGAAACAGCTTTACATGTTTTTCGATTCTTTTAATAATAATAATCCTTTATCTTTGCCGCAAACAAAAGTTTTACTAATAAGTAAGCTAATCAAACTAACTATGTCTTATAATGCTACACACACCCATAGTTAATTACATACCTTAGCGTAGAGCAATTCAACACTATTAAAAAACACTGATCGTGAACTACTTGTATCTGTAACCCAATAATATAATCTTATAGACCCCAATAAAGCCATACATGCGAAACTTGCAGAACTCCATGAACTTCTCACCTTCCATTCGATTATAATAAACTATTGTTAGATTTCAATAACGCAAGGAGTTATTATAGGGGTTATACAACATAAAAGCGTAGAGGTATAAGGCCTAAAAACCGTAAGTACATTGCAAACACAGATAAAGGATCTCTATTACGAAATTGACTATAACAAACAGTTGGATACTCTCAGGCACCAAGTTGATCATCTCCAAGAAATGGTTGAAACAAGCAAAGGTCTGTACGACTACATTAAGGAGGCTATATCCCTAGGAAGTTAATTAGCCTTCTTTATTTCATCCAAGGACATTAAAGACAAACAACAGTAGGACGTTATTCTTAAAACGCATATTGCTTTACTAAACGTAGCTTGTTAACAAAATCCCCAGTGTTAAAACAACGCTTTTGAAAAAAACAATACTAGACTTGCTGTATACGAATAAAGCTGAGCTACGAGCTAAGTACGAGTCTATGGCTAACGTAGCGGCTGGTCTCTCACAAGGTAGGGCCGAGCATTTAGTCTTCCTGTGGAGTCTTAACTTAAAAAGACCTTAGACGTTCTTAATCCTTTAGCCAACACTATGAGCGCTAAACTTAAGCCTTTGTATGCTTTCTCCCGTGAACATCGTGATATTCAAGAGTGCATGGTTGTGTTGAACAGGTAGCAACGGCAAGCCGAAGGTGAGGTCTTAGGCTTTGAGCAACGAGATAAGACTATGCAAGATATTATTGCCAAGTACACTACTCCGGAATAGCCTGAGGAGGCCGATAAAATCTAAGAGATTCAACTTAAACTAAAAGGAGTGTCTGCTAATTATTTAAAGAGATATCGCAATCTTGTAAGGGCCTTATACTATAGCAACAATTAGGCTACGAACATAGCTTGCCTCTTCTTTATCTTAAAGTAAATCTCCATTGTTAAAATAAGACAATAAACTATTAGGAGCGAAGTCTACACCAACTTCGTTTGCAAAATCAACCTTATAACAAAAAGGTAAGCCTTTAAAAGCTGTTTATTTAGGTGCCGGTGTTATGTTTGCAGAGGACCTTATTTAATAAGGTCCTTTTATCTCTCATAAAAGTTACCAATATTAGTAAATTATAATCTACAGCAGACTTTAGCTTAACGAAGTCCGTTTTAGTTAAACATGTAAAAATGCATACTTTGTACGAAAAGTTTAGCAAATCCAGAAACAACTGTTATTAGAGTAAAAGCATTGTAACTCATTCTTATCGGTATATCATTAGCCTTCGTTTATACAAGTATGACTAAAACGCACACTTTTAGTAATATCCACTTTACTATAACGATTACTTTTTGGATATGCAGTTTAGCCTAATATTTATAGTATATCGCCCACAAATATAAATAGCCTTCCGGTATTTATATTTAAGCTGTGATAATTGGGTACGTCATTTATTAGAGTTGGGTTGACTGTAGTGTTTGTTACATTGTAGCGGAGTATTGTTGTAGAGTATAACTATGGTTTTAAGCTTTAGTAACACCCCTCTTGTCTTCACCTCTTTTCTTTTTCTTGTTTATTAAGACAATTAAAGCCTTATTATTTCTTCTTTTTAGTTTTTTTTTTTTTAGCTTTCGTAGGGGTCTTCCTAACTTTTCTCTGAGTATTTTACGTCTCATCTTTGCTATCTTCTTACATTATGCTCACTATTATGTAGATTTGCCGAGTTTCTTAGTAAGAGAAAAACACCTAGTTTATACCCGACCATATCCGAAGTATATAAAGACGTTTAATTTGTTTCCAGAATAAATAATAAAACTTTCCAACAAAAGCACTTGTATGGTACTTGAGCGACTGCTAGTTTAATAGCAGGGTTATCTGGTCCTACAGCAGTTTCATCGCCTTCTTAATGACAGGTTGTTTTATTACTTTATATATAAGTTATAATCAACAAAGGGATTTTCATGACGTAGTAATTTCAATTGCCTTTTAGTATAAGTATACTTGCACACGATATTTAACAGTCTTGCATTTAATGTGATACACCTCTACCGTTTGTCGGCTGAGAGCCACCTCGGGTACGCCACCCATCGGGTGATCACGGGATTCATAGACGATGGGCGAGTTCTAGGACGTCTACCTAGTGTCGAATAGTACCAGCATGCTTATAGTACGGAGGAAGTGATTTTCATTACCATAGAGCCATGTGATGCTAACACTAAGTATGAAAAAAACAAGTTCGCCAGATTTAGTTTAACTAAAGCTTATCATAATCTTTACGCACTAAATTGTGGAGCAACCGCAGATCTCGTAAACTTCCCTTGTATTTGTGAATTAATCTCCTGATGGGTAATATTTCAAGCAGCTGAATCACCAAAGTTTATTGTGATCTAGTATTGTTATTATCACATCCCCACATTTAACTTCGATGCCTCAAAATATATGTAAGTACCCCGATCGATAACAAATGAGACTATGTCAATGGATCTGTTAGATCATAAAAGGAATGTAGACTAATCCTTGATGCTCTGCAAATATGAGCGTTTAAATCAATATAACGTATATACGTCGATTATAATCGCCACACGAGGTATATTATTTGTCCGTTAGCCCACCACCTTTACTTTTTAGACGACAAGTTAATGTTTAATTCTAGAGTATAACTGATTACTTTTTTAACACTTTGCAAATATCAAAAAAATGATAGCTAATATATACGAGATCTGTTCATCTTCTACGTACTTTTTTGTAACCTTTCGTTCCCTCTTTCTTATTGGCTTTAAGTACGGAGTAGTTTGATTTCCTTCTTAATTTTTTTACTTTAGCAGCACGTATGTTATCTTATTAATCCGTCGGGTTAATCGTTTGTTACATATTTTCGTTCCTTCAATTTACACGTACATTTTCTTGTATTTTTTTATATTGTGCAGCGCAGGTGTTCTTTTTGACTTGAGGTATTGCGTCGTCTGCGTTTATGAATCTACCAAAAGGTCTTGGTCTAAAGCATATCGATATAAATTTCAAATAGTTCTCACTAATCCTTTCCATGTAAGCTAGCACTATTTCTCGTGCTAATAATGAAGGAAAGAAAACTCATTTTTATTATTTTTAAGAACGCTTTGCGCAACCATCAATAGCCATGAAAATAGCTCTTTTATCACTATCGGCACAGGTAAATCATAACGCTTACCTGACTTACGACACGACGTAATAAGAAACAGGCTTTAAATTATAAAACATTTGTGAATAGTTGTATAGGATGTTTAACATCCTAGTATGCAAAGGATACTCTTTTATACAGGATGTCCTCTATGCCCAGTTTTAATTGGGTAAATAGCTAAAAAGTGAAGTTAAGCCCTTTGTCTATTACCCCCTTTTGTGTTAACCAATTAATTTTTTTAAGACAATATGGTCTTCTATGATATAAAATACTTATTTAAACAGTCATTTATTTAGCTCTTTTTGTTAGAAAATGATCTTTAAGTCTTGTATAGATTCCGTTATTAAAGCTTTATCACTTTCTTTTTGGTCTTAACTTACGTAGCATTTTACTACGATTGCCTTATTTGTTTCACACGATTTAAAATATCAAAGCACGCTGAGGATTCTTATACCGTATTTACTTCACGATGATGTCTCTCTATTTTTCCGGCCAAGTAAAATCCTTTTTATAACGCATACATGATATTTAACTCCAGGCAATCAGGAACACGTCCTCCTCTACCATCACTTCATTATTCTTTTGCAGTTTATACCAAAACCAGGTATGTAAGCAATCAAATGACACCATTGGATAACAAACTTTTGTTATCTTGCGTTAGCCGAATTAGGCTTCTTGGTTTAACAGTACCCACCCTACACATGTACGTATTTAAAAGGACTCCTTCAAAGTGAGGTGTGAGGAACGAAATTGTTTAGTTCGACGATCTTTTTAATATATTGTGTATAAGTACCATGATAGAAATAAAGCTTATCCTTTTGCTTCTTCTTGTGCGATTTCTCTTTATAAGATAACTACTGTTATCTTTACACGTACATCTAGCAAAGCACATATGTGAATTCTGTAATCGGCGAAAGTATTGTGTTTCTACTATGGCATCGTAGGTTAAAGAGGATGGTTGTACAAAATAGCAGTGGTCTTCATCATCTTCGGAAGTTATTTCTATCATATAATCGGATAGTTTGTTTAAGTATTCGTCATTTAATCTTTTTAATAAGTATAAAGAGTATTTTATTAATAAAGTTATAATAGTAATAATTAATATATAGTACAAGTAAAATATTTGTTTGGAGATAAAGACGTCTAAAATTAAGCATAATATTACTGATATTCTTGTAAGACAAAAATATATATAAAACATTCGCATAGTTCTTGTTGAATAAGGTGTAGAAATCTTTAATTTTTTCACTACAAATAATATTAGCGTAGTCGTAGTATTGTTTATATAGGTATTTTTCATCTTATTTACCATAATTTCTCGTCTTTAAGGGATTTTATAATAGAAGCAAAGACTTCATGGTCAGGCGTTTTGGGATCCGACATCTTAAATTCTGCACATTTTACTGTTATTATTATTATCATACGCAATCTCCTTTTCATTGTTTGAGAATCTGCTTTTTCATACGCCTGCCGTAACATATCTAGCATTTGATTATACACAGATGAAAAATCATAGAATTCTTTATGACTTTGTGGTAGATAAGGTGCTTGCCAGATCTTCTTCAAGAAAAGGTGTTGGATGCTAACAGGATCCAGTTTTTCGCCTGTCCCATTTTTATACATTAAACTTTCCTTTTTTATTGAGGTTAGTAACTCATCTAAAAATATATATGCCTCTTTTTTTGCAATTTCTTGCATTATTATATTGTCTGGAAGATACCCAAAATAGCGGTCAAATATACCGGGGAGTTCCCCACATTCGGCCGTGTTCTTGCTCATGTATAAGCTCACAAAAATTAGTGTTATAGCTAATAAAAGGTTGGCTAATGATATAATGTCCTTGTCGTAAATCTTACAAATTTTGGTTTTCAAGAAGTTTAAAGTATTTTTGACAACGCTAGCCATAGACCTTTTATACCCTTCAGATCTCAAATACTGTTTATATGCCTCATACGTCATGAATTCCTCAGACTTCAAATACTGTTTATATTCCTCAGCGTTCATGGACTCCTTATACTCGTGAT
>Ga0308176_10002750_pt1 | contig 11148 bp, 5 predicted proteins | sample PhyCR2_3_FD_203890 | JGI IMG/M metagenome (GOLD analysis project Ga0308176, IMG submission 203890) | Soil microbial communities from UC Gill Tract Community Farm, Albany, California, United States - DLSLS.C.R2 | ecosystem: Environmental > Terrestrial > Soil > Agricultural land | place: USA... | reverse complement strand
AGGCGGAGCCCATAGGAAGATAGAATATATATATAAGGTGTACCTACGATGCTCCTGAGTGTTCCGAGGGGATGTCTGATTTGTGATTCTTTGGTGATTTTTGCGTCATCGGCAAGCAGAAATGTGCCTTCGGCGACGTTTCTGCATGTCAAATGAGGCGCAAGGAAATGGAATTAACCTGCATATGCTAGTCAGATCGTTGAAGTGGAGCTCAATAAGCGCCGAAAATCCCGATGAGAAAGCCGACACTTTTCACTTACCGTCACTTTTCAATTTACCATCTACCTCACAAGTTGAATAACAAGATGCCGCCGTATGTTTGCCGCCGATGCGGCGATAAGAAGCGCGATAAGACTGCGCTCAAGTATCATGTGTCTCGGAAAATCCAATGTCCTGCGCGGTTTGAAGATGTGGATAGCGCGACTTACCTGGATGACTTGGGTTATGAAGAGGAAATTTACTTATGCCGGCACTGTGGAGGTGTGTTCGTCTCAGAGAACACTCAAAAGCGTCACTATGAGACCTGCAAGGCACTCAAGATGAAGCGTAAAGCCATGAGAAAACCCCAGTATTGGGCGGGAAAGCGGATGAAGTTCTATCAACTGGGCGAGAATCCTATTGAATCGATCATTGGAGACTTTGATATACCAACAGAAACAGACGGACCGGGCATTTATCTGTTTGCAGTTGGCATATGGCAAGGTAAAGTGCTGCTTAAATTCGGTTGGACGGACAATATTCGTGCTCGAATGAAGGCGCATACCCGAAGATTTGAGACTCTGGAAGAGCCGGATTTCACGCCTTTCGCGCAGCTTGTATACTGGCGCTCTTGCGAGAATGAAGCTCAGGCGCGGGAGATGGAAAGGCGCGTGAAGGCCGCTGTACTCCTGGAGGATCTCTGGATGGGTAAAGACTTTCAATTCGGTGAATATCAGCACCGCGAACTGTTTGTTCTCAAGACAGCCGAAGATAAGGACTTACTTTGGGCCTATTGGAATAGGATATGGCGCGAAAATAAGGCTTAATTTAGGGTAGCTTAAATAGCAAGCCATCATAGTTATAACCTATGGGAACTAAGTGATTACGTCTAACTAAAGCCTTCTGTTCAGCTGTGTAGTCAGGGAAGAGGAAGTTGATCTCTTTGTGGGTCAGGTTGCGTCGGCCTTTCCAGCGCAAAGTCTCACCATCCTTACAGATGCACCGGTCCAAATTTGTAGCGCCAATAGTATATTGCTTGGAAGGTTCAGTCGATCCGTCCGACCTGAGAACATTGGCAGTTCTGGCTTGCATTCCAAATTTCTTCAGGGTTTGGGAGGTATGGGTAGACAGCATGAGCTTGTCACTGCGGACAGCTTCATACATCATCTCATGTGCGATCTCCATCTCCTTCTTTTGCTTGTGTTTTTCACGTAGAAGCCACCGTTCTGCTTCTTCGTTATCTTCTTCTTCTGGCTCTATCTTAGCATCCATTGACCCACGGAAGAGAGCCCCTCGGTACTCGTCTCCCAAAAATTTGGGTGGGACATGCAGTTGTGTCATTTGGACTTCTTTCATCTTCTCCCTTTCGTGAATGCTGCCATAAGACCGACCGCGTCTCTCGTCTTTGGGAATGTCCACCAGTGTAAGCTCAGCTCGACCCAGAGGTACGCCTTTGCATTTTGTCTTGAACTTGATTTCACCCGTTGGTTTCTCGGCGCGGTGAGTATAAGTTTTTGGTGCGGCGGACGCAAATTTGGTCACGCGGACATAGACCCCGTTCTTAAAGTCTTCCACGTAATCAGGTTCTTCGTACCCAGGGTCCTCAGGTTTCTTGGAGGATAAGACATTGTCCGGCGCTTGTTCGTCCAAAAAGCGCCCCGTTTTATCGCTATCCTTGTCCAAATTTCGGTTCCAGAAGATAAGTTTCTCCTTTCTCCCTTTCTTTCGCCAGTGAACATCGCTTTCCACCATACGTAGGACATGACTCTGATGGAAATAGAGTGAATCCGTGTCGCCATAAAGAAGAGGGTGGAGTATCGCTTCTCGTGCTTGTGCACGTGTGGTGGGGTTGAAATTGTCCCCAAATGCAGTGCGCGTCACGTTACCCAGTCCATATTGTGACCAGGCCAGCACAAAGACGCCCAAGCCAGTAGACCGCGTTGAGCAGAAGGTATCAGGATCATCGATCTTCTCGCCTTTGACTGTCACTACTCCATTTGCTGCAAAGTTGAAATAGGCATTACTCTTCTTCAGCGTCTTTTCCAATTTCATAATCTCAGCGACGCCCATGTTGGTAAGGAATCTCTGCATTGTGTTCTGTTCCCTCTTTAAGCAAGCTCCGTAAAAGGAGTTGGCCACAAGCTTATAGAAATTCTTGAGACCGTCATTTTTTGCCGCGCTAGCGTCTGCTTTGCCCTTGTTGACTTCGCGCATAAATGGAGCCAAGATCTTGCCTTGCTTACTCCAAATGAGTACCGATCGTACTTCCACAAGATCTGCATCATCAGCTAGAGCATTTGCCAAGTGGACATTGCTCAGCATTTGCACGCGAGGATGACACTTGCCTTTACTATCTGGAACTCCAATGCCGTGAATCAGTCTGCACTTGCCATCGTTGTAAGAGACTGGCAAGTCAGTCTTGGGATCTTGTCGGAAGGGGACGTTGGGCTCAGAGCAAAGGGAAGGATACTTGAGCACCACTTCAGCGATGAACATGCCCTTTACGATGGATTTTTCAGAGAGAAAAGCCATCATATCTGGAGATTGGCGGACCTTGGCGAGGTTGTAGAGCTTTTTGATATCAGCTTGCAGTTGAGGATCGTTGGCACGGAAGGTGGCATCACCGTAAGGGTAAGGGTAAGCTTCCTGGGCGTAGGCATACATTCCAGACACATCGCCTTGCAAATAGTAATCATCATCGCCAGTGGATTCCCAAGAACGGACACGAGGTAGAGTTCTACCGCCATAGATTGCTGAGCAGATGAAGTCATACTCCGTTTTGTTGTGGAGAGGTAGGTCGGATCCATACATGATAGCGCGATGATCTTTATGCTCTAACAGATGAATCACTTTGATGTCAGACCTTGTGCTCGTGAATCCAGCGAAGAAGTAGGTTGCCAACTGCTGAGTGGTATTCAGCTTCATCACTGAAAAGTGCAGGATATCCACGACCACTTTGTTGAATGCCACGTAGCAAGCCAAAGTCGTTGCCAGATCGCCACGCATGTATTCATGAAGCTTCTTGTAGAGATTCATGTGAAGGTACTTGCGTTGTCGATCCACGAGTCCTTGATCGCGCTTGACAAAGTCTTGAAGCTTTAGACTAACGCGCTCATCTTTCAGCGTAGGACCTACTCCTGCACGTTGGATGAGCATATGCGGGAACTTCCCTTTACCCATTTCGAGTCCCTTTAGTGCAAACTCTTTAGCCTTCAATCCCTTGAAGGAGAGGTCAGCCAATGCATGCCATTCTGCTTTGTTCTTGCTGTAATGTTTGACATAGGCAGCGTGAGTCTTGTCCAACGACATGGATTTGCCCACCACACGTTGTATATCATGCATTTCCAGCAAAGGCAGACGAGTTCTTCCGAAATTTTTTAAGAGCTTGAATTTGGTAAGTGATGAGCCAGCGTTGGGCGTAATATCGACTTCATAACCTCTCTTGATCCAGGTATCACTCTGCATCATCTGTTGTTGAAGTCCAATGATATCGAAGCCATCAATGTTGAAGCCGGTAAGGTAGACTGGCGCCTTTTGACGATTCGTGATCCCTCTGAACTCGCCGCTGACAACATCACCATCATCATCTTCTTTTCTCTTGTGTCGCATGTATCGATCTAGGATACGATACTTGATCTCACAGACTTCAAGGATGAAAGCTAAAGTCATACGCTGACACCAACTTGCGTCATGGAGCGAATCATCTTCTTCATGAAATTCGCCCTGATGGAAAAGGATGGTTCCATCTTTGCGCTGATACCGCTCAAACTGTAAGAGATTTTCGTAATCTTTACACCAAAGCACATCACCGTCTTTGAGTGCGAACAGACCCGACAAGTACCATCCTTGTTGCAAGAACCCCGAGTTACCAAAAGCTTTCCAATCACCCAGACCGTCATCATCGAAGAAATCCGGATGGTCAGTGAATCCTGCTGCAGCGCCAGTCTCCACATCAAAGATGATATGGAAGTCAGAGATCAGCTGGAGCTCGTCTGCATCACCACCAGGAAAGGGTTTGGGAGCCTGGAAGGACCATTTCTTACCATCGCGCCGATCAAAGAGACGAACATCATCGTAGCTGGATTCCATTGAGAGATCTTCATCACGAACAGTGTCTACAGGAAAACTGAAATCTGGTTTCAAAGTACGTCGCATTGCTTCAACACATGCATCGTTGACGTAAGGATGATGATCTTCATGTAAAGCTCTGTAGCATTTCTCACGACGCAATTGTTGGATTTCACGATCTTGCCATTGTTTATCCGTAGTATCTTTGATCACAAAGTAGATATTGGCTGGATCCCGACATCGCGACATGGCAACATAAAACTTATGTGGAGTCTTATATATATCAGAGCGTCCCACATGGTAAGCCAAAGAGTCCAGAGAATCGCCTTGTACCTTGTGAATCGTTGACGCGATCATCGTTGTAACTGGATAAGATTCTACTATATAGATGAAGCCACCTTCGTTCACAAAACGGTATTTGGCAGGGATGCGGAATTCCTCATCTTCTCCGTTATCCTTCGTATCGACCACATAGATGCAACGTTCATCGGGATCCACAAATTTGAGACTGACCACAGAGCCGTTGAAGAGTTGAGGTTTGAAGACTTCCAATCCCGAAAAAGCTTCATCATCAGCGTCATCCACTTCATCGTAAGCCACCGGATCTCCACAATAATTTTGCGTCACCATGAGCGACTGACCATAGAACAATTCTGTCAGATTCTGGAGAAGCCGAGGCGCGTCAGGCTCAATGGACGCAAGACCATTCTTGAGTGTAGCAAGACCTTTCATGCCTTTACTAATCAAATCCTTAGGAAGATCTTTGATGGCGACATTCTCTAAAAGGTGATCCTTGACCTTGTCTGTCCCCACGACAGCACGTATGAGCTGTAACATGTCCTTTTCCGTGGTAGTCCAATCATAAAGCTTTCCAGAATCTTCTTCACTCAAAGGCCGCACTCTATAGTAGCGGATAGGTATGTCCATCAACTCGCTTTTACGGTTTGCTTTTTCAAGTGTCATCACATCTTCTTCAAACCGATGCTTTTCAGGGTTGGTATGCGTTAATAACATCGGCCTGTTAGACATTTCGAATTCCTCCAAGAGTTCGCTGCGAGTCACGAATTTGAAAGGTAGAGTTGCAAATTCTTCGAATGAAGGCCATAGACCGTCGCGCACCGAAGTCAACCAATCATGAAAATTAAGTCCCACAGTGCCAGCTTGCAAGAAGCGCATTGGCTCTATCATTGGTACAGGTGTCACGTAATCAGCCAAAGCACACTGGAAGAACCAATCGAATTTGTTGGTCTTATGACCTTTGTTGACAGGAGGTAACTGCAAAAGATCACCCATGAAGACCACAGGTATACCGCCAAAGATTGACTCGTTTCGTAACATATGTGTGATCTTTCTTGTCATGCGTACGAGTTGACTCGCAGTTACCATTCCGATTTCGTCGATGAAGATGATCTTGATCTTCTCTAAAGCTTCCACTCTATCTTGAGTGTAGCTAGCTTCTTGCTTGAGAGGATGGAAATAAAGTTCGATGGTCTTGCCGCCGATATTGTCCGCTGCCTTGCCCTGGTGAGCAAGCTTAAGGATCTCTGACTGATCCCATCCTTGCTCATGAATAGCAAACTTCTCAAACGCTTCAAGCGCTTTAGATTTACCCGTTCCGCCAGGTCCTGCAAGCCATAAGATTTCTGGAGGCGCATCAGGAATCTGCTGAGACATGTAGTAGTCCCAGATTTTGTGAACATAGTCTTGCGCATAGCGCGCGCCAAACTGCTCAAAGGTTTCCGTCTCTCGATCCCAGCTGCTGGTAGTAAAGTACTCCATTCGCCGCTCTTGACGCTTCATTTCCAATTGCTGCTTAGCAACCTCGTGCGCATAAGTATGTCCATCAATCTCTTCCATTGGCATATCTTGGTCGCATATGTTGCATCGAGCGCGAGAGACCTTATTCACACGGGCTGGGCGAAGATTGAAATTGTATATGTAAAAGTGCTGTCGGATTGGGTCAAGGACAAACTCATAGCCTTCATAAGGAAGAGGTTCTCCCTCTTTCATGTTGGTGTAAGTATGAGGATGAAAGGCTTGCCGCGTCGGATCGTATTCATGAATGATTACACCCAGCTTCATCGCCGTTGCCATCTTCAGTGCCTGTGGAGCTGTCAGACCGCCCTTGAAGCCCGCAGGAAGGCCCGCTTTACGAAGTAAGTCAGAATAATGACGAGGCCAACCGGGTTCCATTATATGTTTAATGGATTCAGTCCGATAGCGCAAAGCGCGCGCAAAGCATACATTGGGTGTGCCGGTATAAGCTTTATACTTCGAAGGCGGATCTCGAACATGGATCGTGTTGGTCAGCGAGCGCACTGTAGATTTCATCATCGAATCATCATTAGCTTTAGCCATAAGTTCATCAAATTCTGGACCGTCGAGTCCTTCATTAGCCGCCATAAGCTTCGCTTTGCGTTTTTGTTGAGAATCGCGTTCTTGAGTGATTTGACGTCTACGCTGTGAACTGAGACTGAGTTGACGTTGTTTGCGCACAAGCTTTTTGGTTTTAGGTTTAGTAGTTGTCGTACCACCACGCACAGGCGCATCCATAAGCACTCGAATCTCAACCCCGCGCAACTGAGTGGCCATATCATCATCGGAATGGGTCAAATGACCGCGCTTGTCGAAAGTTCCACCGAGATGAAACTCAAGAATCCATTGTCTTGCTGCTTGTTCCAAACCCTTCTTCCCGCTAAGAGAGCTGACCCAGTGACGATGTGCGAGTGGAATTTCACCTTCCTCGCCTTCCTTCTCCCCCTTGCCATGGATGACAATCTCCATGATCAGTCCACCACGTTCAGGAAGAACATCCCAAATCTTCCTGTCGACTTCCGGATTATAGAATAAAGCCGCGTCCACTTTCCCTTGATGATGTAAAGCCTGAGCTTCTAAATCATTAGAGATGGATTCATCCCGAATCGGAATGGTGACCATGTCAGTGGAGACTGCCGTGCCCACATTCATTCGAATACGTTTCATACGCTTCTGAGTGCCTTCTTCAAGACCCTTAGGCCTCTTAAAGGTGAGCTTTCCCTTTTGAGGGTTCAGCACAAAGGAGCGATTGAGACGCATGGCTGCCAAATCTCACAGGAACAAATTACGACGCTTGTTAAGGTACAAGGAAATTGGATTGTGATTGTTAACTAGTAGACATTATTCATCCATGGATTCGACATCATTACTGTCAAGTGACTGTGTGTCATAGCCACCCATGACCACCTCCTCACTCTCTGTGGCTGAAGATTCGTAGACGATCTGTTCGTATGGCCTCTCTCCATAGACTCTCCGGAATTCCCGTCTCTCTTCCTCAGAGTCAGTCGTACCTTCTCCGATATCACTCACAGACTCATCACTGAGCAAGTGATCATGGTCCCAAGTACCTGGAGCTTCAGCGACCACTTGCCACACACCCGTGTGTCCAGCCAAACTCAATGTCCCATCTATGGGACTAAGAGCCCCCATCCAATCACGTCGGCCCAGGGTCGAATGAAGAATGAGCGTTTCATAATAATCATGGACGCCGTCCCACATGACAAGGGAGTGATACTGCCATTCGTCGCGATGTTCGTTGGTGGAATAGATCACTTCATAAGCGTATTCCCTAGTATGATCAAGTTGTTCTCCAGTCTCTAAATCCATGACAGGTAAGTTGAGCACTTCCATGCCAAAGTACATCTTAGCATAAAAGAAAGTCTCTTCTGCTGAAAGGTGAGGCCGTTGCAAGCCAGCGAATGTATGGCCAGAAATCCCCTGCCGTTGCTTCCCTTGCCGTTGGAGATTTTTCAAGTTCCGCACATTCTGTAAAGACGTTTCACAATCTCCATGCAGTAATAATAGCGACTGTCCATGAATTGTTAGGGGACACTGCTGTGGCGATCTAGTAATAGTTGGCGACTTTTCGTTGAAGCGAAAGTCCTTGATAATGCCACAGTTGTACCAGTGAATTGCCACTTCAACCGAGGGAGGTAAAGTGATCCTTCGTACAAGACTGGCTACCGCGGTATCAGCATCAATCTGTACAATCTGGTCCAAAGCCGTTACAACGGTGGCCCACCCCATATCGCCATAAGTTTCATTCAAAGATTCAATGAATTTATCCTCACACTCAGGACTGCATAGAAGCGTTGTGTATTTTTTCACTTGTCCCAAAGTGAAAAGGTAATATTCCATAACGGCAGGTGAAAAATCACAGCGAAATGTCTGTTCGTTTCGAAGGATCTGGCGAATATCTGTCCAGTGTCCGACCTTACAGTTATGACTGTGATCAGGGTGCATGGGGGCATCCATAGTAGGGGTAGGAATGTACAGGGAGGGTAATAAAGGGGCCGTATCATCAATGCGATGGCGGCATGCCCCACACGCCCTGGTAACGTTGACTTTATGGCAATGGACTCTGACTGAGTCCATGGAGGGGAGGTAGAAAGAACCCTTCTCGGCAAGGGGCATAGAGGCCCAGGAAAGATGATACTCGTTGGAGGAACAGAAGTGCTGCCTGTACTTGCGAAAGCAATTGCCATCCTTTAAAGCCCTGTAAGCCTGTCCGTTGATGCTGAGAAAGGCCACCTTATCCCTGCAGGGTAGGTAGGACTCTATGATATGCAATTGAATGTCCGCCAAGTCTGACCAACCAGCGGCAGGAAGAAGACGCGCCATGACCAAAATAGATAGATGATTGGCTGTCAAGGACCGTGGAACTTTGGAAATGACGCACAGTTTATATCTGCATTAGATTGAACAGTCGCGACCTTTTGAATGTCTAGTCATAGCATTGAATACGTAAAGGATCGATCCTCATGTAATAGCTTATCCAGTCTCGAGGGGGCGCCGAACTCCGCGGCTTGTTCGCCGGATCTCGTGCAGCCCTACCGTCCGCCCTGGTTAAACGATGACCTTGATCTTGATTGTGACATCGATGAATTTGTGGAGGAAGAAGAGGGAGAGGACGAAGTGGACGACGAGATAAACGTTAGCTTTTCACCTGATGATTTACATTACGAGAGTTGGAGGAGGCGTAATAGTAAAGAGCTACCCCACATTGAGTCACGTCCTGCTTTCATTCATTCTTCATTTTACCAAGCGAGTCCCAAGTCAACTGAGCCGCCATCACCACTTTCATTCCATCGTCCTCCGACTCCATACCCTGGCCCCGATACCCAAGCATGGCTAACACGACTGCTCAAGACTTCGTCTACCCAGCACCTGCCGCAGAGGGAGTGCCTGCTAGTGAGTTGCCAGCTGTGCTTGCAGCCGCCACCTTCAACGCTGTCGACGGAGAATCTACTTCGAGCTTCAAGCTGCAACCGCGTCTACCGACCGTCCGCGTCGAAGGCCGTATCCTCTACCTCCCTACAAGCGACAAAAAGCAGTTTACCTTCTTGGTGGCAAAAAATGATGCCGCTAAAGTTAAAGAAGCTATCGAGACATCAGTCAAACCCTTGATTGTCGATGCCGCTAAGGCTACGTCGCCGCCACCGGTGGAGGAACAGGAGAAGGCCATTGCGGCGTCTAGTAGCAAGAAGCGCAAGGTCCTCAAGCCTGTATCTGGGTCTCAACCGTCACCTGCCGATCCCAGTTTCTCACTACAGATTACTGATGACCAGCATGATCCTACGATGTCGCGCATTTACGTGCGTTACTCTGAGAAGAACTTGACTGCCATCGAAGTTAAGGGTGATAGCTATGAAGAGCTTAACGTTGAGGTTTTGCAGACTACTGATTTTAAGGAACAAGACGGCCATCCGTTCCGTTACAGAGAAGTCGAAGCCGTGCTCAGTCCCTCTCCATGGATCTCCCAATCGCGTACATCTTGCGGCATCACCTGGTTCCTCAACAACTTAGTGGTGGGACCTCAGAACGAGTTTATTGAACAAGCGATTGCTGACCAGTATAAGGTAGAAGCGCCTCGTAAAGTTAGGAAATGGAAGGGCAAGGAACTCACCACTCCTTCGTCCCATTAGAAAAGTTATGTGGCTTTAATGAAGAAGAATAAAGACGTTTCAAACACTCCCAAACAAAAGACAATGCGAGACTTTGCCAAGGGCAGAAAGCAGTTTGTCATGGAGAAACGTTTTAATAAGAAATGGGATTCCAAATCAAAGGTCCGTAAATTTCATGAAGCCAGCATGAAACAGAGAAAACGTAATCCTGCAGCCTATAATGCATATAGGACAGCGTGTGAAGAATTATGGTTCGAAGATCGGAAAGCAGACGGTACATACAAAGAAGACCGTAAATGGGATGTTGGGGTCCATTATGATTATAGGGAATATAGACCCAAACATGGAGGTGAGAAAATAAGCAAAGAGGCTATGGAGAAGCGACGAGAAATTCATACAGCAAGAATGAATAAGAAGATAGCAGAAATCAAAGAAAGAGAAAGCAACTTTAATCAGTATTATCATTAAGTAATAACATTGCTTGGAAAGACAAAGCTTGTCGTAGCACTGTTCAAGTAATATAGAGCCTCAGTATCGGTATTCGGGTTCCAGTCATGCACGGGTCCCCAGCTTGTTTCTTTCGCATAAAAGACCATCCATGATCGCCAACTATCGGTACTAGAATCGGCACAGAAAAGAGTCGAAGAACCGCCTCCAATATAGGTGCTTGGCATATATGTTCCAGAAGCACTATTAGCACCGATGAGTAGCTGTACTTTAGTCCGATCGCTATCTTGTAAGCAATAACCATAACGAATTGTCCCTGCGTTGATAGAGCTCATATTTTGATAACGATTGACCCACGTCGTTCCATCGGCCCAATTCTCAGACAGATAGATACCCCAACCAAGTGCACCTTGACTCATCATACGACCTAAGCCACCAGCAGTTTCATAGGTTTGATAAGAGTACGCAAAGTCGGCATCGGTTCCCAGTATAGGAT
>Ga0308176_10002749_pt1 | contig 11151 bp, 7 predicted proteins | sample PhyCR2_3_FD_203890 | JGI IMG/M metagenome (GOLD analysis project Ga0308176, IMG submission 203890) | Soil microbial communities from UC Gill Tract Community Farm, Albany, California, United States - DLSLS.C.R2 | ecosystem: Environmental > Terrestrial > Soil > Agricultural land | place: USA... | reverse complement strand
CGGCGGCACCGGCTCGCCCTCCGGCTTGGACCGCCACGCGGCGTACTCCGCCACCCTCGCCAGGGCCCGCACCGCCGCCTCGACGGCCGGGTAGCTCGGCACCGAGCCGCGGCCCGCGGTGCTGCCGGCGACGTCGGGCACCCGGAGCAGCTCCGGGATCCCCTCGCTGGCGAGGAAGGTGGAGACCAGCGGCTTGTCGGACTGCTCCCCCACGGCGGCGAGCACGTCGGCGACCTCCTCGCCGGTGGTGTTCAGCGGCGGGATGTACACCGCGACCACCGAGTCCACGTCGGGGTCGTCGATGGCGCTGTCCAGCGCCTCCTCGAAGTCCTCGGCGGTGGCGTCGGCACCCAGCGCGACCGGCTCGCGGACCCGGAGCCCGGCCGCGACGGCGGCGTCGGCCGCCAGCAGGCCCAGCGCGTCGGAGTTGCCGACGACCGCGACCCGGTTGCCGCGCGGCAGCGGCTGGTGCGCGACGAGCTGGGCCACGTCGAACATCTCGTCGAGCGTCTCGACCTGGATCACGCCGGCCTGGCGGAACATGGCGTCGACCGCCGCCTGCGGCGCCAGCATCGAGCGGACCGCGTGGCCCATCGGCACGCCCTGCGTGGAGCGGCCGGACTTCACCGCGATCACGGGCTTGCGCTGGGACACCCGGCGGGCGAGGCGGCTGAACTTGCGCGGGTTGCCGATCGACTCGAGGTAGAGCAGCACCACCTCAGTGCGGTCGTCCTCCTCCCAGAACTGGAGCAGGTCGTTGCCGGACACGTCGGCGCGGTTCCCGGCGCTCACGAAGGTCGAGAGCCCCAGCCCGCGGCGGGAGACCTTCTCCAGGATCGCGACCCCGAGCGCTCCCGACTGGCAGAAGAAGCCGGCCCGTCCGCGCGGTGGCATCAGCGTGGACAGGGAGGCGTTGAGCGACACCTCGGCGTCGGTGTTGATGATGCCCAGCGCGTTCGGCCCGATCAGCCGCAGCCCGTAGCTGCGCGCCAGGCCGACGAGCTGCCGCTGCCGACGGCGCCCCTCCTCCCCCGTCTCGGCGAAGCCGGAGGAGATCACCACCAGGCCGTGGACGCCCTTCGCGGCGCAGTCGAGCACGACCTCCTGCACCGACTCCGCCGGCACGGCGACGATCGCGAGGTCGACCGGGTCCGCGATGTCGCCGACGCTCCCGTACGCCGGAAGTCCGGCGACCGACTGTGCGGCGGGGTTCACGACGTACACCCGGCCCTGGTAGTCCCCGAGCACCAGGTTGCGCACGAGCGTCTGCCCGATCGTGTCGTGCCGGCGGGAGGCGCCGATCACCGCCACGCTGCGGGCGTCGAAGAACAGCTGGATCGAGGCGGCCTCGGCGCGGTGCTCGCGGGCCTGCATGACGCTGACCGAGGTGTCGGTGGCGTCGATCGGGAACACCACCCGCATGACGCCGTCCTGGTAGCCGCCCTCGACGTGGTAGCCGGCGTCGCGGAAGGTCTGGATCATCCGCCGGTTCTGCGGCAGCACGTCGGCCACGAACCGGTCGATGCCGCGCTCGCGCCCGGCCTGCGCGAGGTGCTCGAGCAGCAGGTTGCCGATGCCGCGACCCTGGTGGGCGTCCTGCACGAGGAACGCCACCTCCGCCTCGACCCGGCCCGCCGCCCGTGCCGCCGGCGTGCGCTCCTCGGGCGGCAGCCGGTCGTAGCGGCCCACCGCGATCATCCGGTCCGCGACCGTGAGAACGAACGCCACCCGGTCCACGTGGTCCACGTGGGTGAACCGCAGCACGTCGTTGTCCGAGAGCGTCGGCATCGGCGCGAAGAACCGCAGGTACTTCGACTCGGCCGAGACCTTGTCGTAGAAGTCGACGAGCAGCGCCTCGTCGTCCGCGCTGATCGGCCGCAGGTGAGCCACCTGGCCGTCGCGCAGCAGCACGTCGGCCTCCCAGTGCCGGGGGTACGCCGCGTGGGGGGTCGTCGCGCTCACGACCGAAATCTACCGGTCCGGCGTGCCCGCGCACGGCGGCGGAGGGGACGTACGACAATGACCGGCATGGCCCGGACCACGAGAAGCGCGCCGCCACCGGACGACTTCGAGGAGCACATCCTCGACATCGACGTCGGCGACGAGATGCGGACCAGCTACCTGGAGTACGCCTACTCGGTCATCTACAGCCGCGCCCTGCCCGACGCCCGCGACGGGCTGAAGCCGGTGCAGCGGCGGATCCTCTACACGATGGCGGACATGGGCCTGCGGCCCGACCGCGGCCACGTCAAGAGCGCCCGCGTCGTCGGCGAGGTCATGGGCCGCCTGCACCCGCACGGCGACAGCGCGATCTACGACGCGCTGGTCCGGATGGTGCAGCCGTGGTCGCTGCGGGTGCCCCTCGTCGACGGGCACGGCAACTTCGGCTCCCCCGACGACGTACCGGCGGCGATGCGCTACACCGAGTGCCGGATGGCGCCGGCGGCCGTGGCGATGACCGGCTCCATCGACGAGGAGACCGTCGACTTCCGGCCGAACTACGACAGCCGCGAGCTGGAGCCGAGCGTGCTCCCGGCGGCGATCCCGAACCTCGTGGTCAACGGCGCGTCCGGGATCGCGGTCGGCATGGCCACCAACATGGCCCCGCACAACCTGGTCGAGGTGGTCCAGGCGCTGCGGCACCTGGTCTCGCATCCGCACGCCTCCCTCGAGGACCTGATGCGGTTCGTGCCTGGCCCCGACCTGCCCACCGGGGCCAAGATCATCGGCCTCGACGGGATCCGGGACGCCTACGAGACCGGCCGCGGCTCGTTCCGGATGCGGGCCACCGCGCGCGTGGAGAACGTCACGCCCCGACGCAAGGGCATCGTCGTCACCGAGCTCCCGTACGGCGTCGGGGCGGAACGGGTCAGCGCGGCGATCAAGACCCAGGTCCAGGCCAAGAAGCTCCAGGGCGTCTCCGACGTGAAGGACCTCACGGACCGCGAGAAGGGCCTGCGGCTGGTCATCGAGGTCAAGAACGGCTTCGTCCCCGAGGCGGTCCTCGAGCAGCTGTACCGGCTGACGCCGATGGAGGACTCCTTCGGGATCAACGCCGTCGCGCTCGTCGAGGGCCAGCCGCGCACCCTCGGCCTGCGCCAGATGCTCGAGGTGTTCCTCGACCACCGCCTCGACGTCGTCCGCCGGCGGACCGTGTTCCGTCGAGGCAGGGCCGCCGACCGGCTGCATCTCGTGGAGGGGCTGCTCGTCGCGATCCTCGACATCGACGAGGTGATCGCGCTGATCCGCAGCAGCGACAGCGCGGAGCACGCTCGCGGGCGGTTGATGTCGGTGTTCGACCTCAGCGAGGTCCAGGCCACCTACATCCTCGACATGCCGCTGCGCCGGTTGACCCGGTTCTCGCAGCTGGAGCTGGACAAGGAGCGCGCCGAGCTCGCCGAGACGATCGCCGGGCTCGACGCGATCCTGGCCGACGACGCGCTGCTGCGCACGGTGGTCTCCGACGAGCTGGCCGAGGTCGCCACGACCTACGGCACGCCGCGGCGGACGGTGCTCCTGGAGTCGGCCGGCCAGACGGTCTCCGCGTCGGTCGCGCTCGAGGTCGCCGACGACCCCTGCGTCGTGCTCCTGTCGAGCAGCGGCCTGCTGGCCAGGACCTCCGGCGTCGACGCGCCCGACGCGGGCGGTGGGCGCACCAAGCACGACGTCGTGGTCTCCGCCGTCAGGGCCACCGCCCGCGGCCAGGTGGGGGCGCTCACCTCGCGCGGGCGGCTGGTGCGGCTCGACGTGCTCGACCTGCCGACCCTGCCGGGCACCGCGAACCACCCGCACCTGCAGGGCGGCGCGCCGGTCACCGAGTTCCTCTCCCTGGAGGCCGGCGAGCGGGTGCTCGGGCTCGCCCCCCTGGACGACGCCGGGCCCGGGTACGCGGTCGGCACCCGGGCCGGGGTCGTGAAGCGCGTCAACCCCGAGGTGCTGGCCAACCGTGACGCCTGGGAGGTGGTGCGCCTCGCCGACGGCGACGAGGTGGTCGGTGCCGTCGCACTGCACACCGGCCGTGAGGAGCTGTGCTTCGTGACCTCCGACGCCCAGCTGCTGCACTTCGGCGCCGACGCCGTGCGCCCGCAGGGGCGGTCGGGAGGCGGCATCGCCGGGGTCCGGCTGGCTCCCGGCCACCGGGTCGTGTCGTTCACGGCGTTCGAGCCCGACGAGGCGGTGGTGGTGACCGTGTCGGGCACCAGCACCGCGCTGCCCGGCACCGAGGCGGGGTCGGTCAAGGTGACGCCGTTCTCGGAGTACCCGGCCAAGGGCCGCGGCACCGGCGGGGTCCGCTGCCACCGGTTCCTCAAGGGCGAGGACGCGCTGGTGTTCGCGTGGGCCGGACCGGGTCCCGCCCGCGCCGCGGCCGCCAGCGGCTCCCCGGTCGAGCTCCCCCCAGCCACCGGTCGCCGGGACGGCTCGGGCGTGCCGTCCCCGCAGCCGGTCCTCGCGGTCGCCGGCCCCGTCGGCTCGCTGCTGTGAGCCGACGCAGGTGCTCGGCGGTGCGGCGCGGTCTCGTGAAGGCGGCCGTGCCGCCGGCGGCCCTGCTGGCCGGCCTCGGCCCGTTGCTGGCCGGCTGCAGCGGCTCGTCGGACGGGCACCGCACCGACCCGCGGCGCACCCTCGCGGCCGCCAAGCGGCACCTCGACGACACGAGCGGCGTCCGGGTCAGCCTGTCCACCCCCACGCTGCCCACCGGGGTCGACGGGCTGCTGCGGGCCGAGGGGGTCGGCACCCACGCTCCGGCGTTCCGCGGCACGATCAAGGTCGGGACCCAGGGGATCACCGCCGACGCGGACGTCGTCGCGGTGCGGCGCCGGGTGTGGGCGAAGCTGCCGTTCACGGTCCGCTTCGTCGCGATCGACCCCACCGACTACGGCGCACCGGACCCGGCCGCGCTGCTGCGGCCCCGGCACGGCCTGTCCTCGCTGCTCACCGCCGCCCGGCAGGTGCGGGCCGGTGAGCGGGTGCGCAGCGGCCGGCGCGTGCTCAGCAGCTACACCGGCACGGTCCCGGGGGACGCCGTCGCCGACGTGCTGCCGAGCGCGTCGACGACCGGCAGGTTCCGGGCCACGTTCACCGTCGACGACCGGGGCCGGCTCGCCCGGGCGGTCCTCCGCGGACCGTTCTACCCACACGCCGACGACGTCACGTACACGATCGGCTTCGACCACTACGGCACCAGCGCGACGATCACCGCGCCGTGAACCGGCCGCTGGCCGTCGCCTCGGTGGCGGTGGCCTTCGCGGCGGCGGACACCTACGTGGTCGTGCTGGTGCTGCCGGACATGATGGCGAGCGTCGGGCTCGCCGTCGACCAGCTGCAGCGCGCCGCGCCGATCGTCTCCGGCTTCCTGCTCGGCTACGTCGCGATGCTGCCGCTCATCGGCCGGCTCGCCGACGTCCGGGGCCGGGTCCCGGTGCTGGTCGCCTGCCTGCTGGTGCTCGCGCTGGGGTCGCTGGTCACCGGCGCCGCGTACGACCTGCCGGCCATGGTGGCCGGCCGGTTCCTGCAGGGCCTGGGCGCCGGCGGCCTGGTGCCTGCGACGCTGGCCCTCGTCGCCGACGTCTACCCCGCCGAGCGGCGCGGGCTGCCGCTGGGCGTCGTGGGCGCCGTGCAGGAGGTGGGCAGCGTCCTGGGCCCGCTCTACGCCGCGCTGGTGCTCGCGGTGGCCCCCTGGCAGGCGATCTTCGCGGTGAACCTTCTGGTCGCCCTGCTGCTCGCCGCCGCCCTCAGCGCCACCACCACCCCCCTCTCCGCCGAGGAGTCACCAGGTCAGCCCTTCTGGCGGCGTGTCGCGGACGCAGCGACCCCTCGGCGCGACCCACCGGGGCTGCTGCTGCTCCTGGCGGCCGGTGCCGCCCTCGTCCTCACCATGGCCGCGCCGCCGCCGCTCACCGCCGACGTCACCCTCGGGCTCGGGTTCGTGCCGCTGGCCGGCGGCAGCCGCTGGCTGTCGCCGCTGGGGCTGGCCACGATCGTGCTCGGGGCCGGGCTGGCCACGCGGTGCCTGACCGCCCGCCGTCCCCTGGTCGACCTGCGAGGCTGGACGGCGGCCGCCCGCGAGGCGGACCTGCCGGGGGCCACGTTGCTGGCGCTGGTCCTCGGCGGGGTCGTCCTGGCGTTCGCCGCCGCCGACCCGGAGGTCTCGGTGCTGTCCCCCGCCGGACCGTGGCTGCTGGTCGGCTCGGCAGCGTGCGGGCTGCTGCTGTGGCGGCACACCCGCACGGCGCGGGCGCCGCTCGTGCCGCGCGGCGCGCTGGCGTCCCGGGCCGCGACCGGCTCGCTGCTCGTCAGCCTGTTCGCGGGCGCCGCCCTGGTGGCGGCTCTCGTCGACGTGCCGCTGTTCGCCCGCGTCACCGTCGACCCCGGCTCCCAGGTGGCGGCCGCCCTGGTCCTGGTCCGGTTCCTCGTCGCGCTTCCGGCCGGCGCCCTGGTCGGCGGCTGGCTGGTGCGCCGGGTGGCCGCGAGGTGGCTGACGGCCACCGGGATGCTGCTGGCCGCCGGCGGCTTCTGGTGGATGTCGACCTGGGGACTCCACAGCCTGGCGCACCCGTCCTCGACCGTGCCGCTGGTCGCGGCCGGTCTGGGGTTCGGGCTGGCGGTCGCACCCGTCAACGTCTCGCTGCTCGCATCGACCCCGGCCGCGGTCCACGGGGTGTGCAGCGCCCTGCTCGTCACCGCACGGATGGTCGGGATGCTCGTCGGCATCTCGGCACTGACGACGATCGGGCTGCGCCGCTACTACGCCGTCCAGGCCCGGCTGCCGGCGCCGGCCGACGTCTGCGCGTCCGGCACCCAGTGCGCGTCGTACACGCGGCTGCTGAAGGAGGCGGGGCTCGCGCAGCTCCAGACCGTGTTCGTGGGGGCTGCGGTGTGCGCCGTCGTCGCGGCGGTCCTGGGCGCGGTCCTGCTCGTCCCCGCCTCGGTGAGGCAGGCCGCGTCGGGTACGTTGCCGTCGTGACCGATGACTTCGACGACCTGCTGGCGGCCAACCGAGCCTTCGCCGAGACGTTCGCCCTCAGCGGGTTCGACGGGATCGCACACGCCGGGGTCGCCATCGTGACCTGCATGGACTCCCGGATCGACCCGCTCCGGATGCTCGGCCTCGGTCCCGGGGACGCCAAGATCTTCCGCAACCCCGGCGGGCGGGTCACCCACGCCGCGCTCGAGGCACTGGTGCTCGGCGTGCACCTGCTCAACGTGAACCGGGTCCTGGTGGTCCCGCACACCCGCTGCGCGATGGCGTCCTCGACGCTGGCGGAGCTGCGCGAGAGGGTGGGGGCCTCGGCCGGGCAGGACGCGTCGTGGCAGATGTTCGGGGTGGTCGCGGACCAGTTCGCGGCGCTGGCCGACGACGTGCGCGTGGTCAGGACGCACCCCCTGATCCCCGAGAGCGTGGCCGTCGGCGGCTTCATGTACGACGTCGACACCGGCCTGCTCGAGCGGAAGGCCTGACCCGGCCCGCGCTCAGGTGTCGATCGCGTCCGCGTCGACCTCGTAGGCGCCCTGGACGATGAACTCCTTGCGGGGCGCCACCTCCGAGCCCATCAGCAGCTCGAAGACCTGCTTGGCCGCATCCGCGTCGTCGACGGTGATCCGCCGCAGCGTGCGCCGGCGCGGGTCCATCGTCGTCTCGGCCAGCTGGTCGGCGTCCATCTCGCCGAGGCCCTTGTAGCGCTGCACCGGGTCCTTCCAGCGCACGCCCTTCTTCGTCAGCTCCGCGAGCCTGCGCTGCAGCTCGGCGTCGGAGTAGGTGTAGAGGTACCGGTCCATGCCCTTCCTCGGGTTGGACAGCTCGATGCGGTGCAGCGGCGGGACGGCGCTGTAGACCCGGCCCTCCGCGATCAGTCCGGGCATGTAGGTGAAGAACAGGGTCGCGAGCAGGCACCGGATGTGCGCACCGTCGGAGTCCGCGTCGGCCATGAAGATGATCCGGCCGTAGCGGCGCGCCTCGAGGTCGAAGGTGCGCCCGGAGCCGGCGCCGACGACCTGGATGATCGAGGCGCACTCCGCGTTCTTGAGCATGTCCGCGACCGAGGCCTTCTGGACGTTGAGGATCTTGCCGCGGATGGGCAGCAGCGCCTGGAACTCGGAGTTGCGCGCCAGCTTCGCCGTCCCCAGCGCGCTGTCCCCCTCGACGATGAACAGCTCGCTGCGCTCCATGTCGGAGGACCGGCAGTCCGCCAGCTTGGGGGGCAGCGCGCTGGACTCGAGGGCGTTCTTGCGGCGCTGGGTCTCCCGGTGGGTGCGCGCGGCGATCCGGGTCCGTGAGGCGTTGGCGACCTTCTCCAGGACCACCTTCGCCTGGGCCCTCTCGGCCCGCTTCGACGAGGTCAGGAACGACCGGAGCTCTCGGGTGACCACCTTGCGGACGACGCTGCGCGCGGCCGGGGTGCCGAGCACCTCCTTGGTCTGACCCTCGAACTGCGGCTCGGCCAGGCGGACCGTGACGACCGCGGTCAGCCCCTCGAGCACGTCCTCCTTGACCACGTCCGGCTCGTTGACCTTGAGCTGCTTGCCCGAGCGCAGCACCTCGTTGAAGGTCTTCGTGGCCGCCTGCTCGAAGCCGGCGACGTGGGTGCCGCCCTTCGGCGTCGCGATCACGTTCACGAACGAGCGGAGCTCGGTCTCGTAGCCGGTCCCCCAGCGCAGTGCGACGTCGACGACGAGGTCCCGCTCGACGTCCTGCGGCGTCATGTGCCCCTGCTCGTCGAGCAGCGGCACCGTCTCGGTGAAGGTGTCGTGCCCCTGGAGCCGGAGCACGTCGCACACCGGCTCGTCGGTGGCCAGGAACTCGCAGAACTCCGCGATCCCGCCGTCGTGCCGGAACCGCTCCTCCAGCGGCTGCGCCGGGCGCAGGTCGCGGAGCACCAGCTCGAGGCCGGGGACGATGAAGGAGGTCTGCCGGGCGCGGGTCACGAGCTCGTCGAAGACGAAGGTGGCGTCCTTGGTGAAGATCTGTCGGTCGGGCCAGAACCGCACCCGGGTCCCGCTGACCCCCTTCCTCACCCGCGGGCCCTTGCGGGACAGGCCCGAGGCGGGCGTGAACGACGCCCGCGGACCCTCGCCGTCGAAGACGCCCGGGTTGCCTCGCTGGAAGGACATCCCCTGCAGGGCCGGCGGCCGCTCCACGTCCACGTCGAGCCGGGCCGACAGCGCGTTCACGACCGAGGCTCCGACGCCGTGCAGTCCACCGGTGGCGACGTACGAGCCGCCGCCGAACTTGCCGCCCGCGTGCAGCTTGGTGAAGATCACCTCGACCCCCGGCAGGCCGGTCTTCGGCTCCTTGTCGACGGGGATGCCGCGGCCGTCGTCGTGCACCTCGACCGAGTCGTCGGCGTGGACGGTGACCTCGATCCGACCGGCCGCCCCGGCGAGGGCCTCGTCCACGCCGTTGTCGATGATCTCCCAGACGCAGTGCATCAGCCCCCGGGTGTCGGTGGAGCCGATGTACATGCCCGGCCGCTTGCGGACCGCCTCGAGCCCCTCGAGCACCAGCAGGTGGTGGGCGTTGTACGAGCTGTCGATGGCGGGTCCTCCGGCGGTGCGGGGTGGCACGGGTCTCCTTGCCGAGGTCGGGCCGGGACGGCCCCGGCGGACGTGCTCGGGGCCAACCTACCCGCGACACGCCGGGCGGTCGGTCCGCCACGCCCCGCCGGTGGAGAGGACCGTGGCTGACCTGCGCGGACGTCACGATGCGGCAACGAGTTGTTTCAAGTCCCGTCGAATGGCAACCGGTCGGCGTACGGACCGGTCACACTGGGCGGACCAGCAACCGACTGTGGCAGAGGTCACCGGGACACTCCGGGGAAACCGGCCACCGTGGGAAGCGTCTGGCGGGATCCGATGTTGTCCACAGTATCGCCACCGCGACGGGCTCACTTGGCCTCACCGGTAGCGTTCGACGCAGGACACCAAGCAAGGGAATGAGGCCGGAAGATGACCACTGCAGTTGCCCCCCGTACGCCACTGTCAGCGGTGGACCGCTGTGACCGGTGCGGTGCCCAGGCCTACCTCCGTGTCGAGCTGGCGGGCGGCGGGGACCTCCTGTTCTGCGCCCACCACGCCCGCGAGCACGGCGACAAGCTGCGCGAGATCGCCGTCCACGTGCACGACGAGACCGGCAAGCTGGTCGACTCGCCGTCCGGCGAGGGAGACCGCTGACCGGCGCACCCGTCGACGACCGCAAGCCCCGAGCCGGAACGGCTCGGGGCTTGCGTCGTCCTGGGGGCCGGCGCCGCTGTGACAGGGTGGGTCCGTGACGCTGACCGACGTGCTGGTGGGCCTGGCGGTCGCGCTGGGCCTGGTCGGCATCCTCGTGCCGTTCCTGCCCGGTTCGCTCCTGGTGCTCGGGGCCGTCCTGGTCTGGGCATGGCTCGTCTCCAGCGTCGGCGGCTGGGTGGTGCTGGCTGCGGTCGTGCTGGTGCTGGGTGCCGGGGCCGTGGTGAAGTACGCCGTGCCGGGCCGGCGGCTCGCCGCGCACGGCGTCCCCTCCCGCTCGCTGCTCGCCGGCGCCACCCTGGGCGTCGTCGGCTTCTTCGTGGTCCCGGTCGTGGGGCTGCCGCTCGGGTTCGTGCTCGGCGTCTACCTGTCCGAGCTGCAGCGCCTGGGGTCCCGGCGGGCCCGCGGCTCCACGCTGGCGGCGCTGCGCGCGGTCGGCCTGTCGGTCCTCATCGAGCTCGTCGCCGGCCTGCTCGCGGCCGCGACGTGGCTCGTGGGCGCGGTGGCCGTCTGAGATGGGTGTCGTGCTCGCGCTGTGCTCCGCGTTGGCGTACGGCCTCTCCGACTTCGTGGGCGGGCTGCTCTCGCGTCGTACGTCGGCCTGGGCGGTCGCCGTGGTGGCCCAGGTCTCCTCGACGCTGTGCACGGCGGCGATCGCCCTCTTCGTCACCGGCAGCCCGCACGCCGCGGACCTGAGGTGGGCGCTGGTCGCCGGCGTCGGCAGCGGCCTGGGCACCGGGTTCCTCTACCGGGGGTTCTCCTCGGGACGGATGGCAGTCGTGGCCCCGGTCTCCGCGGTGGGTGCGGCCCTGGTGCCGGTGCTGGCCGGCGCCCTCGGCGGCGAGCGCCCCTCCCTGCTCGTCTGGTCGGGGATCGTCGCGGCGCTGCCCGGGATCTGGCTCGTCTCCAGTGCCTCCGGCGACGCGC
>Ga0308176_10002748_pt1 | contig 11152 bp, 5 predicted proteins | sample PhyCR2_3_FD_203890 | JGI IMG/M metagenome (GOLD analysis project Ga0308176, IMG submission 203890) | Soil microbial communities from UC Gill Tract Community Farm, Albany, California, United States - DLSLS.C.R2 | ecosystem: Environmental > Terrestrial > Soil > Agricultural land | place: USA... | reverse complement strand
GGATATATACGTCGCCAATGATACGACTCCGAGCGTCCTGTTTCACAACAATCATGACGGAACGTTCACCGATATCGCGCTTATTGCCGGCTGCGCAATGGACGAGAACGGTCGGGAACAGGCAGGTATGGGCGTCGCCGCGGGCGATTACAACTGCGACGGACTGCTAGATATTTTCAAGACAAATTTTTCAGACGAGCCGCCGAATCTCTATAGGAATCTCGGAAAGAATCAGTTTACGGATGACACATTCTTCGCCGGAACCGCTGTAAACAGAAAGTGGGTCGGTTGGGGCTGCGGATTCTTCGATCCGGATGACGATGGATGGCTGGATATCTTTTATGGCAACGGACACGTGTATCCCGAGTTGGATCGCGCCGCTCTCGACATAACCTTCAAGGAGCCGAGGGCTGTTCTCCGTAATGTGCGACACGGGAAATTCGAGGATGTGTCCGCGCTGGCGGGATCTGCGGTAAGCGAACGGTCGCTAAGTCGCGGCATAGCTTTTGGCGACTTCGATAACGATGGCGATGTAGACCTGGTCATCAATAACATGAACGGCGTTCCCAGCCTTCTACGTACGGATCGCGCGAATGGGAATCACTGGATCACACTTAAGCTCACAGGGGTGAGATCGAATCGTAGTGGCATCGGCGCTCGAGTGAAATGCACAATCGGAAACCACTCCCAGATCGATGAAGTGCGAAGCGGCGGTAGCTATCTCTCGCAAAATGATCTTCGGCTTCATTTTGGACTGGGCTCCGCCACTCGAGTTGACGCGCTGGAAATTTATTGGCCAAGCGGCTCCGTAGATGTTCTCAAAGACGTGCCATCCGACCGTATTCTGTGTGTGCGGGAAGGTTCGTACCCATCTCCGCCCGTTGAGATCTCCTCGAAAAAGCGCACCGCACAGTAAGCTTCAAAGGCTCAAACTCCCGATTGACAACAAGCGTGCGTCAGTATATAGTTCTCGATGCGAATGCTTTCGGGAGCGTCCTGGGAGCCTGGTAAGGACCTTTCTTAACGCCGTCGGTGCCGACTAGGCATCGAGACCAGGGGGAGCTATGCCCCGTACGAAATTCGACCTGCTCCGGACCTTGAGCACTTCGTCGATTCTACTCTGCTTGCTTGGTGTCGGGCTCAGACCCACGTCCACGTTTGCAGCAGCAACAGGAACCATCGTTGGCACCGTAACTGACCCGACGGGAGCTGCCGTCCCCGGCGTAGAGGTCACCGTCACTCAAGAGAGCACGCAGGCAACACGAAAGATCACTACGGACCAGAACGGGGGATACCAATTCCCGCTCTTGCCTGTGGGTCCGTACACCCTTCGGGCGGAGAAAGCAGGTTTCCAGACGTTCGTGCAGAAAGGTATGGTTTTGCAGGTGGATCAAAACCTGACCTTGCCGGTGACTTTAGCCGTCGGAGCTGTGAACCAGGAAGTAACCGTTACTGGTAATGCGGCGGGCGTGGATCTCGTGAAGGCTACTCTCACGGAAGTTGTGGATGCCCGGCGAATTGTCGACCTCCCACTTAACGGACGCGATCCGCTCCAATTACAAAACCTGATGCCCGGGGCGGGACCCGATACGAACAATGTGTCGCATGGACAGGGGCAGCATGGGGGGCTGGTGGTGAATGGCAATCGTCCGGCCTCAAATTACTACATGCTCGATGGCGTAGATGATGTGGATAGCTATCTCGCTGTAGCGCCTTCTTTCCCGGCCCCCGACGCCTTACAGGAGTTCAGCGTAAATACCAGCTCGTTCAGCGCCGAGTATGGCCGCAATGCAGGAGCGCTCGTGAATGCAGTCACGAAGTCCGGGACGAACGAGTGGCACGGTGTTGCATTCGAGTTTTTCCGAAACGACAAACTCAACGCAAATAACTTCTTCGCCAACCGGGCGGGTGTCGCAAGGCCGCCTTACAAGCTGAATCAATATGGAGGCACGCTTGGCGGTCCAATCCGTAAAGACAAGACGTTCATATTCGGGTATTTTCAACAAACCGAAAGGCGGCAGAGCGAAACGGTGACAATCAACCGGGTCCTGAGCGCGCAAGAACGTCCGGACCTTAATCCGCTGGGAGCAAACTTCAGCGACATCTGCCCCGGTTCGTCATGCCCAAAGGATCCTCGTACGAATGCTCCTTTTCCGAACAACACAATTCCTACCACGAGGATCGATCCGGTTGCACTCAATCTGATCAAGCGCTTGATGCCGCTGCCGAATAGCGGGCTTAGTTATACATGGAGCGGCTTTCTTAGCGGGAACAACGATAACCTGTCCGAGCCTCAGTTGGTTGCCCGCTTTGATCACTCCTTCAGTGACAACGACAGGCTCTTCGTGCGGTACTTCTTCAACAACGACAATATCCAGGGCACGGGCCCTGGATCGAACCTACCCAACCTTCCACACATCAAGAAGTTTCGGAATAACAATGCCGGCGTCAACTGGACGCACGATTTCTCGGCGGGCGTGCTGAATCAGGCTCTCATTGGATTCAACCGGATGTATCACTATCGCGCTCCGACGGCGAGCATAGCTTGGAGAGATTTTGGAGGCGCGCCAACTGCCGGTCCGCCAGATCTGCCCGGCGATCTGTTCATGAATGTCAGTGGATCAATGGTCGCTGGGGGCGATGGTGTCTTTCAACAGCCCCGTACTACTTTCCAGTACTCCGATACGCTCAGTTGGGTCCATGGGCAGCACTCGCTCAGAATCGGAGGAGAGTATCGAACTGAGGCCTTGAACCGATTTGAAGATTTTATAACGGACCCCACGATCAGTTTCAATGGCCAGTTCTCAGGGTATGGTCTGTCCGATCTGCTGCTGGGCCTGCCAAACAATTTTCAGCAGGACAATGAAGTGCGGAGCCAATTGCGGCACCGCTCGCCGTCTATCTTTATCACCGACAACTGGAAGGTCGCTCCCAATCTTACGTTGGATATCGGTTTTCGGTGGGAGCCGTATCTTCCCCCGGTGGACAACTTGAATGATCAGATCTGCTTCGATCCGACGTTCACTTCTAAATCGACCTTCTATCCGACGGCACCTCCCGGTATCACTTTCCCGGGCGGCCCTGTAAACAATTCGAGCTTCGGAAATGGTGACCCGGGCTGTCCGCGCAATCTTGTCGGTAGTCACTGGAAAAACGTCGCTCCCCGTTTCGGCTTCGCGTGGGATCCGTTCAAGAAGGGAAAGACGTCCGTCCGAGGAGCATACGGCATCTTCTGGGATCAGATCCGACTCATAGCATATAACCGGTTCTCCACGTCCACTCCATTCAGCTACACCGCCACCATTCCGTCACCAGGCAACGTCAACAACAATTTCGCTCCCAGCCTGTCAGGAACACTTGCATTCACAAATTCCGGTCAAACGAATCCATACCCGTTCGATGTTCCGAGATATCCTGAGCAGCGTGCCGCGTTCAGTCCTTTATATGGTGGCCGATGGCCGACCTTCTCGCTCGAGGTCGGTATGACTCCACACTGGAACGAAGGCTACATTCAGGAATATAATTTCAGCATCCAACACGAGATCATGAACAGCACGACGCTGATGGTCGCCTACGTTGGTAATACAGCGCGCCACTTATATATATCTCGGGAAAATAATCCAGCTGTTCCACTTCCGTTCACTGTGCAGTCCTTCGCCCAGCAACTGGCAAATACAAACGCACGACGACGCCTCAACTACCTTCAATGTCTCAACGGCCTTGGTGTCAGTCAGCCCTGTTATGGACCGTTCGCGCTCAACGATAACAATGCATTTTCGAGTTATAACTCCTTGCAGGTAACCTTCAATCGCAGACTCTCGAAGGGGCTAACGATTCTCGCTTCATATGTCTGGTCCAAGTACATAGATCTTTTCTCGTACGGAGCCGAAGGAGGCAGCGGTCCAAGGGATCCTTTTAACCTTTTTCTGGACAAAGGGCTCTCCAATAACGATGTGCGGCATCGGTTTGTCGCGTCGTACATCTGGCAACTCCCGCAGGCCGATCGTTTTAAGAACAGTCGCATGGGTCTGCTCGTGAATGGATGGGAGCTTGACGGCATTACTACTTGGCAGACCGGGACACCATTCACAGTGAGAAGCGGAACGGATCGCTCACTCACGGCAATTGGTCAAGATACGGCGGACTGGCTGGCGGGGCAGCCGACTACGCTCGATACAAGTCGACCCAGGAGCCAGTTGATCGATCAGTACTTCAATACTGCGGCCTTCACCCTGGCTGCCCCGGGAACATTCGGAACCGTGGGCCGCAACACGATGATCGGACCGGGTATCATCAACTTCGATCTTGCCATTTTCAAGGACTTCGCGCTTTCCGAGCCGTTGGGCAGAATTCAATTCCGCAACGAGTATTTCAATATCTTCAACAACGTGAGTCTTATGAATCCTAATTCAGGTGTCAACAATGGCACAGCGTTTGGCACTATCACGGCGGCTCGCGACCCACGCTACGTACAATTTGCCTTGAAATGGATTTTCTGATCTTTTGATTCATAGTGCCCGTAACCGCATCGGGACGATCTCCGTCCTTGTGCTCACGATTTTTGCCTACGGCCGCGGATTTGAGCAGGACTCCGAGTCCTTAGTGTCTCAGGGGATTTCGCTCATGCGATCCGGAGACTTTGAGGGAGCGGTCGAAAAACTTCGCGAATCGATTCGCGCAAACCCCGCCTCCTCGGCAGCACATTACAACCTCGCTCTTGCGCTCTTGCGCCTGCAAAGGAATTCGGACGCAATAGAGGAGCTGCAAAGGGTGACCGCGCTTGCCCCGCAGATCGCCCCAGCCCACTACAATCTCGCTCTCTTGCTTGAGGAAAGCGGTCGAGTTCCGGAGGCCATCGAACAGCTGCGCGAATTTCGAGCTCTAAACCCAGGGGATCCCGCCGGAGTCGTTCATCTAATAAGCGATCACTTCAAAGAGGGAGATTCAACCAAGGCTCTTTCCCTCGCGAGGGAAGCGCTCGCACAATCTCAGGAGTTGAAGCTGCAAGCGCAACTGGGAACGCTTCTCGCTCAGAATGGGCAAGCGAGGGAAGCACTCCAGCCGCTAGAGAATGTGCTTCGATCGGCGCCGGACGCCGTCGCCGTGATGCCCTATCTCGGTCGAGCTTATCTCGAAACGGGACAGGCCGAAAAAGGACTTGCTGTGCTTCATCAAGCTCTAAAACTCAACCCAGAGGAAGACCATGCTTCGGTCACTCTGAATCTGCTGCTTGGAGTGGCCGAAGCAGATCTTCATGGCGCAGCGGCCGCAAGGCCTTACATCGAGAAGGCACTTCGACTCGACCCGCAATCTGCGCTCGGCCACAATGTATCCGGAAATCTGTTTCTGCGCGTCGGAAATTACGAAGCGGCCAAGCAGAGCTACAAGAAGGCCGCGGAACTTGCTCCGAGAAACGATCTCTACGCGTATGATGTAGCACTCGCCTTGGAACGAATGAATAGTGTTGCCGAGGCAATTCCATACGCGGAAACCGCGACTCGTCTGAAGCCCGAGCGCGGAATCACTCATTACATGCTCGGCAAGCTTTACACAAAAATTGGCCGTAATGCGGACGCCATTCGGGAACTCGAGACATGTATCCGTCTCGACCCTGAAACCGATGCATCCTACTATTTGCTTGCACGAACATATAGGAAGCTCGCAGACAATGCAAAAGCCGAACACTGGATGACTAAGCTTGCGGAACTGAAAGCTGCACGGGATCGACGCATCGGCTTGTCCGGTCCCGCAACCGAATCCCAAAGCCTTCTCGATCCCCCCACACCTTGGGTCCGAACTCCGTGACATGCCATCGCGCAGGACAATTTTACGAACCCTCCTCTGGGCTTGCGGTCCCGGCCCAGCCCATCCCGGCCGATCCCTCGCACCCTCCGCCTCTCAACTGCCTCACTTTGTGGATATCGCAGGAGAGGCTGGTTTAACTGCCCAAACAATCATCGGCGGAGAGACTAAGAAGCCTTTCATTCTGGAATCAACTGGTGGCGGAGTCGCTCTTTTCGACTACGACAACGATGGGTGGCTCGACGTCTTCCTGGTAAACGGCTCCCGGTTTGAAGGCTTTCCATCTGGAGAGGAGCCTACCAATCACCTGTACCGAAACAATCGTGATGGCACATTTACCGATGTGACTCGTGAAGCTGGATTGATCCATCACGGATGGGGACAGGGCGTGTGCGTTGGAGATTACGATAACGACGGAAACACGGACCTGTTCGTGACCTATTACGGCCAGAACGTGCTGTATCGGAATAACGGGAACGGCACCTTCACCGACGTCACACGCGATGCAGGCCTGCTATCGAACCACAATCGGTATTGCACCGGCGCTGCGTTTCTTGATTACGATCGGGACGGGAAGCTCGATCTGTTTCTAAGTTGTTATGCGGACTACTATGAGGCTCACAGTCATAAGCCCGAACAGGAGGAGGGCTGCCGCTGGAAAGGGCTCAAGGTTTTTTGTGGCCCTCGCGGTTTGAAGGGTGCTCCGTGTTTCCTTTACCGCAACAACGGCGACGGTAGGTTTACAAATGTCTCAGAGCCGGCAGGAATTCACAGCGCCGGCTTGGTTTACGGGTTCACGCCGCTCGTTCTCGATTACGACAACGACGGATGGCCGGACATATATGTGGCGTGTGATTCTTCGCGATCTCTGCTCTTTCAGAACCAGAAGAACGGGGCATTCAAAGAAGTTGGCATGATGGCCGGTGTGGCGTATAACGAAGACGGACGCGAGCAGGCCGGGATGGGCGTTAGCGCTGGCGATTATGATTGCGATGGCTGGCTGGACATTGTGAAAACCAATTTTTCCGACGATACGACGACGCTCTATCGGAACGAGCGCGACGGAACGTTCGTCGACGCAACTTTCCCGGCTCACTTGGGCACGAATACGACGTTTCTCGGCTGGGGAACAGGTTTCTTCGATTTCGATGATGACGGGTGGCCCGACATCTTCATTGCAAACGGCCACGTGTATCCGGAAGTTGACGGCCAGCTTATCGACTCCCAGTACGCACAACGAAAAGTCCTGTACAGGAACTGCCGCAACGGCAGCTTTGAAGACATATCCCAACAGTCCGGCCCGGCCATAATCATTCCGAAAGTCTCACGAGGCGTGGCGTTTGGTGACTTGTTCAATTCAGGTCAGGTAGACCTCGTCGTCAATAACATGAACACCATGCCTACAATTCTGCGGGATACCGCTCCTCGCGTGAATCGTTCTATAAGTATTCGGCTTTTGGGCGAGCGTTCGAACCGGAGTGGCATCGGCTGTCGCGTTGAGGTCCGGATTGGCGCACATCGCATGATCGATGAGGTCCGAAGCGGCGGCAGCTTCTGTTCGCAAAATGACCTGCGACTTCATTTTGGCGTGGGCGACGCGACAAGCGTAGACTCAATAGAGGTTAAATGGCCGAGTGGCCACGTCGATCGCCTGGCCCGAGTGCCGACAGGACAGCGAATTACGGTCAAAGAGGGCTCCGGGGTAACCAAGGCACAGCCGTTCGGGAGCCTTCCGAAGTACGTATAGCATTGATCATACTTAACGCGGGATCAGTGCGGTAGTGCTCGGTAGGGTAGTGTCGCAAACGGCGGGAGCAGGGCTGGTAAGGTAGGCGGAGTGCGAAAGAACCGGTCACCGGTGTTCCGAGGCCGACATTTCCAGGATGAGGTGATCGTCTTGTGTGTGCGGCGGTATCTGCGGTATTCACTCAGTTATCGCGACTTGGAAGAGATGATGGCCGAGCGTGGTCTGAGCATTGATCATTCCACGATCGCCCGTTGGGTTTTGCGGTACGCTCCGATTCTGAACGAGCGCATGCGACACCATGTTCGCCGCCCGAACCGGTCCTGGCGAGTAGATGAAACATACGTCCGGGTTGCCGGCAAATGGACCTATTTGTATCGGGCTCTCGATTCAGAAGGCAACACCATCGATTTCATGCTGTCGCCTTATCGTGACCGAATCGCAGCCAAACACTTCCTCGTAAGGTCAAACAATTCATGCGGCGCGCCGGTAGAAGTTGAGCAATCCACCTAAGCGGGCGTGACAGGTAACAGCCGGATTCGGATGTGAGCGTGGAGAACCAGGGGCAGGGAAGAGCAGCATGTTGTCTTTCCCTTGGTGGTTGCGTTCGAAGTGATTAATGCCTTAGGAAGTCAGCTACCGTGCGTCGCAATGAGACTTCACCAAACAGGATCAACTTCGACAAGCACTCTTGCTTGATGGAGCGGACCCATCGCTCGGCCAAGGCATTCAAATTCGGACTGCGAGGCGGCAGCAGGACCGGCTGAACTCCGCCAGACCGAAGCATAGTTGGAAAGGAACTGCAGAACTTAGTGTCGCGATCGTGTAAGGCATAACGGACCGGAAGCAGAGTGCCGTCGATCACGTCCACAGCATTCCGGGCCATCTGCACCATCCATTCTTCCGTGGGATGTTGAGTGATTCCGGCGACCGTGACGCGGCGCGTCTCCAGGTGTAAGAAGAAGAGAACGTAATAGGTTGACAAGCCTCGCCAGGTGAGCACTTCTACGGTGAAGAAGTCGATACCAGCCAAAACGGCCATGTGAGCGCGAATGAAGTGTGCCCAGTTCATTTGTTGCCGGCGCTTCGGAGCAGGAGCGATACCCAAACGGCGTAGGACAGTACCCACAGTTTGGTCGGAAACATCGTGTCCGAGGTTCTTCAGGGCTCCGGCGATGCGGTCGTAGCCCCAACCGCTATTTCGCAAGGGGTGCCGGAATACGAAACGCCCGATCTTTATGCCCTCGTCGGTGCCGTCCTCAACTGCGGTTCGGAAATGCGGCGTCACCCTCAATTTCTTCTTCCCGCAACATTGCGCAGATACAGTATTTCCCTGCATGGCGGCCGCTAGATTTGACTGCTGTAATTACTGACTTGAGATTCAAATACGCTTGGGTGACCAACCGGAAGTTGGCCGCGAATTGAGTGGGTATACGTAATACGAAAGCAGTCTTGCAACACCAATACGGCTGGGCGGGCACGCATGCAACGCGCAGTCTATTTATACTTCGGCGGGCAGCTTGTACCAGGACACGTGATGTGGACGCGCATCGTTTTGAAGATAAAGGCTTGAATTCGAACTGAAACACAGGCAGCCGATTTGAAGATACCGTGCGGCTCCGCCGCGTTCAGGTCACACTGATTTGTTTTCGTCTACCCCGCCGGTTCGACTTTCACCCCTCGTTCGGTCGGTAAAGCGAAGCCATCGAAAACGGTGCTGTATCTCTGCCGGCGCCCCTCCCACAATCCGATCGAAATAGGCCACGCTAGGACCAAGTGGTCTGGCTGTATGATGTGCTGAACAGCATTGCAAGCAAAGAATTGCATTCTTGTGGAGAAAAGAGAGTATGCGCCGGCATTTTGAATTGAGGCATGTCGTTGCCGCTGCGGTTCTATTGGCGGGGAGCACGGCCTTCGGACAGACAGCGGAAATCACCGGGCGCGTCATTGACACATCGGGCGGCGTAGTGCCCGGCGCAGGCGTCACCGTATTGAGCCTGGCCAGCGGCATGGATCGAAACATCCCTACAAATTCGGACGGGTACTACGCCGTTCCGCAATTGCTTCCGGGTGAATATCGGATCATGGTTCAACATGCCGGGTTCAAGCCGATTGTTCGTTCTGGCGTAGTACTCGCTGTCGATCAGCGCGCCGAACTGAATTTCACGCTCGAAGTGGGCAGCGCGACGGAGAGGATCGAGGTTCAGGCTAACGCTCCTCAATTGAACACCGTCGAAGCGAGCCAGGGGCAGGTGATCGAGAACAAGCGGATTGTCGAACTTCCCTTGAACGGCCGGATTTACGATGATCTTGCGCTCCTGTCCGCGGGAACGGTACAGCCGCTGAGCAACGCTCGCTATTCCGGGTTCTCGTCGGGCGGCATGAGGGATACGCAGAACAATTTCCTGCTGGACGGCCTCGATAATAACCCGGTTGAACTGGCGGGCGCGCAGCGTCGTTCCGAAATGGTGCAGCCGTCAATCGATGGAATACAGGAATTCAAGGTTCAGACCAGCTCCTATGCCGCTGAGTACGGGCGGGCGCTTGGAGCTGTTGTGAACGTTACCACGAAGTCCGGCACGAATCAATTGCATGGCACAGCCTTTGAGTTTGTCCGCAACGAGAAGTTGGACGCCAGGAATTTCTTTGCCGTGCCAGGTCCAAAGCCGTCGTTCAAGCGCAATCAGTACGGCTTCTCGGTCGGAGGACCAGTGATTCTCCCGAAGGTTGTCGACGGCAGGAACAAGCTGTTTTTCTTCGGCGATTACGAGGGCACCAAGATCCGGCAGACCGCAACTACAGTAAGCACGGTCCCCACGCTTGCCATGCGCACGGGTGATTTCACCCAATTAAGTGTGCAGCGCAACCTTGCCATCATCGACCCGTCCACTGGCAGAGCCTTCACGGGTAACGTAATTCCTGCTTCGCGGTTGGATCCACTCTCATCGAAGCTGGTGAACTTATACCCGGCCCCGCTCTCTTCGAGCGTGGGGTCAAACTACACATATCAATCGCCAAGCAATGAGGACGACAACAAATTCGATGTTCGGGCGGATGCCAATTTGGGGAACAAGGACAACGTATTTTGGCGCATGAGCCAGCAGCACGCCACGCTGCCCGCTGTGCTGACCCTTCCCGCTCCCGCTTATGGTGGGAATCCCTTCGATTCTAGCGTTGACGGCATAAATACAGGGGCGACGTGGAATCACATTTTCACGCCAGCTTTCATAATGTCCGTGCGCGGCGGATGGAATTACGGCTTCTTCGCTCGCGACAACCCAGCATCGGCGCTAAGTCAGTCCTTTAATCAACAGTACGGCATTACGGCAGGGACCAGCTCGATCCCGGGCGCTTTCTCCAATTTCAATCCTACTGGCTACGCCTCGCTCGGGCTGGGCCCGAACAACCCTGTGTACCGTGACTCGCAAAACCGGCAGCTCGTGGCCGACGTCACTTGGACGCACGGCAAGCACACGGTAAAATTCGGCGGGAGCATCATCAAGTCACAAAACAATATCTTCAACATACGAAATGAAGTCGGGGGTCCCTACGCCTTTAGCGGGCAATACTCCAAAGATGGAATGGCGGATTTCTTGCTGGGAGCGG
>Ga0308176_10002746_pt1 | contig 11161 bp, 12 predicted proteins | sample PhyCR2_3_FD_203890 | JGI IMG/M metagenome (GOLD analysis project Ga0308176, IMG submission 203890) | Soil microbial communities from UC Gill Tract Community Farm, Albany, California, United States - DLSLS.C.R2 | ecosystem: Environmental > Terrestrial > Soil > Agricultural land | place: USA... | reverse complement strand
CATCCGCGTACGGGGGCTTGATGCGCCCCACGGCCAGCACGACGATCTTCATGAGGTTGCGATACTGGCACGCATGGCTGACGAGCACCAAGGGCCGGAGCGCCACATCAACATCCACTTCGACCCTCAGCAGATGGCCGGCCACTACGCCAACTTCGCCAACGTCAGCCACTCCGAGTACGAGTTCACCGTCACCTTCGCCCGAGTCGACCATGAGGTCGAGGACGAGGAGATCCCCGGCGTGGTCGTCACCCGCATCAACGTCTCGCCCAAGTTCATGCGCGAGCTGATCGACGCGATGCAGGACAACTACTCCAAGTGGCAGACCCGCGAGGGGATCAAGAACCTCCCCGAGTTCAACGGCGGCGACGAGCCCGACGAGCCGGGCGCCCAGCGCTGATCCGCGGCCTCCCGCGATAGCCTCACCCGCTGGGTCCGCAGCGCCACCAGGCGCTTTTCCGCATGCGCATCGCCGTCCTCTCCGACATCCACGGCAACGTCCACGCCCTCGACGCGGTGCTCGCCGACGTGGAGCGCGAGGACGTGCACGAGATCTGGTGCCTGGGCGACATCGTCGGCTACGGCGCGGACCCCAACGACTGCTGCGAGCGGATCCGCGAGCAGGCCGACGCGGTCCTGTGCGGCAACCACGACATGGCGGTGACCGGGGAGCTGTCGCTCGAGGAGTTCTCGCGCGGCGCGGCGATCGCGGCGCGCTGGACCCAGGACGTCCTGCATCCCGACCACGCCGCCTGGCTGCGCGACCTGTCGCCCGCCGGCGAGGCCCGCGAGGTCGGGGCCTACCACGGCTCCCCGCGCGATCCCGTGTGGGAGTACGTGCTGAGCTCGCTGCTGGCCGAGCTGTGCTTCGACGCGATGGGCCAGCGCGTCGGCCTGGTCGGCCACTCGCACGTCGCGCTGTCGTTCGTGCGGCCCGAGGGCCGGCCGGCGACCGGCGAGCCGCGCCGCGGCGGCGACGCCGTCGACATCTCCTCCGGGGAGTGGATCCTCAATCCGGGCAGCGTCGGCCAGCCGCGCGACAACGATCCTCGCGCCGCCTGGCTGCTGCTCGACCTGGATCTGTGGCGTGCGCAGTGGCGCCGGACCGAGTACGACATCGCCGGCGCCCAGGCGGCGATCCGCAGTGCTCGGCTGCCTGCCTCGCTCGCCGAGCGCCTTGGGTACGGTCAGTAGGCGTGGGCCGCGCCCCCTTCCCCCACCTCGTCGCGCTCCTCTGCGGCTTCCTGGCGGCCGCGGCCATCGGCTGCGGCGCGGATGGCTCCCACCTGATCCCGGCCGACGACGCGTCGAGCCTCAACAGCCAGCTCGCCGAGATCAAGTCGCAGATCGACGCCGGCCGCTGCGACGGTCTGGCCGACAAGGTCAAGGCGTTCCACGACGACGCCACGAGCCTGGACGCCTCGGTCGACAAGCGCCTGCGCACGCGGCTGCGCCAGGGCGCCAACTCGCTGCAGGCGCACGCCGTCCCGGACTGCGAGGCGGCGAGGGCCAAGACCCAGACGCAGACGACCGACACGACGACCGAGACCACGCCGGCCGAGACGGTGCCGACGGACACGACCACGACGACGGCGCCGCCCGAGACGACGACCACGCCGCCGCCCGAGACGACGACCACGCCGCCGGCCGACACCACCACGACGCCGCCCGCGGACACGACCACGACCCCGTCGGCTGGGACCGACAACGGCGGCACGCCGGGCGAGGACCAGCTCCCATGAGCGCCGACGCCGGCCGCCAGGTCCTCGCGGGCCGCTACGAGCTGGGCGAGCGCCTCGGGCTCGGCGGCATGTCGACGGTCGTCGTGGCGTTCGACACGCGCCTGGAGCGCTACGTCGCGGTCAAGCTGCTGGCCGAGCACCTGGCCGAGGACGCGCAGTTCGTGGCGCGCTTCCGCCGCGAGGCGATGGCCGCCGCGCGGCTCGTGCACCCCAACATCGTCCAGGTCTACGACTTCGGCCTGGACGAGCGCAGCGGGCGCCACTACATCGTCATGGAGCGGATCGTCGGGCCCTCGGGCGCGCAGATGCTGCGCGACCGCGGCCGCCTGCCGGTCGACGAGGCCGTCGACTGGATCGCGCAGGCCTGCCGCGGCCTGGAGTACGCGCACCGCAACGGGCTCGTCCACCGCGACGTCAAGCCGGGCAACCTCCTGCTGTCGGAGGCCGACGGCACGATCAAGCTCGCCGACTTCGGCATCGCCAAGATCGCCAGCGACGAGTCGTCGATCACGCAGGTCGGCTCGGTCCTGGGCACCGCCGCCTACCTGGCGCCCGAGCAGGCCGCCGGCGAGGAGGCCGGCCCGGCCGCCGACATCTACGGGCTGGGCGTCGTGGCCTACCAGCTGCTGTCGGGCCGGCTGCCCTACGAGGCGGCGTCGCTGACCGAGCTCGCGCTCAAGCAGCAGCGCGAGGTGCCGCCGCCGCTGCACCACGTCGACCCGGCGATCCCGCCGGCGCTGAGCGTGGCGGTCGAGCGGGCGCTCGCGCTGACGCCCAAGCGCCGGTACCAGAGCGCCGAGGAGATGCGCCAGGCGGTGCTGGACGGCGCACGCGGCATCGGCCCGGACGGGGACGCCACGCAGCTCGTCGGCGACGACCCCACCTCCGCGACGTCCGTGCTCGCCGGCGAGCCCGGCACCGGCCCGATGGTCGTCCCGCGCGAGCCGCGCGCCCCGCGCCGCGCGGCGCCGGCGGCCCCGCCGGCCGCCTACGCCGAGCAGCCGCCGCGCGGCCGCACGCAGGCGCCGGCGCGCGGGCGCGCGCCGCAGCAGCGCCGGCGCCGCGGCGCGTTCCGGCGCTTGATCACGCTGCTGCTGCTCCTGGCGCTGCTGGCCGGCGCGGGCGCCGCCGCCTACCTGGCGACCGCGACGGACGACAACTCGGTGCACCTGCGCCAGGTCGTGCACGACAACGCCGACCAGGTCATCCAGGACCTCCAGCAGCTCATCGACGACAACACGCGCTGACCGCGCCCCGGCGCCGGGGCGCGCCATCTAGGATCCGGCGATGGCCCGACGCAGCGAGTCCTACAACGTCAACGGCAAGGTCGCCTTCATCACCGGGGCCGCCCGCGGGATCGGCTTCGAGGCCGCCCGCCGGCTGCATGCCCGGGGCGCCTCGGTGGCGCTGGTCGGCCTCGAGCCCGACGAGCTGGACGCCCGCGCCGCCGAGCTGGGCGAGCGCGCCGCCGTCTTCCACGCCGACGTCACCGACCCCGAGCAGCTGGCGGCCGCCGTCGACGGCACGGTCGCCCGCTTCGGCGGCATCGACGTGTGCATCGCCAACGCCGGCGTCGCCAACGTCGGCACGATCGAGGGCATGGCCGTCGAGGACTTCGAGCGGGTGATCGAGGTCAACCTCCTCGGCGTGTGGCGCACGGTCCGCGCGACGCTGCCGCACGTGATCGCCCGCAAGGGCTACATCTTGCCGATCTCCTCCATGTCGGCCGTCGTCCACCTGCCGCTCATGGGCCCGTACACGATGGCCAAGGCCGGCGTGGAGGCGTTCGCCGACGCGTTGCGGATGGAGGTCGCCCACACCGGCACCAAGGTCGGCGTGGCCTACTTCGGGTTCATCGACACCGACATGGTCCGCGACAGCTTCGCCCACCCGGCCTCGGCCCTGAGCCGTGAGGCCGGCCCGGCGTTCATGAGCCGGCCGATCCCGCTCAGCGCGGCCGGCGAGGCGATCGAGCGCGCCGTGCTCGGCCGCCTTCGCGTCACCTACGCGCCGCGGTGGTCGTGGGCCCTGATCAAGCTGCGGGGGATCACCCAGCCGCTGATCGAGGCCGGGATGCTCCGCCGGCCCGCCGGCCACGTGGCCGCCATCGAGGCGGCGCAGGCCGCCGAGCGGGCCGAGGGCGAGGCGCCGACCGGCACGCACGTCGACGCGCGCTACCGGCGGGCGGCGCCGGCGAGCGGCACGCGGCCACGGGTGGGCTCGGGCACCTAGCCGGCGTCCGGCGGCCCGAGCACCGAGCTCCGGCGCCGGACCGTCGGGCATACTCCGCCGTCGTGCGTGTCCCGCGCCACCGCTTGGTCGCGCTCGCGTTCGCCGTCGTGGTCCTCGGCTGGTCGGTCGTCGAGGCCCTCACGGCCGGCGAGATGGGGTTGTTGTACCTCGCTCCGGCCCTGCTGCTGTTCCTGCCGCTGATCTTCGGCCGCTACGTCGGCGAGCAGCGCATCGCGGCGCTGGCCTGCCGGCCGACCGCCTCGCGGCCGCGGCCGACCGCCCGCGTCGGCGCGCCCCGCGCCGCCGCGCGGCTCATGCACCGCGGCGGCCGGCTGGTGGCCAGCTCCCTGGCCAAGCGGCCGCCGCCGCCGCGCTCGCGGCACCTCCTCGCCTAGCGGGCCCGGCCTCCTCCGATGGCCGGGTCACACCCGTCCATCGCAGACTCCATCCAAGGGAGACCCCGTGTCCCGCAATCAGCGCTTCCTCCTGCTCGGCCTCGCCGTCGTCGTCCTCATCGTCGCCGGTGTCGCGATCGGCTCCGGCGGCTCGTCGGCCACCAAGAGCAGCGGCCCCGTCACCATCACCGTCAAGAACGCCCAGCCGGTCGGCGGCGTCAAGGACGTGACGTTCAAGAAGGGCGGCACCGTCGACCTCACCGTCGCCAGCGACACCGCCGACGAGGTCCATTTCCACGGCTATGACGTCCACAAGGACGTGGCCGAGGGCGGCAGCGTCCACTTCGAGTTCCCGGCGACGATCGAGGGGAAGTTCATCGTCGAGCTCGAGGACCACAAGCAGACGCTGGCCAACGTCACCGTCGAGCAATGACCCGTCTGCGCCTGCTGGCGGGCCTCGGCGCGCTCCGCCTCGCGGCCGCCGCGCTGACGCCTGCGGTCGCCGCCGCGCACAACCTCGTCGGCAAGTAGGACCTTCCGATCCCAGCAGTAAGCCTCCATACAGACAAGTAGGTTGCATACAGTCAGCTCGTCTGCATAAGGTGACCTTCGGTCCACGACCCACGTCAGGGTGGGAGAACGGAGGAGAACGGATGGACGTGCGGAGCGGCATGCGGCGCCTGCTGACCGGGGGAGCGCTGATGGGCGCGTGCGGGCTGACCGCGGTGGCCGGGGGATCACCGGCCTGGGCGGCCGGCGGGCTGCGGTCGGTGCACGTCGACGCGGCGCAGACGGTCGGCACGATCCGGTCGCTGCAGGGCGTGTCGGGCACGCCGCTGCCCGGTGACGACTCGCATCCGGACTTCACCACGCAGCACCGCCGGTTGAGCGTCGACGTCGCGCGGACGCACGACATCGACTGCAAGGGCACCGGCGACCTCGATGGCGCCGGCGTCAACCGGATCTTCCCCGACTTCAGCGCCGATCCGGACGACCCGGCCAGCTACGACTTCGGCCCGACCGACCGCGCCATCCTCAGCATCGTGCGCGCCGGCGAGGACGTGGAGTTCAACCTCGGCCGCAGCGACCTGCGGTGCGCGGGCATCGAGGCCAACGACGCGCCGCCGCCCGACCCCGGCACCTACGCCGCCGTCGCACGCCACGTCGCCCAGCACTACAACGACGGCTGGGCCGACGGCTACCACCTCGGCATCCGCAACTGGGAGATCTGGAACGAGCCCGACCTGCGCCCCTTCTGGTCGGGCACCAGCGAGCAGTACTACGCGCTCTACGCGGCGACGTCGCGCGCGCTCAAGAGCCTGCATCCCTGGATGCAGATCGGCGGGCCGGCGTTGACCACCAACAACGACCTGGCCGGCTACCGCGAGTCGCTGCTGGCGTTCATCCGGGCCAACCACCTGCCGCTCGACTTCTGGTCGATCCACCACTACACCGACTTCAGCAACGATCCGCTGAACTTCAAGCGGCTGGCGGACGCGACGCGGACGCTGCTGGACGGCTACGGGTTCCAGCGCACCGCCATCCACCTGACCGAGTGGAACTACGCGCTGACCGAGGAGCCCAGCGCGGCGCAGCGCGCCGCGTTCGCCGCATCGTCGCTGATCCTGATGCAGGACTCGCCGCTGTCGCGGGCGGTCTACCACCGCGCCGACCGCGAGGGCGGCCCTTCGTGGCAGCTCATCAACGACGACGGCACGCTGTCGAAGACCGGCGACGCGTTCGCGGCCGTCGGGTCGATGAGCCGGACGCCGCTGCGGCTCGCCACCGGCGGTGGCGACGACCAGGGCTTCTCCGTCGAGGCCGGCCGCACCCGCGACCGCGGGCGCGACGGTGAGGTCCGCGTGCTGCTGAGCAACTACGAGATCCCCGCGGCCGACCAGGGCCCGCTGCCGTTCCCCGACAACGTTTTCACGATCCCCGGCATCGCGTCGTTCACGCTGCTGGACCGGCGGACGGTGACCTACGCCGACAACAACGGCTACGACCTCACGGTCGACGACCTGCCCGGCGCCGGCCGCGGCTACGTGGTCAGCCGCTACCGCGTCGACGAGCAGCACGACCTCACGCTCGTCGACGAGTCGGTGCAGTACGGCGGCGCCGTCCGCGTGTCGGCGACCCTGCCCGCACCTGCGGTGGAGCTCGTCGTGATCAAGCCGCTCCATGGGCGTGGCGATCACCACGGCCCGCATCACCCGGGAGGGCCCGGGCACTAGCGCTCGGGCGCCGCCCCCACCAGATCGTCGGGCAGCACCGCCAGGAAGCCCGTGATCAGGAACCCGGCGAGCGCCGCGATGCCGATCGCGTGCGCCCAGCTGGGCTCCAGGACGGTGAGGAAGCCGAAGCCGACGACGAGGCAGGCGATGGCGACGCGGACGAGCAGGCCCTGCGCGGAGGCGGCGAGCACGACGTGGGGCGTCGGCTTCTCGTCGGCCGCCGTCATCGCCGTGCCGCCCGGCCCGCGCAGCGCCCCGCCGAGCGTCAGCCGGAACAGGAGCGCCATCGACGGGAAGACGATCAGCCCACCGCCGATCACGGCGATGATCACCGCCCACAGCGTGTTGCGCCCGGCGGCGGCCTCGTCGATCGTCAGCCCGGGCAGGATCACCGGCTGCTGGGCCAGGCCCCAGCCGATGACGACCGCGGCGACGGCCACCGCGGCGCTGTAGCGCGCCGGCTCGTAGCGGCGTGCGACGACGAGGCCCAGCGTGGCGGCGCCCGCCAGCCCCGAGACGATCAGCGCCGCCAGGCCCCGGCCGAAGATCAGGCCGTCGTAGATCCGATGCGCGTCCTCGTGCAGCACGATGAGCCCGCCGGCCGCCAGGGCGCCCGCCAGCAGCCCCGAGCCCAGCGCCCGGCGGCGCATGTCCTCGGCCAGCTCACGCGGCTGCCCGAGCTGCACGGCGTCGGCGCTGAGGAAGACCGCGGCGAGGTAGGCGCTGGTCGCCACCGCGATCGCGCCGATGACGATCGACGTCGGGTTCAGCCAGCTCGTCCACAGGTTGCCCGCCGCGTTGCCCACCGGGACCCGCCCGGACGCCACCCCGCCGATCGCCGCACCCAGTGCGAACGGCGTGAGGACCGACGACAGCGCCGAGGCCACGTCGACGCGACGCTGCTCGGCCGCCGTGCGCGTCCCGGAGCGCAAGGCGTAGGCGGCGCCGCGGACGATGATGCCGACGCCGGCGACGAACAGCGCGATGCCCAGCGTCGAGGCGATCGAGCCGAACGCGACCGGATAGGACGTCCACATGATCGTCAGCACGAAGATCAACCACACGTGGTTGGCCTCCCACACCGGCGCCATCGCATCGTGGGCGAGGTCGCGCAGGCGCCGCCCGTGCTCGTCGCGGCCGGCCGTCGCCTGCCAGATCGCCGCGCCGAAGTCCGGGCCCGACAGCGCGACGTAGAACACGAGGCCGCCGAGGATGAACACCATGGGGATGTCCTGGAGCGTCATGTGACCACCTCCGCCCCGGGCAGCGTCGCGCCGCCCGACTCGTCGCCGTGGCCGTGGCCCAGCGGCGTGCGCGCCAGCCGTCGCAGGATCCACACCACGCCGATGCCGACCAGGATGTAGATGATGGTCAGCACCGCGTAGCCGACGGGGATCGGGCCGGCGCCGGTCACCGCGTCGGCGGTGCGCATGAACCCGTAGGCGACCCACGGCTGTCGGCCGGTCTCCGTCGTCACCCAGCCGGCGATCAGCGCGGCGACCGACAGCGGCCCGGCGAGCACGAGCGCGCGGTAGAACCACGGCGTCTCGGGCAGCCGCTTCTTGCGCACGCGGACGACGAGGTAGAAGGCGCCTATCGCGGCCAGCAGCGTGCCGATCCCCACCATCGTCTGGAACGCGATGCGCGTGACGTTGACGGGCGGGCGGTCGGCGCTCGCGACGGCATCCAGGCCGCGCACCCGGGCGTTGGGGTCGTGGGTCGCCAGGAAGGACAACATGTCGGGGATCGGGATGCCGTACTTGACCTCCCCGCCCGTGTACCACCCGCCGATGTGGATCGGCGCACCCTCCTCGGTCTTGCCCAGACCCTCCATCGCGGCCAGCTTCGTCGGCTGGTAGCGCGTGACCTCGCGCGCGGCCCAGTCGCCGATGAGGATCTGGACCGGCGCGGCGAGCGCGGCGACCGTGAGCGGGATGGCCAGCGCGGTGCGCTCGTAGCGCCCCCGGTGGCCGCGCAGCCACCCGAAGCCGTAGATCGCGGCCAGGACGAAGCCGACGACGATGTACCCGGCCAGGTACATGTGCGCGATCTCGTGCCACAGGTAGGGGTTGCCGAAGAGCGCCGTCCACGGATGGACGCCGACCGCCTTGCCGTCGACCCACGTGAAGCCGCCGGGATGGTTCATCCAGGCGTTGACCGCGATGACCATCAGCGAGCCCGTGAACCCGGTGATGACGATCGGGATCCCGCTGAGCATGTGCGCGCGCGGCGACAGCCGGTTCCAGCCGTAGACGTAGATCCCGATGAAGATCGCCTCGAGGAAGAACGAGAAGCCCTCGATCGCGAAGCCCAGGCCGAAGACGTCGCCGAAGGTGGCCATGAAGCTCGGCCAGAGCAGGCCCATCTCGAAGCTGAGGATCGTGCCGGTGATGACCCCGATCGCGAAGAGCGCGACCATGATCCGCGTCCAGCGGCGCGCGAGGTCGCGATAGACCGGGTCGCCGCTGCGGTGGTGCAGCCACTCGACGAACAGCACCATCACCGGGAACGCGGTGCCGAAGGCGACGAGCGGGATGTGCACGGCGAACGAGAGCGCCTGCATCTGGCGCGCCTGGAGGAGGTGCTCCTGCTCGGTGGGCGCGAGCGCCGCGAGGATCACGTGGCCGAGCATGCGCACACGATGCCCGATCCCGGCACCGGCGACGCTCTTTTTCGCCGCCGGCGGTCGACTACGGCGCGCTGCCGGCGCGCAGCGCCGCCGCTTCGTCGGCCAGGCGGCCGTCGATGATCGCCTCCCGCAATCGCGTCATCGTGCGGCGCACGAACGCGAGGTTGTGCACGACGAGCAGCCGCAGGCCGGTCAGCTCGCGGTTGTTGACCAGGTAGCGCAGGTAGCCGCGCGTGTAGCCGTACTCGCAGGTCGGGCACGGGCAGCCGTCGTAGATCGGCTCGTCGGAGTCCTTGAACCGGCCGGCGGTGAGGTCGACGCGCCAGCGCCGGTCGGGCTCGGGGACCAGCGCGACGCCGTGGCGGCCCAGGCGCGTGGGCATCGCGCAGTCGAACGTGTCGATGCCGAGCTCGGTGCCGCGGATGAGGTCGTCGATGTCGCCGATGCCGAGCAGGTGGCGCGGCGGCGCCTCGGGCAGCACCTCGGTGGCCATCCCGACCACCTCGTACATCTGCGGCTTGTCGGCGCCGAGCGAGCCGCCGATGGCGATGCCGTCCACGCGCGAGGCGGCGATCGCCTGCGCCGACGCCTGGCGCAGGTCCTCGTGCACGCCGCCCTGCACGATGCCGTACACGAGCTGGCCCTCCGGCCCGTGGCGGTCGTGCCAGTCCAGGCAGCGCTCGAGCCAGCGGTGGGTGCGCTCGGTCGAGCGGGCGGTGTAGTCCTTGGAGACGTTGAACGGCGTGCACTCGTCGAAGACCAGCGCGATGTCGGAGCCCAGCGCCGCCTGGATCTCCATCGAGGTCTCCGGTGCGAGGAACTTCTCGGAGCCGTCGATGTGGCTGCGGAAGCGCACGCCGTCCTCGGTGATGCCGAGCGTCTTGCCGTGGCGCGCGCCGCCGTGAGCGGCCCGCCCCTTGATCTCGTCGGCCACGGTGCCGTAGCCCATCGAGAAGACCTGGAAGCCGCCCGAGTCGGTGATGATCGGATGCTCCCAGCGCATGAAGTCGTGCAGGCCGCCGAGCCCCTTGATGCGCTCGTGGCCGGGCTCGAGGAACAGGTGATAGGTGTTGCCCAGGACCATGTCGTAGCCGAGGCCGCGCACCTCGTCGGGCGTGAGGCCCTTGACGGTGGCCTTGGTCGCCAGCGGAACGAAGGCCGGTGTGCGGACCTCGCCGTGGGCGGTGCGCAGGACGCCGGCGCGGGCACGCGAGCCGGAGTCACGGGCGACGATCTCGAGCGGGGACGGGGAGGGCACCCGCGGCATCCTAGGCCGATCGTGCGGCCCGAACGGTCGTGACCGACGTCGCCGCTGCAGCGGCAGCGTGCGCCCGCACGTGAAGCACAGCGGCGACCGTCAGTCGCGGGCGGGCGGCCCGCAGAATCGTCCTAGGACGTTGCGGCCTGCTCGGCGGCGCGGCCCTCGATGGCGGGAGCCTGGTCGCCGACCTGGATCTGCAGCTTGCGCGGCTTGCGCTGCTCGGGCTTGGGGATCCGCACCTCGAGCACGCCGTTCTCGAACCGCGCCGCGATCGCGTCTCCGTCGACGCCGTCGGGGAGCGTGAGCGAGCGGCTGAACGTGCCGGTCGCGCGCTCGACGCGGTAGAACCCCTCGCCGCGCTCCTCGTGCTCGGCCTTGCGCTCACCCGACAGCGTGAGGACGTTCTCCTCCAGCGAGAGGTCGACGTCGCCCTCGGTCAGGCCCGGCAGGTCGGCCCGCAGGACGAAGTGGTCGTCGGTCTCGACGAGGTCCATCGCCGGGATCCACCGGCGGGCACCGCCGCCACCCGAGCCGCCACCGCCGACGGGAGCCTCGAAGAACGTGTTGAACAGCCGGTTCATCTCCTGCTGCAGTGAGTTGATCTCGCGCGCAGGCTCCCAGCGGATCAGGGCCATGAGACACCTCCAAGGTTCGTGAGATGGACTGCT